>ENA-UOUJ01001003-UOUJ01001003.1-activated-sludge-metagenome-genome-assembly--contig:-NODE-1003-length-16137-cov-8.242072_pt1 | contig 16137 bp, 13 predicted proteins | sample MGYA00249839_ERZ747224 | MGnify/ENA primary metagenome ERZ747224 (study PRJEB28782, sample SAMN03220277) | activated sludge metagenome | biome: wastewater; feature: sewage sludge; material...
GCCCTGAGCGCCGAACTGCGCGCGTCGCCCAACCTGGTCGTCGAGGTCGATGCGATGCCCGGGGGCTACGTGTGTTCGGCCGCGCTCAAGCAGCGGCTGACCTCACCGGACGTGGCCGCGGTGGTCTCCGGCAGGAAACCGTTGCGCAAGATCCTGGACAAGGACCAGCGTGCCTTCTTCCTCGAGCACGCCCCGGAGGGGGTGACGCTGGAGGACCTGTCCGTCCTGGGGCCGATCCTGGTGCTCAAGCTGAGCCTCCGCCCGGAGGGCACTCCCCAGAAGTTCGTCGCCGAGATGTGGACCTACCCGGACGGGACCCGCGTTGTGGAACTGTCGACGAAGTGCCCGCCCGCGGACGCCCTCGACGTCGCGCTGGACACGCGCGCCTTCCTGGAGCGCAAGGGGATCCCGCTCAGCGGGGAGCAGCGGACGAAGACCCGGACGGCCCTGGAGTTCTTCTCCCGGGAGCTCCAGGCCCTCGCCGCAGAAGGGCCGGGGCCCGACAGTCAATAAATGCGTCGTTCGGCCTGCCAAAAGCGAATACCGCATGCTTTCCGCGACAGGATCCGAAAAATTGACTACGATGACGTGATGGCGATCACCACACCGGCCCCTATCGACGACACCCCGCGCGCGGAGCTGCAGGCCGACGAACTCGACCCCGTCGTCCTCGGGCGCCGCCTGCGGCACCTGCGCAAGGAGGCCGGGCTGACCCTCGACCAGGCGGCGGAGGCGGTGGGGGCCACCGGCTCGCATCTGTCCCTGATCGAGAACGGCAAGCGCGAGCCCCGGCTGACCCTGCTCTCCCGGCTGGCCGCCCTCCACGGGAGCTCCGTGGAGGACCTGTTGGCCACGGAGGCGCCGAGCCGGCGGGCGGCCCTGGAGATCGCGGTCGAGAAGGCCCAGCGCACCGAGCACTACGCGAGCCTGGGGCTGCCGCAGATCAAGATCTCCCCGCGCACCCCCACCGAGGTCCTCGAGGTCATCGCCGGCCTGGAGGCCGAGCTGAACCGGCGGATGGAGGAGCAGGCCGCCACCCCGGAGGAGGCGCGCCGGGCCAACTCCGAGCTGCGCCAGGAGATGAAGGAGCGCAACAACCACTACCCCGAACTGGAGCGCCAGGCGCAGCAGCTGCTGGACGCCGTCGGGCACTCCGGGGGACCGCTGAGCCACCATGCCGCGGCCGACCTGGCCGAGCACCTGGGCTTCTCCGTTCGCTCCGTGTCCAACCTGCCGCACTCCACCCGCTCGGTGACGGACCTGAAGAACCGGCGGTTCTACCTCTCCCGCGCGCGGAACCCGGACCACGACCAGCGCTCGGTGCTGCTGCAGGCCATCGGCGCCTACGTGCTCGGCCACGGCGAGCCCGTGGACTACTCGGACTACCTGCGCCAGCGGGTCTACACCAACTACTTCGCCGCGGCACTGATGATGCCGCAGAAGGAGACGGTGAAGTTCCTCAAGAACGCCAAGGCGGAGAAGGACCTGGCCATCGAGGACGTCCGGGACGCCTTCGGCGTCTCCTACGAGTCCGCCGCCCACCGGTTCACCAACCTGGCCACCGAACACCTGGGCATCACCTGCCACTTCCAGAAGGTGCACGAGTCCGGGATCATCCACAAGGCCTACGAGAACGACGGCGTCTCCTTCCCCGCCGATCACACCGGCGCGATCGAGGGCCAGCAGGTCTGCCGGAACTGGACCTCGCGGGAGGTCTTCGGCGTGGCCGACCGGTTCCGTGCCTTCAACCAGTACACGGACACACCGGCCGGCACCTACTGGTGCACTGCCGTGGTGGAGGGCCACTCCTCCGGGTTCTACTCGTTGTCCATCGGGGTGCCCTTCGACGTGGCCCGCTGGTTCCGCGGCAAGGAGACCACCGCCCGCTCCGTCTCCCGCTGCCCGGACCCCTCCTGCTGCCGGCTGCCCTCGCCGGACCTGGAGGCCGAGTGGGGCGGGCACGCCTGGCCGGCCGCCCGCGCCAACGCCCACCTGCTCGCGGCGATGCCCTCCGGGGCGTTCCCCGGAGTGGACGAGGTGGAGGTCTTCGAGTTCCTGCGTGCCCAGGAGGGGTAGCCGACGGCCGGCCCGTGACCTGCCGTGACGCGAAGGGGAGAAGCCTAGGGCATCTGGGCGCACATGTCTCGCAGATGTGCGAAAATGGAGGACAGCCAATCTCACGGAACGCGTCCGGCCCGAGGGTGGGACCGGACTCCGGAGGAGTGGCCTTCGCCCTGAAGGAAAGAGACGTGTACATGCAGTTGATCCCCGGCAAGCTCGTTGTTCATCCCCACCACGGTCCGGCGACCATCACCAACACCTTCCAGCGCACCGTGAAGGGCGCGGAGGTGACCTACATCGAGCTGACGATCCGGAGCAACAACCTCGTGGTCTCCATCCCGGAGGCGAGGGTGGAGGAGATCGGCGTGCGCGAGGTCTACGACCGCGCCCACCTGCGCAGGCTGCTCGAGGTCGTCCAGGAGCCCACCGGCGTCGAGGAGAAGCAGTGGTCCCGCCGCATGAAGGCCAACCAGGAGAAGGTGGCCTCCGGCCTGCTCGAGCAGATCGCCGAGGTGGTGCGCGACCTGGGCCGCCGCCGCGACACCAAGGGCCTGTCCATGGCGGAGAAGGACATGTTCCGCAACGCCCAGGCCCCCCTCGTGGCCGAGGTCGCCCTGGCCCTGGAGATCACCGAGGACGAGGCCACCGAGGTCCTGGAGGCCGTGGCCAACGGCGCCTCCCTGGACGAGCTGGGCTTCGCCGAGAACACCGCGGACGCGGAGCCTGCCCTGGCCTGACGATCCGTTCGCCGGGGGAGGCGTTCTCGCCGCGGTGATACCGACCTTGACGGGGTCCGGCCTGACGGGCCGGGCCCCGTCGGTCGTCGGCAGGCTCAGCGCCGAGGGTGCGTCTCGTACATGCGCAGGGCCACGCCCAGCGCCGAGGTGGCGCTGATCGCCATGGCCACCCACACGGCCGCCCGCAGGTCCAGCAGGTCGGCCACGAGCCCGCCTCCCACGGCGCCCACCGCGTAGCCAAGGTCCCGCCAGACCCGGTACACCCCCACTGCGCGCCCCCGCCAGACCGGGTGGGCCACGTCCCCGACGGCGGCCAGCAGGGTCGGGTAGACCATCGCCGTCCCCAGTCCCAGCAGCACGGAGCCCGCGGCCCAGCCGGTGAACCCGGAGCCCAGGGCGACGACCCCCAGGGCTATGGACTGCACGGCCATCCCGGCGGTGATGAGGTGCTTGCGCCCGATCCGGTCGGACAGGGCGCCCGTGACGAGCTGGCCCGCCCCCCACACCCCGGGATACAGGGCCATCAGCACCCCGACCTGCGCCAGCGGCAGGCCCGAGCCGGCGAACAGCAGGGGGAACACGCCCCAGGACAGGCCGAAATTGAGATTGTTGACGAGCCCGGCCTGGCTGGCCGAGGACAGGGCCGGGTCCAGCAGGCTCGTCTGCATCGCGATCTGCCGGTCGGTCAGCGAACCGTGCAGGTGATCGTGGTGACCGTGGGAATGCGGGGCGTGCCCCGCCGCCTCGAGGTAGGCGTGGCCACGGGTCTCCCGGACGAAGAATCCCGTCAGGACCAGGGCGAGGGCCGCGTAGGCCAGGCCCAGCAGGAACGGGGCCGGGCGCAGTCCGACGGTCCCGGCGAGCCACCCGGCGAGCAGCGAGGTCACGGCCACGGCACCGTAACCGGCCGCCTCGTTCAGTCCCATCGCCAGGCCCCGCCGTTCAGGTCCCACGAGATCGATCTTCATCACCACGGTGGTCGACCAGGTCAGTCCCTGGCTGATGCCGAGCAGCACGTTGGCCGCGACGATCCACCACCAGTCCGGTGCCCAGATCAGCAGCAGTGGGACGGGCACCGCCAGGAGCCAGCCGCCCAGCAGGACGGGCTTGCGCCCGTAGCGGTCCGAGAGCGTGCCGGCGAACCAGTTGGCGGCGGCCTTGCTCAGGCCGAAGGCGGCCACGTAGGCGAAGATGAACGTGTAGCCGGACAGGCCGAACTCGGCCTCAGCGAGCAGGGGCAGTACCGTCTGCTGCTGGCCCACCATGCCGCCCACGAGGGCGTTGACCGCCACGAGCAGGGCGAACTGGGCGGCATTCTCTCGCAGGCCGAGCCGCACGGTGGCGGGGGGAGAGGGAGCGCGGGACATGGGGATCCTCGGAAGGGTCGGGGAGGCCGCGGCCGACCGGCCGGGGCACTATTCGGGCAAAACGTGGAATAGATGGACTACAGTATTCCATAGATCATTGGAGGACTAGATGGGTGACCGCGTGAAGAAGTCCGCGCTGTTCGACGAGCTGGCGCGCGTGGGCAAGGCACTGGCTAACGGCCGGCGGCTGGAACTGCTGGATCTGCTGGCCCAGGGCGAGCGCAGCGTGGAACACCTGGCGACCGCGGCCGGGCTGGGGCTGAGCACCGCCTCCGCCCACCTGCAGGTCCTGAGGCAGGCCGGACTGGTCACCACGCGGCGGGAGGGCACCCGCATCCACTACGGACTCGCAGGCCAGGACGTGGCCGCCCTGTACGAGCGGTTGCGCGCCGTGGCGGGGGAGCGGACCGCCGGTGTGGAACGTGCCCGCGTCGAGTACCTGGGCCCGGACAGCGAGGGACCCGAGGGCGCCCGGGCGGTGGGCCGCGAGGAGCTGCTCAGCCGATGGGCGACCGGGGAGGTGACGGTGGTGGACGTGCGCCCGGCCGAGGAGTATTCGGCCGCGCACATCCCCGGAGCGGTCTCGATGCCCCTGGACGAACTCCGCGACCGGCTCGGGGAACTGCCGGCCGACGTCGAGGTGGTGGCCTACTGCCGGGGTGCCTATTGCGTGTTCGCCTACGAGGCCGTGGCCCTCCTGCGGGCCTCCGGCAGGACCGCGTCCCGCCTGCAGGACGGCATGCTCGAATGGCGCCTGGCCGGACTGCCGGTCGAGCAGGGCCGCGCCGCGTAGGAAGGCCCCGGCCCCTCGCACGGGGAACCGGGGCCTCCTGCCGGCGGGCCGCTCAGCGGGCCCGGCGGTGGATGGACTTGTAGCTCAGGTAGGCGCTGAGCCCCTCGAGCCCGTACTCCACGCCCATGCCGGAGTCATGCCGGCCCCCGAACGGCGCGGAGTGGTTGGACCCGAAGAAGTTGATCCCCACGGACCCGGAGTCCACCCGGCGGGCCACCTCCAGGGCCCGCTCCTCGTCGGCGCCGAACACGATCCCGCCGAGGCCGAACTCGGTGTTGTTGGCCAGCTCGACGGCCTCGTCGGCGGACCAGTCACCGGAACCGCCGGCGTCGTCGTACCTCAGCACCGAGATCACGGGACCGAAGATCTCCTCCCGCGAGATCCGCATGTCCGCGGTGACGTCCGCGAACACCGTGGGCTGGACGAACACGCCCTCCTCCAGCCCGGCCCCGAGCGATCCGCCCGGCACCGCGGCACCGCCGGTCACCGCGCGGGCACCCTCGGCGTGGGCGGAGTCCACGTACTCCATGACCGTCTCGTACTGCGAGCGGGTGGCCACCGGCCCGAACACCGTGGCCTCGTCCAGGGGATCCCCCTGACGGCCCGCCGCGATCGTCTCGCCGACCATCCGCACGACCTCCTCGTACCGGGAGGCCGGGGCGATGATGCGGGTGGAGATGTAGCAGGTCTGGCCGGTGTTGCGCATGCAGGAGCGCACCAGCACGGCGGACATGGCGTCCAGGTCGGCGTCCGGCAGCACGATCGCCGAGGACTTCCCGCCCAGTTCCAGGGTCACCGGGCGGAGCAGCTCGCCGCACGCCGCGGCGATCTTCCGGCCCACCGGGGTGGACCCGGTGAACGCGACCTTGTCCACGCCCGGGTGGCGCACCAGGGCGTCCCCGAACCGTCCCGGACCGGTCAGCAGGTTCACGACGCCGGCCGGCACCCCTGCGGCCTGCACCGCGTCGATGACGAAGCGCAGGGAAAGCGGCGTGGGGGAGGCCGGCTTGATGACCACGGTGCAGCCGGCCAGCAGGGCCGGAGCCAGCTTGATGACCACCAGGTTGATGGGGAAGTTCCACGGGGCGATCAGCGCGCACACCCCCACCGGGTCCTTGTCCACCACGGACTCCGCGCCGCCGGCGGGGAAGGGCCGGACGTCGTCGTGGTCCAGCCAGTCCGCGAGGGTGGCGAAATAGCGGAAGATGCCCGCCGCGTTGGCCGCGGCGCCGCGGGTCTCGGAGATCGGCGAGCCGTTCTCCCGGGTGTTGGTCAGGGCCAGCGGCTCGGCGCGGGCCTCGATCTCCTCCGCGATCCGCACCAGGTACCGCGCGCGCTCGGCGGCGCTCAGCGCCCCCCAGCCGGACAGCGCCGCCCGGGCGGACCCGACGGCGGCGTCCAGCTCCGCGCCGGTGGCCGCCGGGACCGAGCCCCAGACCTCACCGGTCGCCGGGTCGGTGACCGGGGTGCGCTCCGGGGCGGCGGCGGGGACGTAGGCGCCGTTGATGAAGAAGTCGTCCACGTGCGTGTACGGCAACTCCAGGGCGGCGCGGCGGGCCTTGGCGTCGGTCGCGGCGCGGGGACGGGCGGGGACGTCGGCAGTCGTGCTCATCGCAGCACCTCCGTGCGCAGCAGGCCGCGGGTGCGGGCCAGGTCGGTGCTGGCCATCTGCACGGCCGCCCCGGTGATCAGTTCGGGCAGGATCTCCCGGTCGAGCCGGTCGGTGTAGGTGGCCGGGTTCATCCCGAACCACGAGGAGGACACGCACACCCCGGTGATGTCGAAGCGCCACAACCGGTCGGCGTCGCGCACCAGCGCGTCCTCGAGGGAGAAGGCGACCTGGCGGGTGTCATGGCCGTCGATGATCTCGCAGACCCGATCCACGAACTCCGCGCCGTAGCCGAGCCCGGGCAGGACGCGGCGGGCCACGTCACAGCCCCTGGCCTCGTGCTCGTAGCGGATGGCGGCCTTGCGCCAGTCCCCCTGGAAGCCCTCGGAGATGATCCGGGACTCGTCCACGTGGGCCCAGCCGGTGTCGTGCAGGATGATCGTGGCCAGCACGAGCTCGCGGTCGGCCTGCGGGTAGGCGTCGCACAGCCGCTGGGCGTAGGCGGTGGAGGTCGGCAGGTGGATGTCGTTGGACCGGGTCCGGGACTCCGGTTCGATCGCCGCCCACAGCGCCTCCAGGCCCATGGCCGGGGAGGTGGAGATGGGGGCCGTGTCCACCGGGCCGATGGCGGGGATGGGGCGCTCGGGGTAGGCCTCGGTGAAGGCCACGGCGCGCGGGTCCCGGGCGTGCTGGCCGGGATCGGCCGCCTCCCAGGCGGGGTGGTCCTGCCGGGACTGGCCGGCCCGCGCCGCCTGCTGGTCGGTGGGGTTCATGCGGAGACCTCCTGGACGTGCCGGTCCACCACGAGGGACTTGAGCGGGACGGCGGGGTCCGCGGCGGCCCCGGCGGGGATGTTCTGTCCCTTGCCGAGGGCGTTGCGCACGGCCATGAAGTCCAGCGGGGCGTTGACGCAGTCCGCGGCGATGACCTGGCCGTCGCGGTAGTACAGCACCGAGAACTTGCCCTTGGCGTCGTCCCGCCGCACCACGGTGGAGTCGTAGCCGAGGGTGAGCCCGGCGATCTGCAGCTTCAGGTCGGCCTGGTTGGACCAGAACCACGGGATGCCCGCGTACTCCTCCCGGCGCCCGGTGAGGGAGTAGGCGGCGATCTTGGCGTGCTCGATCGCGTTGTTCACGCTCTCCAGCCGGATCCGCTCGCCTTCGGGGGCGCCGGGCAGCGGATTCGGCATGTTGGCCACGTCCCCGACGGCCACAGTGGTCCCGTCCGAGGCGACCGCGTGGCGGTCCACCACGATCCCGTTGTCCACCGCCAGGCCCATCTGCTCGGCCAGTTCGGTGTTCGGGACGACGCCGATGCCCACGAGCACCAGCTGGGCGTCCACCACGGTGCCGTCCTCCAGCTCCACGCCGGCGACCCTCCCGGCGCGCTCGCCGGTGCCCTCCACGAAACGCGTCATGCGGGCGCCTAGCCGGATGTCGATGCCGCGGCCCCGGTGGGCCTGCAGGAAGTACTCGGAGGTGTCCTCGCCCACGGCCCGGCCGACCAGGCGGGGGCCGTACTCCATCACGGTGACGTTCTTGCCCATGCCGTGCAGGGAACAGGCCGCCTCCAGCCCGATGAACCCGCCACCGACCACCACGGCGTCCTGGACGTCGCCCAGCCGGGCCTTGAGCTCCAGGGCGTCGTCGGCGCTGCGCAGGTAGACCACGCCGTCCAGCTCCGCGCCCTCGATCTCCAGTCGCCGCGCCCGGGCGCCGACGGCCAGGGCGAGGCGGCGGAACGGATAGCGGGTGCCGTCGGCGGCGACGGCCACGCCGGAACCGTCCTGGGTACCGTCTGCAGCGGTGTTCTTCTCGATCCGCTCGATCCGGGCGCCCTTGACGAGCTCGATGCCGTGCTCGTCCCAGTACTCCTGGGACCGGAAGATCAGGTTCTCCTTGTCGACCTTGTCCTGCAGGAACTCCTTGGACAGGGCGGGGCGCTGGTAGGGGCGGTGGTCCTCCTCGCCCAGCAGGGTGATGTGCTCGTCGAAGCCAGTGCCGCGCAGGGAGATGGCCAGCTGGACGCCGGCCTGGCTGGCGCCGATGATCAGCAGGCCCGTCTCGGCCCGCTCGGTGGTGGGGGTGTTCATGGGAACTCCTGGATCGGGTCCCGGCGCGGTGCCGGGGCGCTCGGTCAGACCTGGGTCTCGGGGGTGGTCACGTGCAGGTCCATGCCCTCGGTGACCTTGATTTGGCAGGACAGCCGCGAGTTGTCCCGGCGGTCCTCGGTGGTGCCGTAGAGCATCTCGTCCTCCATCTCGCTCATCCCGGGCAACTGCTCCAGCTCGTCCTCCCGGACGAAGACGTGGCACGTCGCGCAGGACAGGGAGCCGCCGCACTCGGCGACGATGCCCGGCACGCCGTTGCGCACGGCGGTCTCCATGACGGAGTCGCCCACGTTGGCGTTGATGTCGATGGTCGAGCCTGCGGCGTCGGTGTAGTGGATGGTCGGCATGATTCCTCCTAGATGAACTGGCGGCCGCCGTCGACGACCATGGTCTGGCCGGTGATGTACCCGGCCTCGGGCGAGGCCAGGAACAGGGCGGCGCCCACGATGTCCTCGGGCCGGGAGGCCCGCTTGATGGACCCGCGGTCCACCCCGTAGGTCTCGGCGTCCTCCATCAGCCCGTAGCTGGCCTCGGTCAGGGTGAAGCCGGGGGCGATGGCGTTGACGGTGATCTCCCGGGCGCCGAGCTCCTTGGCGAGGACCCGGGTCAGGGCCACCACGCCGCCCTTGGAGGCCACGTAGTGGGCCCAGTGGGCGGAGCCGGAGTAGACGGTGGCGCTGGAGAGGTTCACCACGCGGGCACCGGTGGACAGGTACGGGCTCACGGCCCGGGTCATCATCCACGGCCCCTTGAGGTTCACCCCCATCACCAGGTCCCACTCCGCGGGGTCGATCTCCTCGAAGGGCGAGCGGGTGACGGTCGCGTAGATGGCCGCGTTGTTGACCACGACGTCGATGCTCCCGTCCCCGAACTGCGCCACCTGCCGCGCCAGGGAGGTCACGGAGTCCAGGTCCGTGACGTCCACCTGGAAGGCGGCCGCCGTGGCCCCCGACTCCTCCAGGGACCGCACGGTGGCGGTGGCGCCGTCGAGGTTGATGTCGGCGACGGCGACCCGGTCACCCCGGGCGGCGAAGCCCTCGGCGAACGCCCGGCCCAGGCCCCCGGCGGCACCGGTGACGAGCACCGTGCGCGGCCGGCCGGCCGGCGTCGGGGACTGCGGGGCCTTCGGCTGGGACTCGGGACGGACCTCAGACATGGGCCGGCTCTCCCTCGGCCGCCGTCTCGGGGGTGCCGTGCGGGTGCTGGTGGCTGTGGGCGCCGGGGCCGGCGACCTGCGGGGCGGCGTTGGGGCCGTCCAGGATGGTCACGGTGCCCTTGGTGCCGTCCACACGCAACCGCTGGCCGGTGACGATGGAGGTCGAGGCGCTGCCGGTGCCGGTGACGGCGGGCAGGGCGTACTCGCGGCAGACGATCGCGGCGTGGCTCATCATCCCGCCGATGTCCGTGACGGTGGCCTTGATCTTGCCGAAGACCGGTCCCCAGGACGGGGCCGTGACCGGGGCGACCAGGATCTCGTCCTGCTGGATCTGGGCCAGGTCGTCGGAGTCCATGATCACGCGGGCCACGCCCTCCACCACGCCGGGGGAGGCGGCCATGCCCTTGAGCACGCCCTCGGTGCCCTCCTCCCCGGCGCCGAGCCAGGACTCGACCTGCTCGGTGGTGATGCCCCACAGCATGCGGGTGAACGGCTCGGTGATCGAGGCCGGCGGGGTGTTCAGGGCGGCGGCCGGGCGGGCGGTCTTCAGGGCCGCGACCAGGGCCGTGCGCTCGGCGATGATCTCGGGCCAGTAGTCCGGGCCGACCGGGCCGGAGGGGGCGCCGACGCCCCAGCCGGTGGCCAGGTCGAAGAGCACGTCCCGGACCTCGTTGCGGCGCAGGTACAGCAGGTCGTCCTCGTGCTCCCAGAAGCCGTAGCCGTGCAGGGTGCGGGAGAGCTCGCGGACCTTGCGCCAGAACACGCCCATGGTCCAGTGCTCGATGTAGAAGTTGTGGTTCTCCACGTAGGGGTAGGCGGTCGCGGCCAGGGAGCGCTTGGCGTCGAAGGCGGCCAGCTGGTCGCCGTCGAGCAGCTCACGGTACTCCTCGACGATCCGGTCCTTCTCCGCGACGAGTTCGGCGGTGGGGCGCATGATCGTCTGGCCCTCGTCCAGGCGGCGGATGTAGTCCGCGATGTAGCCCAGCGGGATGTCCAGGTGCTCGTTCCAGTACTTGTCGTGCCCGTAGAAGCCGTTGCCCACGGTGAAGTTGAACCACGGGTCCTGGGCCTCGGCCCAGCGGTCCAGCCACCGCTGCCCGCCGTCCGCGGCGCCGATGGCACCGAGGGTGGCCTCGACGTCGTCGGGGCGGGCGAAGTGGGACTGCAGGCCGAGCTCGACGGCCAGGGTGGCCAGCGCCTTGAGCTCGTCGTCCGGACGGAACAGCTCCATGTCCACGCCCTGGACCATGGTCGCGATGGACTGGTCCGGGATGTCCGGAAAGACCTCCTTGCAGTAGTTGAAGAAGTCCAGGTAGGCGATGTAGCCCAGGTTCAGGAACTCGAAGTGGTACTGCCAGTTCTGGTACGCCAGCTGGATCAGCCGGTCGTAATTCTCCAGCAGCACCTCGGTGCCGTCCTTGGCCGTGCCGGAGGTGATGTCCTCCATGGAGACCATGTCCGGCAGGGGCTTGAACTCGAGGGTCTCCATCTCGTCGATGGTCCCGCGGACCTTCCTCTTCCACTGCTCCAGCAGGGTGTCCCAGTTCTGGAAGTAGTGGCCCACGCGGGCCTGGAACTCGGGCACGCGCGCGGCGATCTCCTGTTCCGGCACCGGGATGGGGGACATGTACAGGTAACCCAGGTGCACGCGGAATTCGATGCCATTGGCGTTGGGGATCATCAGGTGCCGGGCGTTGTACTGGCCCAGGCACTTGACCGCGAACTCCCCGCCGATCGTCTCGAAGGGCTTGAACACGGTGGGCCAGTGCTGGGAGTCGCAGAACCAGAACTTGGCGTCGTCCTCGTCCTTCCGCTTCTCCTGGAAGGTCAGGTAATAGGGGTAGAGCTTCTCCCAGCCCTCGGCGCCGGCGGGAACCGGCAACTCGGAGGGCTTCGGGAAGGACTTCTTGGCAGTCATGGGTCTCTCCAACGTGGGATACCCGGAAGGATCCGGGGCGGGTCGTCAGGTGGGTGGTTACTTGCCGATGCCGGTGAGCGAGGAGGTGATCGAGCTCAGGTCGAAGCCACCGGGGGCCGCGGGCGTGGCCGGGGTCGGCTGGGCCGCGGCCTGGCCGGCGGTGCCCTTGCCGTTGGAGTGCACGGTCTCCGGGCGGGACTGCAGCAGCAACAGGTTCTCCCCGTCCGGCAGGTCCGCGTCCAGGGCCCACTCGATGTCCTGCGGGCACTTGTAGTGCTTCTCGGCGCGCTTGGCCATCCGGGCGACGGCGGTCAGCTCGGCGTCCGTGAGGCAGCGGATGTCCGCGCGCTCGGCGGGGACCTCGCGCTCCACCAGGGACTGGGAGACCGGGTCCGGGACCAGTTCGGCGTGCTTGTCGCCCACGTGCTCGGCGACGACCTGCAGGGTGATCTTGTCCATGAGGATGTTGTCCGGGGTGACCTGGCCGGAGACCACCATCTCCCCGACGCCCCAGGAGGCGTCGATGGTGAGCTTGGACCGGTCTCCGTTGGCGGGGTTCATGGTGATGGCCACCCCGGCCACCCGAGCGTTGACCATCTTCTGCACCACCACGGCCATGGACAGTCCCTCGTTGGGGATGTCGTTCTTCAGCCGGTAGATGATGGCGCGGGAGGTGTACAGCGAGGCCCAGCACTTGCGGATGTGCTCCGTGACCGCCTCCCGGCCCGTCAGCCACAGGTAGGTGTCCTGCTGGCCGGCGAAGGAGGCGTCCGGCAGGTCCTCGGCCGTGGCGGAGGACCGGACGGCCACCGGGACCTCACCGCCGCAGGCCTCCATCAGCGTGGCGTAGGCCTCGACGACGGCCGCACGGGCGGACTCGGGCACCGGCCGGCTGCACAGGTCCTCGCGGATGGCCGCCGAGACCCGGTCGACCTCGGCGACGTCCTCGGCGTCCAGGCCCTCCAGCAGGGTATGGACGTGCTCGGTGATGCCGGCCTCGTGGACGAAGGCGTCGAACGAGGCCGTGGTGACCACGAACCCGGGAGGGACCGGCATGCCGGCCGCCGTCATGGAGACCAGCGAGGCACCCTTGCCGCCGAGGGTCTCGAGGGCGGGCTCGCGGCCGTCGTCGAACGACTGGATGTAGGGGTTGAGCGTCATGATGGAGTCCTGGTCGGTCAGGCGGCCCAGGTGACCGGGACGGCCACCGGGACGCGGAAGGAGAGGTTCTCGCGGAATTCGATGTCAGGGCTGCCGGCACCGTCGGCGGCACCGGGATCGTCCAGGCGCAGGCCCGGCAGCAGCTTCACGGCCTCCTCGAGGCAGATCTTGGCCTGCAGCTTGGCGAGCATGTTGCCCAGGCAGTAGTGGATGCCGAAACCGAAGGACAGGTGCTCGCGGGCGTTGGACCGCGTGATGTCGAAGTCCTCGCCGTGCTCGAACCGGGACTCATCCCGGTTGGCCGAGCCCATCAGCAGCAGCAGGCCGTCGCCCTTCTTCACCTGCACCCCGCCCACCTCGGCGTCGGCGAGGGCCTTGCGGCGCCAGCCGACGATCGAGCCGGAGTAGCGCAGCACCTCGTCGATGGCCGCGGGGATCTTCTTCGGGTCCTCGACGAGGGCCTCCCACTGCTCACGGTGCGCCAGCAGCACGCGGAAGCAGTTGGAGATCAGGGTCGTGGTGGTCTCGTGGCCGGCGAAGAGCATGGAGTAGAGCAGCGAGGCGATCTCGTGGTCGGAGATCTCGCCGCCCTCCTGCTGGGTCCGCACCAGGTCCGCGGTGAGGTTGTCCCCGCCGTGGGCGTGTGCCTCGGCCACGAGACGCTGGCACTCCTGCCAGTACTCGACCAGGTTGTGGGCGTGCGGCACCTGCTCCTCGTCCGTCAGGTCCCCCCAGGTCATGGCGGCCCGGGAGTCGCTCCACCGCTTGTAGGTGTCGATCTTGGACACGTCCGCGCCGATCAGCGTCAGGATGGTGATGGTGGGGATCTCGTAGGCCAGGTCCTGCACCATCTCACCGGTGCGGTCCTGGCGGGCGGCGACGGCCTCGAGGCGGGAGACCACGTTGGCGCGGATGTCCGGCTCCAGGGCCTTGTAACGGCGCGGGGTGAACGCCTTCTGGGCGATGGCCCGGATGCGGGTGTGCTCCGGGGGGACGCGGGCGGACAGGCCGGAGTAGGCCGTGAAGCCGCCGTCCTTCATGATCTGGGTGGCCAGCGGGCCGCGCTCGCGGACCGGGGCCTGGGCGTTCTCGGAGGAGAAGGTCTCCCAGTCGTCGAAGACCGCCTTGATGTCGTCGTAGCGGGAGACCACCCAGTAGCCGATCCGCTCGTCGAACATCACCGGCTCCTCCGAGCGCAGCGCCGCGTAGGAGGGGAAGGGGTCCTTCATCTGGAACGGCTGGTAACCGTGGTGGTCGGTGGGCGTCGCTGCGTCGGCGTCCTGCGCGCCCGGTCCGCCGTGACCGAACGGGCACTGCCCCGCCGGTGCTGCGGTGGTTGACTCGGTGGTCATCTCATCTCCTGTCCGTGGCCTCCGGTGGTGGCCCGTCGGTCTGGCCGCGTGCTGTCGAGTTGGCGGCTGCCGCGTGACGGGTGATCCGCATCACGCGACGAGCCTGACTCCATGGTTGCGCGTCGCGATGTGACGCGGGTCATGGTCGTTCCACTGGGTGGAAACGACTTCGCGTGCGCCGGATCCGGCCTGTGGGGAGGCCGAGGCGTGACGGAGCGGGGGAAGGCGGCGTGGGGAAAGGGCCGGGCGGGAGCGGGCCCGGTGGGAGCGGGCCCGCGGATCGCGCCGGTGGAGCGGGCCGGTCGTGCGGGCCGGTGGAGCGGGCCGGTCGTGCGGGCCGGCGGGTCCGGGGTCCTCAGTCGCGGTGGGCGAGGTGGTGGGACTCGAGCAGGGTCTCCAGGGGGATGTGGGCCGTGGCCCGCTCGATCCGTGCACTGACCGCGCGCAGGGCCGGCAGGTGTTTCTCCATCGTGGCCGACTGCTCCGAGGGGATGACCAGGCCCAGGGCCGCGCCGATCCGGCCGGTGTGGAAGACCGGCACGGCGATCGAGCAGGCGCCCACGCGGATCTCCTCCAGCGTCTGGGCGAAGCCCTGTTCCCGGACCTGGGCGATCTCTGCGGCCAGGCGCCCGGGGTGGACGATGGTCCGGGGGGTCGTGGCCTCCAGGTCCAGGTTGAGGTAGGCCTCGAGCACCCAGGGCTCCTCATAGGCCAGCAGGACCTTGCCGACCGCGGTGGAGTGCATCGGCAGCCGGCCGCCCACGCGGGAGGCGCGGGGCACGCGCTTGGTGCCGTAGACGCGGTCGATGTAGAGCACCTCGCTGCCGTCCCGGATGGCGAGCTGGGAGGTCTCCCCGGTGAGCGAGTAGAGGTCCTGGATGAAGGGGCGGGCGGTCTCTCGCAGCTGGCGCCCCACGTTCTGGGCCAGTTCCCAGATGCGCAGCCCCAGCTGGTAGCGGCCCTGGGGGGTCCGGGAGAGGAACCCCCAGTCGGTGAGCTCACCCACCAGGCGGTGGGCAGTGCTCACGGGCACGTCCGCGAGCGCCGCGATCTCCGTCAGCGCCAGGGAGCGGCGCTCCTTCTCGAAGGCGGTCAGGACGGACAGGACCTTGTCCGTGACGGTGCGGCCGGGGTCGCGATTGCCTCCGGCCATCAGCGGGAGTCCCCGGCGTGCTGGATGCCGCAAGTCATGCCCATGATCCTACGTCGCCGTCATCCCCGGGGCGCCGAGCACCCCGGGCCCCGGACGGCCCCCGTCCTCGTCCTGCCGGTTGGCCGTCCGGCGGCCGTCAGAGCCCGTAGTACCGGAAGGCCGCGGCATACTCGGTGCCGGCCGCCGCACCGCCCGCGCGCAGGATCTCCGGGATCATCTCCTCGGGCCTCGGGTGGTCCGCCACGTGCCGCAGGTACGCCTCGTGGCTGTTCAGGGAGGCGACGGCGGCCCGCACGGCCTCCTCGTCCACGGTCACCGCGTGCGTCGGCTGGGCGGGGTTGGCCACCAGTAGCCCGCCGGCGTGCCAGGCGGCCAGGCCCTCGTCCTCGGCCAGCTCGCGGAACACCCAGGGGTTCGCCGCGTCCCGGACGCCGTCCACCACGGCCAGCCCGGCGGCCCGGTGGTCGGCCTGGTTGAACCCGCCGTAGGCCTCGACGTCGAAGTTCGCGGTCACCACCGCGTCGGGCCGCACCTGGCGAACCACCCGGGCGACGTCCCGGCGCAGGGCCAGTCCGTACTCCAGCATCCCGTCCGGATGGCCCAGGATCCGCAGGTCCGTCACACCCACCGCCGCGCAGGCTTTGCGCTGTTCGATGGCCCGCAGTGGCGCGACGACCTCCGGCGGCTCGGCCATCCCCGCCTCCCCGGCGGTGAGCAGCA
>ENA-UOUJ01001004-UOUJ01001004.1-activated-sludge-metagenome-genome-assembly--contig:-NODE-1004-length-16099-cov-3.887996_pt1 | contig 16099 bp, 18 predicted proteins | sample MGYA00249839_ERZ747224 | MGnify/ENA primary metagenome ERZ747224 (study PRJEB28782, sample SAMN03220277) | activated sludge metagenome | biome: wastewater; feature: sewage sludge; material...
ACTGGACCGCACCGAGGAGATCATGAACATGCAGCCCGAGGACATCGCCGAGGAACGGCCCATCGTGCTGGACGAAGTGAAGGGTGACATCGCCTTCCACGATGTGCGCTTCGCCTACGAGGAGGGCAAGGAGGTGCTGCACGGTATCGACTTCACTGCCACGAAGGGCTCCGTGATCGCACTGGTGGGCACGAGCGGCAGCGGCAAGAGCACCATCGCCGGACTGGTGGCGACCTACCTCACCCCCACCGCCGGCACCGTCACCATCGACGGGCACGACCTGAGCAAGGTGCGCCTGAGCAGCTACCGCAAGCACCTCGGCGTGGTGCTGCAGGACGACTTCCTCTTCGAGGGCACGATCCGGGAGAACATCCTCTTCCCCCGCCCGGACGCCACCGAGGATCAGTTGATGAAGGCCGTGAAAGGCGCGTACGTGAACGAGTTCACCGACCGGATGGAACTTGGACTGGACACGGTGATCGGTGAGCGCGGCGTGAAGCTGAGCGGCGGCCAACGGCAGCGCGTGGCCATCGCACGGGCCATGCTGGCCGACCCGAAGATCCTGATCCTGGATGAGGCCACGAGCAACCTGGACACCGAGAGCGAGGCGCTGATCCAGAAGAGCCTGAACGAACTGGTGAAGGACCGCACCACCTTCGTGATCGCACACCGCCTGAGCACCATCCGGCAGGCCACGGAGATCCTGGTGATCGAACAGGGCCGCATTGCGGAACGCGGCACGCACGCCGAGCTGATCGCGAAGGAGGGCCGCTACTACGAGTTGTACACCTACCAGGCGCGCATCTGAGCGCGGTGGTCAGCGAGGATGCGGGCATGGTCGAAGCCCATGGGCACCTCTTCATTCGTATCCAGCCAGCGATATGCACTGGCCTCAGGGCTGATGATAGGCGTGCCGTCTACGATCTCGGCCCGAAAAGCGATGCTGACGAAGGACCCGCGCGGGTCGCGACCGGGTTCCGAGTAGATGCCGATCAGGCCGGTGAGCTTCACGTCAAGGCCCAACTCCTCGCGCACTTCCCGGATGCAGGCCTGTTCCACGGTCTCACCGGGATCGACCAAGCCACCGGGGAAGACCCAGGTGCCGCGAAAGGGATCGGTGCCACGTTCCATCACCAGCACGCGGCCCTCACCATCGGTGATGACCGCATCCACGGTGAGGACCACGCGGTCCGGATGGTGGCCCATGCTCAGGCGGCCATCTGGCCCTGTTGCTCCTCGGCCACGCGCTTCAGACCGACCAAGGCCTCGACCCACTGGCGGCCCACCTCGCGGGCCCGGCGCACATCCTGCGGTAGACCGGCGAAGTCGCCATGCCACAGGTGCAGGTGGGTGCGACCGTCGCGCTCCGGGTGCAAACTGATGTCCACAGTGGTGTAGCTCGCGGGTTCATCCGGAAGCTGGTGCCTGAGGTCAAGCCAGGTATAGCGCAGCCGATCGCCCGGCAGGTAGGCCATGAGCGTCCCCTGGGCCTTGAGCTGTTCCACGCCCTCCAACTTCTCGAACCACTGCACGGGTCCTCCACGCTTCCAATCGCTGCGCACCTGCCATCCCTCGCGATAGAGCTTGGTCAGCTCCGGCTCGGTCAGCACCCGCCAGATGACTTCGGGAGAAGCATTGATGTAGAGTGACCTTTCGATCGTCGTTTCGCGTTCCATAGTGCTTGGAGAACGTCAGGAACCATGCCGCTTGTTCATTCCCGACAGACTGTCAGCCCACCATTCCAGCGATCCCACGCGCTCCGCACATGTTATAACTCCTTGACATACATGCGGTAACGCTTCCAGACCACGCCGCCCAACCGCTCCAGTTCAGCCCGCATACGGAGATTGATCTCCAGCACCAGATGGCTGTCCAGGTGGGTCATCCCACGACCGCGTGCCTCCGTGAGCAGCGCACGTCCGAGCACACAGGTGAGGCCCCGTCCTTGCAGGTCTGGCCGCACAGCGCCCAGCAGCAGGTCCAGTTGTTGCGAGCGCCGCATGGCATGGAGGATGTGCCACCATCCGAAGGGGAACAAGCGGCCCTTGGCCCGTTGCAGTCCTTCACTGATATCGGGCAGGGCCACCACGAAGGCGACCGGGATCTCCTCCTCCGCCACGATCTTCACGAAGGCCGGGTCCAGGATGGGGACGTATTGGGCGGCCAGCGACCGCATCTCCTTCTCGCTCATGGGGATGAAACCGAGCAGCCCGCCATAGGCCTGGTTCACCAAGCGAAGCACCGGCATGATCCAAGGCTTGAGGTCCCGCCGACCTCGCAGGGGGACGAGCCTGAACCGGCCATCACGCATGACCCGACCCGCAATGCGGTCATACGCTGCCGGGAGCTGCGCGGGCATGTCCACGCGGTAGGACACTGCGTCCGTGAGCTTGTGGTAGCCACAGGCCTCCACCAATCCAGGAAGGAAACCGGGGTTGGTCGGTGTGGCAAGCACCGGGAGATGCTCAAGCCCGAAGACCTGTAATCCCTGGGGATCCTTGTCGCTGAACCCATAGGGCCCCATGATCCGATCGGCCGCGAAGCTGCGGGCCCAATCCTCCACCGCTTGGAGCAGGGCTTGCACGACGGCGGGATCGCTCACCGCGTCCAGCTCGAAGAAGCGGGCCGTGCGCTCACCATGCAACGTGTTGTAGGGCTCGTGCAGGATGCCCATCACCCGGCCGACCGGCACACCATCCTGCTCAGCGATCCAATGGGCCATCTCACAGCCATGGGCTGCCAGGTTGCGTTCCGGGTCGTGCAGTGCACGTTCATCGGCCAACAACGGCGGCACACGCCCGGGACGCTGGCCGGGCAACCGGTCCGGTAGCCGGATGAACTGCTCCAACGCCTGCTTCCCGTTCACACGGCGAACCACCAAGGCCATGCGCGAAGGTCCACATCCGGTCCGGATGGTGGAGGACCATGGCCGGAGAAACCGGCCACCCAGTTGTTGGACCCGCACCCACCAATCCGCCAACAGACTGAGCATAAAGTACTTACGAAGAAAGAACCCGAACTGGGCACGCAGGGATGGTCGCCAGATCAACTTGCGTGACCAGTTGGGAACATGGTGATGAGTGGTTATCATTGCGGTTGTGATACGGACCCCTTCCGGTATCACCATTGACGATCAAAGTGTAGTTGAACCCAAACCGAACGAAGCATGAAAAAGTCACTACTCGGATGTGGTCTGTTGCTGGCAGCATTCTCGGCAGAGGCGCAGATCACCACCTATGTGCTCCAGCCAGCAGCGTTGGAAGGCGCATTGGAATTCACATGGGCTGACAACTGGGGTGCCACGCCCGACCTGAACGACCCGGCCAACACCATTCAGGGCTTTGCCGCCTTTGTGGATGATGGAACGGAAGCTGACTCACTGGGTTGCAACACGCTGGTGAACAATGCTGAGCTTGATGGTAAGATCGCCGTGGTATACCGCGGCACCTGCGAGTTCGGCTTGAAAGCATTGAACGCCCAGGACGCTGGAGCCATCGGGGTCGTCATCATCAACAACCAAGGCGCACCGGTCGCCATGGGTAGTGGTACGAACGGCCCTAGCGTGACCATTCCCGTCGTAATGATCTCCACCGATGCCGGTGCGACGCTGTATAACGAGATCCTGGCCGGAAACGTGGAAATGCTGATCGGCAGCGTACAGGGCGTGTATGAGTTCAACCTGCATACGTCCTCGGAGCTTGCCTCCATTCCTCAGTATAGCGCCATGCCGGGTCCTCTGGCCAACGCCATCAACTTCTCGGTGAACATGGGCAGTTGGATCAAGAACTTCGGTTCTGCCGACCAATCCGGTGTGACCGTGAACTGTGTGGTTACCCAGAATGGCACGGAAGTGTACAACAACACCTCCGACGCCGGTTCCATCCTGAGCGGCGACAGCGCATTCTTTGCCCTGCCTGCTTTCACGCAGGCCACCTGGAGCGGCTACTATGAGGCTACCTACACGGTGTCCTCGCCGAACGCTGACGATTTCCCCAGCGATGACACCTTTGGTTTCAACTTCTACGCTGGCGACCTCTTTGCCTACGGCCGTATTGACCCGACCACGTTCCAGCCCCGCGCCGAGCAGCATGTACGTGCCACGCTGAACGCTCCGAGCTTTATGGCCTGTTCCTATTTCAGCCACCCCAATGCCAGTGGCTACAAGGTGGAGGGCATTTACACCTCGGCCTCCAAGTCGGGCGGTGCCAGCATGGACGGTGAAGTGCTCGAGGCCCGCATTTACGAGTGGGCCGATGCGTTCACCGGTTGGAACGATGCCACGACCAACAACATCGTGCTGCTTCAGCTTGGCGAGTATTTCTATGAGGAGGACCTCGGTGCTCAAGTGGTGTACGTCCCCTTCACGGAGACCTTCCAGATGGAGGACAACAAGAAGTACCTATTCTGCAGCTACTCCCCTTCCACGGATGTGTTCCTTGGTTTTGGCGAGTCGTTGGACTACACTCGTTTGCAGGCTGAACTTGACCAGCCCATCTACCTGATGAACGACAACGGGACCTGGGGTTCCTTCACTGATGCCACACACACTACCGTTGGCGCCAAAATGGTACCTGCTGATGTGAGCGTGAACGATGTCGATCGTGTGGAGCTCACCCCCTACCCCAACCCCACGGCAAACGTGCTGCGCATCCCCCTCAAGGGCATGAGCGGTGCGGCCACCCTCCAGGTGTTCGACCTGAGCGGTGCCCTGGTGATGACGGACAAGATCGCCCTCGGCGGCGACCAGACCCTCACCATGGACCTCCAGGGCCTGGCCAACGGCACCTACATGTTCCGCATGCAGTTCGCCAATGGTCAGCGCTCGGACTTCCGCGTGGTGGTGACCAAGTGATCCTGTGACCTTTCAACGGAAGGGGCGGTCCAGCTGGACCGCCCCTTTCGTTTTGGGAAGCACGGCATCAAACCGGACCTTTGCACCACAGTTCCATCCGTCATGCCCAGCTTCGATATCCTCTCCAAGGTCGACCTGCAGATGCTCGACAATGCGATCAATGTGGTGAAACGCGAGATCGACACCCGCTACGACCTGCGGGGGTCCAACAGCAGCATCGAGCTCGATAAGAAGGCCCTGACGATCAAGGTGAGCACCGAGGACCACCTGAAGCTCGATGCCATCCTGGACATCCTGCTCGAACGCAGCGGCAAGCAGAAGGTGGATGTGCGCAGCTACGACCTCAGCGGAGAGCCCACGCCGAGCGGAAAGACGCTCTACCGCATCATCAAGGTGAAGCAGGGCATCGAACGGGAAACGGCCAAGAAGATCGTGAAGGCCATCAAGGACAGCGGGCTCAAAGTGCAGCCCCAGATCATGGACGACATGATCCGCGTGAACGGCAAGAAGATCGATGACCTGCAGGCGGTGATGGCACTGTGCCGTCAGGAGGATTTCGAGCTTCCGCTCCAGTTCGAGAACATGAAGAGCTAAAGGGAGCGCACGGCCCATGCGCACCCTGACCATCCTCTGCATTCTTCTGTCACACGTCCTGCAGGCACAGACGCCGCGGGTCACCGACCCCAACTGGAACCTCTGGGTCTCGCATTGGGGTGACCAGCGGATCCACGACCGATGGAGCCTGCACACGGAGCTGCATTGGCGGCGCGCTGACCTCGGCACCAACTGGCAACAGTTGCTCGTGCGCCCTGCGGTGAACTTCCACCTGAACGACCAGGTGCTCTTCACCCTAGGCTACAGCTACTACTTCAACTACCAGTACGGCGACCACCCGATCCGATTCCAGAACTGGGAGCACCATCTGTACCAACAGGTTCAGCTCACACAGCCGATCGGTCGGGTCAAGTTCCAGCACAGGTTCCGGATGGAGGAACGCTACATCGCCCAGCTGACGCCCTCGACTTCCGACCCTTCCATGGGCGAATTCGATCGGTACACCTACCAAAGCCGGTTCCGCTATCGGGTCTGGCTCACGGTGCCGCTGGGCGGCCACCAGAACGTGGAGCCCGGCGTCTGGTCGTTCAACCTCTACGACGAGGTGTTCCTGAACTTCGGTGATGACCGCCGGATGGACTTCATCCACCAGAACCGCCTTTCCGGGTTGATCGGCTACCAGGTGAGCAAGCCGTTCAGCATCCTGGCCGGTTACCTGTACCAGACCATCCAGCGGCCGGGAGCGGCACAGGGGGCGGACCTCATGGAACTGAACTCCACGATCCACCTGGCCCTGGTCTACAACGCGGACCTGCGGGCCCGCAGGCCGACCGCACAGCCATGAATGCCGAAGCCCGCCTTACGGGGCGGGCTTCGTAGTCTCCGACCTCCCGGCTTACGGACCGGGACAGGGGCTTTCAACGCCGCTGGGCTCGTGCCCCCTGTGGTCAGGTGTCCTTTCTGGTCTGCTTACCCAGACCTACGCATATAACGCAATGGCCGTGCCGAATGTTGCATGGTGCATCACATCACGGCCTCCCCCTTCAGGAACATGACGAAAATGAAGGTCATGAGGAAGTGATGGAGCAGGAGCAATCCGGTGACGATGGTGAGGACCGTCTTGCCGCTGGAGGAAAGCTCCGGAAAGAGCTTCTTGTTGTTCATGGCAATGATCGGCAAGGGGACCGTCGCAAGCAGGAAGGTGATCGCGAGGGTCTTGAAGAGGACCACGTTGTCCATGAGGCCGAAGAACAAATGGGCATAGTAGAACAGGAAGCCCAGAAAGGAAAGGAGCCCCAGTCGAACAAAGAGCCGTGCCTCTGTGACCATCCGTTGCTTGGTATCCATGGTAGTAGACGCAGACCTTGAACGAGGTTGCGTGAGGGCGGGTTTCAACAGTGGCGGTCACCGTTGATCAAGGACCCAAGCCGACCAAAGACCGGCTGCACTTGTGACCACTCCAGCCACGAACCACCCCCAAGGAAAAGGACCGGGCACATAGTTGTCAATGACAGTGGACATGGACGCCTGGTGCGGTCCATCAGCAACCATGAACCCGCTCGTGCCAAGGCCTTGGGTGACCGGGTCCATCATGAAGGAGGTCAGGAACAGGCCAACTGCCGCGAACAGCAGCACCCACGTCCTGAGGCCGGGGCGCCAGTGCGCATCCAAGGCACGCTTCTTCAGAATGATGATGGCCAGTGCGATGAGGCCCAAGGACACCACGCATGGAGCCCACACCGGACCGACCCAGGGCACGGGCAGCAGGAAGAGGAGATCGGGCTCCGACCAGGTCGCAGGCCAGTCCAACAGCACCTTGAGCCAGATGTAGTAGAACAGGTCCCATACGCCGAACCCATAGCAGAACCAGGCGAAACGCTCCAACGCGGTCCTCACCATCACGGCACCCACCGTCCAAAGCATGATCATCGTGGCGACCTCGCGCCAGATCTCGGTGGTCACCACCACACCGGTCATCGGCCGCAGGGGAAAATGGAAACCATCCGGATAGTACAGGGCCCGGAGGTAAACCACCACCGCGCTTTCCAGAAAGGCCATCGCCATGAAGAAGAGCGTGGCATAGGTCCAGCGTTCGGTCGTGGTCCTCATGGCGTCAGGGGGGAAATGTCGGCCACCAGACCGCGATGGTCGCTACCGGGGATATCGCATAGGGCCAGCGCCGAGTAGCCCATACCGGGCGACAACAGCACATGGTCCAATGGGATCAGGGCGAACGGCCCCATCGCGGGCCAGGTCCTTGCGGATGGCGGGACCACCGGGCGCGAACCCGAACCAACGCACAGTGCCCGGAACGCCTCATCCCAATGAACGGTGTTCAGATCGCCCACCAACACGGTGGGCAGAGGGCTGTCAGTAAGCAGCATGGACAACTCCCGGAGTTGCGCATTCCGTCGTTGATGGTGGCGCAGGCTCGTGGGCGAGGTGGCGTGCACCACCAAGAGGCGGACCCGTTGCTCACCTGCAGGCACCACGGCCTCGATGAACGGCGTGCCTTGGACCTCCACGGTGGTCACCTGCTGGAACGGCCGGCGGCTGAACAGAGCGATGCCGTAGCAGTCCGACCGGGGGACCACATGGTGGAACGGATACGCCTTGCCCAGGCCATCGATCAACGCCGCGGCCCACACCTCGTCCACCTCCTGGACGGACACCAGCTCCGCGTTGGTGGCACGGATCGCCTCGATGACCTCGGACCGCTGGCGGTTCGGCTGCAGCACATTGAAGTGCGCCACGCGGAGCCCATGTTCCAAGTGGGTCGTTGGCGCCAGCGCCGGCACCTGGGTATGGACGAGGATGATGACCGCGGCCAAGTTCGAAGAGCCCATGCCCCACCACCACCGGCGCCACAAGCACCACAGCGAGACCAACAGCAGGGCCCAGGCCCCGATGCGCATGCCCGAGCGGACAAGCATGGGCAGATAGGCATCGGGTGCGAAGGCGAGTACGCAGGTCACGGCGAGCAGGACGGCCGCCAGTTGCAGTTCACGATGATCGGTGTGCATCGGGTATCTCATGAAGGGTTCGTTACCGGACGCTCGAGCCGCTTGATCAGGGAAAGCACGCGCCAAAGCGGCAAGGCTCCGACCACACCGAAGGAGGCGTCCACACAGCGCCAGAAGAAGGGAATGCCACGCACCGGTGCCCACAGGAAGGCCAATGGCAGCACGAGCAGGCAGCACCACAGGCCCCATTCGATCACCCAGCGGTTGCGCACCGGATCGCGCAGCGGACCGATGAACGCGATGCCGATGACCACATGGGCGAAGGCGAGCCAGTCGGTGCCGTAGAACAGAAAAGCGTGCTTTGCCCCCACTTCCGCAATGGCCTCTGCGCTGCGCTGTGCCCATGCGTGCCAAGGGCCCGGCCAGCCCACGGTGAGCTCAGCCAGCCACGCGGTGCCCCATTCCAGCGGCACAGCGGTGAGGCCGCTCACCCACAGGGCGCCGATGAAGAACCACATCCAGATGCGGATCTCGCGGCGGATGCAGTGGTGGTCGTTCATGTTCATGCTCAGTTGATCGAATGCGCAGGCCGAAGGACCTTGTCCTCCGCGGCCGGCCTCGGTTCACGGATACCCACTTTGGCCAGGATGGCTTCGAGCACCGGCAACATCTCGTTCAGGCGTCGGGTCTTGATCAGGAAGTTCCACACCGGTTCGAACTTCTTCCAACCCGCCGTGTAGGCGAAGTGCTTCAGCATATGCTTCGCGCTGTCGTGCCGTGAACTGGCCCGAACGATGTTCGGCCACGAGTAGAACTGGCGGTAGGCCCACCAGTAACCAGCCTCAAGCTGCTCGGGCGAAAGCTTGGCGGGCCGGTACACCACGTGACGGGTATCGTACCGGTCCCAGTCGCGCGTCACCAGACGGCCCTGTGCTTCCATGTCGCTGAACAAGCGGGTGCCGGGATAAGGCGTGAGGACATGGTAGGTGCTGGTGGTGATCGCATTGCGCACACCCCATTCAACGGTACGGGCGAACACATCCGGACCATCATCATCGAGCCCGAAGACAAAGCTGCCGTTGATCATCACGCCATGATCATGCAGGCGTTGGACAGCGGCCTCGTAGTCGCGCTGCAGGTTCTGCTTCTTGTTGCTCTGCCTCAGGTTCTCCGGACTGAAGGTCTCAAAGCCCACGAAGAGGCTGCGCAATCCGGCATCAGCGGCCTTGCGCAGGAGGTCACCCCGCAGGACGGAGTCGACGGTACCCGCCGCCTGCCACACCCGGTCCATACCCTTCATGCCCTCAAAGAGCGCCGTGGCGAAACGCACATTGCCGAGCAGGTGGTCGTCCAGGAAGTACAGGTGCCGTCCGGGGAGCCTGTCGATCTCGGCCAGCGCAGCGTCCACGGCCTGCGTATAGAAGCCCTTGCCTCCGCTGAAGAACGCATCCTTGTAGCAGAAGTCGCAGTGATGCGGACAGCCACGCGACACCACGATGGAGTTGGGTACGAGGTAACGTTCCCGCTTGATCAGGTCCCGGCGCACCGGAGGGATCCCCTCCAAGGTCCGCACCGCGCTCTCATAGCGCGGCTTGGGGCTTCCCGCCCGGAAATCCTTCAGAAAAGCCGGGAACGTGTGCTCACCCGGCCCTAGGAAGATGCTGTCCGCATGCGGTGCCGCTTCCTCCGGCAACGAGGTCACATGCAGTCCGCCCAGGCACACATAAGCGCCCTTGGCCCGGTAATGATCGGCGATGGCATAAGCACGGTACGCGTTGGTGATGTAGACCTGGATGACCACGAGGTCCGGCTCATCATCCAGGCGCAGGCGCTCCACATGCTGGTCCTGCAGGTCCACCTCGTCATCGGGGTCGAGGTAGGCGGCAAGCGTGGCCAATCCCAATGGCGGGAACAAGGAGTACTTGATCGGTCGCCAGAAGGGGCTCTCCGCCTCGGCCAGGGTCGGCAGGATCATCTTCACCTTCATGGCTCAACGCATATCAACTGCGGACGTTGTACACGGGTGGCCAACCTCCGCCATGGTAGCGGGCCCAGTTGGGTGTTGGTCGGCCGCAGCCAGTCCGGCCTGCTTCAAGGTCGCGTGCGTGCGGTGGTCCGCCCAGGTCCAGCTCCGCCAGTCCTGCTCTTCGACCCTGAACAGGAAGCGCTCCCGTTTGCGGTCCAGTGCCGCCCTGAACTCCTCCGGGTCCAGATGCTCCACCCAGCGCACGCGATTGGTGCGGTGTCTGGCCATCTGGGCCTCCACCTTGTCGAAGTTGGCGTAGATCAGGGGCAGGACCTTGTCGCTCATGGCTAGGTAGTTGTCGATGTCGATCTCGCCGGGATTGTCGTGACGCAGGTTGAAGCGTACGATGCTGCGGTCCCAGTCCACGCACGAGGCCCCCACCATCACCGCGAACACGGCCCAGGCGTTCATCCGCACCAGGTAGAAGAAGCTGCGCCGCTCGCGGACCTTGATGTACAGCGTGACGAGGCCGACCAGGACCAGGGCGAGGAAGACGATGACCCCGATGCGCTTGTAGGCCAGGCCGTGGAAGGAGATGTAGTGGTAGTTGCGCAGGAAGACCGATACGCCAAGGATGAAGTTCTGGGCCACCCACAGCAACGCAAGTCGCTTGAGGTCCCTGTTCCGCGCAAAGAAGTTCTGGTTGCCGCGGAAGAGGTGCAGGATCACCACCATGCTGAGCAGGATGCTCCAGATGAGCGCCCAGGTCCCCTCGTGGACGAACTGCTTCAGGCTGAAGTCGGCCGGCACCGTGAAACCGAACCACACCCAGTTGATGTCGATGATGTTCACCACCAACAGGAGCAGGTTCACGATGACCAGCAACACCACCCCCATGCGACGTTCGCGCTCCAGCGCGTTCATGGACAGTGGTGCCAGCCAGTGCGGGCGGCGCACACGGCTCCGCAACAGGTGGTCGGTCCAGCGCTGCTCCCATTGCAGCACCAACGGATGCACATGGCTCCGCAAGAGCGCAGCGCAGCACAGCAGGGCGAACAGGAAGAAGATCGTATGTGCCGTAAAGATCTCCGAGAGCAGGTCGCCCAGCACGTTCCACAGCCCGTCCAGGAAGCCCGCCGTGAGCGCATCGAACCGCGGATTGCCCACGCGGTACATCTGGAAGAAGACGATGGCCACCAGGATGGGCAGCACCACGATGCGTGCCCATCCGCTGCGCGTGCGCTCACTCTTGCGACCACGCAACAAGGTGCCCAACGTGTCCCAAGCGGAGGTGGGAACGTTCAAGAGGTTGTGCACCCACCGCTGCGCGGCATAGAACAGGCTGCGCATGCGCGGCTCCTGCGCCAAGGCACTCCCCAGGACCAGGCCGATCAGCGCGGACATCCTTGCCAGGACGCTGCCATGAACGACCACCATCGCGGCGGATACCAGCGTTCCCAGCAGGACCACGCGTGCCGGCAGGGACAGCGTGGACGGCCCGCGCTCAAGCACCAGGATGCCCACCACGACCATCGCGAAGAGCAGCAGGTTCAGGCCCAGGTCCGCCTCGTAGAACAGGCGATCGAACAGGAATGCCGCGAAGGGTACGGTGAGCAGGGCGCCCCATCGGGTGCGCAGGTCCTTGGTCGGTTCAAGCATGGGGGTCGGGGTTCTTGGGTACGAGCTGTTCGATGGCGTCGAGGTGCTGGCGGAACGCACGCAGGCCGGCCGCTGTTGCCTTGTAACTGGTATTGGGCCGCTTGCCCACGAACCGCTTGCGCACGGTCACGTACTTCAGCTCCTCCAGCGCGGCGAGATGACTGGCCAGGTTCCCGTCCGTGACCCCGAGCAGCTCCTTCAACCGCGCATGATCGACGAAGTCGTTCACCACGAGCACGGCCATGATGCCCAGGCGGACACGGCTCTCGAACGCTTTGTTCAACCGGTCGATCATGCTTCCTCCGCAGTGGTCGCGTTCCGCTCGTGACGCAGGTACATCAACCCTCCGTAGAAAATGTGCAGCACCCCGAACCCAAGGGCCCAGAACAGCAGCGCCGCCTCGGTCCAGAAGGAGGCCACGAGACCGAGCACGATCTCGCTCACGCCCAGCCAGCGGATCTCGTCCAAGGTGTACTTGGATGCGTTCAGCAGCGCAAGTCCGTAGAACACCAGTGTGGCCGGAGGGACCATGTCCAACGCACCATACTGCAGCAGCGACAGGCAGAAAAGCCCTCCGGCCACAAGGGGCATAAGCAGGTTCACCACCATCCGGCGGGCACTGGCATCCCAGAGGCCCTGTCCGGTGCGGCGCCCACGCCTCCAGGTGAACCAGAGCGCCCCGGCGATCGCCACGAGCAGCACGGCCATCCCATCCACGAACAGGAAAACCAGGTGCTCGTTCCAGCGCCCGGCATCGAGCAGTGACCGACCATCCAGGCTGGCGTAGCTGTCCATCCGCTCCGCCCAGAGCAGATCGAGGTAGTGCTGCCGCGCGAGGAAAGCGCCGACGAGGGCCGCCGTGCCGGCGATCACGCCGCTCAGTCCGCTCAGGCTCAGGAAGCGCGTACTGCGGTCCATCAACCCGCGGATGCGGGCCAGTTCATCGAGGTGCTCGTTCACCATTCTCAAAGTACTTTGTACTGCAAAGTAACGCCACGCGGAAAGGCTTGGTATGTGCCTCCGAAAAAAGTTCAATGCATGGTGAGGGCTCCGAGCAGGGTACCCACGATCACCGCGGCGAACCGCTGGGCGTTGAACCGGTGCTCGGGCGCACTCTCGAAGATGATCGTGGTGCTGATGTGCAACAGCATCCCGATGGCCAGCGCCAGCATGCCATCCAATCCATGATGCCCCGGCCCACTAAAGGCGGTGCCTGCGAGCATGCCCAAGGGGGCCGCCAGTGCGAAGACCGTCAACAACAACCAGGACCGGCCCATACCGGCCCCTGAGCGTTGAAGCACCGTTGCCAGGGCCACGGCCATCGGCATCTTGTGCAGGAGCACACCCGTGAGGAACGGGGTGTTGGCGGCCACCTCTGGATCGGCGAAGGGCATGCCCTCGGCGAACGAGTGGATGCAGAGGCTGGCCAGTGTGAGGAAAGGCAGGGCCTTGCCACCCGTGCCATGCACATGCATGTGCCCATGCTCGATGCCATGGCTGAAGAACTCCAGCACCACCTGCAACAGGAACCCGCCCAGCACCCAGGCCCCGATGGATGCTCCGGCCTCCTCATACAGCTCGGGCAGCATGTGCAGGAAGACGACCGCCAACAGGAAGGCTCCGCTGAACGAGAGCAGCAGTCGCAACCAACGGGCATCCGGTTTCATCCATCGCACCAGCGCACCGGCCAGGAGGGGCACCGCAAAGAAGGCTATGGCGACGATCGGTGACATCAGGCGGGGCGACGCATCCAGAGGACGTAACGGGAAGAGCTGTCGGGATCGAACGGAGCGGCGACGGGCCCGTCGGTGCGGTCATCGATCTGGAATCCGGCGGCCAGGGCCATGGCATCGAGCTCGCCAGGGGTCCATGCGGCCACCCGTTCCTCGAACTGCCCCCGGAAGGCCCCATCCTCCACCTCGATGCGCTTGATGATCGCACCGTCGACCAGCATCCGCCGCACGGTGAACCGCACGCCATCCCGCTCGATGACCTCGACCGGCACCAGGGCCTCCACCACGCGGGGGGTGTTCATGAAGTCCAGCACGAAGCGACCGCCCGGGCGGAGCGCCTGAAAAGCCGCCTGGAACACTCGTTGGTCATCGGTGCGATCCTCGGAATAGCCGAGACTGGTGAAGAGGCAGCAGGCCGCATCGTAGTGGTCGCCTTCCAAGGGCTGGCGCATGTCATGCACGCGCAGGTCGGCCTCGGGTACCAGCGTACGGGCCTCCTCTATACTCGCGGGATCCAGATCGATGCCCGTGACGCGAAGGCCCCGGCGCACGAACCAGTGCACATGCCGTCCACGGCCGCAGGCCATGTCCAGGACGCGCGCGCCAAGGGGCAGGTCCCAGTGGCCCAGCAGCAGGTCCACCCAGGCACGCGCCTCCTGCTCATCCCGGTGCCCGTAGAGCAGGGTGTAGTAACGGGTGCCGAACCATTCGCGATACCAGGCCATGGACTTCCTGAAAGGACGGCGAAAGTAACCCCGGGCGCCGGGTTGACAATTCCGTGGATAACTCGGCACCCATCCTGCCCAAGCGGCCTTCCCCCGCCCCTTGCTTTGTGTGTCGGCCCCGGTGGCCGAAGGCATCTGCATGCTCGACCGCATACACGACCTCTACGACGAACTCGAACGCCAGCGGGTGATGATCTCCTTCAAGGGCAGCCTGACGGAGGACCTCATCACCGCCCTGCTCGGGCTGGTGGAACGCAAGATGCAGACCATCGAACCCGACCAGCGCGTGCGGAAACGGGTGTTCAACGTGGTGACCGAATGCCTGCAGAACCTGTTCCACCACAACGCGCACCTCAAGCTGGCGGATGGACAGGCCATCCAGACGCGGGAGCCCCACGGCGTGGTGATGATCGCGCAGAACGAGCAGGGCTACTCCGTGCTCACCGGCAACTTCATGGCCGCCACCGATGTGGACCATCTGAAGGTGCATCTGGACCGCATCAACACCCTCGGACCCGATGAACTGCGCGACCTGTATCGCGAGACCCTGGCCGATGGACAATTCAGCACCAAAGGCGGCGGTGGATTGGGCATGATCGATATCGCCCGCAAGAGCGGAGGCAAACTGGAGTACGGGTTCGTGCCGTACGACAAGGACAATGCCTTCTTCAGTCTCAACGTGAACGTGACCCCCTAGACCCTCAACCATGGACGCGCTGCTCCTCGAAGGATCCGCCAAGACGCCCCACGTGCATTTCGACCCCGAGACCGGGTTGCTCGAGCTCAAGGGCCGTTCGATACCGGAGAACTCGATCGATTTCTACAAGCCCCTGATCGACTGGATCGACCGCTACGGCCGCGACCCGCGTCAGAAGACCGCCCTGCACGTGCAGCTGGAGTACTTCAACACCAGCTCCTCGAAGTGCATCCTGGATGTGTTCAAGAAGTTGGAGTCGATCCGGGCCGCCGGTAACGAGGTCACCGTGCTGTGGCACTACGAAGTGGACGACGAGGACATGTTGGAAGCCGGCGAGGACTATGCGGGTATCATCAACGTGCCCTTCCGCATGGTGCAGATCGAGGAGGTGGACGATAAGTAGGCCAGCCTCCGATCACCCCTGAGCCGGCCTGCGCCCCAAACGGGGCATCAGGCGGAGGAGGCGGGGGAACAGATCGGCATACAACGCGATGGCCAGCAACAGGGACATGCCCCAGAGCACCAGCGCGTTGGCCCACAACGTAGGGATGCGCTGCCCGGCCAGCCATTTTGACGGCGCGTAGAACTGGGCCCCGAAGAACCCGACCGATACGGGCTCCAAATAGATGGGGTCGTTCTTCTGGACGAGTTCGCCCTTGTACTCCACGATCACGTTCACATCGTTCTTGTTGGTCACCACCTCGGCGAGGCTCTCGTTGCGGTAAGTGTCCAACCGCTCGAAGTAGGCCTTGCGCAACTCCGGCGTGGCCGTGAGCTGGGCGATCATCCGCTCCTTGCCGGCCTCGGCCTCCTTGTAAGCCGTTCGGTAATGGTGCGTCAGGGTGCGCAGGGCATCCTCCACACGGTCCAACACACCGTGATCCACACGGTCGGGTGTCAACCGGTCCAGCACGGGCAGGTTGAAGCCCTTGAGGCTGGCGGTCTCCTT
>ENA-UOUJ01001005-UOUJ01001005.1-activated-sludge-metagenome-genome-assembly--contig:-NODE-1005-length-16088-cov-3.849872_pt1 | contig 16088 bp, 15 predicted proteins | sample MGYA00249839_ERZ747224 | MGnify/ENA primary metagenome ERZ747224 (study PRJEB28782, sample SAMN03220277) | activated sludge metagenome | biome: wastewater; feature: sewage sludge; material...
GCACGGTGATCGCGGTGCGCGCCGACAACACCTGCACCGACGCCGCCGCCTCGGTCGCGGCGGTCGAGCGGCTGGTGACCTCGGACAAGGTCAACGGGATCATGGGCGGCATGTGTTCGGGCGAAACCATCGCCAGCCTTGAAAAGGTGGCGGTGCCGAACGGAATGGTCATGATCTCGCCCTCGGCGACCTCGCCCGCGCTGTCGGACATCGACGACAAGGGTTTCTTCTTCCGCACCTCGCCGTCGGATGCCCGTCAGGGCGAAGTGATGACCGATGTCATCATGGATCGCGGCATCAAGTCGGTGGCCGTGACCTATACCAACAACGATTATGGCAAGGGTCTGGCCGAAGCCTTCAAGAGCACGTTCGAATCGAAGGGCGGCACCGTCACGATCATGGCCGCCCATGACGACGGCAAGGCCGACTATTCGGCCGAGGTCGGCGCGCTGGCCGCGGCGGGCGGCGAGGCGCTGGTCGTCGCGGGTTACGTCGATCAGGGCGGGGCGGGCATCGTGCGGGGCGCGCTGGATTCGGGCGCCTTCGACACCTTCGTCTTCCCCGACGGCATGGTCAGCCAGGCGCTGGTGGACAAGTTCGGGGCCGAGCTGGAAAATTCCTTTGGCCAGAACCCGTCCTCGGAAGGTCCGGGACGCGAGCGGATGATCGAACTGGCCAAGGAAGCGGGCTTCGACGGCACCTCGGCCTTTGCCGCGGAATCCTATGACGCGACGGCGCTGATGCTGCTGGCGATGCAGGCGGCGAAATCGTCCGATCCCAAGGTCTACAAGGACAAGATCATGGAGGTCGCCAACGCGCCGGGCGAAAAGATCGCCCCCGGCGAACTGGGCAAGGCGCTGGAACTTCTCGCTGCAGGCACGGACATCGACTATGACGGCGCGACTTCGGTCGAGCTGGTCGGTGCCGGCGAAAGCGCCGGCCAGTATCGCGAGGTCGATTTCAAGGGCGGCCAGATGAACGTCATCAAGACACGCTGACACGGCGCACCACGGACCCGGCGCATCGCTGCGCCGGGTCTTTCTGCAATAATGGATAACGCCGCAGGGCGGTCCTTCGCCGGACAAGGTGAAGCAGGGGGAAGAATGATTCAGGTCCATGACCTGCACAAGCATTTCGGCGGTTTCCGCGCCGTCGATGGCGCGAGCCTGTCGATCGCCACGGGATCGATCACCGGGCTGATCGGCCCCAACGGCGCCGGAAAATCCACGCTGTTCAACGTGATCGCGGGCGTGCTGCCACCTACGTCCGGCCGCGTCGTCATGGACGGAGAGGACATTACGGGACTGCCGCCGCACGAACTGTTTCACAAGGGGCTGCTGCGCACCTTCCAGATGGCGCATGAGTTTTCGTCCATGACGGTGCGGGAAAACCTGATGATGGTTCCCGCGGGGCAATCGGGCGAGACCCTGTGGGGCGCCTGGTTCCACCGTGCCCGCATCCGCGCCGAAGAGGCTGCCCTGCGGCGCAAGGCCGACGAGGTGCTGGACTTCCTGACCATCAGCCATGTCGCCGACGAAAAGGCGGGCAACCTGTCGGGCGGGCAGAAGAAGCTGCTGGAACTGGGCCGTTGCATGATGGTCGAGGCCAAGATCGTCTTCCTGGACGAGGTCGGCGCCGGGGTGAACCGCACCCTGCTGGGCACCATCGGCGACGCCATCGTGCGGCTGAACAAGGAACGCGGCTATACCTTCTGCGTGATCGAGCACGACATGGATTTCATCGGCCGCCTGTGCGACCCGGTCATCGTCATGGCCGAGGGCAAGGTGCTGGCCGAAGGCCCTGCCGCCCACATCATGGAAAACGAGGCCGTGATCGAGGCCTATCTGGGCCGCGGGCTGAAGAACAAGGGAATGGTGGGCGCATGAGCGATGTCTATGACGGTCGCGGCAACCGCGACGCCTCGATCGTCAACCCGCGTCCGGGCGGCACGGTGGACGGAACCCGCCGCAGCGGCGCAGTCGGTCCCGGCCACGCGGGCGACCCCTTCCTGATCGGGGAGAACATGCGCGGCGGCTATGGCAAGGCCGACATCCTGAACGGCTGCACCCTCGCGGTCGAGCGCGGCAGGATCGCGGTGATCGTCGGCCCCAACGGCGCGGGCAAGTCCACCGCGATGAAGGCGATCTTCGGGATGCTGAACCTGCGCGAGGGCAGCGTGCGGCTGGACGGGCGCGACATCACCGCCCTGAACCCGCAGGACCGCGTGCGCGCCGGGATGGGCTTCGTGCCGCAGGTCGCAAATGTCTTTCCCTCGATGACGGTCGAGGAGAACCTTGAAATGGGCGCCTTCATCCGCGACGACGCCGAAATCGCCCGGACCATGGAGCAGGTCTATGAACTGTTCCCCGCTGTCGCCGCGAAACGCCGTCAGGCCGCGGGCGAACTGTCCGGCGGCCAGCGCCAGCAGGTCGCGGTGGGACGCGCGCTGATGACGCGCCCCACGCTGCTGATGCTGGACGAACCGACCGCAGGCGTGTCCCCCATCGTCATGGACGAGCTGTTCGACCGTATCATCGAGATCGCGCGCACCGGCATTTCCATCCTGATGGTGGAACAGAACGCCCGCCAGGCGCTGGAGATCGCCGATGTCGGCTATGTCCTGGTGCAGGGCGCGAACCGCTATACCGGCACCGGCGCCGCGCTGATGGCCGATCCCGAGGTGCGGCGCACCTTCCTGGGAGGTTGAGAATGCGGCACAAGGCGATCCTGTGGTCAACGATCCTTGCAGCGCTGGCGCTGGCGGCACAGGCGCAGGTCCCCGCGGTCACAGATACGCAGTCGGTCCACGATCCCGCCGACCTGAAACCCGAAGCACCCATGCCGCCCGATGCGCTGGTCCCCGGCGCCCCCGGCGTGACCGCCATCCTCTGTTCGGCGGACCCGCCCCCGCTGGATGCCTCGGGCGCCCTGGGCGCGGGAACCGCGCTTTCCGCCCCCGCTGCGGACCGCCGGGTGCGGGTGGACTGGCCCTGGGCCGCCAGGCCGGTGATGACCGGTGTCGGCGCGCCCGTCGAGGTCAGGTTCTTCAAGCGCGGGCGCACGCTGATCTTCGACGCAGGCGCCGAGACGCTGTATGTCGAGCGCGACCACCGCGGCTTTACCTATACCGCCAGCAGGCCGGGCAGCGTCATCACATGGCACGGCACCTGCCGGGCCATGGTCCGGGAATGATTCTGTGCCGGTTCGCCGCAGCCCTGCCCCGACCCTGACCCCGCGGCACGGCCGCCCTGCCAATCCCGGCCGCATCTGCCCGAGAGAGGACTGATGGATCTGCTCAACGCGCTTGTCGCGCTTCTGAACTTCGTCGTGATCCCTGCCGCATCCTATGGCGCGCAACTGGCGCTGGGCGCGCTGGGGGTGACGCTGATCTATGGCATCCTGCGGTTTTCCAACTTTGCCCATGGCGACACGATGGCCTTCGGCACGGGGGTCACGATCCTGCTGACCTGGGGGCTGACGGCCATGGGCATCAGCCTGGGGCCGCTGCCCACGGCCCTGCTGGCGCTGCCTGCCGCCATTGCGCTGACGGCGGTGCTGGTGCTGGTGACGGACCGGCTGGTCTATCGCCATTACCGTCGCGTCAAGGCGCCGCCCATCGTGGTCGTCATGGCCTCGGTCGGCGTGATGTTCGTGATGAACGGCCTGACCCGCCTGCTGATCGGCGTGGACGAAATCCAGTTCGCCGACGGCGCGCGCTTCGTCGTCTCGGTCCCGCAGTTCAAGGCGATGACCGGGCTGACCGATGGGCTGGCGCTGCGCACGACGCAGGCGATCACGCTGGTCGTGACGGCGCTGGCGGTCTGGGCGCTGTTTGCGTTCCTGAACCGCACCCGGTCGGGCAAGGCGATGCGCGCCTATTCCGACAACGAGGATCTGGCGCTGCTGTCGGGGATCGAACCCGAACGCGTCGTGCGCCTGACCTGGATCATCGCCACCGGGCTGGCGGTTGCGGCGGGCACGCTCTATGGCCTCGATAAGTCGTTCAAGGCCTTCAACTACTTCCAGATCCTGCTGCCCATCTTTGCCGCAGCCATCGTGGGGGGCCTCGGCAGCCCGGTGGGGGCGGTCGCGGGCGGCTTCGTCATCGCCTTTTCCGAGGTCGCGCTGACATACCCGTGGAAGAAGGTGGCGCAATATCTGGGGTTCGAACCCACGGGCCTGCTGCAGATGCTGTCCACCGAATACAAGTTCGCCATCAGCTTCGTGATCCTGATCGTGGTGCTGCTGTTCCGCCCGACCGGCCTGTTCCGCGGCAAAGCATTCTGAGGATACACCAATGTCCACCACTCGCCAGGCCGACACCCGCGTCAGTCCGCTGCGTGCGCCGCTGCTGTTCGCTGTCCTTGCCGTGTTGTTCGTGCTGGAAGGCACCGTGTCGAACGCGATGTTTTCCGGCAGCTGGAACAGCGCGCTGTCGCTGCTGAACATGGGCCTGATCTCGGCCGTGATGGCCTTGGGCGTGAACATGATCTGGGGCTATGGCGGGCTGTTCAACGCGGGCGTCGTGGGCTTCGTGGCACTTGGCGGGCTGGCGCCGGTGCTGGTGTCCACCCGGCCGGTGCCGGGCGCCTGGGCCGCGGGCGGGCCGCGGCTGCTGCTGGGCTTGGCGCTGGGCTTTGCGACGCTGGCGCTGGCGATCATTGTCGCCCGGCGGGTGCCGCGGGCATGGCGTTTCCCCACTGCCGCCGCGATCTTCGTCCTGGGCTATGTCGTGACGACCATGGTCTTCATTCCCGCCGTCGCCGCGATCGAGGCGAACAACCCCGCCAAGGCCGGCAACATCGGGGGTCTGGGCCTGCCCGTGCTGCTGTCCTGGCCTGTGGGCGCGCTGTTTGCCGCGGCCGCCGCCTGGGGCGTGGGCAAGGTCGCGCTGGGGCTGCGGTCGGATTACCTGGCCATCGCCACGCTGGGCATCGGCGAAATCATCGTGGCCGTCCTGCGCAACGAGGGGTGGCTTGCGCGCGGCGTGCTGAACATGACCGGCATCCCGCGTCCCGTGCCCTATGAACTTGACCTGCAGGCCGATCCCGCCTTTGCCGCTCGTGCGGCAGCCTGGGGAATGGACGCGGCCACGGCGTCGGGCATCTGGGTCAAGCTGTGCTATGCGGGGCTGTTCACGGTTGTCGTGCTGGCGTTGATCGCGCTGTCGGAACTGGCGTTGCGTTCGCCCTGGGGACGGATGATGCGCGCCATCCGCGACAACGAGACCGCGGCCGAGGCGATGGGCAAGGACGTGACCCGCCGCCACCTGCATCTGTTCGTTATCGGCTCTGCCGTGATCGGGCTGGCGGGCGCGATGATGATCACCCTGGACGGGCTGATGAGCCCCGGCGGCTACAGCCCGCTGCGCTTCACCTTCCTGATCTGGGTGATGGTGATCGTGGGGGGGTCGGGGAACAACTGGGGCGCGGTGCTGGGCGCGATGCTGATCTGGTTTCTGTGGATCAAGGCCGAAGTCTGGGGTCCTGCCTTGATGGCGCTGGTGACGGCGCCGCTGCCGCAGGGGGCCTTGCGCACGCATCTGATCGAAAGCGCACCGCAGATGCGGTTCATCGCGATGGGTCTGGTGTTGCTGCTGGTGCTGCGCTTCGCCCCGCGGGGGCTGCTGCCGGAACGCTGATGCGGTGGTGGAACATCCGGCTGGGGCTGGGGCTGGGGCTGTTCCCATCGCTTGTCCTGTTTGTCGCAATGGGACCGAAGGCGGTGTTTAATTTCCCGTTCGGATTGTGGCAGCAGGACGTTCCGATCCTGATCCTGCTGGCGATGACGGGAGGCATGAACCTTCTGGCGCTGATCCTGGGCGGGATTCTGCCGGAGGACTCTCAGGCGCAGTTCCTGCCGGCGGTCCTGAACGGCCTTGGCGCCTTTTCGCTCTATGCCGTTCCGATGCTCGTCATGCTGCGGGGCATCTGACGAACGCCGCCTACAGGTCGATCCGCCCCATCTCTCCACCCGCAAAGCGGCGCAGCACCGCCGGATACAGCCGGTGTTCCGCCGTCAGCACCCGCGCGGCCAGCGTCTCGGGCGTGTCGTCCGGCATCACCGGCACCCGCGCCTGCCCCAGGACGGGACCGCAGTCCAGTTCGGGCGTGACCAGATGGACCGATGCCCCGGCTTGGCGGTCGCCCGCTTCCAGCGCGCGGGCATGGGTGTGCAGCCCCGGATATTTCGGCAGCAGCGAGGGGTGGATGTTCAGTATCCGCCCTTCAAAGCGTTCGACAAAACCCGGTGTCAGGATGCGCATGAAACCGGCAAGGCAGAGGATGTCCGGTTGGGCGGCCAGCAGTGGTTCCAGCAGCGCGGATTCGAACGCCGCGCGGTCCCCCCTGAACGGACGATGGTCCACCGCCGCCGTCGCAATGCCGCGTGCCCCCGCCCTTGCCAGCCCCGCCGCTGCCGGATCGTTCGAGGCGACCAGGACGGGACGTGCCGGATGGTCGCCGGTCATGGAATCGACCAGCGCCATCATGTTGGACCCGCCGCCGGAAATCAGGATCGCGACGCGCTTCACCACAGGCTGCCGGAATAGCTCACGCCCCTGCCCTCGACCACCGTGCCGATGCGCGCCACACGCTCGCCCTCGGCCTGCAGCAGGGCAGTCAGCGTATCGGCCCGGTCGGGCGCAACCGCCAGGATCATGCCGATGCCGCTGTTGAAGGTCTTGAGCATCTCCCCTTCGGGAATCACCGCGCTGTCGGCCATCCAGCGGAACACCGCAGGCGGGGTCCAGGCGTCCAGATCGACCGCGGCGCCCAAGCCTTCGGACAGGATGCGCGGTACGTTCTCGGTGATGCCGCCGCCGGTGATGTGGGCCGCCGCATGAACCCCGCCCGCGCGGATCGCCGCCAGCACCGGGCGCACGTAAAGCCGCGTCGGCGTCAGCAGCGCCTGCCCCAGCGTGCCGTCGGCAAAGGGCGCAGGCGCGTCCCACGCCAGCCCCGCCCCCTCGACCACCTTGCGCACCAGCGAATAGCCGTTGGAATGCACCCCGTCCGAGGCCAGCCCCAGCAGCACGTCGCCCGCCGCCACGCCCTGCGGCAGCGAGGTGCCGCGTTCCATCGCGCCGACCGCGAATCCGGCCAGATCGAAATCGCCCCCGTGGTACATGCCCGGCATCTCGGCCGTCTCGCCCCCGATCAGGGCGCAGCCTGAGCGGCGGCAGCCTTCGGCGATGCCGGTGATGACGCGGTCGGCCTCATCGACACTCAACTTGCCGGTGGCGAAATAGTCCAGGAAGAACAGCGGCTCCGCCCCTTGGCAGACCAGATCGTTGACGCACATGGCGACCAGGTCGATACCGACGCCGTCCAGTTCGCCCGTGTCGATGGCGATGCGCAGCTTGGTCCCCACCCCGTCGGTCGCAGCGACCAGCACCGGGTCGGTGAAGCCCGCCGCGCGCGGGTCGAACAGCGCGCCGAATCCGCCCAGACCCTCCATCACGCCGGGGCGCCGGGTCGCGGCCGCCGCGGGCTTGATCCGTTCGACCAACGCATTGCCCGCGTCGATGTCCACCCCCGCCTGCGCATAGGTCAGGCCCTGCCGGCTGTCGCTCATGTCTGCTGTCCCCCGGATGCGTGCGCCGGGCATAGACCAAGCCCCCGCCGCAGGCAATCGGGCGGTTTCCCTTGACCGCAAGGGCGGCATTTGCCACAGCCTGTGGTCGGCAGGGGGCTGTAGCTCAATGGTCAGAGCAGGGCGCTCATAACGCCTTGGTTGGGGGTTCAAGTCCCTCCGGCCCTACCACGCCCTTATCGTGGGCGGTTCGCAAGATAATGGCGCACGGCCGCGATGACATGGCGGAAGCGGTCGCCGCCCAGATGCTTGCCGCCATACCAGCGGGTCACGACGATCATGTGATCGTCCAGCCCTTCGGTTTCCATCATGCGCAGGATAATCGCGCTGGCGCCGGATTCGCCGTCGTCGTTGCGCGCGCCCTCGCCGCCCAGACGGGCGGCCCAGCTGTTATGGGTGGCCTTGGCGAAACGCTTTTCCGATTTCAGCCGCGCCAGCGCCGCAACGACGGAAGCGCGATTCGACACCGGTGCGCCCGACACCGCATAAACCGACCCGCGATCCGAGATGATGCGGTCGAACACGGCAAGCTGCGGGGCCGTGGATCGGCTCATCCCCGATCCAGATCCGGCGTGGCGCGAGGCGCGAACGGATTGTCCTGCATCTGCATGGGGCCGGAATGGCCCCTGCCCGGCTACAAAGTCAACAGGCCACGCCCGGCGCGCGCCTGCGGTTGGCCGCGTTCAGGCAAGGATGCCCGGATCGGTGCCCAGATCCAGCCCTGGAAAGATCGTGCGCTCGATCATCCTGGCATCCGTCCCGAACAGCCCGCGCATCGCCCATCCGGCATAGGCGCGCACATCGCGCGTGGGCATCAGGTCGCGGTCCTGATAAAGTTGCCCTTCCCCCAGGCCCGGCCAGTCGCCGTAAACGCGCCCGCCGCGAACCGCGCCCCCGGCCATCAGCATCGCGCCCCCGGTGCCGTGGTCGGTCCCGCCCGACCCGTTTTCACGCGCGGTACGCCCGAATTCGGTCATAGCCAGGACCGTCGTGTGCGCCCAGTTCGGCCCAAGACCGTCGCGCAGGGCAATGATCGCGTCGCACAGCGTCCCCAGCGACCGGGCAAGCACCTGCGGCTGGCGGGCATGCGTGTCCCAGCCGGCCAGCGAGAAGGACGCGATCCGTGTCGCGCCGTTCAGCCGTTCGGCGGCAAAACGGCCCAGCTTCGCGGCATCGCCCGCCCTGCCCTCGCCCTTGGCCATGGGGGCGACCGAACTGCCGATTTCCGCCGCATCCTCTGCCGCCTGCCGGAACAGGGGATCGTCGTGATAGACCTCGGCCAGCAATAACTGCGCCTGCGCCGACAGCTTCAGCCGCGCGTCGGGCGCCCAGCTCAGCGCGCGGGCGGGGCCGGACAGGATCAGCATCTCCTCGGGCCCGACGGTATAGGCGGTCTCGGCGGTGGCGCCGGGCAGGTCCTGCAGCAGCCGGTTCAGCCAGCCGCCCTTCTGCGCGTCGATGGGCAGGTCGTTGCCGGTTCCCGCCTCAAGCAGGTCCTGCCCGTCGAAATGGCTGCGCTTGTCGCGGTAAGGCGTGGCGACGGCATGGGCGAATGCCAGTTCGCCCGCCTGCCACAATGGCGCCAGCGGGGCCAGCGCCGGATGCATGGCATGAAAGCCGTCCAGATCCAGCGCGCCCGCATCCGGCCCGCCCGAGATGCCGCGCCGCAACTGCCGCAGCAGCGGGTCGCCGTAAGGCTGCACCACGTCCAGCCCGTCCATTGCACCGCGCAGCACGATCACGACCAGCCGGTTGTCGCCCGGCACCGCGGCAAAGGTCATGGTGGACAACAGCGGATGCGCCGCGGCCGAGCAGGCGGCCATGACAGCGGATTTCAGCAGGCGGCGGCGGCTGGGCATGAAGTCCCCCTTCATCTGCGGTTGAAATCGGTCGAGGCCAGGACGATCGCCACGCCTTCGCGTGCGCTTTCGGCCTTGGGCACGGCCCAGATCAGCCGTTCGGACGCGGTGCCACCCAGCGCCTCTGAAAGAAAGGCGCGCGGATCGGGAAGATCGTTCGTCAGCCGCTGGGGTTGCTGCAATGCCCAGGCGATGCGGGCGGACAGCATCTGCGGCGTGATCCAGGCATCCGCCGCCTCGGCCCAGCCGTCGGGTCCGCGGGCGCGACCGAAGGGCTGGCCCATCTGCGCCAGCGGGATCCACAGCGACTGGTTGATGCGCGGGCCATCGAACGCCATCACCTGCGCGCGGTCCAACCCCAGCGCGCGCAGCGAGGCAACGAGGAAATCGAAGGGCTGGCGCGCCTTGTGCCGAAAGGTCGCGGCCAGCGCCGGATGGGTGGCCAGCACGGCGTAAACCTGCGCCAGATCGCCCTCGGTGTCCTGCCAGACCGCGGCCAGCGCCCGGACCAGATCGGGGGGCGGATCGTCGGCGGCGAAATGGACGGCCAGCTTGCGCGCGACATGCTGGGCAGTCGCCGGATGTCGCGCCAGATCGACCATCGCCCGGCGGATCTCGTCCAGACCCGAAGTCCCCTTGCCGCTGTAACGGCGCCCCAACACCGTTTCGGCCCCCGGTTCCGCAACCTGGGGACGGAAATGCTGGCCCTCGCGCGGGTTCCAGGTCAAGCCGGTCAGCAGTTCGGCCAGTTCACGCACATCCGCCTGCGTATAATCCGCGCCCACCCCCAGCGTGTGCAGTTCCATGATCTCGCGCGCGAGGTTTTCATTCAGGCCAAGGTTGCGCTCGGGACGGCGGCGCACGAACAGGGAATTCGGGCCGAAGCTCGCGTTCTGGTTCAGATAGACCAGCATCATCGGATGGGTCTCGGCGGCGAACAGCAGATCGGCGAAACGTCCCGCCAGATTCGGGCGGATCGCCTCGTTCACGAAGGCTGCGGCCATCAGATGCTGGGGCGGGTTCTGGGCGACGGTGGTGAAATGGTCGGCCCAGAACTGGACCAGCCGTTCACCGAAACCGGCCGGGGCCGCGACGGCGCGGGCCACGCGGCGTTGCAGCACGGCCAGCCGTTCGGCGTTCAGTTTCTGCGTGACGGCGCGGAATTCGTCGTCCGGGATTGTCATTTCTTCGCGCGCTTTCCGCGCCTCGGACAGCGAAATCTGGGCATCTCCGGCAAGCGCGGCCGTCCACGGATCATCCGGGATCGCGGCGCGGACGCATGATGCCAGCACCTCTGCGGCGTCGGCGGGCGGGGGGGCCAGCGGCGACAGGCCATAGCCCAGCCGGATCGCGGCCAGTTCGGGAAAATCGGGTGTCAATGTCATCGTCAGTCCAGCCGGGGCAGCGCGCACCCCGGCCAGTTTATGCCACGGGATGCCGCCCACCGCATCTCACGGTTTCATGACGGGCGTGTCACGCGTCCTTCGGCAGCACCCGCAGGCGCAATTCGCGCAACTGCTCGTTGGTGGGCTCGCTGGGTGCGCCCATCATCAGGTCCTCGGCCCGCTGGTTCATCGGGAACATGATGACCTCGCGGATGTTCACCTCGTCGGCCAGCAGCATCACGATGCGGTCGATGCCCGCGGCACATCCTCCGTGCGGCGGCGCGCCATAGCGGAAGGCCTTGACCATGCCGCCGAAGCGCTTTTCCACCTCGTCGCGGCTGTAGCCGGCAAGCTCGAACGCCTTGAACATGATCTCTGGCTTGTGGTTGCGGATCGCGCCCGAGACCAGTTCATAGCCGTTGCAGGCCAGGTCATACTGATAGCCCAGCACCTTCAGCGGATCGCCGCTGAGCGCCTCCATCCCCCCCTGCGGCATCGAGAAGGGGTTGTGGCTGAAATCGATGCGGCCGTCGTCGGTCTTCTCATACATCGGGAAATCGACGATCCAGGCGAATTTGAACTGGTCTTCGTCGATGAGGTTCAACTCGCGCCCGATTTCCGTGCGCGCGCGGCCCGCGACGGCCTCGAAGTCCGAGGGCTTGCCTCCGAGGAAGAAGACGGCGTCGCCTTCGTTCAGGCCAAGCTGTGAGCGGATCGCCTCGGTCTTTTCAGGGCCAAGCGCCTTGGCGATGGGGCCTGCGGCTTCGAAACTTCCGAAGTAGGCGTTAGCCAAAAACTGCGCTGTAGTGTGATCCCCAGTTTCGTCAGCTGCGTTAATACGCGTCAGCACCGCTTCTTCTTCAGAAGCACTCAAGGGTTCAATCTTGTCATCCCGATCAGCGGCAAGCTCACGAAGTTTCGAGCGTGCTCTGGCTCCTTCAAGCCCTCCACCAGTCGCCGTAAAACTTAAGCCGAGAGACTGGAGTTGTTCACTAAGGTTCGCAGCCCAACCACTCGTCCGTTTCCGCCAGAAGATATACCCCATCCCCGGCAGCCCCTGCGCCTGCGCAAACACATTCATCCGGTCCGCGAACTTGCGCGAGCCGCCGCCCGGCGCGGGGATGGCGCGGACCTCAGTTCCCTCCTGCTCCAGCAGCTTCGCGAAGATGCCAAAGCCCGAGCCGCGGAAATGCTCGGACACGTCCACCATCTGGATGGGGTTGCGCAGGTCGGGCTTGTCGGTGCCGTATTTCCGCAGGCTCTCGACATAGGGGATCAGCGGCCAGTCGGCGTCCACGCGCCGGCCGCCGCCGAACTGCTCGAACAGCCCCTGGATCACCGGCTGGATGGCGGCGAACACGTCCTCCTGTTCCACGAAGGACATCTCGACATCGAGTTGATAGAAGTCGGTGGGCGAGCGGTCGGCGCGCGGGTCCTCGTCGCGGAAACAGGGCGCGATCTGGAAATAGCGGTCGAAGCCCGCAACCATGATAAGCTGCTTGAACTGCTGCGGCGCCTGCGGCAGCGCATAGAACTTGCCCGGATGCAGACGCGAGGGCACCAGGAAGTCGCGCGCCCCCTCGGGCGAGGACGCGGTGATGATCGGGGTCTGGAACTCGGTGAAGCCTTCCGCCCACATCGCATCGCGCAGCCATTTGACGACGCGCGAGCGCAGCATGATGTTGTTGTGCAGCGACTCGCGGCGCAGGTCGATGAAGCGATAGGCGAGGCGCGTTTCCTCGGGATAGTCGTGGTCGCCGAACACCGGCAGCGGCAGGTCGTCGGACGGTCCCAGCACCTCGACCCCGGTCGCATAAACCTCGATCTCGCCGGTGGGCAGCTTGGGGTTGACCAGCGACGCATCGCGCAGCTTCACGCGGCCGTCGATACGGACGACGGTTTCGGCGCGCAGCTTTTCCAGCACAGGGAACGCGGGCGAGTCGCCGTCGGCGATGACCTGGGTGATGCCGTAATGGTCGCGCAGGTCAATGAACAGCACGCCCCCATGGTCGCGCACCCGATGCACCCAGCCCGACAGGCGCACCTCGGCCCCGGCGTCGGCGGCGGTCAACTGGCCGCAGGTGTGGCTGCGATAGGCGTTCATGGCGCGTCCCCTTGTGTTCCGGCCCCGCATACAATGGTTGGCGGGCGCGAAGTCAAGCGGGCGTCAGAACGGGCGCACCACATTGCCCGACCACAGGAACGCCCCCATTCCCACGGTGAACAGTGCATTGCCCGCGACCGCATGCAGCATCCAGGCGGCGGGAAAGCCGCGGTCCAGATAGGCGCGGGCAAAGATCCAGCCGCCCGCGAAGGTCAGCGCCGCCACCACCAGCGACCAGTACATCAGATGCGCGAAGGAAAACACCGCCGCATTGACCAGCATCGCTGTGCGCGCATCCGGCATCAGCCCGCCATAACGGTGAAAGAACAGCGGGCGGAAGATCAGCTCCTGCGGCAGGGCCGACAACAGCGGATACAGCAGCCACAGCACCCCCAGGAACCGCAGCCGCGTACCGGACAGCGGGCGCAGGTGATCGGGCGCCCAGGCCGACACCACCGCATAGCCCAGAAGCCCGGCCAGCAGCCCGAACAGCGCCACCTGTCCCCAATCGACCTGTTCCCAGCCGCGGATCAGCGCGCGCCAGTCGAACCCGCCCGTGTGCCACAGCAGCGCCAGCCCCGCCAGCGTGAAGCCGAACAGTGCCGCGAACAGCCAGTCCGGATTCAGAAACAGCGCGATGGCCGCGGGCGCGCCCAGATACAGGGCCAGGAATTCGGCCCACAGCCACGCGCGCCGGTGCGGCGCTATCTCTGGGAACGGGTCGCCAGCCATCGCCGCCACTGCATCTGCGTTCCCGCGAATGCGTTCAGATCGACATTGCCCGAAAAGCCCGGCGCCGTGCCCGTCCCGGTATATTGCCAGAAGCTCCAGCGCTGGCCGGGATAGATGCGGCTGGGATGGTCCGCGACCGAGCGCAGCCAGAATTCCGCATTCAGGTCGCCCAACCGGGTATCGCGATAGAAATCGACCGTCGTATAGACAATCGGCCGCTGACCGTAATGGCGGTGCAGGATGCTGATGAAGTGCCCGGCCTCGCGCTTGATCTCGGCCACCGACGGCTTGTAGCGGCAGGTGCGCGAGGTGTGGACCCATTCGAGGTCGATCACCGGGGGCAGAGCGCCGCGTTCGCGCGGCACATTGGCGATGAACCAGGCAGCCTGTTCCGCGCCCGAGCGGCAGAAGTAATAGAAATGATAGGCCCCGCGCGGAATCCCCGCCGCCCGCGTTTCCGCCCAGTAACGGCCGAACGAGGGGTCGGAATGATCGCCGCCCTCGGTCGCCTTGATGAAGGCGAAGCTGACGCCTGCGTTGCGCGCCGCATGCCAGTTCACATTGCCCTGGTAACGCGAGACATCGACCCCGTGGACATGATGGTTATAGGGGTGGCCGTTCCGCCAGACATGGGGCGCCGTATCCCCCAGCATCGGCACGGTCCCGCCTGTGAAACTGCCCTGCACCGGCTGGCCCGACCCGATGCTGATATCGGTGATGACCCGGCGGCCCGGCCCGCCCCCGCAGGCGGCAAGCGCGCTCAATGCCGCTATTGCGATCAATTTGTGAATGAATCTCATGCCCGACCCTCGTACCGGCTTTGTGATTATGATTTTGCGCCGTTATCTCACGCCTGCCGCCGCAAAGTCACGGGCCGGGCCCTGCAGGGCCGGCGGACCTCACGGAATCGTCAGCGGGTCAGTTCATGTCGGGGACCAGCTTGCCGGGGTTCAGGATGTTGTTGGGATCAAGCGCGCGCTTGATCGCCCCCATGACCTGCCAACCCTCGCCATGCTCGGCCTCCATCAGGGAGCGCTTGCCGATGCCGATGCCATGTTCGCCGCTGATCGTGCCGCCCACGGCCAGCGCGCGTTCGGCCATGCGGCGCGCAACCGCCTTGGCAGCGGCGATCTCATCCGCGTTGCCGGGATCGACCAGCAGCAGCGTGTGAAAATTGCCGTCGCCCACATGGCCCACGATGTTGCCGGGAATTCCCGCATCTGCCATGTCGGCGGCGGCGGCCGACACGGCGGCGGGCAGTCGGGACATCGGCACGCAGATATCCGTCACCATCCCCGTCGCCCCCGGCCGCAGCTTCAGCGCCGCCCAATAGGCCGTGTGCCGCGCCTCCCACAAACGCTTGCGGTCCTCGGCCGAGGTCGCCCAGGCAAAGCCCTGGCCGTTGTTTTCCCCTGCCAGCATCCCGAAAGCCTCGGCGTCGGTCCTGACCGATTCGGGCGAGCCGTTGAACTCGACCATCAGATGTGGCTGTTCGGGATAGTCGGTGCCAGAGTGAAGGTTCACCGCGCGCATCGCCAGCGCGTCCATGAACTCGATCCGCGCCATGGGGATGCCGGCCTGCATGGTCTGGGCCACGCAGGTGACCGCATCCTCCAGCGTGGGAAAGGCGCAGACGGCGGCGGCCACGTCCTCGGGCTGGCCATGCAGGCGCAGGGTCAGTTCGGTGATGATGCCCAGCGTGCCTTCGGACCCCACCATCAGCGCGGTCAGGTCGTAACCCGCGCTGGATTTCGCAGCGCGGGTTCCGGTGCGGATGATGCGCCCGTCGGCCAGAACGACTTCCAGCGCCAGCACATTGGCCGGCATCGTTCCGTATCGGACGGTGGTGGTCCCGCTGGCCCGCGTCGAGGCCATGCCGCCAAGCGAGGCATTCGCCCCCGGATCGACCGGGAACATCAGCCCGGTCGCGCGCAGTTCCGTATTCAGCCCTTCGCGCGTGCAGCCGGGCTGGACGACGGCCAGCATGTCCTCGGCGCGGATCTCCAGCACCTTGTCCATCCGGCTCATGTCCAGCACCAGCCCGCCCCGCACCGCCAGCGCATGCCCCTCCAGCGAGGTGCCTGTGCCCCAGCCGATCACCGGGACGCCGTGTTCGTTGCAGCAGGCGAGAATGCGCGACACCTCGTCCGTCGTCAGCGGCCAGGCGACGGCATCGGGGGGCGGCGCCCGGTGGAAGGTCTCGGACGCGGCGTGCTGGTCGCGGTCGGCCTGCGTCACCGACAGCCGGTTGCCCAGGGTCTCGCGCAGGGTGGACAAGACGGTATCGGGGATGGGCATCGCGGGCTCCTGAAAATACACGGACGAAGATTGCCAGTGCGGCGCAGTCGCCTCAACCCCGGGCCGCAGGCGTGACCATGGTCCGGGGCGATGCGCCGCAGCGCCGTCACGCCATCA
>ENA-UOUJ01001006-UOUJ01001006.1-activated-sludge-metagenome-genome-assembly--contig:-NODE-1006-length-16060-cov-6.951328_pt1 | contig 16060 bp, 8 predicted proteins | sample MGYA00249839_ERZ747224 | MGnify/ENA primary metagenome ERZ747224 (study PRJEB28782, sample SAMN03220277) | activated sludge metagenome | biome: wastewater; feature: sewage sludge; material...
CAGGGGGCGCGGCGAGGTGTTTTCCGTAGGAGCGCCGCCAGGCGCGAACCTCGGCGGTGCCGCGCCGCGCTCAGACCTTTGGCAGCGTGATCGAAAGCGTGGTCACCCCGCCCTCCGACCGCGCGGCGATCTCGCCACCATGGGCGCGCACGATGCTGCGGGTGATCGCGAGGCCGAGGCCGGCGCCCTCGCCGTGGCGGTCGCGGCGAGGGCTGGCGCGGTGGAAGCGCTCGAAGACGCGCTCGAGCTGGTCGGGCGGGATCGGCTCGCCCTCGTTGCTCACCATCAGTCGGACGGAATCCGGCCCCGTCTCGATATGCAGCGCGATGCGCCCGCCGTCGGGCGTGTGGCGCAGGGCGTTGGAGAGCAGGTTGGAAACGGCCCGCCGCAGCATCAGGCGGTCGCCGCGTACGCTCGCCTCGCCCGTGCGCTGGATGCGGATGCCGCGTTCCTCGGCCAGGGCCTCGTAGAAGTCGCGCAGCGCGTCCGCTTCGTGGGCCAGCTCGACCGCCTCGGTGGCGTGGGCGAGCGCATGCTCCTCGGCCTTGGCGAGGAAGAGCATGTCGCCGACCATGCGCGCGATGCGCTCGTACTCCTCCAGGTTGGAGGCGAGGATGTCCTGGTACTCGGCGCTCGTGCGCGGCCGCGACAGCGCCACCTGGGTCTGCGTCATCAGGTTGGAGATCGGCGTGCGCAGTTCGTGGGCGATGTCCGCCGAATAGTCCGACAGGCGCTGGAAGGCGGCCTCCAGGCGGGCGAGCAGGCCGTTGAGCGCCTCGACATGGTCGCGCACCTCGGCGGGCGCGTCGCGCGGGTCCAGGCGCTCGCCGAGGCGCTCGGCGGAGAGCTCGCGCGTGGTCGCGGTGACCCGGCGCAGCGGCGCCAGTCCGCGATGCGCGGCGAACCAGCCGAACACCGCCGCGACCAGCGCGGCGAGCGCCACGCCCGCCCAGGTCGCGCGCTGCGCCGAGGCGAGGAAGTGGGTGTGATGGGAGAGGTCGAGCGCGATGAGCACTTCGAGCGGCCGTTCAGGCGCGCCGCCGGCCCCGTCTTCCGCCAATGGGAGCACGATCGACCCCCGCAGCCCGCGGTAGCGGTGGCCATCCAGCTCCCAGCCCGGCTCCTCGCCCTCCACCGCCTGCCCCGCGCGCTGCGCGGCGGTGAAGTGCGCCGGATGGATCAGGCGCAGCACGCGCCCGTCGGCGTCGCGCACGCGCACGCCGACGTTGTCGTGGCCGACGAGCGCGGCCTCCACCGCATCCAGGCGCGCGGCCAGCGGCGTGGTGGCGTCCCCCTGGCGCAGCGTGTTGCGGATCAGCATGAGCTTGCCGTGCAGCTCGTGCACGTCGAGCTCGTGGAAGTGCGCGTCGAGCATGCGCCCGTGCAGCAGCGCGGCCAGCACCAGCAGGGTCGCGGTGAGCGCGGCGAAGAGCGCCGCCAGGCGGGCGGTCAGCGAGCGGCCGTGGCTCATCGTGGCGCGGGCTCGACGGCCTCGAGCACGTAGCCCATGCCGCGCACGGTGCGGATCAGCTTGGGCTCGAAGGCGTCGTCCACCTTGGCGCGCAGCCGGCGCACCGCGACCTCGATCACATTGGTGTCGCTGTCGAAGTTCATGTCCCACACCTGCGAGGCGATCAGCGAGCGCGGCAGCACCTCGCCCTGGCGGCGCAGCAGCAGCTCGAGCAGGGCGAACTCCTTGGCGGTGAGGTCGATGCGCTGCCCGCCGCGCGTCACCCGGCGGCGCAGCAGGTCGAGCTCGAGGTCGGCCGCGCGCAGCACCTCGGCCTCCGGGCTGCGCCCGCGCCGCAACAGGGTGCGCACGCGCGCGAGCAGCTCGGCGAAGGCGAAGGGCTTGACGAGGTAGTCGTCGGCGCCCAGCTCCAGCCCGCGCACGCGGTCCTCGACCTCGTCGCGCGCGGTGAGGAAGAGCACCGGCATGCTGCGCCCGCTGCGCCGCAGCGTCTGCAGGATGCCCCAGCCGTCGAGCGAGGGCAGCATCACGTCGAGCACCACCAGGTCGTGTCCGCCTTCGAGCGCCAGGTGCAGCCCGTCGAGCCCGTCGCGCGCGAGGTCGACGACGAAGCCGGCCTCGCTCAGGCCCTGGCGCAGGTAGTCGCCGGTCTTGGCCTCGTCCTCGACGATCAGGATCTTCATGCGTGCGGTTCCATGGATTGCGCCGCGGCAGGCCAATGCGGGCTGATCTTCGCGGGTTCGGTCTGCGTGGATTTTGCCCGAGGGGGGCGGGGCGGGTGGTGGATTACGGAAATGTAATCGGCGCGTCAGGCTGGTGTCGGAGAGCGGCTTCGATACTGGCGGCGAGTTTCCGGGCAGCCCGCCCGGCCCGACATCGAGAGGCTTGCGACATGAAGAAACCGCTCCGTTCCGCCGTCTGTTCCGCGCTCGCCGCGCTGTCTGTCTTTGCCGTGCCGGTGAGCGCGATCGCGCAGGGCGGCCATTCCTCTCACCACGGCGCGGCCGTCGCCACGCCGGCCGCGGCCGAGCTTGCCGAGGGCACGGTCCGGAAGATCGACCACGCGGCCGGCCGGATCACCATCGCCCACGGACCCATCGCCGCGCTGGAGATGCCGCCGATGACCATGATGTTCCGCGCCACCGACCCGGCGATGCTCGACCAGGTCAAGGTCGGCGACCGCATCCGCTTCGCCGCCGCGGAGCAGGACGGCGCGCTGGTGGTGACCAAGCTGGAAGCGGTGCCCTGATGCGGCGGAGCCGGGGCGTGAAGCACGTTGGAGGTTCGCGGCTTGCGCCGCTCCTACAGGAGGCCGCGAGCGCTGTTGTAGGAGCGCCGCAAGGCGCGAATCTTGGCCGGGCGGCGTGGCGACACGCTCCGGCGCGGGCGGGACGCTGTGGTTCGCGGTTTGCGCCGCTCCTACAGGAGGCTGTGAGCGCGAGTCCTTCGGTCTTTGCAGGAGCGCCGCGGGGCGCGAATTTCGGCGGGATGATTTCTCTCGCATCATGAAAAACGATTTCCCCTTCGGTGTGCACAGATCCCTGCGGCGTGCCGCGTACATGATCGCGCTCGCAGCCGGCTTCGGCCTCTCCACGGCGTTCGCGCAGGGGGCGGGCGCGAACGCCGACGCCATCCCCGGCGCGACCGCGCGCAGCCTAATCGACCACGCCCGCTTGGCAAACCCCGGCTTCGCCGCGGCGCGCGCGGAGGCGGACGCGGCACGCGAACGCGTGACGCCCGCCGGCGCGCTGCCCGATCCGCGTTTCGAGCTCGAGCTGATGGACGCCACCAACACCATGAGCGGGCGCTCGGCCTCGCTGCTGCCCGGGCAGGTGGGCGAGACGCGCTACCGCATCGTCCAGCCGGTGCCCGGCTGGGGCAAGCGCGAGCTGGCGGTGAAGGCCGCGCAGGCGCAGGTCGGCCAGGCCGAGGCGATGCGCGACGCCGCCTGGGTGGAGCTGGCCGCGAGGATCGAGGCGCTGTGGCTGCGCTATCACGCGGCCGACCGCGAACGCGGCCTCGCGCGCGATGCGCTCGCCCTGCTGCAGGGCCTGGAGGCGCTCGGCCTCGCCCGCTACGAGCTCGGCCTGCTGCCGCAGCAGGCGGTGCTGCGCATGCAGCGCGAGATCACCGCGCAGCGCCTCGTGCTGGTCGACATCGAGCAGCGCCGCCAGGGTCTGGCAGCGGGCCTCAACGGCCTGCTCGGGCGTGCGCACGACGCGCCGCTGGCGCCCCCGGCCGACCCCGATCCGCTGCCCGAACGCCTGGAGGCGGCCGCGCTGGTCGCGGCGCTGGCGAGCGCCAACCCCGAAGTGCAGGTCGCGGCCAACGGCATCGACCTCGCCCGCGCCGAGCGCGAACGCACCTACCAGGACCGCCTGCCCGACTTCGCGGTCGGTGTGACCAACAACCGTCCCGATGAAGGCAAGTCGTCCTGGGACGTGATGTTCGAGGTGATGATCCCGCTGCAGCAATCCAGCCGCCGCGCCCGCGAGCGCGAGGCCGAGTACCTGGTGATGGCGGCCGAGGCCCGGCGCGAGGACGCCCGCGCCCGCGCCAGCGGCGAGCTCGGCGGTGCCGCGTCGATGTACGCGCGCGGCCGCGAGACCCTGCGCCTGCTCGATCACACCCTGCTGCCGCAGGCGCAGGCCACCCGCGACGCCAGCCGCGCGGCGCTCGCCAGCGGCACGGTCGATCTCGACAGCGTGATCGAGGCCGAGCGCCAGCTCATCGACATCCGCACGCGGCGCCTGCAGACCGAGCTCGAGACCCGCCTGGCGCTGGCCGAAATCAAGAAACTGACCGGGGAGTTCAAGTGAGCCTTGCGCTGCGGATGACGACGGTGGCGGTCGCGCTGGCGATCGCGGGGGGCGTGGGCTACTGGCTCGCGCGCGTGCAGCACGGGGCGACGCCCGCCACGCCGGCCAGTGCGCCGGGCGCGGTCGCCGCCGCCGCGGCCGAGGGCGCGGGCTCCGGCGGGGGCGAACGCCAGATCCTCTACTACCGCAACCCGATGGGCCTGCCCGACACCTCGCCGGTGCCGAAGAAGGACTCGATGGGCATGGACTACCTCCCGGTCTACGCCGACGACCGGCCCGACGACCGCGGCGCGGTGGTGGTCAGCCCGGCGCGCGTCCAGACCCTGGGCGTCCGCACCGCCGCGGTCGAGCGGCGCGCGGTCGATGCCACGGTACGCGCCAGCGGCCGCGTCGAGATCGACGAGCGCCGCCAGGTCGTGGTGGCGCCGCGCTTCGAGGGCTGGATCGAGCGCCTGCAGGTGAACGCCGTGGGGGATGTGGTGAACAAGGGCCAGCCGCTGTTCACCGCCTACAGCCCCGAGCTGCAGTCCGCCGGCGAGGAGCTGCGCATCGCCGAGCGCCTGGCCCGCGACAGCGCGGCGCACGACCCGCTGGCGAGCGAATCGGCCCGCCGCCTCGCCGAGGCGACGCGCGCGCGCCTGCGCAACCTGCAGGTCGCTGGCCAGTCCGGCGCGCGCCAGGTCTTCCATGCGCCGGCCAGCGGCGTCGTGCTCGAGAAGATGGCGGTCGAGGGCGGGCGCTTCATGGCGGGCGAGGCGCTGTTCCGCATCGCCGACCTGTCCAGGGTGTGGATCATCGCCGACCTCTACGAGCAGGACCTCGCCCGCGTGCAGGTCGGCCAGGGTGCGGAGGTCGTGCTCGACGCCTGGCCGGGCCGCAGCTTTGCGGCGCGGGTGGGCTACCTGTACCCGACGCTGGACACCGCCACGCGCAGCACCCGCGTGCGCCTGGAGCTGGACAATGCGGATGGCCTGCTGCGCCCCGGGATGTTCGCGCAGGTCGCGCTCGCGGTCGGCGACGTCACCCCGAAGACGGTGGTGCCGGGCTCGGCGATCATCGACGACGGCGAGCGCCGCGTGGTGCTGCGCGCGCTCGGCGAGGGCCGCTTCAAGCCGCAGGCGGTGAAGCTGGGCGAGCGCGGGCGCGAGTGGGTCGAGGTGCTCGAGGGCGTGGAGGAGGGCGAGCGCGTGGTCGTTTCGGCCAACTTCCTGATCGACTCCGAGAGCCAGCTGAAGGCCGCGCTGGCCAACCTGGTCGCGCCCGCGCCCGCGGCCGACGCCGAGCCGCACGCGCACGCCGCGCGCCTGCGCTACGACACCACGGGCACGCTGGAGGCGATCGAGCTCGAGACGCGCAGCCTGACCCTGAGCCACGCGCCCATCCCCGAGCTGAAGTGGCCGCGCATGACCATGGACTTCCAGCTCGCCGACCCGGCGCTGGTGGAGGGCGTCGCCCCCGGCAGCGCGGTGCGCTTCAGCTTCGAGGTGGGCGAGCCGGGCGAGTACGTCGTCACCCGCATCGAGGCCGCGCAGGCGCAGCCCGACACGGGCGGCGAGGTCGACGCGGCAGGCCGCGCGGCGCCGGGCGATGGGAGCGGGCAGGGCGCCGGCGCGCATGGAGGCCATTGAGATGGCGCCCTCCGAATCGCCCGCGGCCGCCGGCGTCCCGCCCGCGCCGCCTGCCGGCGCAGCCACCCCCGGCCCGCTCGACCGCCTGATCGACTGGTCGACGCGCAACGTCTTCCTGGTGCTGCTCGCCACGCTCTTTCTCGTCGCCGGCGGCCTCTATGCGGTGCACAAGACGCCGCTCGACGCGCTGCCCGACCTCTCCGACGTGCAGGTCATCGTCTACACCGACTTCCCCGGCCAGGCGCCGCAGGTGGTCGAGGACCAGGTCACCTATCCGCTCACCACCTCGATGCTGGCGGTGCCGCGCGCGAAGGTGGTGCGCGGCTTCTCGATGTTCGGCGCGTCCTACGTGTACGTGATCTTCGAGGACGGCACCGACCTCTACTGGGCGCGCTCACGCGTGCTGGAGTACCTGAGCACCGCCGCCAGCCGCCTGCCGCAGGGCGTGGCGCCGCAGATCGGACCCGACGCCACCGGCGTGGGCTGGGTGTACCAGTACGCGCTCCTCGGCCGCGACATGAGCCTGGCCGAGACGCGCAGCCTGCAGGACTGGTATCTGCGCTACCCGCTCAGCCAGGCCCACGGCGTGGCCGAGGTCGCCAGCATCGGCGGCTTCGTGCGCGAGTACCAGGTCAGCGTCGATCCGCTGCGCCTGGCGGGCTACGGCATCACGCTCGACCAGGTCACCCAGGCGATCCGCGCCTCCAACCGCGACGTCGGCGGCCGGGTGGTGGAACTGGCCGAGAAGGAATACATGGTGCGCGGGCGCGGTTACCTGCGCGGGGTGGAGGACATCGCCGGCATCGTGCTGAAGGCCGAGCGCGGCACCCCGGTGCGGGTGGGCGACGTCGCCCGCGTCGAGCTGGTGCCCGCCGAGCGGCGCGGCATCGCCGAGCTCAACGGTGAGGGCGAGGTGGCCTCCGGCATCGTGATGGCGCGCTTCGGCGAGAACGCGCTCGAGGTCATCGGCCACATCAAGGCCCGGCTCGCCGAGATCGCGCCCGGCCTGCCCGCGGGCGCCGAGATCGTGCCGGTGTACGACCGCTCCGAGCTCATCGAGCGCGCCATCGCCAACCTCCAGTGGACCCTGCTCGAAGAGAGCCTGATCGTCGCCGCGGTGTGCGTGGTCTTCCTGCTCCACGTGCGCAGCGCGCTGGTGGCGATCGTGACCCTGCCGCTCGGCATCCTGTTCGCCTTCATCGCCATGCGCTCGCTCGGGCTGGGCTCGAACATCATGAGCCTGGGCGGCATCGCGATCGCCATCGGCGCGATGGTGGACGCGGCGATCGTGATGATCGAGAACGCCCACAAGCGCCTCGAGCGCCTGCCCGCAGGCGCCGGCGAGGCCGCGCGCGCGGCGGCGATCGTGCACGCCTGCAAGGAGGTCGGCCCGGCGCTGTTCTTCTCGCTGCTGGTGATCACGGTGTCCTTCCTGCCGGTGTTCGTGCTCGAAGGCCAGGAGGGGCGGCTGTTCTCGCCGCTGGCCTTCACCAAGACCTTCGCCATGGCGGGCGCGGCGCTACTGTCGGTGACCCTGGTGCCGGTGCTGATGCTGTTCTTCGTGCGCGGGCGCATCCTGCCCGAGGCCCGCAACCCGGTGAACCGGCTGCTGATCGCGCTCTACCGCCCGCTGATCCGCGGCGTGCTGCGCTGGCGCTGGGCGACGCTGGCGGTGGCGGTCGCGGCGATGGCGGCGACCGTGGTGCCCGCGCGCCAGCTCGGCTCGGAGTTCATGCCCACGCTCGACGAGGGCACGCTGTTCTACATGCCGGCGGCGCTGCCGGGCATGTCGGTGACCGAGGCCGGGCGGCTGCTCGCCACCACCAACCGCATCCTCAAGACCTTCCCCGAGGTCGTGTCCGTGTATGGCAAGGCCGGCCGCGCCAACACCGCCACCGACCCGGCGCCGCTGGAGATGTTCGAGACCGTCATCAACCTCAAGCCCAAGGACCAGTGGCGGCCGGGCATGACCACCGACGGCCTGATCGCCGAGATGGACGCCGCGCTGAAGTTTCCCGGCCTGGCCAACTCGTGGACCATGCCGATCAAGGCGCGCATCGACATGCTCAGCACCGGCATCCGCACCCCGGTGGGCGTGAAGGTCTTCGGCAAGGACCTGGAGACCCTGGAGAGGCTCGCCCAGGCCGTCGAGGCTGCGGTGCGCAAGGTGCCGGGCGCGAGCAGCGCCTACGCCGAGCGCGTGGCCGGCGGCTACTACATCGACATCGACCCGCGCCGCGAGCAGCTCGCGCGCCACGGGCTCACCATCGACATGCTGCAGGAGGTCATCGCCACCGCGCTCGGCGGCGAGACGGTGACGACCACGGTCGAGGGCCTGGAGCGCTACGCCGTCTCGGTGCGCTACGCGCGCGGCCTGCGCGACGATCCGGCGCGGCTCGCCTCCGACGTCTTCGTGCCGACGATGAACGGCCCGATTCCACTCGGCCAGCTCGCCGAGGTCGAGCTGACGCGCGGCGCGCCCGCGATCCGCACCGAGAACGCGTTGCTGGCCGCCTATGTGTATGTGGACACGCGCGAGGCCGACCTCGGCGCCTTCGTCGAGCGCGCGCAGCGGGCGGTGGCGGCGGAGGTCGCCTTCCCGCAGGGCTACTACGCCACCTGGAGCGGCCAGTTCGAGAACATGGAGCGCGCCAAGGAGAAGATGAAGATCGTCGTGCCCTTCACGCTGGCGCTGATCTTCGTGCTGCTCTACCTCAACTTCGGCCGCCTGGCCGAGACGCTGATCGTGATGCTGTCGGTGCCCTTCGCGCTGGTGGGCGGCGTGTGGCTGATGTGGTGGCTGGACTACCAGATGAGCGTGGCGGTGGCGGTCGGCTTCATCGCGCTCGCCGGCGTGGCGGCCGAGACCGGCGTGATCATGCTGATTTACCTCGACCAGGCCTGGCAGGAGATGCGCGCGCGCTGCCGCGCCGAGGGCCGCGCGCCGGGGGTGGCGGAGCTCCACCGCGCGATCATGGAGGGCGCGGTGGAGCGCGTGCGGCCGAAGATGATGACCGTGGTCACCATCATGGCCGGCCTGCTCCCCATCCTGTGGGGCAGCGGCACCGGCAGCGAGGTCATGAGCCGCATCGCCGCCCCGATGGTCGGTGGCATGGTGTCGTCGACCGTGCTGACGCTGGCGGTGATCCCGGCGCTGTATGCGCTGGTGAAGCGGCGCGAGCTGGGGTGAGTCCGCCTTCGCCAGCCTGCCGCCTTTTCGGTCGATTCAGAAGATGCGCTCCCCGAGCTGCCTCACCATGGCCGCCGGATCCACCTCGGGGACCTCGAACTCGAGATCGTCGAGGGAGAGGTCGAAGGCTTCCCCCTCGCGGTAGGTGACGGGGAAGCGGACGCCGAACTCCAGGCCCGAGCCGAGCTCGTAGGCGGCGAGCTCGATGCGCTCGTCGTAGAGGCTGGCGCCGAGCACGGTGACGGCGACGTAGCCGGAGACGTCGAAGCGGAAGCGTGGCTGGGCATGAAGCGCGGCCGCGGCCTCGATCTCGAGGCCGCGCGAGGGCATCCAGTCGATGCGCACGCCGGCCTCCGCCGCGCCTGCGATGCCGAGGGCACCGCCGATCTCGAGGCCGCCGGTGGCACTGGCGCCGGTGATGCCGAGGCCGATGCCGGCGCGCGCGCCGAGACGCAGGCCTGCCTGCGCGGGGACGTCGACGTGGGCCTCGCCGGTGACGTGGGTGTCTTCCTCGTGAGCGGGGTTGTATTCAATGCGGACACCGAGCCGGTCGAGCGCGCCGGGGCCGACGCTGGCATTTGCGCTGAGATTCCCGCCGACCTCGGCGACCACGCCGGGGATGATGGGGATCTGCGTCGACATGCCGAACAGGCGCTTGTCGTACTCCAGCCGGGAGAAGATCTCCAGGGAGCCGGGGAGGGCGATCTCGCCGGATACGGTGAGCTCGCCGTCGGGCGCGACCCGCAGTCCCGCGGTGCCCTGCAGCCACGGGGCGAGCCGCACGGTCGCGGAGCCGCTGCCATAGACCACGATGGGCGCGTCCGCAGCGCCGGGCGGCCCGCCGGGAGTCCCGTCCGCGCCGATGGCTCGATTGGTGGCGCCGACACTGAGCTGCCCGGAGAGCATGCCGCGACGGAAGGCGCCTTCGACGCGCGCGTCGAAGGCGCCTTCCGCATAGGAGACCGCGAGCTCCGAGTCGACGCCCGGGATCGCCGGCTGGGCGGTGCCGCTCGCCGAGACCCTCCACTCGCCGTCGGTCTGCTCGCATTCGACGTGCAGGGAGCCGGAGCGGATCGCCGGGTTGCTGGCAAGGGCGACGTCGCCCGCAAGTTGGAGTCCGTGTTCGCCCTGGCGGATCGCGATCGAGGCCTCGCTCAGGCCGGGCACGGAGAGTTCGGCACTGCCGGTGAACGACCAGCGCCCTTCGTCGACGCGGACCGAGGCGGTCGCGCTGCGGATGCCCCGGATCTTGTCCGGGGTGTCGATGCCGATCGTGCCTTCTGCGCCCAGGCGACCATTGCGCCACCAGGCGCGGACGCGGGCGCGATCGAAGAGGGCGGGATCGAAGGTGAAGCCGCCCTCGAAGGCGACGCCCCCGCCGGTCGACACCGAGGCGCGGAGCTCGCCGCTGCCTGCCCCCTCGATCGAAAACAGGATGTCGCCACCGATGCCCAGTCCGCGCGTGGTCGAGTAGAAGACGCTGACCCAGGCGTCGTCGATGGTGGTGCGCGGGATCGGCAGGCTGATCCGGTCCGGACCGTAGTCGAGCGCGAAGCTGAGCTCGCGTCCGCGCAGGCGAACCGTGAGCGGTGCGGCGAGGATGGGGATCGAGGGTGTGAGCGTGCCCTCGGCGGTCAGCTCCCCATCTTCCGTGGAGATGCGCGCGAAACCGACCGGGCTGAGATGGCGGTATTCGAGATCGAGCCCGGGCAGGGCCGACGGGTAAGCGCGGTATTCGCCATCGCCCTGGAGCGAGATCGTGATTGCGGGATTGGCGGGTTGCCAGTCGGCCGGCAGGTCCCATTGGGCGGAGAGCGTGCCGATGGGGCCGCTGGGCGTGCCGGTGTGGTCGGTGAGCGTGATCGCCGTGATGCGCAGGCCGGCGAGCGCGCGTGCCTGGGTGGCGCCGATCGTCGGCGCGGCGCCGGGAGCATGGCGGAAGCGCGCTACCGTGATGCCGCCCGGGGCCGAGGCGAGGATGAACTCCTCGGCGCTGCCCGCGAGATCGCCGTCCTCGGCCGCGTTCGGTGCGCTCGCGGTGCCGAGGGCGTGGGCCTGCTCGATCTCGGCCTTGGTCCACCAGGCCGAGGCCGTCGCCGCCGAGCCCGCGCCGGTGGCGGCGACCGCGGTGAAGACGACGTCGTGTCCACGCAGGAAGCTCGTACGGTCGGGTCGAGGCTCGAGGGTGTCGAGGAAGCCGTCGACCTTGCGATAGACGCTGCTGCGGATCGTGCCGCCCGAGCTCGAGTTGGAGGGCTGGTCGAGGAGCTCCATGTTCTCGACGCTGTTGCCGACGCCGGAGCCCATCTGGCCGGAGACCTGGAGTTCGACGATGTGGTCGACCTGGAAATCGCGCTTGCGACCCTCGCGATCCCACCCGGGGATGCGCAACTGCGTCTGCAGCTCGGAAAGGCGCTTCGACGTCGTCTGCGCGCCGCGGTGCAATTTCAGGCGGACACGGCCGCTGGTGTCGGCGGGAACCGGGATGCCACGTTCGCCCAGGCGCGCTCGCACGGCGTCGATGCCGACCTGGACCTGGCGGTTCCATACCGCGCGCTGGTCGGCGCCCTCGCGTCCGTAGCCGTGCACGCGCTTGAGCCGGCGCGCCTGCGCAAGACCGCTGTAGAGCGGCAGGTGACGCGACTTCACCGCCGGGATCTCGAGGTTCTCCAGGGCCGCGAGGGCGGCGGCACTGCGCGCGGTCTCGTGGTAGCGGGCGGGAGGGGCCGGTTCGATCGCGCGCGCGAGCGTCGCCGCGGCCTGGCCGTCCTGCTGCACGACGTGGGCGAGCTCGTGGGCGAGCAGGTGCCGCCCCCCTTCGGTGTCGGGAGCGAAGGCGTCCGGAGCCAGGTAGACCTCGCGTCCCGAGGTGAAGGCGCGTGCGCCGAGCGCAGCGGTCAGGCGTGCCGCTTCGGCGTCGGTGTGGATGCGCACGTCGGCGAAGTCGCGACCGAAGCGGTCCTCGAGCGGCGCGCGCACCTCGGCCGTGAGCGGCTCGCCGCGCCCGCGGCGGGCTTCGACGCGGCCCGCGGCATAGGCAGGGAGGCTCGCCGATGGTGATGAGGCATCGGCAGGTGTCCCCCCGCCGCGGTCGGCGCCCGCGGCAGTGGCTGCGGAACCGTCGGGGGGAGCTTCGGTGCCCGGTGTCGACGCCGGGGTTGCGGCCGAACTCGGGGTCGGGTCGGGCGCATCCATCGGCGCGACCGACGCCGCCTGCGCCTCGGCCTCGCGTTCGATGTTCTCGCCGGGATCGCTCGTGCGTGCGCGCGGCCGGGCGTAGGCGGGGACGGATGGCGGCCCCGCGGCCGGCATCGGCGCGATCCGCCGGTCACGACCGGCCACGGCGGTGGTCGTCGTGGACCCGGGCCGGGCGGTCGGCACGGGCCGCTCGGCGGGCCGGCGCGCGAGCTTAGGCGACGGCGTTTCCATCATCGCCGCCCGGGGTGGCGCCCGGGGCCGGGTGGGTGGGCGCGGCCCCCGGGGGGGGTCGGGCCGGCACCGGCCAGTCGCCCGGCGGCGAGGGTGCGCCGCATTCCATCGCGACCTGCCATTTCGGCTTGTGCAGGCCCAGCGCCCAGGGCGACTGCGCGGTGACCGTGGCGAGCGCGTGATGGAAGGTCGCGTAGTGCTGCGGACGCACCTCGTTGCCGAAGGACATGATGCCGCCGTTGTGTTCCTTGATCGCACCGGGCAGATGGACGCCGTCGGCGTCGGTCATCGCCTGCGTCATGGCGTCGTGGTCGACCGGGTCGCCGATGCGGGTGCCGCCGGTCACGTACTCGTCGTCCAGGCCGAAGGCGTGCCCCCATTCGTGCGCGGCGGTGACCATGCGTTCGCCGCCATCGACGACGAGCTCGGCGCGCTGGTCGCTGGCTCGTCGCGGCTGCGTCGGATCGGCCTCGGCCTCGCCACGCGAAGTGATGCGCACGCGGCCGACGGTGTTCGCGAAGCCGTTGCGCTCGAGATGGGCGCGCACGGCCTCGGCGCGCCGACGCGAGAGGTCGAGGTTGTAGCGTTCGCTGCCGGCGGCGCTGGTGTGGCCGACGATCTCGACGCGCACCTCCTGGTGGGCAGCGTTGCCCACTGCGCCGTTGAAGCGCGTGATGAAGCCGTTCAGCGCTGCGATCGCGGTTCCGGTGAGCACGTCCGAGTCGTAGTCGAACTCGACGGACTGGCGCAGCAGGTCGTACTCCTTGGGTCCGGCCGTGGTACTGGCGAGCCGCATCGTCTGGTCGGCAGGGTCGGTCGTACTACCCGAACCGACCTCGTGCGAGATGTCGAAGCTGCGCAGGCTCTCGCCCGGCGGGGTCTTGTAGATCTCCACGACGAGGTGGTCGGTGGCCGCCTTCGCGCGTTGGCCGATGTCCAGGTCCACGCTGACTTCCGCACCGAGCCAGTTCCAGCGCGGCTTGTTGAGGAAGAAGCTGTGCCGGCCGCCCCAGGTCGTCTCGACCAGTGCTTCGAGACGGACGAGCCAGGGTGCCTGCTCCGCTGCCGTCCATTGGTAGCGCGCGAGCAGGGCATTGCGCACCATGGCGACCGGGATCGCGTTCATCCGGCTGGCGAGGGTGCGGATTTCCGGCGTGGACGGGAGGTCGGGATGCGGCGTGATGACGCCCGCGTTCTGCACCAGGGTGTCCTTGAACTGCGCGGCGACCCCTTGTTCGATCGCGAGCACGCCGTCGCCCTCGACCGGATCGGTACGGTACTGGGCATCGAAACCGCCGATGCCGCCTGCACCGACGATGCCCCGGGGCGCTGCGGGGTAGGGGCCGGCCGTCGCCCATTCCTCCGCTGCGTCGAGCTCCCGACGGCAGCCGGCCATCGGATCGACGGGCGCGCGACCCCCGCCGAAGAGCGTGTCCCAGAAATCGCGTTGCAGCTTCGGCTCGGCACTGTCCAGGCCGCCGGCATCGGCCTGCTGGCCGACGTGGGCGAGTTCGTGGGCGAGCAGTTCGAGGCCGCTGTCGCTCGCGGGGGCGTAGCTCCCCGCGGAAAAGTAGATGTCGTTGCCGACCGTGAAGGCGCGCGCCAGCATCCCGGTGCACATCGCGTCGGCCTCGGCGTCGGTGTGGATCCGCACTGCGGACAGGTCGCGACCGAGTCGGGATTCGAGCTGCGCGCGCAGGCGAGGCTCGAGGGGCGCGCCCTGGCCGCGGCGCGCGGCGATGCGCTGTTCGGTCGCAGCAGGTGCCTGGTGAACGTCGGCCGCGCCGGTGCCGGCGTCGGCGTCTTGGGTGGTGGAGGCCAGCCCCGGCCCGGCGGGGCTTACGGTCCGGGGCTGACGCATCAACTTCGGGGCGAGGGTCGGCTGCCGCGGCGGCGTGATCGCCGGCTCGAGGCTCCCGCGCGGAGCTTCGCCGCGCCGGACCGGGGCATCCGGCGCGGAGGCAGCGCGGGTCGGGGTGCGGAGGGCGCGCGAGACCTCTCCCGCGACGCGGTCGGCCTCGCGCTCCTCGGCGTCCTGCGGTCGGCTCACGGCAAGCTTCGCCTGCAGGTAGCCCGGTGTGACCGGGCGCTTGCCCGTGGGGCTGCCGCCGGGCAGGGGGGCCGCGGTCGGCCCGGTCACGGCATCGCCGATGCGGTCCGCCCGGGCGACGGGAGCGGTGGTCGCGGGCGCGAGGGGGGTGTCCGGCGCCTTCGGCGCACGAGTCGTCCGGTCCGTCGTGGGCGCAAGGCCTTGTGCTGCGGTGGCGGGGCGGCTCATGGCGCGCCCCGTGCGTGCAGGAGCTGTGGCGGAGGCGTGCGGCCGATCTTGCGGTACTCCTCGAGCAGCGCCGCAACCAGTCGTTCCGCAGCGATCGGGCGCGCCGGGGCGCCGGGGTCGGCGTCCCCGGCAGGATCGAGCGCTGCGGCCTGCAGCACGGCGTTGCGGATGTAGCCACCGGGGAGCGTGCAGTAGCTGGCGAGCTGGCGGCACAGCGCGGCGTCGGGGGAGCGTCCTCCGAGATGGGATTCCCAGATGCGCAGGCGTTCGGTCGCGCCCGGCGGAGGAAACTCGATGATCGCGTCGAAGCGGCGGGTGAAGGCGCTGTCGATGCGGCCGCGATTGTTGCTCGTCAGCACGACGATGCCCGGGTGCTGCTCGATGCGCGTGAGGAGGAAGTTGGTGAGCATGTTGGCGTAGCGCTCGCCGGTGTCCTTGCCCTCGCCGCGGCGGCCGAAGAGGGCATCGGCTTCATCGATCAAGAGGATCACGTCCAGCGCCGCGGCTTCGTCCAGCAGGCGTCCGAGGTTCTTCTCGGACTCGCCGATGTACTTGTTCATCACCGCGGACAGGTCCACGCGGAACAGCGGCGCGCCGAGGATGGTCGCCAGCCGGCTGGCGGCGAGTGTCTTGCCGGCTCCGCTCTCGCCGCAGAACAGTGCGCGCACCCCGCGTACCGGTTCGGCAAGGCTGCTGCCGAGCCCGTCCGAGAGCGTTTCGCGCTGGCGGCAGCGTGCGACGAGGGCGTCGAAGCGTTCGAGCAGGTCGTTCGGCAGCACCAGCGCATCGGGGGGCACTTCGCGTGCCACCGGCTGCGCGAGCTGGCGCAGGCGCTCGCTGCCGAAGCCGGCACGCGCCCGGCGCAGGTGGCCGAGGCCGGGCGGTTCTCCGCGCATCCGGGCGTCGAGCCGCACGCGGCCGGCGAGCGTGCGCACGCTCGGGCCGTCGAGCAGCGCATGTTCGGCGAAGGCGCGCACGCGGTCTTCGTCGAAGCCGGGGTCGGGATCCGCATCTTCGCCGGCGAGGGCTTCGTGCCATGCGTCGCGGCGTTCCCGGGCGCTGAGCGGGGGAAGGTCGATCTCGATCAGTGCGGGCGCCTCGATGGCGCCGTCGCGCCCACTCACCAGCAGCATGGGCACGGCGAGCGCGGGGTGCTCGGGAAGGATGTGGCGTTCGCCGGGGCCGAGCTCGAGTGTCAGCACCGGTAGCCAGCCCGCATAGCGGCAGGCGGCGGCGAGGGCGGGG
>ENA-UOUJ01001007-UOUJ01001007.1-activated-sludge-metagenome-genome-assembly--contig:-NODE-1007-length-16055-cov-3.725500_pt1 | contig 16055 bp, 16 predicted proteins | sample MGYA00249839_ERZ747224 | MGnify/ENA primary metagenome ERZ747224 (study PRJEB28782, sample SAMN03220277) | activated sludge metagenome | biome: wastewater; feature: sewage sludge; material...
GATGGATCGTGCTTGGCATCGGCATGGCGGCTGGTCTCTACGACGCGGCCTTTGCCGCGCTCGGTGGCTATTACGGCCGCTCCGCCCGATCCGCCATCACCACGCTGACCTTGTGGGGAGGCTTTGCAAGCACGGTCTGCTGGCCTCTCTCCGCCCTGTTTCTGGAATATTTCGGGTGGCGTGGGGCTTGCGTGGCCTATGCTGCCATTCATGTGGCGATCTGTCTGCCGCTCGTGCTGCTGGTGCTTCCGGGCAACGGCAAGCCTAGATCTATCAGGGGCAAAGGCCAAACGCCGCGCATCGAACTGCGCGACCATGAACGGCGTACCTACCTGACCATAATGGCGGTCATGGTGCTGACCGGCTTGGGTGTCACCATCATATCGGTGCATCTGCTCACCCTATTACAGCAACGCGGGCTGTCGCTGGCCGAAGCGGTCACGCTCGGCGCACTGATCGGCCCCGCTCAGGTCGCCGGCCGGATTGGCGAGATGGCGAGCGGGGGGAAGCATCATCCGTTCTGGACGCTGGCCGCCGCCTCTGTTCTGAGCGCAGCAGGCATGGTCATGCTCGCTGCCGGCTTTTCGATCACCGGACTGTCGCTCATTCTCTACGGGGCCGGTAACGGCATTTTCTCCATAGCCAAGGGTGCGCTTCCGCTCGCCCTGTTCGGCCCTTCTCGCTATGCGCCGATCATGGGGCGGCTCGCACGGCCAAGTCTCGTTGCGCAGGCTATCGGCCCGACCGTGGGCGCGATCCTACTTTCGGCTGTGGGCACCGATCCGACCCTTTTTGTGCTGGCAGCACTTGCCGTCGCCAATCTGGCGCTTGTCTCGCTGCTATGGGGATCCGTTAAAGGAAATCCAGTTGGTCGATAGCGGCGGACATGATTGATGTCGGTGAAGACTTGCAAAGGTCTGCTTTCAGCGCCGTCGTTTCATGCTCTAAACGCCCGAGATGGGGTCGGTTCCTGTCGGTTCACTGCCGCGGATCTTCTTTTCGCCCACGCCATTGTCGGCCTTGCGTTTCTCACGCCGCGTAGCGATCGACAAGCCGATACCGATAAGAACCAGCACACCGCCAGCGACGAAGAGCGGTCCCATCCGATCTCCGAACATGGCCGCCGACGCTGCGATCCCGAAAACAGGCTGGAGGAACTGCACGCTTGCCGCAACGCGCGTGGGAATAGTGCGCAGGAGCCAAAGCCACAGAAACAGCCCCGCCGCCGAGACCAGAAGCCCGAGATAGACCGCCGAAGCAATCGCCACTGGCTCGGCCTGGAATGAGGTTGTCTCGACCTCCCAGACGGTGAAGGGTAACAGTGCGAGAAAGCCTGCGAGTGTACTCCAGATAACAACCGTGACCGTCCCGAAGCGCTCGGCGAGTTCAACACTCCAGACATAATAGATCGCGATCATCACCGCCGACAGCAATACGAGCGCCACGCCCGTAAGCGTTGTCTGCGTGAGGTCGTCCGCTCCGTTGCCCTGACCGAGCGCCACCAGCGCGACACCTACAAAAGCCGCCGCGAGCCCGAACCGTTGTACCCGGTTGACCGGCTGGCCAAGGCGGATCGCGGCGAGGATCACGATAAAGACCGGGATCGTTGCCGAGACGATTGTGCTAACGGACGCGGAAGTTCCGTCGATGCCGAACGACTGCGAAACATTCCCCAATCCGATCCCGATCAGTCCCAGCGCCGCCACTTTCGGTAGTGCGACAAGCGGAATCCGATGCCGGCCAATGGTAAACAGAAACAGAAAGGGAACCGCGACGGCGAACCGCAACGCCGTGAATGTCATCGGTGGCATCGTGTCTAGGCCGAGCTTGGTGATAGGTATCGACAAGCCCCAGAGAACGGCAAGAAGCAACATGCCCGCGATGCTGAGCGGTGCGACCCGCGCTGCAAGGGACGGTGCGATTGATTCCGAAGTGGTGACCGACATGAGGCCGCTCGAATGTCTGGATTGCTGTCAGCTGATCTCATGGCGCTGAATGGTGATGCTGACAAACGAATTGTTTACCGGTTATGATTGAGCTCAACGCAATCATGAGGCCACCATGCCGTCCGGTCGTCCGCCACCCATGCAGACCCTGCGCGCTTTCGAGGCGGCGGGACGATTGCTGAGCATGGCGCTGGCGGCGGCGGAACTGAGTGTAACCGCCGGTGCGGTCAGCCGCCAGATCCAGACACTGGAGGACGATCTGGGCGTCGTGCTGTTCCGCCGCATGACGCGGCGTATCGCGCTGACCGAAGAAGGTGCAGCCCTGCATCAAGTGGTGAGCCGGGCGTTGGCGGAATTGACGCGGGAGGCCGACAGGCTGCGCACGCTAGGCTCAGTGCCACGCCTTACGATCAGCACCAGCGTGTCCTTTGCTAGCAAGTGGTTCGCGCCGCGCCTCCACCGATTGATGGAACGCCTGCCCGATGTCGATATCAGGCTGGAGGTGAGCGACGTGAACGTCGATCTGACGGACGGCCGCGTGGACGCCGCGCTGCGCTACGGCACCGGGGCTTATCCCGGCACGGCTTCGGAACGCATCCTCGAAGAGACAATGAGCCCAGTGTGCAGCCTTGATTATCGGGGGCGCACGGGCGGTCTGGCCGAACCGTCGGACCTGACCCGTTGCACGCGGCTCAACGAACAGCGAGTCCTGCACCACGACTGGGCGCTACCGAATTGGGAACACTGGTTCGCGGTCGCGGGCGTCGCAGGCCTTCGCAGCAGGGGCCCAACGCTCAGCCATGGAAGCCTCATCATTGAGGCGGCGCTGCGTGGCGAAGGCGTTGCGCTGGGGCGTAGCGTTCTGGTGGCCGAAGACGTAGCAGCGGGCCGACTGGTTGAGCCGTTCCCGGATATCAGACTGCCAGCGGGGCGCGGCTACGATTTTGTGTACCGTCCGAGCGATGAGGATGACCCCCGTATCGCCGCCTTGCGCGACTGGCTGAAGGAAGAAGTACAGGAATTTCTTGCCGCGACTGCTTCTGTTCCTTCGAATATCCCGAGTGTTGAACGTCGCTAAATGGCAGCTTTCGGGTTTCCCAGACAAAACTCGGAACCGCTTGCTTGGGGGTCGGAATCCCTCCCGCCGCTCTTCGTCTTGTCTCAACTCCGAGATGGTCTCCTATTTCTCGGAGGAACTTGCCGACAACGCCAAGGCTGACAAAACTCGGATTCTCAAGCGGGCATTATTCCCGGGAAATCGACAGTTCGGGCGCGCGCGGCGCTTTGAACGAAGAGGTAACATAGCTGATGCGACATGCGCCTATGGGGCGATCGGCAGCAATCTCACCTTGAATGGCACGAGCACAGCAAAGCCGTTCTTGTCTGCACTCCACGGCCCGCGTATTCTGGACCCTATCCTCCTCCATTTTTGATAGTATCGTAGACATGTTCACGCTGAACGCTGGATATGCGTCGGCTCAATGTGCTCCTCCGACTGAACAGACAAGGAGGTTGGGGATGCGGGGATTCAAAATCGGCGATCAGATCCTGGTAGAACATTCCCCCGAGTTCCGGGAGGCCCTCACCCATGCCTACGAGCAGAAGCTACGGCCCCTGTGCATGTGCAAGGAACCGCCGGTTCCGATGTATATCGCGCAGCTGGAGGAGCAGTATCTCGTCAAGCGCATGCCACTGTCGGGACGCGATCACGATCCGGCATGTCCGTCCTATGAACCACCCTACGAACTATCGGGGCTTGGCCCCCTGATCGGCAACGCGATCCAGATCGATGCAAGCGGCAGGGCCGATCTGAAGCTGGACTTCACCTTGACCAAACGGGGGCCGAGGACGGCTCCGGGTGCGCCGACAGCGCCCTCGGAGCTGAGCATCCAGAGCGAGCCGAAGAAGCTGTCGCTGCGAGCGATGTTGCATTATTTATGGGAGGCTAGCGAGCTGACGGAATGGCGGTCCACCTGGGCGGGCAAACGCGGCTGGATCCGTGTGCGCAACAGCCTCATCAACGCAGCTTCGCTGATGACCGCAAGGGGCGGCCCCTTGAGCGACATTCTTTTCGTACCGGAAATGTTTTATCCGGACGCCAAGGATGGCATTGCGGCGCGACGGGCGGCTGCCCTTAAGGATGTCCGCGCGAGCGGGTCCGGGCCACGCAAGCTGATGTTGATGGTGGGTGAGGTGAAGGAATTCGCGCCTGCCAGGGAAGGCCAGAACGTCGCGATCCGGCATCTCCCGTTCGGGCTGATGATCGAGGACGGCGCATGGCGGCGGCTGGTCACGCGATATGAAGCCGAACTGGAGTTATGGCGATCCAACGAGGCGTTTCATCTGATCATGATCGCGACATTCGGACTTTCGAGCGCAGGCATCGCCTCGGCTGAAGAGATCGCCTTGATGGTCGTCAACGAGCACTGGATCCCGTTCGAAACCATTGATGAATTGCGGCTGCTGGAGCGACTGAGCGGTCTCAAGCGCAAAAGCGTCAAGGGATTGCGCTTCAACCTGACGTGCGACCAGCCGATCGTGTCGGTGACGTTGCCCGAGCAGAAGCCGGCACCGGTTGCGATGTTCATCGTGCCCGCCGGCGCGGGTGAGGATTACGAGCATGCGCTCGCTGACATGATTGAGGCAAGGCCAGAAATCACACCCTGGGTTTGGCGTGTTGCGGAAGGAGACATGCCACGCCTGCCCTGATCGGCGGCATGGCGTGAGTGGCGCCATTGCAGTAGACCTCGAAGCTGTTCGCCGTACGGCCTACCCGACACTCGCCATTTTCGCACATGATGTCGGACTCATCCATGGGCAGCCGCGTCCCTGAGCGCATCATGGACCAGCTTCGGGACCACCCATCCGTTGACGTAAAAATACCGCCTTACCTTGAGGCGAGCGATGTAGGCGCCCTGATCCTTTTGGGATGGCAGACGATTGAAGTGGGATCGCGCATAATCGATCATCCCGTCGCTCTCGGATAATTCAAGAGGACCCTCTCTGGCCAACGCGACGACATGGTCGCGGAGAGTTTTGACGACGCCGTTATAGAGATACTGCTTGTCGAGAGCGGCATTCAGGCGGCCTCGTTGCATCGAGGTCAGGTTTGCGGTGTGGAACATAAGGCATTCTCCCTGGTTCAGGGCGTGCGGAGCCAACCGGAGTGAGTTTCCGGGCGTCGGTTCGGTGTTGATGGGTGATCGCGATTATGTCTCGGAAAGCCACGTGGCTGGCCGCAGTTCGTTCGGGTGAGGTTGTCGGTCATGACCTCAAACAGGGCCTGCGATCTCGGCAATGAAGGAGACATCCTGTGGGAGCATTTTGTCGATCTGGGCCGCGGTCAGCGTCTCGAGCAGCCAGGTCGATCCCTTGTCGATCACAAGCGCGCGACGATCTCGGTATCGTGGTGAAGGCGTGTTCGGGTTCGGAATTGCGATGTATGTGCGGAACTCCGGGAACGTCGCGTTCCAGATAATCTCAAGCTGCTCGTCCCGGGACAGTCGAGAGGCCACAGGACCGGTTTCCCTGGCCATGATCGCGTCGCGCAGCATGTCGACGCTTTCTGGGACGGCGAAGTCGCAGGAACCGAGCAATTGGCGGGCATGGCCAGCAATTGTCATCGGGATAAACACGAACGCGACATTACCGGCATTGAAGGTGGACAACGCGAATGTTCCATCACGCACGAATAGCGGCCGCCGGACGTTCCGCATTTCTTCAAACGACGCCTGCTCGATCTCGAACCACTCGCCAGCGTGGATTCTGCCGCTGATGCGATCCTCGTCGAACGGGGCCTGGCTATGACGGTTCACGAGCGCGAACATAGCCTGGCGCGATGCCACGACCGGATAGATTTTCCTGAAGGGTGGATGGTGAGACATGGGAGCACTCCATAAACATGGAAATGCCGCCGGCAGCGTCTGCTGCAGGGCGGCATCGGATGAGGCTGGGATGATCGTTCGCGAGCGGCGTTCAGGCCGCGCTTTCGAGCAGCCGTTTCGCCTTGCCTTCGAGCTCGAGCCGGCTGTCCTGATGCGCCTTTTTGCGGGCATGTGCAGTCATGCCGGCAACAAAGTCGAAGATCGATTCTGGCGGCCGGCCCTCTTCCTGAAGTACCGTTTCGATGATCTTTCCGGTCTCGGCCTTCGAGAAACCACGCTTGCGCAGGAAGCTCTCACGGTCTTCGTCATTGCGAGCGACAATGCGTTCACGTGCCGCGCGAATGCCGGCGATAAAGGGTTGCGGTGAGGAATTGGCGAAGCTGGTCAGCGCCGGCGCGGCCTCATGGGCGAAGCGATTGGCAGCAAATTTCGAGTGCCGGATGGTGATTTCCTCAAAATTCTCGACGCCCCAAAGGTTGCGGTTACAACACACGGCGCGCAGGTAGAAGCTGGCGATGCCGAGGGTTTTGGACCCAACCTCGCTGTTCCAGGCATAGAAGCCGCGGAAGTAGAGGTCGGGCTCACCATTGGGAAGGCGGCCGGCTTCAATCGGATGGGTGTCGTCGACCAGAAACAGGAACACATCCCGGTCCGACGCATAAAGCGTGGTCGTGTCCTTGGTGATGTCGACGAACGGATTGTGGGTCATACTCGACCAGTCGAGAACGCCCGGCACTTTCCAGATCGTATCGCCCGTCCCGTTTCCGGCAATGTTCATCACCGCTGAAACCAGTTCGTGATCCCAGATGCGTCCGTATTCGGGGCCGGTAACCGCGCGCAGTTCAACCCGGCCATCGTCCGTTTCCAGTGTCTTCACCTGTTCGGCACGGTGGTTGAGGAGACCATGCTGGAGGTTGATCGCGGCAAGCGGCGCCGGCAGTTGCCGCATATAGCTGGCTGGAGCGCCGACGAGACTGCAAAGCTGCCCGTAACTCCAGTGCGTCGGCGCAAGCGCCTGGCGTTCGCCGGGTATAATGAGGGCAAGCCGTTCGGCGTTGTCGCGCGTGGCTTCTACACGGATTGCGGCACTTTCAACGGTTCGTTTGCGTGCATGTTCGGCCCGCGACCTGACGGCGCGGTAGAGTTCGGAGAGCGAAAGATATCGCTCGTCATCGGGCCTTGAGAACCATTCGGACGATACACGGCCGATGCGTTCTCCGCGCGAGATGTCGACCTTGAAGCCATTGGAAGCTGGGCGCGGCGTGGGTAGCATTGTGTTCATCTTGAAGCTCCTGAAACGAAAGAGCCCGGCGCGATGGCCGGGCTGTGATGGGAAGGGTGCTGGAGATGGTTGCCCGATGGCGGCAGGTCCCCGACCGACATCTGGTGAGGAGACCGCCTGGAGCCGACATCAATCGATCGCCTGGAGGATTTCCGACGCTTCCGGATGTTCTAACACATAAGCGTAGAGGCGCTCGTAGCCTTCCGGCAGCAGCGCAGATCGGTGCTGAAAGGAGAAGTGGGAGAAGGCAAACAGCGTGGCGATGATACCGGCGGCCTCGGCCGAAACTTCTCCTCTAAATCCGGTGATGTCGCCAGTGATGCGGAATCGCCGCCGCGAATCCGGTGCAAGGAACAGCGGCTTGCCGTTCTGTTCGTAAAACTGCCAGTAGCCGCCACGATAATCGAGCGGACTGAGCCGCTCCATGAAACTGTAGACGGCGAATTCGCCAATGATCGTCAGCGAACGGCCGAACATGGCAGGCAGAAATTGCGGGCGGCGATCATCAGGAACGACAGTCGCGGTTTGGGTTGCTGTCTGGGATTTCGACATTGATCGGTTCTCCTGAGAACGGTAGAAGCCAAAGCCGGGCGGCGCTCTCTTTCCCACTCACGGCCCCCCTCTCCCGCCCCCCTCCTCCTCGGCTGGCAGCACCAGCAACCCGTCTGCTCAGACCCGACGGAAGGATCCAGTTTTGGATAGAGCGCCTGTTGCGAGTGCTATTTACGGTGCTCGAATTGGAGAAAGCATGATGCCGCACACAATCCTCGCAGAGGTCACCGCCAGCGTTTCGGAGCTGAAGCGCAATCCGATGGGCACGGTCGCGGCTGGCGAGGGCTTTCCGGTCGCGATTCTCAATCGCAACGAGCCGGCCTTTTATTGTGTGCCCGCTCGCGCCTTCGCGAAAATCACAGCCTGTCATGCGCATTGATCACGTTAGGCCGGCTGCTGGGTGACACCGGAGCGGCTTCTGCCAGGCGACCTGACGGGCGGTCTCTGTTCGATAATGCCATTGCCGTTGCGATTCCCGTGATGGAATGCACCGCAGCGGCAAGGCCCGGAATGTCGTCCGGCAACTGAAGTCCGAGGAGTGGTTCGGGCCGCCCGTGAAATCTCGACGGCCTTGCAGGTCCGGGTCAGGATTCCATGGCCGGGCGACAAGGCGAACTGGCTGACCTGCAGGTAGAAGCGGTCGTGATGAAAGGTTATTTCGCCGCTGACAGCGATTCCAGCCCCTGTTGGAACGGATTTCGTCCGATCCGGGAGCAAGATGAAGTTCAGCGGCGAGCTTCTTGAGCCGCGACCGGGCAGTTGAATGAAACCGTCGCTTTTGATCCTTATCGTATGAGCAGGATTTGGCCCAGTGAAACATTTGAACATTCCTTGAAAATAACAGCGACCCGCACCCTGTCGGACCGGGCCTTGTTGGCGGTGCGAAGATGAAAGGCCGTGTCGTCGGCCAGGGTGCGTCGACGAGTTGCTAACCGAAAAGTAGTTATTCGTCGGCTACGGCGAGGCCGTTCAGGTGCGCAATCAACTCACTGGCAACGGACCGTTCCTCGAGCCAGCGACTGATCAGTAGGAGCAGGATGAACTTGTCCCAGCCGGCTTCCGAGGGGATCGCTCCGATTTCAGACTGAACGAGGTTGAGCGTCAGGCGGCCCTTCCCCCGACGGCATCCGCGCTAACCTCATCGGCCGTTACGTCCTCCAGCAGTGCCCTTCTGTGTCCGGGACGGGCAAGCCAGAGCTCGGCAGCTTCGCGATTATCGGCGAGATGGAGCAGTTCGACGCCGTCGCCAACGTCATGGACAACACGGACCTAGCCAACTTGCGGACGCTCCAGCACCCGGAAGGTGAGATCGCTGTCGATCTCATACTCACGCATGATGGTCGCCAGGATGATCGAGCCCTCTGCGAAGTGCCCCTCATGTAAGGTGATGCGGGGAGGGCTGGTGTAGGTTGGACGCTCGCGAGCCGGTTGCTTGCGCACAAGTCGGCCGACGCCGTTTCGCCGCGGCCGGGCCGCAAGTTTCTTGCTGAACCGGGCCGGCGGCCGCGGCTCGCCGTCGCAATAGACCACCAGCGAACCCAGCGGCGCTATATCGAATATCAATGTTGCGGACATGCGGATTCTCCGTATCCAGAATGCGAAAAGGCCCGGCAATCGAGCCGGGCCTTGGTTGTGCGTGGTGCGGGTCGACTATTCCGCGGCGTCGAGGTGCGGCTGCTGGTCGGTATCGCCATGCGGACCGGCGATGTCGTCGCCCTCCCCATCGTCGGCCAGATACGCCGGCAGCTCGGCAGTCGCTCCGTCGACCTCGTCCTTGGCTGCAACGTTATAGGGCTCGTCGTTGTCAGCCGACGCTTCATCCGCAGCAGAGCGCAGGGGTTCTGGAAGCCAGCCGCGGCCTTCGAGCAATCGGGCGGCCTCGCGGGCCATATCCTGCTTCTTCAAATGATCGAGGAGCTGCGCCGATTGTTCCCCCTTCGCCTCACGGACCGCCTGCAGGATATGCGCCTTGGTCACACGGCCGAGATAATTGTCGACCGTCGGCGTCCATCCGGCTTCCACCATGTCAAACCCGATCGAGTGTGCCAGTTGCCCGGCATGGGCGATGGCGGCGGACCGCCGATTCCATGACTGAACGATCGCATTGAGCGACAGCGACACGCAATGCGCGAACAACGCCTGCCGACTGGCATCGTCAAGAGCGATGAGGAAGTCCCAGACTTCATCCGGGCTCTTCGGCAGATCCTGGCCCCAGGCATCATGACGCAGTTCGATCTCCTTTGCCCAGGGCGTTTCACCGAGACCCTGCGTCTGGCCAAAGGACGTGGTCTGCACCGAGACTTCAAGGCAGGAGTCTGAGCTGTATGGATAAAACGTCTTCAGCACGAACACATGCAGCGCGGCGATCCACGCCATCGCGGGATCGTTCGCCAGCGCGTTGCGCAGCGCCACCGTGCGCGTGGCGGTCAGGTCCTCGATGATACGGTCGGAGAGTGGACGGATCTTTTCATCTTCGTCCTCATCGTGCCTGTCCTTGACAGGCGTACCATTGATCGTAGTGCTAAGACTGACTGCCGGGTTGCTGTCATCGGCGTCGGGGCTGTCGTCATCCTCACCGGCGGGCTCGTCTTCCGGACGCACGAACCCGCGTTCGATCTTCAACTCGCCACCAACGTCAAGTGAAATGAAGGCGCCACCGCGAGCGACTTCCTCCGCATCGAGCACATAGGGCCGGTCGTTGAGCTGATCAATCTCGTTGCCCAGTTCCTCAAGCCGGGTTTCAGTTTCCTCAGAATAGTCTTCCGCCTGCGCGTATTCGCCGTCGAGCTTGTCGTACTCCGCTTTCAACGCATCGTAGCGAGCAAGTTCTTCCTCGGTAAACCCCGCCTGCTGGCCATAGAAACGACGCAGCCCAGAGGTGTGGCCATAAGGAAAATCGATCCCTGCATCGACCCATTTCCAGCCTTCTTCGACTTTCAGGGTTTCGGCGTTGGCCTTCAACTTCTCGAATACGAGCTGTTCCAGCAGCGCCGGATCCTGAAGCCATCCACCTTGGTCCTGCTCGAACAGATCACGCATGACGATACCGCCGGCGGCCTCATAGGCTTCGACCCCGACATAGACTGCCCGGCGATCCGTGGCGCGCACCGCCGTTTCGGTGAGAAGACGGCGGATATAGTAGCCTTCGCGGTTGTAGGATCGCGATAGGGCCTCCCAGACCTGCTCCTGGCGCGCATGGTCGTCAGAGACCGCGAACGCCTCGAGTTGGTCGAGCTTCATCTCACCGTTTTCATAAAGGTCAAGCAGCTTCGGCGACACGCTCGCCAGCTTCAGGCGCTGCCTGACGACAAGCGGTGTGACGAAGAAGCGGGCGGCAATCTCGGCATGGTCCAGTCCGTGATCACTCAAGGTCTTGAAAGCCCGGAACTGGTCGAGAGGATGCAATTGCTCACGCTGGGTGTTTTCGGCGAGCGAATCCACCTCCGCCGATGTCGTCTCGCAGCGATTGACGATGCAGGGCGTGGGCGCCGTCTTTGCCATGCGCTTTTGCTTGACGAGCAGTTCGAGCGCTGTGAAGCGACGGCCGCCGGCGGGTGCATCAAAGAGGCCTGTCTCTTCGCCCTCTGCATCTCGGATGGGACGGACGTTGAGGCTCTGCAGCAAACCGCGATGCACGATGTCCTCGGCAAGCTGCTCGATCGTGACGCCGTTCTTGATGCGGCGGACATTCTTCTGCGAAAGCCGGATCTTGTCGAACGGGATGTTTTCCGCCTGATTGAGCGTGATCTTCTGAATGGCCTTTGCCATGATGCGTCTCCGTGGCAGGCTGGCCGGAGCCTCTCTCCGGACACCTCAGCCGCCACGAGCGGCCCTCCCCCCTCCTCCTCTCCGCTCCAGCGGCCACCAGCTGTCTGGACACGCGCCAAGCGGCCGCGGTCATCCTGAACCGGTCGAGAGATACCAGTACCTGCGAAGCTGGGCGTTGGAGCTGAAAGAACGGCTTCAAGTGAGCGGCCGTGGCACTGGCGCGCAACTCTAAACCGGGCGGTTCTCCGCATCATATCGGGACGCCGAAGAGAAATACTGGATCGCCATCCGGATCAGCTCCGGAAGGTTGCGCGCGCCAAGCTTGGCCTTGAGCTGGGAACTTGTATTGGCCACCGTTTTGTAGCTGACGCCCAGATCGTCAGCGATCTGCGTATAGGGCTTGCCCTGGGCGAGCAAAGCCAGGGTCTGCAGTTCCCGGGGCGTCGCCTGGATGAGATCGCTGTTGCTGCCGGGGGTTCCAAGCAGCGCCACCTGCATGGCCAGCTGATGGCTCAGATAGGGCCGGCAGCGGCGCACGGCCTCGAAGGCCTCGAGAAAATCCTTCGGGCCGGCGTCCTTCAGCACATATCCCGTGGCGCCTGCCTTCAAGGCGCGGCTGACGATTACCGCGTCGCTATGCATGGTGAAGACGAGAATAGGCAGGCGATCATCGTTGCGGCGCATACGGCTGATAAGCTCGAGGCCGCCAAGCCCGCCGCCCTGAAGGCCGAGATCTATGACCACGACGTCGGGCAGGTTGCGCCGGTAGAGGCGGTAGCCGCCCACCATGCTGTCGGCTTCGAGCACATCGGCGACCCCGGCATCCTGCAGCACGCGCCGGCACCCCTGCAATACGATCGGATGATCGTCGATGATGAGAACGCGCGTCATGTTCCATCTGCTCCGCAGCCGGCCCGGGAGAATTGGGGCGCCTGCTCCAGGGGAATCGATATTTCCAGCCTTGTCCCTGTTCCCGGCCGATCCCTTACCACGAAGCGGCCGCCGAGCGCGCGCACCCGCTCCTCCATTCCGGTCAGGCCGAGCCCGCGTGGCGTTCCGGGCGCAATACCGCTTCCATCATCTGCGATCGAGATTTCCAGCACCGTACTGGTTCCTCCTGCCCCATCTCCATCCGTCTCCATCCGGTGCCGGCGCTCGCCGACCGCCACCTCGATGGTTCGTGCCCCGGCATGGCGCAGCACATTGGTTATCCCCTCTTGCAGGCAGCGATGGATCGTGATGTTGACCGGGTCGTCATATCGTTCGGCAAGGGTGCCGAGAGCGAGCGAGAATTTGGGGATCGGGCCGTTCCGCTGGAATTCGGCCAGCAACCCGGTAACCGCCTCGGAAAGCGACAGATGGTCGAGGGCGATCGGGCGGAGCTTGTCGAGCAGCCTGCGGTTCATGGCCTGGATCGTATCGGTGATCGCATCGAGCGTCGACGTCCGCTGCCTTATCTCGCCGGCTATCCCCTCCGGCATCCCGGCTGCAAGGGAAGCCAGCGACGACGTATTGGCCTTGAGCCCGAACAGGCAGGGCCCCAATTCGTCATGGAGTTCGGCCGCGATCTGGCGGCGCTCCGTGTCCTGCATCGTCACCAGCCGGTGGTTCAGATACTTGTTGTCGGCCTTCGCCGCGCCGAGATGATTGGCGAGCGCGTTGAAGCGATCTACGATCAGCGCCAGCTCCTGGACGTTGGGGCGTGCAAGGCGGTGCCGGAACTGCCCTTTTTCCAGCTCGCGCATGCCGTCGGCCAGGCTTGTCAGCGGATGAAGCACGCGACCCAGCGCAAGATAGAGCATCGCGAACACGACGACGCTCAATACGAGCCCAACAAGCGCAAGGCTCCTTGTATCCTGCCAGACCTCGGCGATCTCGTCTGCGGCATGTCCCACGATGATGACGGAGCCGATGTGGACGCCTTCCGAAACGATCTGCATTTCCCGGCGCACGTCATCGACATGGACAAGCCTGGTAAACCAGCGGGGAACATCGATGCGTTCTCCGGGCGCGTTCCCCGTTGCCATCGGCATAAGGGCCGCCCTGCCCCCGCCTTCCGCATTGGTCACCAATATGCGCACATGACGCAGATTGCCGATATGCCTTGAAAGCTCCCTCAGGCGGGCCGCTCCCGACACCCCGTCCTGCGGATATTCGACGACTTCGCGCACCAGGCCTTCCGCGACATTTATCGCGGCGGCAATTTCAAGCTCGGCCGCCCTCTTGGCGTTGTAGACGATGGCGGCCAGGGCGACGATACCCGCCAGGACGCCGATAAGGATCGTCGTCGCCAGGATCTGCCATCGGATGGACATTATTTGCCCGGGGCGGCCAGGGCGTCTCGCCGCAACCTTGTTAGAGAGGTCCGCTGCCTGCGCAAAGCCACTGTCGACCATCATCTGCCTCTGCCAGCTGTCCACCTCCGGACCGGCACGCGTGTCCGTGGCCATCCTTGGCGCCCGGGCAAGGTTTGCATGGATAGAGCCCGTCTAGCAATGCAGCCGGTGCCCTTCAGCCGGAAAGACAGGGAAGATCGGAACCCGAACCGGGAACTTTTGGCAATGAAGTCGAGAACAACTGCCATGGCCGCCCCACGCCAAGCTATGTAGTCTGACCGTGTCTGGAAACAGGCTACACGCAAATCGTGGTGTCCGGCAGGCGGTGCCCTAGCCGCCGATTTTCACCGGACACCACACCAGCGTGAGCCGAGCATTGGCCCGAAAAGTGGGATCCAGCAAATTGGGCACCTTCCAGCGCCGAGCTTCCTGAACCGAAGCCGAGGCGCCAAGTGTGGGTTTGCGCTCATGACTTGCACCTTGTCCCGTGCCGTCGTGCTTCCCGCCATGCCGGTCCGGCTGCCGGTCAGCATCGTTTGCGCATTCGCGCGGCAGAAGACGCCGCCGGCGTCGAAGGCCAGGCCCGAAAATCCCGCCACCAAATTGGGCATCGGCTGTCTGCGGGCCTATGCGCCGCAACTCGCCTTGCCCGTGATGGATGTGCAGCCGGAAACGGCGTGCGTTTTGAAATAGGAAGCGACGAGGGAGGAGAGATGGAGGGAAGATTCAGATTTGTGGCCGCCGGGGCGCTGGCTTCATTGCTTGCGGGGCTGATGCCGGCGCCGGCGCTCGCCTACAAGGTCTATGTCTCCAACGAGAAGGACAACACGGTGTCGGTTGTCGATTCCACGACGATGGAGGTGGTCAAGACGATCCCGGTCGGCCAGCGCCCGCGCGGCATCACGATTTCGCATGACGGCAAGTTCATCTATCTGTGCGCCAGCGACGACGACACCATCGAGATCATCGACACGGCGACCGACGAGATCGTCGGCACGCTGCCGTCGGGGCCCGACCCGGAGCTGTTCGTGCTGTCGCCCGACGGCACGCGGCTCTATGTCGCCAATGAGGACGACAATCTGGTCACCGTGATCGACCTGGAGACCAAGAAGGTGATCGCCGAGGTGCCGGTCGGCGTGGAGCCGGAGGCATGGGGGTGAGCCCGGACGGCTCGATCATGGTCAACACCTCCGAAACCACCAATATGGCGCATTTCATCGACACCACGACGCATGAGATCGCCGCCAATGTGCTGGTCGATTCGCGGCCGCGCTTTGCCGAATTCACGCCCGACGGCAGCCAGGTCTGGGTCAGCGCCGAGATCGGCGGCACGGTCTCGGTCATCGACAATGCAAGCCGCGAGGTGATCCACAAGATCACCTTCGAGATCCCGGGGCTGCGCTCGGAGGCGATCCAGCCGGTGGGGGTGCGCATCACCGCCGACGGCGCCAAGGCCTATGTGGCGCTGGGGCCGGCCAACCGCGTGGCGGTGGTCGACGCCAGGACCTATGAGGTGCTGAAATATGTGCTGGTCGGGCAGCGCGTGTGGCAGCTGGCCTTCACGCCCGACCAGAAGACCGTCATCAGCACCAATGGCGTTTCCAACGACATCACCTTCATCGACGTCGCCACCGACGAGCCGATCCAGTCGGTCACGGTGGGGGCGCTGCCCTGGGGGGTGGTGGTGGCGCCGGACTGATTTCGTGAAGCGCAGGCATGCAAAGGGAGAGAAGCATGAGGACATACCGGGCGATCGCCTTCGCCACCCTGATCGGAGCGGCCGTTGCGGCCTCGCATGGATGGGCGCAGGATGCCGACGACGATGATGACGATGACGGCCCCAAGGTGACGCGCGCCAGCCAGGACGTGCCCGAGCTGATCCTCGGCACAGCCGAGGACAGCTTCACCGTCAACCAGAAGGATTTCGAGCTGATCGCCGGCCAGGGCTATCGCTGGAAGATCACCTCGGCGGCGGGGCTGGAATACAAGTTCCACACCGACCTGTTCCGCAATGTGTGGATGAACCAGATCGTCATCGACGATCTCGAGGTCCATATGAACGGCGCCCCGGCCTGGCTGGAATTCGACTCCGAGGGCACCATGCAGATACAGTTCACCACAGTGCGCCCCGGAACCTACACATGGTCGGTCCCGGACCTCGCCGAAAAGGGAATGCACGGAACCATCACCATCAAGTAGAAGGATCGGGCGCTTTCCCGGCACAGGAGAAGGCTGGACGTGCAACATGTGAAGACCCGGGGAATTGACGAGCCGGCGGCGCTCGAAG
>ENA-UOUJ01001009-UOUJ01001009.1-activated-sludge-metagenome-genome-assembly--contig:-NODE-1009-length-16040-cov-6.487082_pt1 | contig 16040 bp, 14 predicted proteins | sample MGYA00249839_ERZ747224 | MGnify/ENA primary metagenome ERZ747224 (study PRJEB28782, sample SAMN03220277) | activated sludge metagenome | biome: wastewater; feature: sewage sludge; material...
CCTGCCGCCGCCGGGATGATGAACGCGCCGCCGCGCGCCGTGCCGGTGAACCACCGCGTCAATGGTCCTGTCCGGGGCGCGACCGCTTTCGCGACATCGTGCGGCGGGTCGCGGGCATGGCCCGCTCCTACGGAAAAGCCGTGCTCCCGTAGGAGCGCCCCATGGGCGCGACCGGATCATCGCGATGCGATGCTACGTCCACAAACTTGATCGCGAGCGTGTCTCAGTCGCCCTTGTAGCGATACACCAGCACCGGGATCGTCGAGTGCGTCAGCACCTTGGCGGTCACGCTGCCCAGCACCAGCGCCTTGACGCCGCGGCGGCCGTGCGAGGCCATCGCGATCAGGTCGCAACCGCGTTCGTTCGCGGTTTCGATGATCGCCTGGTAGGGATCGTCGGCGACGGACGCCACCGTCTCGCAGGCAACGCCCTGCGCCTGTGCCTTGGCCACCGCTTCCTGCAGGCGGCGATCGGCCTCCTCGCGGGCATGCCGCTCGTAGGCATCGCGGGTCTCCACGATCTGTTCGGGCATGTAGGCGATGATGTGGAACGGCTCGATCGCGGTGCAGAAGGTGACCTTCGCCTTCAGGGACTTGGCGAACGCCAGCGCCTCGTCGACGGCGTGTGCGGACAGCGGCGAACCATCGGTAGGCACCAGGAGATGCGCATACATGGCAGATCCTCCGTATGGGGAGTTCCACCATCTCGCCAACGGCCAGCGCGCGCCTTGATCCTGATCAACCAGGGGCGCGGGCCTGCAGGGGCGTGCAGGCCGGCAGCGCTTCCTCGATACTGCCGCTTCCGCCATCGACGGGACGTTCCGCATGTACTGGACACGACGCGACTTCCTCGCCGCAACCGCCGCCGGCGCCACGATGGCCTGCCTGCCGTCGCGGGCACGGGCCGGCGACGGCCCCGCGCTGCTGATCCGCGACGTGCGCCTGGTCGACGGCACCGGCGCGCCCGCGCGCAGCGCCGACCTGCTGGTCCGCGGCGACCGCATCGAACGCATCGGCCGCATCGCGCGACGTTCGGCCCGCGGCGCGCGCATCGTCGAAGGCGGCGGCCGCGTGCTCGCGCCGGGCTTCATCGACCTGCACACCCACGGCAATCCGCTGGAACAGTCCTACGCCAGCCACCTCGCCATGGGCGCGACCACGATCGTGGCGGGGCAGGACGGCGCCAGCCCGGCGCTCGCCGACAATGCCGCCGGCGGCGTGCCGGCCTGGTTCGAGGCGATGGCGCGCGCCACGCCGGACATCAACGTCGCCACCACCTCCGGCCACGGCAGCCTGCGCCGCCTGGCCGGCATCGACGACGGCACCCGCGAACCCTCGCCTGCGCAGATGGCGCGACTGGTGGAACTGCTGGACGCCGACCTCGTCGCCGGATCGTTCGGCCTGTCCACCGGGCTCGAGTACGTCCCCGGCCGTTACGCCGCGATGGCCGAGCTGGCCGCGCTCGGCCCCGTGGTCGCGCGCCACGACCGCGTCGCCATGAGCCACATGCGCACAGAGGACGACGACCAGGTCGATGCCGCCATCCGCGAGCACATCGACGCGAGCCGACCGGCGCGTACCCACATCTCCCACCTCAAGGTGACGCTCGGCAAGGGCGTGGAGCGTGCCGAACGGCTGCTCGCGGAGCTGCAGCGGTATCGCGACGCCGGCGTGCCGCTGACCGCGGACATGTATCCCTACACCGCCAGCTACACCGGCATCGCCATCGTGTTCCCGGAGTGGGCGCTGCCGCCGACCGACTACGCGCAGGTGCTCGCCAGCCGCCGCGACGAACTGCGCGCCGCACTGGAACAGCGGGTGATCCAGCGCAAGGGGCCCGACGCCATGCTGTTCGGCAGCGGCCCGCACACCGGCAAGACCCTCGCCCAGGTCGCGCAGGCCGCGGGAGAGGCGTGGCCGGACGTGCTGCTCGCCCTCGGCCCCGGCGGCGGCGGTGCCGCCCACTTCGTGATGGACGAGGCGCTGCAGGCGCGACTGCTGCAGGACCCGTTCGTGGCCATCGCCAGCGACGGCTCCCCGACCGGCCGCCACCCGCGCGGCCACGGCACCTTCGCCAAGTGGATCGAGGAATTCGCCGTGCGCGACCGCCGCGTGTCGATCGAGGAAGCCGTGCGCAAGGCCACCGGCCTGCCGGCCTCGATCCTCGGCCTGCCCGACCGCGGCGTGCTCCGCGAAGGCGCGAAGGCCGACCTCGCCTTGTTCGACCCGGCGCGCGTGCGCGCGCGTGCCGACTACACGGAGCCGTTCGTGCTGGCCGAAGGCTTCGACCTGGTGGTGGTCAACGGCGTGCCGGCGTTCGAAGCGGGTGAACGAACCGGCGTCGCCGGCCGGCTCTTGCGCCATCGCGAGTCAAGCCATCAGTAGGAGCGCCCCATGGGCGCGACCGACTTCGCGACATCGTGCGGCCGGTCGCGGGCATGGCCCGCTCCTACGCTCGCTTTCCTGATCGCGAACGCTCCGAAGGCAGCATCATCTCCCCGGCGTCACAGACAAAGGCATCCGCAACAGGTAGTACCCGACCAGGCGATCCGCCGCAGGCGGATCGACATTCGCCAACCCCACCACCACGATGCCCAACTCCGGATAGACGCGCAGATCGCCGTTCATGCCCGGCGCGCCACCGGCATGGCCGAACATGCGCACGCCCTCCTGCTCGCGCGTCATGAAGCCATAGCCGTACCACGGCGTCTGGTTGCGGGTGGCTTCGGCCAGCAGTTCCGGCGACAGCAGCTTGCCCGCGAGCAACGCGCGCGCGAACTTCAAAAGATCGCCCGCCGTGCTGTAGCCGCCACCGGCCGCCGTGCCGCGGTAGGGCAGGGTGTCGACCGCATCGACCCACGCCCCGTCCTTGCGCATGTACGCGACCGCGCGACCGGGCACCGCCACGTCGTCGGGCAACGAACCGCTGTCGTGCATGCCGGCCGGCGCGAACACGTGCGCGTCGACATAGTCGTAGTACGACTGTCCGCTCACGCGCTCGATGATCGCGCCGAGCAGCAGGAAGCCGTAGTTCGAATAGCGCTGCTCCGCACCGGGCGGATGCGTCGGCCCGCGCGCACCGAACAGGCGGACATAGTCATCGTGCGTCTTCAGCGACAGTCGCCGTGCGTCGAACTCGGGCCCGAAGAAGTCGCCGGTGCCGCCGGAGTGCGTGAGCAGCTGCCGGACCGTCACCTTCGCGATCTCCGCGTTCGGATAACCGGGCAGGTACTGGCCGACCGTCCCGTCCAGCGACAGCTTGCCGGCCTGCACCAGCTGCAGCGTGGCAACCGCGGTGAACATCTTGTTCATCGAACCGATGCGGAACTTCGTGTCCGGCGTGACCGACGTCCTCGCGGCGCGGTCGTCCTGGCCCCATGCGCGCTGCAGCAGCACCTCGTCGCCGTTGGCGACCAGCAGCACGCCGGAGAACGCATCCTTCGCCGCCTGCTCGTCGGCCTTCGCGACCAGCGCATCAAGGGCGGCGGTCGCCGTCATGCGCGGCACGCGCAGATCCTCCGGCGGATCGATCACGCGGATGCCGAAACGCACCGGCTCCCCCGCCTTCGCGATCATCTCCATGCGCACGACCGTGTCGGATTCGAGCTCCTGCAGCAGCGCCCGCGCCGTGCCCGGCTCCGCCGGCTCGCCCCGCACCCGCCGGAAGCCCCCGGTTTCGGCGTGGAGCTCCAGCATCCGGTCCACGTCCATGTCCGGCTTCCAGCGGTCGCGGAAGGCTTCCAGCGGCGCTCGTTCGCCTGAGTTGAACGCGTCCAGCCACCCGTCCAGTGCTTGCTGCGCCGCGTCAGTGCCGGATTCAGAGGGCGACGCCAGCTCGGCGGGCGCCGCGGAACACGACTGCGCCAACAGCGCCAGAGGCAGGCAGCAGGCGAGGAGCAGGGCGAGGGGTCGGGTCATGGTGGCAGGCTCGGGACGGTCCAGCCCATCAGGATGCGGCCGGGCCGGATCTGGTTGCAGCTTGGGGAGTGGATCCGGCCACATCTTGAGGAGCTGGGCTGGCGTCCCGACTGCAGCTTGCCACTTTCATCTTCAGCAGCGCTATCCTGGTCTTAGGGGAGGCGCTGATGGCGTTCTGGTGGGTCAACCACAAGCAGACTCGCGACCACGAAGTGCGTGGCGGATACCTGTGGTCGCCGTTCCGCAATGCGAACGGCGCCTTCAACCAGACCTACGAGAACATGAAGTTCGTGAGGCCGGGAGATATCGTCTTCTCCTATGCAAACGGACAGATCGGTGCCATCGGCCAAGTGACGGAGGCGGCCGCGGCAAGTCCAAAGCCCACAGAGTTCGGAAAAGTTGGCGACTACTGGGCGCACGAGGGATGGCTTGTCAGCGTGTACTTCACGCCTGCACCCAAGCCCTTGCGGCCGACAGCACATTCGACGGCGATTGCACCGCTGCTTCCGGATCGGCACTCGCCAATTCGCCCGAACGGACATGGCAACCAAGGCTGCTATCTGGCATCCATCTCGGATGCGCTGGGCCTGTTGCTGCTCACGCTTCTTGGCGTTGAAGCTCAGCCTGCATTCACGCACGCGCATGGCGTCAATGAAGCGAGCCACGACACTGAGCTGCTGGAAGACCTGCAGCAGATCGACACGATCCAAGACGTGCCCGAAACCCAACGCCTGCAACTGGCGAAAGCTCGGATTGGACAAGGACTGTTTCGTAGCCTCGTCATGCTGGACGATCCGAGATGCCGCGTCACCGGCGTCGAGGACGCGCGACTCCTGATCGCCAGCCACATCAAGCCTTGGCGGGACTCGACGAACCAGGAGCGCATCAGTCGGGACAACGGCATCATGCTCTCGCCGCATGTCGATGCCTTGTTCGACAAGCACCTGCTTACGTTCGAGGACGACGGCCGGATCCGCATACACACCTCGATTCCGAGGGACGTGCTGGATCGCTGGGCCATCCATCCGGATGAGCGAGCTGAGAAGTTCAGACCCGAACAAAGCGCGTTCCTGTCCCACCATCGGGAACTGTTCGCGGCCAAGGTCGCCTGAAGTCGACTCTGACGCAGGCTCTTGCCCCGAAGCGTTATCGATCTCGGCGTATGAGATGGGATCGCGCCATGCTGCGTGTGTTCCACACGCCCAATGGCCGATGGGCTTCAAGTCCGAACGAGGCCAAGCCGCCATCCCCGCGAAAGCGGGGATCCAGCGTCCTTGCGTAAAGTCAGATGGATGACCAGACATTCGTTTGTTGAAAGGCGCCTTCCGCTTTCGCGGAGATGACGAGAGCTTTGCATTTTCGGCCGCGAAAAGGCCCAGTCTTCAGCCTTGCCTTGAAGGATGAAACTCGCAGGAGTGAGTTGAGATGGCTGAGAAGAACATCATTGATCCAGCATGGCTACGTGATTTCGATGCGGCGATGAAGTCGTTGTTCGCCATCGATCACGTTGACGCAGGCCTCGGGAATGAAGACATGGTCCGCTACGCCGATCTGCCTGCGCGAGACGCAGCCCTCCAGTTCGGCAAGAAGTAAGATTTGCAACGCGTGGATCTTGGGTGGCGCTGACGCCCTCACCGCTTCAAACGCTCGGTCATGTCCGACGCAGGAGTGAACACGAAGGCTTTCCCGCGTCGATCCTGGTCGAGCAATCCCAGCTCGACGAGCCCCAGCAGGTCCGACCTGGCGGTGGGGTAGGTGATGCGGTGGGACGCCTGGTGGCCGGCGATGTCGTAGACGCTGTCGGGATTGCGGATGGCGTGCAGCAGCAGCGCGCGCTGGCGGTGGTTCAGCAGGGCGCCGAGAGGCGATCCCGGGCGCAGCAGCGATTCGGCCTGGCTCCGCTCCTTGCCCTTTCTCGCCAGGTAGCCACGCAGGCCCTCGACCGCGTCGATGATGACATCGAGCTGGTGCGCGACGAAGTAGGTCATGTCGGTCCCGTCGCTTTCCGTGTAGAGGTAGGACCTGATGTAGGGGGCCGGCGCCTTCTTGAGGACGCTCGAAATCGAGATGTACTCGCTCAGCCAGTAGCCCGCCCGCAGCATGGACCAATAGAACAGTGCGCGCGCCGTGCGTCCGTTGCCGTCGCAGAATGGATGGTCGTAGCCGATCTGGAAGTGGATCGCGATGGCGCGGACGATCGGATGCAGGAACTCGCCTTCGCCTTCCGCGTTGGCGAAGTCGCACAGGGCCTGCAGCCGTTGCGGAAGTTCCGCCGCGCGGGGCGGGACGTGCAGGACGATACCCGGGTCGAGTCGGTCCTGGACCACGACGTTGTCTTCGGCGGTCCGCAGCCGTCCCGCCTGGGTGGCATCGTCCATCGTGTCGTGCATCAGCTCGCGATGGATCTCGAGGATGAGGTCGACAGTGAGCGGACGTCCCTGCCGTCGGCGGAGCGACTGCATCATCGCGTAGTTGTTGTGGATCATCTGCTCGCTGCGGTCGCGGGGCGCGCGTCCGGTACTGAGCATCTCCTTTGCGACCTGCCGCGTGGTCGACGCGCCTTCCAGCTGCGAAGAGGTCATCGCCTCCTCGATCAACGAACGCATCAGGTACCGTTTGCGGGTGGTGCCTTCATCGACGAGGCCACTGGCCTGGATCGCGCCGGCGGCTTCGCGGTCCAGGAAATGCAGCTGCCGCTGCATGTTGCCGGTCAACGACAGGGTGAAGGGGTGTCCTACCTTGTCGGCCAGGGGAATCGTGCGTTCCAGGCCGGCGCGGGCCAGCTTGATGCCGGCCCACCAGCTTGCCGAATCGAGCCCGGCGGGCGGGCTGAGGTGCCGCACGTGGTCCCAGTGGTCATAGACGCTGTCGACCTCTGGACCGATGCCCCGGCCAAGGAGGTCGGCCAGCCTGAAACCGTCTTTTCCAAGAAGATCAGATAGTTGCGGCGCTTTCACAGGGAGTTTCATGGCAACTATCAGTTTGCTATAAATGTTACTGGTTTTTATAGCAAACTTGCGTCGGGCATGGAACCCCGAGGGCTCAATCGCTCAAACCTGAACGGGATTCGGTCTCTCCAAAACTGACCTGTACCAGCCGACAAGGATGGTGATGCATCGCTGCTCAACGCATGCGTGCCCCCATCTTCTCGCTACGGGCGCGTGAGGCCGCGCTTGCCGTTGCGGTGCGTTCGCTGGCCTTTGTCGCACGCTTCGTGCTCTTGCTGACCAGCGAGAAGCGATAGCCCATCGCGTCGGCGACCCTCAGTACGGTCCCGAAGCTGGGATTGCCGTCCGCGGACAGCGCCTTGTACAGCCCTTCACGTGTCAGGCCGGTATCGCGCGCGAGCTGGCTCATGTTGCGCGCGCGCCGCGACGCCGAGCGCGTGGACGAGGAAGGCCGGGTCGTCGGGTGCTTCCTCGAAGCAGGCGTGCAGGTAGGCAGCGATGTCGGCCTCGCTTTCGAGATACTCGGCCGAGTCCCAGGGCGTGGTCTTCAGCGCCATGTCAGTCCTCGGCAAAGCGGGAGTCAGACTGTCTTTCTCGACCCGACTCGCGCTCACGCCGCAATATCGACGTACTCGACGGAACTGGACGGTTCCGGAACCGGTTGGCCGTCTTCGCGAAGGCCGGCCAGGTGCAGTTCGATGGCTTCGCGGATGTTCGCCTCCACTTCCGCGACGGTCGCGCCGGTGGTGACGCAGCCCGGCAGGTCGGGCACGTAGGCGGCGTAGTTGGACTCGGCTTTCTCGATGACGATGGCGTAGCGCATGGCGGTCAACTCCTGAGCCCAATTTTCGGCCAAAGCGATGAATGTAGGAGCGGGCCATGCCCGCGACCCGCGCAACCCGGGCACCGTCGATCGCCGGTCGCGCCCATGGAGCGCTCCTACCCCATCCCGTACTTTTGATCGCGAATTGGTATGAGTCCGGCTTGGCGATCCGGGACGCGTTGAAAGCACCTCTCACCAGTCCGTCCGGCCCTCAGGCGCAGCCTTCGGGCGTTCATGGGGGTGGCGAGCCGGGGGCTCGCAAAAGCACCCCTCCCCAGCCCTCCCCTTCGCTTCGCGAAAGGGAGGGGCAAAAGCTCAAACCCCAATCGGATTCGGCTTTTCCTGATCCAGCTTGTAGAGCTTGATCGCGCGCGCGGCGTCCTTCGCGGTCATCTTGCCGTCCTTCGCCAGCGCGTCGATCGCGGCGTGGGCGATGTAGTAGCGGTCGACTTCGAAGTGGCGGCGCAGGTTGGCGCGGGTGTCGCTGCGGCCGAAGCCGTCGGTGCCGAGGACGGTGTAGGTGCGCGGGATGAAGGCGCGGACCTGGTCGGTGAAGTTGCGTACGTAGTCCGTCGCCGCGATGACCGGGCCGGCGGGGCGGGATTCGATGCACTGGGTGACGTAGGCCTGGCGCGGCTTGGACTCGGGGTGCAGGCGGTTCCAGCGTTCGGTGTCGTAGCCGTCGCGGCGCAGTTCGGTGAAGCTGGGGCAGGACCACACGTCGGCGGTCACGCCGAAGTCCTTGTCCAGCAGGTCGGCAGCAAAGATCGCCTCGCGCAGGATGGTGCCGCTGCCCATCAGCTGCACGCGCAGTTCGCCCTTCTTCGCCTTGCCGGCGTCCTTGAGCAGGTACATGCCCTTGATCACGCCCTCGGCCGCGCCTTCGGGCAGGTCGGGGTGCGGGTAGTTCTCGTTCATCAGGGTCAGGTAGTAGTACTCGTCCACCTGCTCGGCGATCATGCGCTGCATGCCGTGCTGCAGGATGACGGCGACTTCGCCGGCGAAGGTCGGGTCGTAGCTGCGGCAGTTGGGGATCGCGCCCGAGAGCAGGTGCGAGTGGCCGTCTTCGTGCTGCAGGCCTTCGCCGTTGAGGGTGGTGCGGCCGGCGGTGCCGCCGAGCAGGAAGCCGCGCGCACGCATGTCCGCCGCCTGCCAGGCGGCGTCGCCGACGCGCTGGAAGCCGAACATCGAGTAGTAGATGTAGAACGGCAGCAGCTGCAGGTTGTTGGTGCTGTAGCTGGTGGCCGCGGCCATCCACGAGGCGAAGGCGCCGGCCTCGGTGATGCCTTCCTGCAGCACCTGGCCGGTAGTGTCCTCGCGGTAGTACATCAGCTGGTCGCGGTCGACCGGCTTGTACTTCTGGCCTTCCGGGGCGTAGATGCCGATCTGCCGGAACAGGCCTTCCATGCCGAAGGTGCGCGCCTCGTCGCAGACGATCGGCACGGTGCGCGGGCCGACCTGCTTGTCGCGCAGGATGATGTTGAGCGACTGCACGAAGGCCATCGTGGTCGACATCTCGCGCTCGCCGGTGCTCTTGGTCAGGCGTTCGAAGACGTCGAGCTTCGGGGTTTCGATCTTCTCCTCGGCCTTGCGCCGGCGCTGCGGCAGGAAGCCGCCCAGCGCACGGCGACGTTCGAGCAGGTACTGCACCTCGTCGGACTTCTCGCCCGGGTGGTAGAACGGGATCGCGCCGTCCTTGAGCTGGGCGTCGTCGACCGGGATCTTGAAGCGGTCGCGGAAGGCGCGCACAGCGTCGTCGTCGAGCTTCTTGGTGTTGTGGGTGGGGTTGAGCGCCTCGCCGGCGCTGCCCAGGCCATAGCCCTTCACCGTCTTGGCGAGGATGACGGTCGGCTGGCCGCTGGTCTTCATCGCGCTGTCGTAGGCGGCGTAGACCTTGTGCGGGTCGTGGCCGCCGCGGTTGAGGCGCCAGATGTCGTCGTCGGAGAGGCTGGCGACCATCGCCAGGGTCTCGGGATACTTGCCGAAGAAGTGCTCGCGCGTGTAGGCGCCGCCGAAGGCCTTGCAGTTCTGGTACTCGCCGTCGACGGTTTCCATCATCAGCTTCTTGAGCAGGCCCTGCGGGTCCTTGGCCAGCAGCGGGTCCCAGTAGCTGCCCCAGATGGTCTTGATCACGTTCCAGCCGGCGCCGCGGAACTGGCTTTCCAGTTCCTGGATGATCTTGCCGTTGCCGCGCACCGGGCCGTCGAGGCGCTGCAGGTTGCAGTTGACGACGAAGACCAGGTTGTCCAGGCCCTCGCGGCCGGCGATCGACAGCGCGCCCAGGCTCTCGGGCTCGTCGGTCTCGCCGTCGCCGAGGAAGCACCAGACCTTGCGGTCGGTCTTCGGCATCAGGCCGCGGTGTTCAAGGTACTTCCAGTTGCGCGCCTGGTAGATCGCGGCGATGGGGCCCAGGCCCATCGACACCGTCGGTACCTGCCAGAAGTCGGGCATCAGCCACGGGTGCGGGTAGGACGAGATGCCGCGGCCGTCGACTTCCATGCGGAAATTGTCGATCTGCGATTCGCTGATGCGGCCTTCGAGGAAGGCGCGGGCGTAGATGCCCGGCGAGCTGTGGCCCTGCGATGCGACCAGGTCGCCGGGGTGGTCGGCGCTGGGGGCGCGGAAGAAATGGTTGAAGCCGACGTCGTAGAGCGTGGCCGAACTGGCGAAGCTGGCGATGTGGCCGCCGAGGTCGCCGGGCTTGCGGTTGGCGCGCACCACCATCGCCATCGCGTTCCAGCGGATGATCGAGCGGATCTTCCACTCCAGGGTCTGGTCGCCGGGGATCTTCGGCTCCAGGTGGGGCGGGATGGTGTTGATGTACTCGGTGGTCGGCGCGAACGGCAGGTGCGCGCCGGCGCGGCGGGTCAGCTCGACCATGTCCTGGAGCAGTTGGTGCGCGCGCTCCGGTCCGCTGTGGTCGATCACCGCCTTGAGCGATTCGATCCATTCCCGGGTCTCGGTGGGATCCGGGTCGTTCTGCAGCACGTCGGTCAGCCAGTTCATCGCCTTGCTCCGCTTGCGGCCCGCGGGCCACAACTGTTCATGGGGGATTCGTCCCCGGATTCTAGCAGCGGGGCCGGAACCGCGATGGCGCAGCGCAGCGCAGCATTTTCCGGAGGATTCCCGCGCCGCCTTCGCGCCGCGTACACGCATCGGTGGCAAGATGGGCGACCGCTGGGCCGGGGGGCAGCGGTCGGCTGCCGGCAGGTCCGCGGCCCGGTTCGGCCGCCAGGACCGCGCCGCCCGTTCGCCAACCGCACCGCCCGATGCCGCCTCCTGCCCCGCAGCAATCCCTGAAGAACTGGCGCCTGCCCGCGCTCGGGCTGGCGGTGGTGCTGATCGTGGTGACGCCGTTCCTGCTGCTGCGGCAGGTCGCGCTGGACATCGACGCGGCCAAGGACATGGTCGCGCATACCTTCTAGGTGGAAGCGCGGACGCACGCGCTGGCCTCGGACATGCGCAACCTGGAGGCGGGTGCGGCGTCGCTGGCGGCGGGCGTGGACAACGTCCTGCTGCGCGAGCGCATCGACCTGAGCCGGGTGCGGATCCTGCCCACGCTGCAGGAGCTGCAGCACCTGACCCGGGATCAGCCGGACCAGCAGCTGCGCATCGGCGCGCTGCAGGCCAATGTCGCGCTGCGCAAGGCGCAGGCCGACGCCATCATCGACGCGGGGACGGAGGTGACCGCCGCGGACATCGACGACCTGGTCGCGCGCTACCCGATCCAGGGGCTGATCAACGACATCGTCGAGGAAGAACATCGCCTGCTGCAGCTCCGGCGCGAGCGCGTCGAGCGCCTGGAGCGGCGCGCCACGGTCGGCACCTGGGGCGCGATGCTCGCGCAGCTGCTGCTGCTCGGCGGCCTGTTCGCGTATGCGGCGCGGCAGGTGTCGCACCGCCTGCGCGCGGAAAGCGGCTCCCGCGACGCCGCCGTCCGCGCCAGCGCGGTACTCGACACCGTGCGCGAACCGATCGTGCTGGCCGACGCCGAGCTGCGCGTGGTGATGCACAACGCCGCCTTCAGCGAGCTCTACGGCGTGCAGGGCGACGCGCGCGGCCAGCGCCTGGCCGAGATCGGCGACGCCGCCTGGCGCGACGAGCGCACCCTGCGGCGCCTGCACGACGTGCTCGCGCGCGACCGCGAGCTGTGGGACCACGAACAGGTCCAGACCACCGCCGACGGCGTCGAGCGCACCATGCTGATCAACGCCCGGCGCATGACCCTGCCCGACGGCGACGATGCCGTGGTCCTGGTCACCGCCAGCGACATCAGCGTGCACAAGGCCAGCGAACGCCAGATCCGCGAGCTCGCCCGCCAGCTCGAGGGCAAGGTCGAACAGGTCTCGGACGTGAACCGCGAGCTGGAGGCCTTCAGCTATTCGGTCTCGCACGACCTGCGCGCGCCGCTGCGCCACATCGCCGGCTTCGGCGACAAGCTCGGCCGCCACCTGGGCGAGGGCATCGACGACAAGTCGAAGCACTATCTCGAGGTGATCGTGTCTTCGGCACGGCGCATGTCGGCCCTGATCGACGACCTGCTGGTGTACTCGCGCCTGGGCCGCAGCGCGATGCGCCTGCAGTCGGTCGACATGCAGTCACTCGTCGCCGAGGCCCGGTCGATGCTGGACGCGAACAACGCCGACGAAACCCCGGGCCACGCCATCGAATGGACGATCGCGCCGTTGCCGGTGGTGGTGGGCGACGAGAACATGCTGCGCCAGGTGTGGCTGAACCTGCTCGGCAACGCGGTCAAGTACAGCCACGGCAGCGAGCCGGCGCGGATCGAAGTCTCGCACCGCCGCGAGGACGACGGCAGCCACCACTTCCAGGTGCGCGACAACGGCGCCGGCTTCGACATGCGCTACGCCGGCAAGCTGTTCGGCGTGTTCCAGCGGCTGCATGCGGCCAGCGAGTTTCCCGGCACCGGGATCGGGCTGGCCAGCGTGCGCCGCGTGCTGACCCGCCACGGCGGCCGCGTCGACGCCGTGGCCGAGCCCGGCAAGGGTGCTACCTTCTTCTTCACGCTGCCCGCCGCCGGCGACCTGCCCGGCCAGAACGAGACCACGACGCCATGACCGACGTACGCACCATCCTGCTGGCCGAAGACAGCGCCAACGACGCCGAGATGGCGATCGACGCCTTGCGCGATGCCCACCTGGCCAATCCCATCGTCCACGTCGAGGACGGCGTCGAGACCCTGGACTACCTGCTGCGCCGCGGCCGCTTCGCCGACCGCCCGGAAGGGGATCCTGCGGTGCTGCTGCTCGACATCAAGATGCCGCGCATGGACGGCCTGGAGGTGCTGACCGAGCTGCGCAGGGACGGGCGCTTCAAGTCGCTGCCGATCGTGATCCTCTCGTCCTCGCGCGAGGAAAGCGACCTCGCGCGCAGCTGGGACCTGGGCGTCAACGCCTACGTGGTCAAGCCGGTGGACGTGGACCAGTTCTTCGACGCGGTGCGCACGCTGGGGCGGTTCTGGGCGGTACTCAACGAAGCCCCGCACAAGGACTGAGGCACATGCCCGCGCCGGCTGGTGGGGGAGGCGCGACCGCGCCGGTCGCGTGGCGCGTGCTGCTGGTCGAGGATTCGCGCGACGACGCCGAACTGCTGGAGTACGCGCTGCGCATGGGCGGCGTAGCGGTCGAATGCCGGCGGGTATCGACCGCCGACGCACTGCGCGAGGCGCTGCCCGAGTTCATGCCGCAGGCGGTGGTGTCGGACGTCAACCTGCCGGGTTTTTCCGGTGCCGAGGCGCTGGCGCTGGTGCGCACGCACGATCCGGCGCTGCCGTTCGTGTTCCTGACCGGCGCGCTGCTGCCCGGCGATGATGGTCCGCCGGAGGCGGACGGGCTGCTGCTGAAGGATGCGCTCGACGAGTTGCCGGCGCTGCTGCGGCGACTGTTGGCCGGCGAAAGACAGTAGGTTGGGGTGAGCCTGCGAACCCCAACGTCTGGGCCCGTTCGGTGCGCTGCGAGACTTCAGGCTGTCATCCCGAACGTAGTGAGGGATCTGCTCTTGCGCATCGTGCATGGCGGGCGGAAAGCAGATCCCTCCCCCGGATCAAGTTAGGGGGAGGGATGACAAATCGCCAGGCTTCCTTCCTGTCCATCAGCCCCCAGCCCTCAACTCTCACCCCCGCCGCTCCGCCTCCATCTGCCTGCGGATCTGCGCCTCGACCGCGGCGATGGCGGTCATGTTGACCACGCGGCGCGGGGTCGAGGTGGCGGTGAGCACGTGCACCGGCTTGCTCAGGCCCATCAGCACCGGGCCCAGGGCCACACCATCGGTCATCACCCGGATCATGTTGTAGGTGATGTTGGCCGCGTCGATGTTCGGCATCACGAACAGGTTGGCGCGCCCCTCCAGCGTGGTGTTGGGGAAGATCCGCCGGCGCAGGCCGTCGTCCCAGGCGGTGTCGCCCTGCATCTCGCCGTCGACCTCCAGCTTCGGCGCCCGCCGCCGCAGGATCTCGCGCACGTCGCGCATCTTGCGCGCGCTGGGGTCGTCGTGGCTGCCGAAGTTGGAGTGCGACATCAGCGCGATCTTCGGCTCGATGCCGAACAGCTTGAGCCGGAACGCGGCCTGGATCGTGCTTTCGGCGATCTGCTCCGGGGTCGGGTCCGGCTGCACGTGGGTGTCGACGAAGAACCACAGGCCGCGGTCGTTGACCACGCCGGTCATCGCCGAGGTGCTCTGCACGCCCGGTTCCAGCGGGAACACGCTGCGGATGTAGCCGAGCTTCTTGTGGAAGCGCCCGACCAGGCCGGTGATCATCGCGTCGGCCTCGCCGCGGTCGACCATCAGCGCGGCGATCAGGGTGGTGCGTGAGCGCACCAGCGTCTTGGCTGCGTCGGGCGTCACCCCGCGGCGCTCGGTCATGGCGTGGTAATGGCGCCAGTAGTCGTGGAAGCGCGGATCGTCGTGGACATTGGTGATCTCGAAGTCCTCGCCCGCGCGCAGGCGCAGGCCCAGGCGCTGGATGCGCATTTCGATCACGTCCGGGCGCCCGATCAGGATCGGGTGGGCCAGGCCCTCGTCGACGATGGTCTGCACCGCGCGCAGCACGGTTTCTTCCTCGCCCTCGGCGTAGACCACGCGCTGGCGGTCGGCGCGGGCGCGGTCGTAGACCGGCTTCATCACCAGGCCGGTGCGGTAGATGAACTGGCCCAGCTTCTCGCGGTAGGCGGCCATGTCCGTGATCGGACGGGTGGCGATGCCCGAGTCCATCGCCGCCTGCGCCACGCACGGCGCCAGCTGGGTCAGCAGGCGCGGGTCGAACGGACGCGGAATGATGTAGTCGGGACCGAAGCTCGGGATGTCCTCGCCGTAGGCGGCGCCCAGGTCGCTGGCCTCGCTCTTGGCCAGGGCCGCGATTGCACGCACGCAGGCCAGCTTCATCGCCTCGTTGATGCCGGTGGCGCCGACATCGAGCGCGCCGCGGAAGATGTAGGGGAAGCAGACCGCGTTGTTGACCTGGTTGGGGAAGTCGGAGCGGCCGGTGGCGATGATCGCGTCCGGGCGCACGGCCTTGGCCTCTTCGGGCAGGATTTCCGGGTAGGGATTGGCCAGGGCGAGGATGATCGGCCGCTCGGCCATGGTCGCGACCATCGCCGGCGTCAGGATGCCGCCGGCGGACAGGCCGAGGAAGACGTCGGTGCCGGCGACGATGTCCGCCAGCTCGCGTGCGTCGGTGTCGCGCGCGTAGCGGCGCTTGGCGTCGTCCAGGTCGGTGCGCCCGCTGTGGATCACGCCGCCGCGGTCGAAGGCGATGATGTTTTCCTGTTTCAGCCCCAGCGCCACCAGCATGTCCAGGCAGGCGATGCCGGCCGCGCCGGCGCCGGTGGTGGCCAGCTTCACGTCCTCGATCTTCTTGCCGGCGATCTCCAGCGCGTTGACCACCGCCGCGCCGACGATGATCGCGGTGCCGTGCTGGTCGTCGTGGAACACCGGGATCTTCAGCCGCTCGCGCAGCTTGCGCTCGACGATGAAGCACTCCGGCGCCTTGATGTCCTCGAGGTTGATGCCGCCGAAGGTCGGTTCGAGGCTGGCGATGATGTCGACCAGCTTGTCCGGGTCCTTCTCGTCGATCTCGATGTCGAACACGTCGATGCCGGCGAACTTCTGGAACAGCACGCCCTTGCCTTCCATCACCGGCTTGCCCGCCAGCGGGCCGATGTCGCCCAGGCCCAGCACCGCGGTGCCGTTGGAGATCACCGCCACCAGGTTGCCGCGCGCGGTGTAGTCGCTGGCCTTGGTCGGGTCGGCGGCGATTTCCTCGCAGGCGTAGGCCACCCCCGGCGAGTAGGCCAGCGCCAGGTCGCGCTGGGTCAGCATCGGCTTGGTCGCGAC
>ENA-UOUJ01001011-UOUJ01001011.1-activated-sludge-metagenome-genome-assembly--contig:-NODE-1011-length-16001-cov-9.905305_pt1 | contig 16001 bp, 5 predicted proteins | sample MGYA00249839_ERZ747224 | MGnify/ENA primary metagenome ERZ747224 (study PRJEB28782, sample SAMN03220277) | activated sludge metagenome | biome: wastewater; feature: sewage sludge; material...
ACGGCCACGCTGACGATCGCCGTAAACACCCTGCCTTCCGCCGGTGGCAATGGAGCGCTGAGCACGTGCGACAACGGCCCTGTGGTGGACCTCTTCACCAAGCTCACCGGAACGCCGGATGCAGGCGGCGCATGGACCTTGGGCGGCGCGCCGGTGAGCAACCTGTTCACCCCGGGCACTTCCGCAGCGGGCACCTACGTGTACACCGTGAACGGTACGCCTCCCTGCCCGAACGCATCGGCCAATGTGGTGGTCACGGTGGTGGCAGCGCCCGATGCCGGCAGCAGTCGCAGCATCACGGTGTGCAGCGATGATGCGCCCTTCAACATGCTGGCCCAGTTGGGCGGCACGCCGGACATAGGCGGCACCTGGTCCCCGGCCAGCACGGGCACCTTTACACCGGGCACCTCCACGCCGGGGCCGTACACCTACACGGTTTCAGGCAATCCACCCTGCGCCGATGCCTCCGCCGTGCTCACCATCACGGTGCGCGAAGCACCGGATGCCGGCGCGAACCGTGCCGTGGCGGTCTGCAGCGATGGGGCGGTGTTCAATCTGCGGGATTCCTTGGGCGGCACGCCGGATGCAGGCGGCACGTGGACCGGTCCGGGCGGGCCGCACAGCGGGCAGTTCCAGCCGGGCACGGACCCCGGCGGTGCGTACGTGTACCATGTGGCCGGGCAGGCCCCCTGCGATCCTGCCACGGCGACCGTGACAGTTACGGTGCGTACTGCGCCCAACGCCGGCACCAGCTCCAGTGTGGCCAAATGCTCCATTGACGCTCCCTTCACCCTGATCTCCCAGTTGGGCGGCAGCCCTGCCGCAGGCGGCTCATGGCGCGGCCCCACGAACCTGCCTTTCCCAACGGGAACGTTCGTGCCCGGCACGTCCATGCCTGGCACCTATACATACACGGTCAATGGTATTGCGCCCTGCACCCCGGCGGTATCCACGGTTACCGTTTCCGTGGTCACCGCCCCCCAGGCGGGCACCAGTGTTACCCATGCAGTGTGCAGCAGCGATGCCGCCTTTCCCCTTTTCCCGTTGTTGGGCGGCACACCGGAAGTAGGCGGAACTTGGACCGGGCCGGGCGGCCCCGTCCCTTCAGGCAGTTTCACGCCGGGAACCAGCCCGGCAGGGGTGTACACGTACACGGTGGTGGGAACTTCACCTTGTGCAAATGCCATGGCAACCGTTACGGTGAACGTGGTAGCTGCGGCTGATGCAGGCGGCAACGGGTCCGTTACCCTTTGCAGCACCAGCCCGAACGAAGACCTGTTCACGCACCTCACGGGCACACCGGAGGCGGACGGCACATGGACGAAACCCGGCGGGGGTGCCCTGCCTGGAGGAATCTACCAACCGGCCAATCCCGCCCACCCTGCCGGGAACTACACCTACACGGTGGCGGGCAATACGCCCTGCCCCAATGTGTCCGCCCTTGTGCAGGTGGTGGAGAACCAGGCCCCGCGCGCCGGCATTGATGGCAACACCGTGCAGTGCAGCACCAATCCGCCCTTCAACATGGGCACCATCCTTGGTGCGCCGGTGGACGTGGGAGGCACTTGGATCAATGCGGCCAATACCACCGTACTGCCCACGTTCACACCGGGCACCACCCCGGCAGGGGTGTACCGGTACATCGTCAATGGGCTGGCCCCGTGCGCAAATGACACGGGCAAGGTGACCATTCAAGTGAACACGGCCCCGAAGGCCGGAACGAACGGGGCGGTTACCGTGTGCAGTGATGATGCCCCGGTGGACCTGTTTGCCCAGCTCGGCGGCACCCCGGACGCGGGCGGCACCTGGAAGGATCCGAGCAATGCTCCCAACAATGGTTCATACGTTCCGGGGCCTTCGGCCGTACAGGGCGGATACACCTACACCGTGGTAGGCTTGAGCCCGTGTGCCAATGCCACTGCAGTGGTTACTGTTACACAACACCGCAGGCCCGTGGCGGGTACCAGCAATACCATTGCGCTGTGCAGCACCGATGCGCCAGTGAACCTGTTCGACAGTTTGAACGGAACCCCGGATGTCGGCGGTACGTGGACGGGCCCGGGGGGAAGCTCAAGCAATGGTGTGTTCATCCCATCTGTTGCCGGGTCTTTCGTATACAAGTACAAAGTGACCGGAACCGCACCGTGTGCACCGGACAGTGCCACGGTGACGGTCAATGTTTCGCAAGCACCTGATGCGGGCATCAGTGGTACGGTCACCATTTGCAGCGGCCAAGCCGTAGTGGACTTGTTCGACGCGCTCAACGGCACGCCGGACTTGAACGGCACGTGGTTCGACCTGGACGGCACCGGGCGGCTGAGCTCGCATTTCTTCAATCCCGGCACGCCCACGCAACTTCCGCCGGGCGACTATGATTTCCGCTACGTGGTGCCGGCCAATGGCACCTGTGCGGCCGATACCGCCACGGTGCGGGTAACCATCGTTCCCATTTTGGATGCGGGAAACAATGGGACCAAGGCGGTGTGCAGCTCTGAAACACAGGTGAACCTGTTCACCGGGCTCGGCGGCACGCCGCAGCCGGGCGGCGATTGGATCGACCTGGACGGCACCGGGCAGGTGACCGGCCAGTACTTCAATGCCAACGGCACTGGCGCGGGCACCTTCCAATTCCGCTACCGGCTTACCGGTGCGTTGGGCTGCAACTCGGATTCCGCCGTGGTGACCGTGAACGTGACAGCGGCACCGAACCCCGGCCATGAGGGCTGGGCCGCGTTCTGTTCCGATGGCCCCCCCGTGAGCCTGTTGCCGTACATCAGCCCGGCCCAAGCCAACGGTACGTGGCGCAAACCGGCACCGGGCAACCAAGTGTTCAGCGGCACTTATGTGCCAACCAGTTTTGCGCCGGGAGACTATACCTATACCGTGAGCGGCACCGGCCCATGCAGCGCAGCGACAGCCGTGGTGCATGTCAGCGAAACCACGGCACCTGATGCCGGAAACCCGGCCGTAGTGACCAAGTGTGCCAGTGATTCGTCGTTTGACATGACCGCCGCATTGGGCGGAACCCCGGCAGGGACCGGCACGTGGAGGGATCCCTACAACCAAGTCCACTCCAACATGTTCGTGCCCGGCCAGGATTCCGCCGGGGTGTACATCTATACGGTCGCGGGCACGTTCCCGTGCGGGGACAAGTCCAGTTCACTCACGGTGAACGTGGTTCCCGTGCCCCGCGCAGGCGGCGACAACACCACCACCGTTTGCGACAATGCCACGGGCTTCCCCTTGTTCCCGTTGCTGACCGGTGCCCAAACCGGCGGTGCTTGGTTCGATCCGGATTCCGTGTTCTATTCAACAGGATACTATACACCTGGCGCCAGCCAACCCGGCAGGTACCGCTATGTGGTGGACGGTGGTACGGCGTGCGGAATGAAGGTGGGCACCGTTACTGTGTTTGAGGTGGCGCATGCCAATGCGGGCAGGGATACCAGCGTAGTGTATTGCAGCGGTACGGGGAGCGTGCAACTGGTGAACGTTCTGGGCGGGCCGCATGACATGTCAGGCACATGGACGGGGCCTGCGCCCTCCAACGGTTATTTCGGGGGCACCTTCGTTCCCGGAAGCACCCCGCCGGGGACGTACACCTATCATGTAAACGGCTTTCCCCCTTGCGCAAATGACAGCAGCACGGTTGCCGTTTCCGTGGCCCTCCCGCCTTTTGCCGGCTATAGCCGGAGCATCAACGTCTGCTCTACGGCCCCCCCGTTCGCCATGGTGGACAGCTTGGGAGGCGTCCCACCGTTGAACGGCACCTGGTACCAGTTGCCCTCCGGGCCTGTCAGCAACGGCATCTTTGTGCCGGGGGCACCGGGCACGTACAGTTACCGTTATACGGTGGAGGCTTCGGGCAATTCACCGTGCAGCCCTGCCCAGGCCATCCTGACGATCACCGTGACCGCCGCACCGTGGGCCGGTGGTGACGGCTCCTTGCCGCTTTGTTCCACGGACGGCATCACGGCCATGTTCCCGGCCCTCACGGGCAATCCGCAGGTCGGGGGCACCTGGAGCTTTAGCGGTGCGAGCCATTCCGGCAACTTCGACCCCGTGAATGATGTTCCGGGCAACTACCGCTACACCGTGCAGGGTTCGGGTGGATGCGTCAATGACACGGCCACCGTATCGGTATCGGTGAACCAGAAGCCCACTGCGGGAAGCAACGGCGTATTGACCATTTGTGACGACACCGCTGCCGTGGTGCTCAGTTCCGTGCTCAACGGCAACCCCGCGTGGGGCGGCACGTGGAGGGATTCCGGCGGGACCCTCATGAACGGGATCTACGTGCCTTCCCAGCAGACTTCGGGTGTACACACCTTCACGTACACCGTTGCAGGCCAGTTCCCCTGCGCTGCAGCCACCGCACAGGCCACGATCATCCAGAACCCTGTTGCCTACGCGGGCCAGGACGGCAGCGCAACCGCCTGCACAAGTGACCCGGGCCTGTACATGCCCGGCCTGCTTGGAGGAACGGGCATCAACGTTGCAGGCTACTGGATCGATGCTTCAAATGCCACGGTGTCGGCCACATTCAACCCCGGCGATCACCCGGCGGGAACGTATGTGTACCGCTACATTGTTCACGGAGATGCACCTTGCGTGAACGATACCGCCAAGGTGACGATCACATTGGAGCGGCAGCCGATCGCCGGCGTGAGCACCGCGCCGCAACTGTGTACGGGCGGGCCCTTGGTGCCGCTCCAAGGTTTGCTGGGCGGCACGCCGGACAACAGTGGAAGTTGGACCTTCGTTCCCACAGGCGGATCGCCCGCACCGCACGGCTCCATCTTTGACCCTGCAACAGATCTGCCTGGGGCCTACGTGTACACGGTTCCAGGGTCCATGGCCTGCGCCAGTTCTTCTGCCACCGCGCAGATCACCCTGGTGCTTCCGCCGGATGCAGGTACGTACGGAAGTCTCTCCGCTTGCAGCAGTGAAACGGCCGTGGACCTCTTTGCGGGGCTGAACGGAACGCCACAATCCGGCGGCAGCTGGACCGATGTGGATGCGACGGGTGAATTGTCGAATGGAATGTTCAATGCATCGGGCGTTGCTCCGGGAACGTATCACTTCCTTTATACGAAAGCGGGCGTGGGCCCCTGTCCCAACGACACCGCCACCGTGGCGGTAACGGTGACGCCGGAACTGGATGCCGGCATGGATGCCACGGACACGATCTGCTCCAGCGGCAACGTTTTCCTGACCGGCCTCCTTGGCGGAACGCCGCAACCGGGCGGGGTTTGGACCGCCCAGGAAGCACCGGCGCAGGCAGGGCTGCTCAACGGTGTGCTCAATGCGGCGCAAGTGGGTGAAGGGCTCTTCCACTTCCAGTACGTGCTCAGCGGCTCCGCGAATTGCGCACCTGATACCGCCCGCCTCACGCTGTCCATCCTCAACGGACCGAACGCCGGAACGGACGGCAGCATCACCACCTGTTCCAGCAGTGGCAACATCAACCTGTCCACGCTCATCGGCGTGCATGATGGCGGGGGAACATGGTACTTCCCGGGAGCGGGTGGGGCGATGGCCAGCCCCGTGATCGACCCACAAACCGCCCCGCCCGGCGCCTACCAGTACGTGGTGCCTGCCGTTGGCAGCTGTGCGGCGGACACCGCAGTGGTGAATGTTTCCATCATTGGCGCCGTGAATGCCGGCCAAAACGGAACCATGGCGTTCTGTTCCAACAGCCCTTCGCAAAACTTGGGCGTTGGGCTTGGCGGGCTTCCCAACCCCGGGGGTAGCTGGGCTTTCCATCCCAGTGCCGGCGACCCCGTGCCCCACGGCCCCATTTACAACCCCGCAGTGGATGCCCCGGGCAGCTACGTGTATACAGTCGTGGGCCAATCGCCCTGTCCCAATGCCACCGCCACGGTGTCCGTTTCGGAAGCACCTGCGCCAGTTGCCGGTGAAGACAACAGCTACACGTTCTGTTCGGCCGATGGCCCCTTCCAAATGATCGACCAGTTGGCCGGCAGCCCGCAGAACGGTGGGGTATGGAAGCGGGACGGCACGCCGCCCACGGCGCACGGGCCCACGTACAATCCCGCCGTTGACAGCAGCGGTGTATTCCTGTACATCCGCTTGGGAACCGGTGCTTGCGCCAATGACACGGCTAAGCTCACGGTGGTGGAGGTACAGGCCCCGCAAGCAGGCGCCAGTGCCACCCTGAACGTGTGCCCCACGGATGATGCAGTGAATTTGTTCGCCGCGCTGGGAGGAACGGCGGATTCCAACGGCACTTGGATGGACGGCGCCAACAATCCGTTGCCGGACAGCCTTTTCGATGCCACCCAATCCACGGTGGGGGCCTATGTGTTCACCTATACCGTGGCCGGGGCGCCACCGTGCAGCGCGGCAGCGGCCACCGTGACCGTGAACGTCGGCGCGGGGCTCAATGCCGGCATCGGTGGGAACGACACCATTTGCGGGGCCCTTGTACAATATGACCTGTTCGGGTCATTGGGCGGCTCGCCTGATCCCGGCGGGGTATGGAGCGAGCAGACCGGCGTGGGGGCGGTCACCGGCCACTTCCTCAATGCCACCCAGTTGGTGCCCGGCTCCTCCTACCCCATGGTTTATACCTTGGAGGATATTGCTTGCGGGCAGATCCAAAGCGTCGTGGACCTTTTCATCGCCCCCTATCCCAGCCCCGGCCGGGATACGACCGTTACGTTGTGCGCCACCGGGTTGCCGGTTGACCTGGCGAGCCTGCTGCAGGGTGCGGACAGCGGAGGTGTTTGGTTGGCCCCGGACGGCACCCCTGCGGACACGCTCTTCGACCCCTCCACCGACCCGCCCGGTGTGTACAGCTACCAGTTGGAAGGAGGCATGTACTGCGCCGATACGGCCGCCCACATCACCATCCAGGTGAATCAACCTGCCGATGCCGGAACGGATGGGGGTGCGCGGGTTTGCAATGACGGCCTGGTGGAGCTCTTCCCCTTGCTGGGGGGCAGCCCGCAGTCCGGCGGCGACTGGCTCGACCTGGACGGCTCCGGCGCCTTGCAAGGCGGATCGGTGGATGCCGGCAGCCTTGCGCCAGGCCCATACCGTTACCGTTACCGGGTGGTGGTGGCAGGCTGCCCGACGGACAGCGCCTTGGTTTCGCTCACCATAGCAGGCGGCGTGCAGGTGGGCGATGTGCAGCGTACCTGCAATGAACAGGACCGCACCTATGTGGTGAACTTCACCATCAGCGGGGGGTCGGCCTCCACGTATACCGTGGCCGGGGGAGCGGGCACATTGAGCCCGCAGCCACCGTACGTATTCACCAGTGCACCCATCCTTACCAGCGTGATGTATGCCTTCACGGTGGATGATGCCGACCACTGTGCGCCGGTGACGGTGGAGGGCGGCACGCCATGTACTTTCACCGAGACGGTGTTCGTGCCCGAATCCTTCACCCCGAACGGGGACGGGGTCAATGACCTGTTCACGATCCCGGGCATTGAGGGCTACCCCAACAACCACATCGTCATTTTCAACCGTTGGGGCGGCGAAGTGTACCGGGCCACCGGTTACGATAACGTGCGCGTGGTGTGGGATGGCAGCTCGCCTGAAGCACTCTTGCCGGGCGACGCCTCTTCGGGCACCTACTATTACATCTTGGAGCTGGGCGATGGCGCCGAACCCGTGAAAGGCTTTGTATACCTGAACCGATGAGCCCGCGCAGCCTTCCTATTCCACTGTTCACGGTGTTCCTGGTGCTGGCCGCCCCCGTTGTGCGCGCCCAGCAGGATCCCATGTACAGCCAATACATGTTCAACACGCTGGCCTTCAACCCGGGTTATGCGGGCAGCGCTGACGTATTGACGGCCATGGCGCTCAGCAGGCACCAGTGGCTCGGCTTCCCCGGTGCCCCCAGCACGCAAACACTATCGGTGCATTCCCCGCTCCCGGGCAACCAACTGGCCTTGGGCGGCAACTTGATCCACGACGTGGCCGGGCCGGCCAAACAGAATAGCGCGTTCCTTGACGTGGCCTACCGGATCAAGACCGGTGCAGGCACCCGCTTGGCGTTCGGCCTGAGCGGAGGCGTGAACTTCTTCCAAGCGGACCTCGCCGCCCTGAAGACCGTGGAGGCCGACCCCCACAACGCAAGCATCAGCGGCAAGGCCCTGCCCAACTTCGGGTTCGGCTTGTACTGGCATGCACCCCGGTATTATGTGGGCCTAAGCGCCCCCAAGCTGCTGGAGAACAAGATCGGCGATGATGGCACCGTGGCCACTAACCAGGAATTCCGGCACTACTTCCTGATCGCGGGCTATGTGCTGGACGTCAACCAGGACCTGAAGTTCAAGCCCTCATTGACCCTTCGGGCGGTGGAGGGTGCGCCTCTTTCGCTGGACGTGAACGCCAATTTCCTGCTGCGCGAACGGGTCTGGTTCGGAGCGATGTACCGTTGGGGGAACGCTTTTGGCGTGATGGCCCAGTTGAAGGTGAACGAGCAACTGCGCGTAGGCTACGCCTTCGACATGACCACCACGCGGATGGGCGCCTACAATGCGGGCACGCATGAGCTGATGTTGGGCTACGACCTCAAGTACAACAAAGGGCGGATGGTATCGCCGCGCTATTTCTGATGAACCGGTACTTGGGCCATATCCTGCTGCTGCTGGCACTCTTCCTGGGAAGCCCGGCACACGTGCATGCCCAAGGCAATTCGGAAGCACACACGCGCATTGCCGACCGTTACTTTCAGCGCATGGCTTATGCACAAGCCCGGGCGGAGTACATGAAAGCGGCCGACCTGGGCGCGGTGAACGAGCACGTGGTGAAGCGGCTGGCCATCTGCGCCATGAAGCTGGGGGACACCCGTGAAGGCGAGCGCTGGTACGGCCAAGTGGTGAAATTCCTCAACCGCGAACCGCAGGACCTGTACATGTACGCCGAAGCGCTCAAGGGCAACGGCAAGTACGAACAGGCCGAGGAATGGATGGACCGGTACTTGGGCATGGTACAGCCTGAAGGAGCGGGCAGGAAAAGCAACATCGTGGACTTTGCACGGAAATTCACCACCAACCTGGACCGCTTTACCGTGAAGCAGGTATCGGCCAATTCGCCGATGGACGACCTGGCGGCCACATGGGACGGCACCGACCGCGTGATCTTCGCATCCGCGCGCGATACCACCGTGGGCATCCAGTGGCGCGCCGCGTGGGACCACCAGCCCTTCCTGGACCTGTATGTGGCCGGTGTGCAGGCCGATGGCGACCTGGTTGGCGCAAGGCGCTTGCCGGGGAACGTGAACTCCAAGCTGCACGAGGGCCCGGCGGTGGTGGCCCCGGATGGTACCCTGTGGTACACGCGCACCAATGCAGCCAAGGGCAAGAGCGGCATCCACCGGCTGAGCATCCTTCATGCCCGCCGGGACGGCGACGGGTGGATGGGGTCCGACCCCTTCCTGTACAACAACCCGGAATGCTCGGTCGGCCATCCGGCCATCTCCGCCGATGGCCGTTGGTTTTTCTTCATCAGCGACATGCCCGGCGGCTATGGCGGCACGGACATCTACGTGTGCGAGAACCGGGGCGGGCAATGGGGCGAGCCGCGCAATTTGGGGCCGGGGGTGAACACCGCGCACAACGAGCTCTTTCCGTTCATGTCCGCCGACGGCACCCTCTACTTCTCCAGCAACGGATTGCCCGGGCTGGGCGGCTTGGACGTGTTCGCGGCCAAGCGCGGCGCCAACGGCCAGTTCGCCTTTGCCATCAACGTGGGGGCGCCGGTGAACGGGCCCAAGGATGATTTTGCCTTCGTGGTCGATCCGGCGGGCAGCAAGGGTTATTTCACCAGCAACCGGCCCGGGGGGGCCGGTGGCGATGATCTCTACGCCTTCACCATGCACTACCCGCTGGAGCAGCGCTTCCTGTGCACGGGCACGGTGGTGGACGATGATAATGGGCAACCGGTGGCCGATGCAGCGGTGGATCTGCTGGATGCCGACGGGAACGTGGAGGAAACCGGCCGATCGGCGGCGGACGGGCGCTATTCCTTCCCGGTGAAGGAGAACAAGGAGTACGCCATACGGGCGCGGATGGCCGGCCATTACGACGGGCTGGTCCATTTCAGCACCGAAGACATCGGCCAGCAGCAGATCGTGGCGCGCGATGTGCATGTGATCCCCGACGCGGGCATCTGGCTGCGCGGCACGGTGCAGTACAAGGACAAGATCGGGTTTGTGGAGGGGGTGAAGGTGAGCGTGGTGAACTTGGCCAGCTTCTTCAGCGATGTGCGCACCACCGAAGCGGGCGGGGACTTCCTCTTCCGCCTGCAGCCCAATGAGCAGTTTGAGGTGATGCTGGAAAAACCCGGCTTCTTCACCGTCAGCGTGCCTGTGGCCACCATGGGCATGAGCCGGGGCATCATTGAACTGGGCCCGATGAAGGAAGACTTGGCCATGGAAGAAGTGGAGGTGGGGCGCGCGCTGCCGTTGAAGTATGTGAAATGGACCAGTGCCGACAACAACCTGGCCCCCGCGGCCAAGGCCGAACTGGACGCCCTGGCGGACCGCGTGCAGGTGAACCCGGCATTGAAATTTGAAGTGGCGGTGCACGCTGACACGCGCTTAGGGGCGGATGCGGCACTGAAACTGACCCAGGCACGCGCCAAGGTGACCGAAGACTACCTGCGTGCCAAAGGCATCCGGAAGGAGCAACTTGTGGTACAGGCGTATGGCACCACAAAGCCGACCAATCCCTGCGGTGCAGGAGTGGAATGCACCGCTGCCCAGCATGCCGAGAACGAGCGGGTGGAGTACAAGGTCACCGCTGTGAGCGGTCTGTAACCCCGTCGTCCAACGGGGCGGGTTGAAGACCTTTCGTGCGGAGCCCCGCCAAGATGGTCGGCAGGGCGCCGCGCAGGCACGTGGCGCTCTTGGCATTGTCGTGCAGCACGATGATGCTTCCCGGCCGAACCTGCCCGAGCACGTGGCGGGCACAGGCCTCTCCGCTTCGTCCCGGCTTGAAGTCATAGCCCATCACGTCCCACATCACCACGCGGAACCGCTTGCAAAGCGGGCGGGTCTGGCCGAGCGGCAGATGCCCGTAGGGTGGACGGAACAGCTCGCCGCCGATGTGCCCGGCTGCCCGCAGCACATCGCGCTGCCAAGCGCGCGTTGAAGTGCGCCAGCCATCCGCATGGCTCCAGGTGTGGTGCCCCACGGCATGCCCTTCCCGGCGGATCCGGTCCATGAGCGCGGGATGGCGCTCGGCTTGCCGGCCTGTGCAGAAGAAGGTGGCTTGCGCGCCGTGTGCGGCGAGGGTGTCCAGTACCCAAGGCGTCACCTGCGGGTCCGGGCCATCGTCAAACGTGGGAAACACCTTGTTGCCCACCGCAGGCAAGCGCCAGATCAGCCGCCGGTCCAACCTGGCCAGCAGGCGCAGGGCCGGCCCGGGGAACATCAGAACCGCGCCTTGATGGTCCGCGTACCCTGCGTGGCAATGTCCTCCAACTTCATTTGGTAGAGGGTATCCACTTCGGCCGCGCGTGCCATGAGCTTGGTGGCCAAGGCCTGTTGCCCGTTGATCTGCGCGGACCGTGCCAAGCGGTCCATCACCATCTGGCTGATGTTCATGTCGTCCACCACCTGCTCGGCAAACGCCGGGTCCAAGCTGAGGTACCAGGCCATGTTTTCGTCCATGATGGTGAACAGGCGCTGGTTGAGGCGGTTGGCCGAGACGGTGTCGCCGGACTGGTAGTAGGCTTCGATGATGGGGAGCATGATGCGGTCGTAAGGCACATTGTGCTCGGGCATCTTGGCCTGGGCGAGGTCCAGCACCTGTTTGGCCTCGGCCTTTTTTCCTTCCGCCGCCAGCTCACTGGCCAGGGTGGCGATCTGCAGGCGCAGGTTGGTGGTCATGCGCAGCACGTTCTCGTCCAAATACACGCCCGGGCCGTAGTCCATGCCGCCCCACTTGAACTTGTTCACCACATTGTTGTACATGATGTCCGTGGCCACGCTGCCATACGTGGTAGGGGTGGCGGCCTTTTCGGCGACCGGAACCAAGCGGTAGGTGAGGCCCTCTAAGCGGAAGAAGTTCTGCAGGCCCAGGTAGCTGTCCGGCCCGGTGGTGACGGCGAAATAGATGGGCCGCTTCCAGTCATTGTTGGCCAGCAGGTCCATCATCAGGAAGTGGTTCTTCAGCACGTACTGCTTGTTGATGGTCCACTCCAAGGCGCCGGTGAAGGCGGCGGTGTCCGCTGCGGAAAGCATGCCTTGTGGGCCGAAGCAGAAGGCGCTGTCGGCCGGGATGCGGAATTTTTGGGCGGGGATGTAGGCATCCTTGTTGCCCAATTGGAAGATCTGCTGCAGGTTGCGGTCGTCCGTGGCGAACTCCATGGCGCGCTTCAGGTCTAAGTATCCGGTGATCTTCTCATTGGGGATCAGTGCCACCACGTCGCGCGTACCCTGGCGGTACTTGGCGGGGTCCATGTTGAAGGGCACGGGGTCGCTCTCGTACGCCTTGCGCCGCATCTGGTCGATGTACCAGTCCGTGTTCAGCAGGCTGAGGTTCACCACGCGCACATCGGTGCGGATGCCTTCCACTTCCTGGGCGTACCACAGGGGGAAGGTGTCGTTGTCGCCGTTGGTGAAGAGGATGGCGTTGGGCGCGCAGCTTTCCAGGTAGTCCGCCGCCAGGTCGCGGGCGGGGAAGCGGTTGCTGCGGTTGTGGTCGTCCCATTCGGCGCGCACCATCACCACGGGCACCACCAGCCCGATCAGGGTGGCCGCCACGGCACTGGCGCGGTCGTTGTGCAGGCTGCGCAGCAAGAACATCACGCCACAGGCGGCCCCGCTGGCCAAGCCGATCCAGAACAGGCTGAACGACACCGTGTGATCTCCGCCGGAGAGGGCTTCCACCAGGAATTTCAGGGCGGCGATGGCGAAGATTCCGCCCACGGCATAGAGCAATTCGCGCCGGGTGATGGATCGGGCCGCATCGAATAGCGCGTATACGCCCAGGCCGATCCAGATGGCAAAGGCATAGAACGAGCCCACGTAGGCATAGTCCCGCTCACGGGGTTGGTAAGGGTACTGGTTCAGGTAGATCACGATGGCCATGCCTGTGAAGAAGAACAGCAGCATGACCACGCTCCAATTGCGCACGTCGCGCGTGAGCTGGTACACCAGGCCGATCAGCCCGAGGATGAACGGCAGCAGGAATAGCTTGTTCATGCCCTTGTTGTTGGTCATGCTCGGCGGCAGGGTGTCCTGGTTGCCCAAGCGTTGCGCATCGATGGCCTTGATGCCCGTGTACCAATTGCCGTCGGTGATGCCGCCGTGGCCCTGGATGTCGTTCTGCCTGCCGGCGAAATTCCACAGGAAGTAGCGCCAATACATCCAGTTCACCTGGTAATTGGTGAAGAAGCGGAAATTCTCCAGCTGGGTGGGCTTTTGGATCACGGTAGGCTTCCCTTCCCGATCGGTGGTGCGCACGGCCACCCCCTTGAAGTTGCTCCACTGCTTGTATGCATCGATGTGGCTGGCCTGCGAACTGTACATGCGCGGGAAGAGCATGGTGGTGGCCGGGTCGTACACGGGCTCGGTGCCCTTGCGCGCATCGGTGATCACGTATTCGTTCTTGATCTTCAGCTTGGCCTTGTCCGGGCTTTGCTCCACATAGTGCTTCGCCGCCCACCCATCGTACAAGGTCTTGTCTACGCGGTTGCCGTTCATCACTTTCCACACGGCGGTGTACACCGGGTTGCCATCCTCGCGCTGGTTGGCCAACTGGCTGCCCCAGAACTGGCCCATCATCAGGGGGCGGTCGCCGTACTGCTCGCGGTTGAGGTAGCTCAGCAGGTTGAACACGTTCTCGGGGTTGTTCTCGTCGATGGGCGGGTTGGCCTTGCTGCGGATCACCACCATGGCGAAGGTGCTGTAGCCGACCAAGATCACCGTGATGCCGAGGATCACCGTGTTGAGCACCACTTTTCCGCTTTGTTGAGTGCGATACAGGCCCCAGGCGATCAGGGCGATCATAAGGGCGGCATAGACCAAGGTGCCGGTGTTGAACGGCAGCCCGAAGTCGTTCACGAAGAGCAGTTCGAATTTGCCGGCCACCTTGATGATCCCCGGGATGATCACGGCCTGGATGGCGCCCAGGATCAGGGCCGAAATGAGGAAGGTGTAAATGATGCCCTTTCGGGTGACGGTGTATTTCTTGAAATAGTACACGAAGGCGATGGCGGGGATGCAGAGCAGGTTGAGCAGGTGCACGCCGATGCTCAGGCCCATGAGGTAGGCGATCAGGATCAACCAGCGCGTATTGTGGGGCTTGTCCGATTCGCGTTCCCATTTGAGGATGGCCCAGAACACGATGGCGGTGAAGAACGAGGAGAGCGCATAGACTTCCCCCTCCACGGCGCTGAACCAGAACGAATCGCTCCATGTGTAGGCCAATGCGCCCACAACGCCACTGCCCAGTATGGCAATGACCTTGCCCGGGGTGAGTTCCTCGTCCTGCTTGCGAACGGCCAGGTAGTAGGCCATGTGCGTGATGCTCCAGAAGAGGAAGAGGATGGTGAAGGCACTGGCCAGGGCGCTGAGCACGTTTACGGCAACGGGGACGTTCTCCGTAGACACAAAGGCACCGGCCAAACGGGCCAATAGCATGAACAGGGGGGCTCCGGGCGGGTGCCCCACTTCCAGCTTGTATGCCGTGGCAATGAACTCCCCGCAATCCCAAAAGCTCGCCGTAGGCTCAATGGTGGAGATGTAGGTCCAAGCGGCAACCAGGAAAATGAACCAGCCGGTCAGGTTGTTCAGCTTCTTGAAATTCATGGGGTTGGATAGCTGCGATAAGCGGCGAAACTACCGAAAGTAGCCCCATGCCGATCACCGGGTGTTGCCGTATTGCGGAACTTTCTACTTTTGCCGCGCTTCCGCCGGGGAATAGTTACTGCCCGTGGAAGCGGTATTGGCCGATGGTGTAACTGGCAACACGTCTGATTTTGGTTCAGAAGAGTCCAGGTTCGAGCCCTGGTCGGCCAACAAAGAAGCCCCGCGAGAGCGGGGTTTTTTGTTGGGCGGCTGCCAAGCGCGCAGCACGTGTGGGCAAGCTAGGCTGGTGGACGGGGTGGACCAGGGTGCCATTCGGCCCCTGGTCCACCCCGTCCATCTTAGTCCATTGACCCAAGTTTCAGATCGCCGCACAGTGCTCAATACTTCACCTTTCCCTCCAGCCCCTTCCACTCCTCGAACACTTGCCTGGCTTCGGCGCCAAACTGTTGCTCCATGGGGAGCTTTCGCTTGTTGGGCGGCAACGGCAGCTCATCGTAGATCAGCTGGTCATCGAAGCCCGCATCGGCGGCATCTGCCCGTGTGGCGGCATATACGATGCGGTCCGGACGCGCCCAGTAGATGGCGCCCAAGCACATGGGGCAGGGCTCGCAGCTGGTATACAGCGTACAGCCGTCCAGTTGGAAGGAGCCCAGTTTCGCACAAGCATCACGGATGGCCACCACCTCCGCATGGGCCGTGGGGTCGTTGGTGCTGGTCACACGGTTGTTGCCGCTGCCCACCACCAGGCCGTCCTTTACGATCACGCAACCAAAGGGGCCTCCATCGCCGCGCTCCATGCCTGCTCGGGCCATGGTGATGGCTTCCCGCAGGAATTTTTCGTCTTGCTCGTTCATCGGTGGAAAGATATTGAACAGGTGCCTCCAGGAGTTACGGCTCCCACATCCCGGCGACAGGCAGGCACCCAAGGTGGGAGAATGCAGCGGGAGCCCGCCAGAGGCGGATGGCGAGCCGGGCACTCGGCAGATTTTGGCATCCGTGCCAAGCCGAGCGCCGGGATGAGGTAGCCGTAGAACTTTTCTTCCCTCCCGCTGGTCTCGCCTACAACACTTCCGGCCCATAGCGGACCCTGCGCCACGACTTATCAACGGTCATCATCACACCACTTAAAATTCGTTACATTCGTTCCATCATGAACGCGCAACTCCATTCAGCCCCCTTGCTTGGCTTGCGCGTAGCGCCACCG
>ENA-UOUJ01001012-UOUJ01001012.1-activated-sludge-metagenome-genome-assembly--contig:-NODE-1012-length-15991-cov-7.721950_pt1 | contig 15991 bp, 14 predicted proteins | sample MGYA00249839_ERZ747224 | MGnify/ENA primary metagenome ERZ747224 (study PRJEB28782, sample SAMN03220277) | activated sludge metagenome | biome: wastewater; feature: sewage sludge; material...
CCGATGGTCATGGTCTCGGCGCTGACCGGCAAGGGGCTCGACCGGCTGCATGCGGCGATCGTCAAGGCCTATGCGGTCTGGAACGCGCGGATCTCGACCGCGCGGCTCAATCGCTGGCTGAGCCTGCAGGTCGCCGACCACCCGCCCCCGGCGCCGGGCGGGCGGCGGGTGCGGCTGCGCTACATGACGCAGGTGAAGACGCGGCCGCCGACCTTCGTCCTCTTCGCCTCGGTGCCGGACGCGGTGCCCGAGGACTACCGGCGCTTCCTGATCAATGGGTTGCGGCGGGACTTCGACCTGCCGGGAACGCCGATCCGGCTGCTGCTCCGCGCCGGCGACAATCCCTATGCCGGGCGGCGGCGGCCGAACGTGACCGCGCTCGACAAGCACAAGCCGCGCCGCTTCGAGGGCTGATACGGCCGCTGGCGGACTGAATCGGGATCGAGGGGGATTCCGGTCGTGTTAACAGCGACTTGAGCGGACTGGAATGCGGCCGGAAAGGGGCTGGAAAGCGGCCATACGAATTGCGGTCGTGACCGGAGGTTACAGCGGGTTGCGCGAAGACTGAATCGAAAGGATTCCCATAGGACTCGGTTTGTGATTCAACCTCGTCGGAGGTGGATCATGGGCAAGCCATATTCGATTGATCTTCGCGAGCGGATTTCTGTGTTCGTTGCGCGGGGTGGGTCGCGGCGGGAGGCGGCGCGGCACTTTGCGGTGAGCGTGAGCACGGCGGTACGGATCGCGGCGCAAGCTGCGGAGCGCGGTACGCTGGCGCCGCTCCGGCTCGGTCGGCCGCCGGGGGGAGGCAAGCTGGCGCCCTACATGGAGTTTCTGATCGAGATCGTCGAGGCGGTGCCGGACATCGCGCTCACCGAGCTCGCGGCGGCGCTCGCGGCCGAGCACGGGGTGCGGGTGCACCCGTCCTCGATCTCGCGGGCGCTGACAAGAGCCGGCATCACATACAAAAAAAGTCGCTCCAGGCCGCGGAGCGCGCCCGGCCCGAGATCCGCGCCGAGCGCGCCCATTGGACCAGGCACACCCAGCCGCGCATGCGCCAGGAGCCGCACCGGCTGACGTTCGTCGACGAGTGCGGCACCAAGACCAACATGACCAGGACGCGCGGCCGCGCCCGGCGCGGCGAGCGGGTGCGCGACCATGCGCCGTTCCGCCACGCCGGCACCCAGACCTTCGTCGCCGGGCTGCGCTACGACGGTCTCGTCGCCCCGTGGGTGATCCCGGGCGCCATGGACCGCACCGCCTTCGACACCTGGGTCGAGACCCAGCTCGCGCCGACCCTGCGCAAGGGCGACGTGGTCATCCTCGACAACCTCAAGGTGCACAGGAGCCCCAAGGCCGCCGCAATCCTGCGTGAGAAGGGCGCCTGGTTCCTGTTCCTGCCGCGCTACTCGCCTGATCTCAATCCGATCGAGATGGCCTTCGCCAAGCTCAAGGCCCACCTGCGCCGCATCGGCGCCCGCACCCTCGACACCCTCTGGTGCGCCGTCGGCGAAATCTGCGGCCTCTTCGATCCCGACGAGTGCTGGAACTACTTCAAGGAAGCCGGATATGTGTCAGACTAAACGCACGCCGCTTTAACGCGGGGTCGCGCCGGCGACAGGACCGAACCGTTCACCGGCGGACGTATGACGGCCTCAGCCGGGGGAGAGGCCGCGCAGGCGCTCGGAGCGGCGGCGCAGCAGCTCGAGGACGGTCAGGAGCGCGACGGAGATCGCCACGAGGATGGTGGCGATGGCGAGGATCGTCGGCGAGATCTGCTCGCGGATGCCGTTCCACATCTGCCGCGGGATGGTCTGCTGCTCGGGGGCGGCGACGAAGAGGACGACCACCACCTCGTCGAAGGAGGTGACGAAGGCGAAGAGCGCCCCCGAGATCACCCCCGGCATGATGAGCGGCATGGTCACCTGGAAGAAGGTACGGGTCGGCGAGGCGCCGAGGCTGGCCGCGGCGCGGTTCAGCGACTGGTCGAAGCCGACGAGCGTCGCCGTCACGGTGATGATGACGAAGGGGATGCCGAGCGTCGCATGCGCGAGGATGATGCCGACGTAGGAGTGGGCGAGCCCGACCATCGAGTAGAAGAAGAAGAGCCCGGTCGCGGTGATGATGATCGGCACGATCATCGGCGAGATGAGGATCGCCATGATGGTGCGGCGGAAGGGCATCTCCGGCCGCGAGAGGCCGAGGGCGGCCAGCGTGCCGAGGACGGTGGCGATGAGCGTGGCGAAGAAGCCGATGATGAGCGAGTTCTTCGCCGCCCGCACCCAGGAGGCGTTGTGCCAGACGTCCGACCACCAGGCGGCGTCGCGCGGCGCGTCCGGCGCCACCATGCCGAAGGTGAGGAGCCGGTCGTACCAGCGCAGCGAGTAGCCCTCGGGATCGAGCCGCAGCATCTTCTCGCTGAAGGTGAAATAGGCCTCGGCGTTGAACGAGAGCGGGATGATGATGAGGATCGGCGCGATCAGGAAGAGGAAGATCAGCGCGCAGATCACCAAGTAGGTATAGTGCCAGGCGCGCTCGAGGGGGGAGGCGTAGATCGGAAGCGCCATCGGATCACCCGAGCTTCATGTTGTCGACCCCGACCAGCCGGTCGTAGAGCCAGTAGAGGGCGAGGACCGCGGCGAGGAGCAGCGCCGCGAGCGCCGCGGCCAGCGACCAGTTGAGCGAATTCTGCATGTGGAAGGCGATGAGGTTCGAGATCAGCTGCCCGGAGGCGCCGCCGACCAGCGCCGGGGTGATGTAGTAGCCGACCGCGAGGATGAAGACGAGGAGCGAGCCCGCCCCGATCCCGGGCAGGGTCTGCGGCAGGTAGACCCGGCGGAAGGCGGTCCAGGAGGTCGCGCCGAGCGAACGGGCCGCGCGCACGTAGGAGGGGTTGATCGTGCGCATCACCGAGTAGAGCGGCAGCACCATGAAGGGCAAAAGGATGTGAGTCATGGCGATGACCGTGCCGGCCTGGTTGTACATGAGCTCGACCCGCCCGGTGTCGCCGATGATGCCGAGCGAGACCAGCGCGTTGTTGAGCACCCCCTGGCCCTGCAGGATCACCATCCAGGCGGTGGTGCGCACCAGGAGCGAGGTCCAGAAGGGCAGGAGCACCAGGATCATCAGGAGGTTCGAGTAGCGCAGGGGCAGCGTCGCGAGCAGGTGCGCGATCGGGAAGCCGAGCAGCAGGCAGAGGAAGGTGATGAGCGCCGAGAGCAGGAAGGTGCGCTGGAAGAGCGTGAGATAGACCGCCCGGTCCGGCGCGACGCGGGTGACGCTGCCGTCGAGGTCGCGGGTGCGGTCGACGGCCGCGAGGTAGAAGTTCGCCGTGTAGGCGGTCGAGACCTGGCGCATGGTGCTCCAGAGCGCCGGGTCGCCCCATTTCGCGTCGATATCGAGCAGTGCCTCGCGGTAGGGGGCCTCCAGCCGGCCGGCGCGGCGCCCGGCGGCGGTGAAGAGCGAGCGGGTGCCCTGCATCTCGTAGTTCACCCGCGTGCCGACCGCGCCGATGGTGCGCGCCTCGGCCGCGGCGGCGAGGTAGGCGATCAGGGCGGCAAGGGCGGCCTCGTCCGGCTCGGTCCCGGCCGGGGTGTCGCGGAACCAGGCCGCGACCTGCGGCATGTTGTCGACGAAGGTCGGGTTGTGCACCGAGCGGTGCAGCATCTGCCCGATCGGGACGACGAAGGTGACGAGGACGAAAAACAGGAGCGGCGCGACGAGCAGGAACGCCCGCCGCCGGGCGCGGGTCTGCGCGCGCGCGAGGGCGACCTTCAGCGGCCGGCCGTCGGCGGCCCGCATGATGCCTGCGCTCTGGTCTGCCGGGATGTCGGCCATGCGGCTCCTCGCGGGGTTGCCGGGGCGGGCGGCGCCGCCCCGGCCGGTCGTCGTGGGGCTTCGCCTCAGCTGGCGGCGAGCCATGCGTTGAAGCGCTCGTTCAGCTCGATGTCATGGTCGGCCCAGAACTCGATGTCGGTGGTGAGCGCATCAGCCACGTAGTCGGGGTTGGTCGGCATGTGCGGACCCATCTCGGTCTTGCCGTCCTTGAACAGCCCGACCAGCGGCGACGAGGATTTGCGCGCCGGGCCGTAGCTGATGAAGCCCGCCTGGTCGGCGAGCCGCTGGGTGTCGGTCGACCACTTGATGAACTCCCAGGCCGCGTCCTTGTGTGGCGCCCCCTTGGGGATGACCCAGAGGTTGAAGTCGTAGATCTGGTTCGGCCAGAGGAGCGCGAACGGCTGGTTCTCCTCCATCATCGCGTTGAAGATGCGGCCATTGTAGGCGGTCGTCATCACCACCTCGCCGTCGGCGAGCAGCTGCGGCGGCTGGGCGCCGGCCTCCCACCAGATCACCTGGTCCTTGATGGTGTCGAGCTTGGCGAAGGCGCGGTCGACACCCTCGGGGGTGCCGAGCACGTCGTAGACCTCGGCCGGCGGCACGCCGTCGGCCATCAGCGCCAGCTCGAGCGAGTATTTCGCGCCCTTGCGCAGGCCGCGCTTGCCGGGGAACTTCTCCAGATCGAAGAAGTCGGCGGACGAGGTAGGGGCCACGCCGGTGTCGGTGCGGTAGGCGATCAGCGTCGAATAGACGATGGTGCCGACGCCGCAGTCGTAGAGGCCGCCCTCGATGAAGTCATCGGCCGCCGGCGTGCCGTCGGCGCCGTCGGGCAGCTCGTCGATCGGCAGCACCTCGAGCGCGCCCTCGTCGCAGAGACGCACGAGATCCGAGGGCTCGACGTCGGCGATGTCGATCGAGACGTTGCCGGCCTCGACCTGGGCCTTGATCGGGGTCGCCGGGTTGTCGGCGTCGATCGAATTGATCTTGATTCCGGTCAGCGCCATGTAGGGCTTGTGGTAGGCCTCCATCTGGCTCGCGCCGTAGGCGCCGCCCCAGGAGACGATGTTGAGCTCGCCCTGCGCGGCGGCCGCGAAGCCGACGCACATGAGCGTGCTGGTGAGAAACAGCATTCTCTTCATTCGGGATGCTCCTTGGGTTGGAAACGTTCTGGCTTGGGATGGCTCGTGCATCGCGCCCTCCGTCAGTGGGGATCGAGCGCGCGCGCGTCGGGGGTGACCCAGCCGATGGCCACCCGCTCGCCGGGCTCGAGCTTGCGCTGGCCGATGCTGTTGCGGCACTTCATCACGAAGTTGTCGTTGCCCGCGACCCGCATCCGGGTGCGGAAGGTGTCGCCCATGTAGATGAACTCGAGCACCTCCGCCTCGACGGTGCGCGCCCCGGGCGGCAGGCGCTCGGGCTTGAACTCGACGCGCTCGGGGCGGATCGAGACGGTGGTCCGCTCGCCGGCCGCGCTCACGTTGACCGGCACCGCCTCGATGAGCTCGCCGCCGGCGAGCCGCACGGTGCAGGCGCCGTCGGCGATCGTCTCGACCGTGCCGGGGAGCGTGTTGTTCTCGCCGATGAACTGGGCGACGAAGCTGTTCGCCGGCCGCTCGTAGAGCTCCTCGGGCGGGGCGAGCTGCTGGATGCGGCCGTCGTTGAAGACGGCGACCCGGTCGGACATGGTCAGCGCCTCGGACTGGTCGTGGGTGACGTAGACCACCGTCACGCCGAGCGCGTCGTGCAGGTGCTTGATCTCGAACTGCATGTGCTCGCGCAGCTGCTTGTCGAGCGCGCCGAGGGGCTCGTCCATGAGGACGAGTTCGGGCTCGAAGACGAGGGCGCGGGCGAGGGCGATGCGCTGCTGCTGGCCGCCCGAGAGCTGCGCCGGGCGCCGCCCGCCGAACCTGCCCATCTGTACCATGTCGAGGGCGCGCTTGATCTTGGCCTCGATCTCGGCCTTGCCGAGGTTCCTGACCTGCAGCGGGAAGGCGAGGTTCTCCGCCACCGTCATGTGCGGGAAGAGCGCGTAGTTCTGGAACACCATGCCGATGCCGCGCTTGTGCGGCGGGATGTTGTTGATCGGCCGCCCGGCGAGGCGGATCTCGCCGTGCGTCGCCGTCTCGAAGCCGGCGAGCATCATCAGGCAGGTGGTCTTGCCCGAGCCGGAGGGGCCGAGCATGGTCAGGAACTCCCCCTTGCCGATCGAGAGGTTGAGGTCCTTCACCACCAGGGTCTCGCCGTCGTAGCTCTTCTGCACGTGCTCGAAAGCCACGAAGGCCGCGTCGCCGCGTTCGACCGCCATGCGCCATTCCCTGTTGCCTGCCGGAGCTTCGGCCCGGTCCGCCCGAACTCTATCCACCGGATGGCCGGGGCGGAAGCGATTTCCGCGCCCAGCGAGAAGGCAGGCCCAACGCGATCTGCCCAATATCTGCGCAGGGGCGCGCCCGCGTCCCGTCCGCGCCCCGCCGGACGCTTGCCTTTTGCCAGATGCTCGCCTCTAGTGCTCGCGAGGCGCGCAGGGGCGGGGAGGCGGCCATAGGCATCTTCAACGAGATGTTCGACGGCGAGAAGGTCAGGCCCGCCTACGCCGGGCTCGTCGACTGGGTCGAGCGGACCCCGCGCGAGGTGCTCGAGCAGAAGAAGCAGGAGGCCGAGGCGCTCTTCCGGCGCATCGGCATCACCTTCGCGGTCTACGGCGAGGGCGGCGACACCGAGCGGCTCATCCCCTTCGACATGATGCCGCGCGTCTTCACCGAGCGCGAGTGGCGCCGCCTCGAACGCGGCGTGAAGCAGCGCGCCCGCGCGCTCAACGCCTTCCTCTGGGACGTCTACCACCGCGCCGAGATCGTCCGCGCCGGCGTCGTCCCCGCCGACCTCGTCTTCCGCAACGAGGCCTACGAGCCCGCCGTGGTCGGCATCGACCCGCCCGGCCGGGTCTATTCGCACATCGTCGGCATCGACCTCGTGCGCACCGGCCCCGAGGACTTCTTCGTGCTCGAGGACAACTGCCGCACCCCCTCCGGCGTCTCCTACATGCTGGAGAACCGCGAGATCATGATGCGGATGTTCCCCGAGCTCTTCCGCTCGACCCGCATCGCGCCGGTCGACGACTACCCCGAGCGGCTGCGCCGGACGCTCGCCAGCGTGGCCTCGCCCAAGTGCGACGGCGAGCCGGTCAGCGTCATCCTCTCGCCCGGCGCGTTCAACTCCGCCTACTACGAGCATTCCTTCCTCGCCGACCAGATGGGCGTCGAGCTGGTCGAGGGGCAGGACCTCTTCGTGCAGGGCGACTTCGTCTACATGCGCACCACCGAGGGCCCGAAGCGGGTGGACGTGATCTACCGCCGCATCGACGACGCCTTCCTCGACCCGCTCTGCTTCCGCCCCGACTCCATGCTGGGCGTGCCCGGCCTGATGAACGTCTACCGCTCCGGCGGCGTCACCATCTGCTCGGCCCCGGGCTCGGGCGTCGCCGACGACAAGGCGGTCTATACCTACGTGCCGGAGATGATCCGCTTCTACCTCGGCGAGACGGCGATCCTGAAGAACGTGCACACCTGGAAATGCGCCGACCCCGAGGACCGCAAGCACGTGCTCGCCAACCTCGAGGACCTCGTCGTCAAGGAGGTGCACGGCTCGGGCGGCTACGGCATGCTGGTGGGGCCGCGCTCGAGCAAGGAGCAGATCGCCGCCTATGCCGAGCGGATCAAGGCCAACCCCTCCGACTTCATCGCCCAGCCGACGCTCGCCCTCTCCACCTGCCCGACCTTCGTCGCCGAGGGGCTGGCGCCGCGGCACGTCGACCTGCGCCCCTACTGCCTGGTCGGGCGCGAGGTGCACCTCTGCCCGGGCGGGCTGACCCGCGTAGCGCTGACCGAGGGCTCGCTCGTCGTGAACTCGAGCCAGGGCGGCGGGGTGAAGGACACCTGGGTGCTGGCGGACTGAAGGGGGCCCATGCTCAGCCGGACGGCGGAAAACCTCTACTGGCTCGCCCGCTACATGGAGCGGGCCGAGACCATGGCGCGGCTGCTCGAGGTCGGCTACCGCATGGCGCTGATGCCCTCGGCCGGCGAGGGCTACCGCAACGAATGGGCCTCGCTCGTCGCCGCGGCCGGCTCCGCCGCCGGCTTCGAGGCCAAGTTCGGCGAGGAGGTGCGCCAGCGCGACGTCGAGACCTGGCTCTTCTTCGACCGCGAGAATCCCTCCTCGGTCGTCTCCTGCATCGAGACCGCGCGGCAGAACGGCCGCGCCGTGCGCACCGCGCTCACCTCCGAGATGTGGGACGCGCTCAACGGCGCCTACCTCGAGCTCCGCGAGATCGAGCGCCGCCCGCGCTCCGCCGCGCACCTGCCGCAGCTCTGCGACTGGACCAAGCGCCACGGCGCGCAGCTGCGCGGCGCCACCGAGGGCACGCACCTGCAGAACGACGGCTTCGACTTCCTCAACCTCGGCACCTACCTCGAGCGCGGCGACAACACCGCGCGCCTGCTCGACGTCAAATACTACGTGCTGCTGCCCACGACCGACATGGTGGGCGGCTCGATCGACACCTACCAGTGGACGACGCTGCTGCGGGCGCTCTCGGCCTACCGCGCCTTCCACTGGTCCTATGGGGGCGAATATTCCCCACGCAAGATCGCCCACTTCCTGATCCTCAACCGCGCCTGCCCGCGCTCGCTGCTGCACTGCCAGGAGAAGGTCGGCGAGCATCTCGGCCGGCTCGCCCAGGCCTACGGCCGGCGCATCATCGCCCACGACCGGCTCGGCGTCATGCTGGGCGAGCTCGCCGAGGCCCGGGTGCAGGACATCATCGACGAGGGGCTGCACGAGTTCCTCACCCGCTTCATCTACCAGAACGCCGCGCTGGGGCAGGACGTGGCGGACGGCTATCTTTCCGGCTCCACCACGATGCGGCTTCCGACATGCGCCTGAGCGTCCGGCACACGACCCTCTACGAGTTCGCCGCGCCGGTGCGCTTCGTGGCCCAGAGCCACCGGCTGACGCCGGCCTCGAGCGGCGGGCAGACCGTGCTCGACTGGCAGGTGAGCGCCGAGGGCGCGGTCTTCGGCTCGGCCTTCGTCGACGGGGCGGGGGACGCGGTCAGCACCATGACCGTGCAGGGGCCGGTGGAGCGCATCGCGGTCCTGGTCGAGGGGACGGTGGAGACGACCGACACGACCGGCGTGCTCCGCGACCATCGCGAGACGATCTCGCCGCGGGTCTACCTGCGGCCGACCCGCGCCATCGAGCTGTCGCGCGGCCTCCTCGAGCTGCGCGACGCCGCCCTCGCCAGGGTCGCGGCCGACCGCGCGCTGGAGCGGGCGCACCGGCTGGCCGGCGCGGTGGCGGACGCCATCGCCTACGTCCCCGGCGCGACCCACGCGCATACCACAGCCGGCGAGGCCCTGGAGCAGGGCGAGGGCGTCTGCCAGGATCTGGCGCACGCCCTGATCGCCGTCGCCCATGCCTCGGGCATCCCGGCGCGCTATGTCACCGGCTATCTGTTCACCGGCGGCGACGCCGGCGAGGCGGCGCACGCCTGGGCCGAGCTCAACGTCGGCGATCTCGGCTGGGTCGGCTTCGATCCGGCCAACCGCTGCTGTCCCGACGCTCGCTACATCCGCCTCGGCTCGGGCCGCGACGCCCGCGACGCGGCGCCGATCCGCGGCGTCGCCCGCGGCGGCGCCGCCGAGGCGATGGACGTGAGCGTCCTCATCGACGCGCAGCAATAGCCGGAGTGCGATCCCAGTGACCTATTGCGTGGGCCTCCTGCTCGACTCCGGCGTCGTCATGCTGTCGGACACCCGCACCAACGCCGGCTTCGACAATATCGCCTGCTTCCGCAAGATGTTCGTCTTCGAGACGCCGGGCGAGCGGGCGATGGCGCTCCTGACCGCCGGCAACCTCGCCGTCACCCAGACCGTCGTCGCCAAGCTCCGCCACGAGATCGCCCGCGAGGACCCCGCGCGCTCGATCATGCTGGCGCCCTCGATGCTGCAGGTGGCCGAGATCGTCGGGCGCACGCTGAACGGGGTCTATGTCGATACCGACAGCCGCATGCAGCGGGGCGAGGTCTCGGCCTCGGCCACCATGCTCCTCGGCGGCCAGCGGCTCGGCGGGCAGCTCCGGCTGTTCCTGATCTATCCCGAGGGCAACTTCATCGAGGCGACCGAGGACACCCCCTACCTGCAGATCGGCGAGCACAAGTACGGCAAGCCGATCCTCGACCGGGTGGTGCGCCCCTCGACCTCGCTCGAGGCCGGCCGCAAGGCGGTGCTGATCTCGATGGATTCGACGTTGCGCTCGAACCTGTCGGTAGGGATGCCGCTCGACCTCGTCACCATCCGCCGCGACGAGCATCGCGTGGCAACCCGCGAGCGGATCGAGCCCGGCGACCCGGCCTTCGCCGCCATGTCCGACGCCTGGAGCCGGGCGCTGCGCGAAGGCTTCGCGAACCTGCCCTGACCGGCGCCGGGTGCGATCCGTTCGCCCCGGCCGTGCTCGTCGCGAGCGGCGCCGTGCAGATCCGCGATCCGGGAGAACGGCTCGCACGACCGGCACCGAAAGGGTCGCGCCCTCCCCATCCGTCCCGCCCGAGGCCCTGCCTCGGGCAGCGCCCGCCCCGCCCCCAGGCGGGCGCTTCTCGCCCGCCGGGTCGGGCGCTGCCCTCCACGTCCTGGAGCGGCTGTGCGGACAGGGTGCGAACGGATCACCCGGATCGCCTATCAGTCATCCCCGATCCTGCTCGCGGGCATGGCCGTCTCGACGAGGCGCGCCCAGTAGGAGCAGCCGACCGGGATCAGCTCGTCGTTGAAGTCGTAGAGCGGGTGGTGAAGCCCGGCGCTGTCGCCGTTGCCGACGAAGATGAAGGCGCCGGGGCGGGCGTTCAGCATGAAGGAGAAGTCCTCCGCCCCCATCACCGGCGGGGTGTCGGTGTCGACGCGGCCCTCGCCGACGATGCCGGCGGCGACGCGGGCGGCGAACTCGGTCTGGGCCGGCGCGTTCGCCGTCACCGGATAGCTCCGCCGGTAGTTGAGCGCCGCCGTCGCCCCGTGCGCAGCCGCCACCCCCTCGACCAGCGCCTGCATCCGGTTCTCGATCAGGTCCTGCACCGCCGGATCGAGGCTGCGGGCGGTGCCGCGCAGCTCGACCTGCTCGGGGATGACGTTGAAGGCGTCGCTCTCGCTGCGGAAGCTCGTGACCGAGACCACCGCCGGCGCCAGCGGGTCGGCATTGCGCGCCACGACCGACTGCAGCCCGAGCACGATGGCGCTCGCCGCCACCACCGGGTCGACGGTCTGGTGCGGGAAGGCGGCATGCCCGCCGCGCCCGGCGACGGTGATGGTGAAGTCGTCCGACCCGGCCATCAGCGGCCCCGGACGGATCGCGAAGTCGCCGACCGGCAGGCCCGGCCAATTGTGCATCCCGTAGATCTCCTGGATGCCGAAGCGCTCCATCAGCCCGTCCGCGACCATCTCCCGCCCGCCCCCGCCGCCTTCCTCCGCCGGCTGGAAGACGACGACCGCCGTCCCGTCGAAGTTGCGGGTCTCGGCCAGGTACTGCGCCGCCCCGAGCAGCATCGCGGTATGCCCATCGTGCCCGCAGGCGTGCATCCTTCCCGGCGTGCGCGAGGCATGGTCGAGCCCCGTCGCCTCGCGGATCGGCAGCGCGTCCATGTCGGCCCGGAGCGCGACCACCCGCCCCGAGGCCGTGCTGCGCCCACGGATCACCCCCACGACCCCGGTGCGGCCGATCCCGGTCGCCACCTCGTCGCACCCCGCCGCGCGCAGCCGCTCGGCCACCAGGGCGCTGGTGCGCCGGGTGTCAAAGAGGAGCTCCGGGTGGGCGTGGATGTCGCGCCGCCACTCGGTGATGGCGGGGGCGAGCTCGGCGAGGCGGTTGATGACGGGCATCGGCGGCGCTCCGTTGCGGGCGCCCCAGTCTGCGGGTCGCCTCACGCAGCGTCAACCGGTGCGATGTCGTTTGCGTACGAATGAACTGGCACAATTGAAATCACGCCTGCGTTTGGTCTGAAACAAGCGAGGTCCATTTTGCGAAACTGCGAACGGGAGCGAGAGAGTTGCTCCCGTATTCCGAAGAAAAGGCCGGGGCGACGCCGCTTCCGGCTCCAGTAGATGTCATGTCCGATTATCGAAAGGAAGATCAGATGAAGTACCTTAATGCCGTTGTCGCGGCCGCGATCGCTTTCGGTGCGGCGCCCGCCTTCGCCGACCAGCTCGCCGCCAACGCCGGCCTCAGCCCGGCCGAGGCCGCGGGCCTCTCGCTGACCGAGATCGCCCAGGCCAAGTTCAACCGGGACACCCGCGGCGACGACCGGCACGTGTTCGTCGTCCCTGGCACCGGCGGCAACCACGATCAGCTGGCCGCAGTCGCCGGGCTGTCTCCGGCCGAGGCCTCGCGCATGACGCTCGCCGAGATCTATGTGGCGAAGATCAACCGCGAGGCGCGCGGCGACGAGCGGCAGGCCGCGGGGAGCGGCACCGCGATCATGGGCAGCCGCTCGCTGGGCGGCCCCAACAACTACACCCAGCTCGCCGCCAGCGCCGGCATCGCCCCGGCGGACGCGGCCGGCATGTCCCTCGCCGACATCGCTGCGGCGAAGTTCGCCCGGGACACCGACGCAAATCACTGAGTCGCCGCCCGGAGACGGGCCACCTCCATCCCGTCACCGACCCCGGCCGCTCCCCCCGCGGCCGGGGTTTCGCGTCGGTTTTTCTTGCTGCGGCGCAGCGAGACCCCATATGATGCTGGACGATCGCCGGAGTTCCGTGTGCCCCATGCCCTACGGGCTGCCAAATATGAGCTTCATCGGCTATCCGCTCGCGGTTCCCTGCCGCGGGCATTCCGGCCTCGGCCTGCGGCAGGTCACCCGCGCCGACACCGATGCCGTGGTCGAGCACTTCCTGGCGCTCGACCCGGTCGACCGCTGGATGCGCTTCTGCGCCACGCTGAACCCGGAGGCGATCCGCCGCCACGTCGAGGGGCTCTGGGACCGCGACGGGGTGATCCTCGCCGCCTGCGACGGGCCGCTCTTCGCCGGGCCGCTGCACAAGGCGGGGCCGATCCGGGCGCTCGCCGAGCTCCTGATCGTCGGGGAGGAGGCCGAGCTCGGCATCAGCGTCGATCCCTCGCTGCGCCGGCGCGGCATCGGCACCTACCTGCTGCAGACCGGCGCCTCGCTGCTCGAGCCGCGCGGCATCAGGACGATCCGCGCCACGACGATGCCCGACAACAGCTCCTTCATCGGCATGGCGCACGCGCTCGACGGCACCGTCAACTACACGCCGGACCTGGTGGAGGTGAGCTTCGACGTCGCCACCCTGGCCGCGGCCTACCGGCGGCGGCGCGCGGCGGAGATGCTGCGCTTCGCCGGGAGCTATCCGCAAGGCGCTTGATCGCGCCGGCCGCTTCACGCATAAGGCGGCCCATGACGCGCTGCCGCACCCGCTCCATCCGAATTCGCCGCTGACTCCCCGTCGCGGTGCGCGCGTCCCGTTTCCAATCCCGGATCGACGTGATAGCCCGCCGCGGCAGAACCGCCAGGCCGGGTCCGTCATGACAGAGATCACCCTCCACAACACCCGCAGCCGCAGCCGCGAGCGCTTCGTCCCGCTCGATCCGGCCAACGTGCGGATGTACGTCTGCGGCCCGACCGTCTACGACCGCGCCCACATCGGCAACGCCCGGCCCGTGGTGGTCTTCGACGTGCTCTTCCGGCTCCTGCGCCACGTCTATGGCGCCGGGCACGTCACCTACGTCCGCAACGTCACCGACGTCGACGACAAGATCAACGCCCGCGCCGCCGCCGAGCAGCGGCCGATCCGCGAGCTGACCGACGAGACGCTGGCCGCCTATCACGCCGACATGGACGCCCTCGGCGCGCTCCGCCCCACGCACGAGCCGCGTGCCACCGACTATGTCCCCGAGATGGTGGCGATGATCGAGGCGCTCGTCGCCCGCGGCCACGCCTACGAGGCCGAGGGCCACGTCCTCTTCGCCGTGGCGAGCTTCCCGGGCTACGGCCGCTTCGCCAACCGCTCGCTCGACGAGATGCAGGCCGGCGCCCGGGTCGAGGTGGCGCCCTACAAGCGCGACCCGATGGACTTCGTGCTCTGGAAGCCGTCGAGCTCGGCCGAGCCCGGATGGCCCTCGCCCTGGGGCCACGGGCGGCCCGGCTGGCACATCGAATGCTCGGCCATGTCGGGCGCGCTGCTCGGCACCTCCTTCGACATCCACGGCGGCGGCATCGACCTCGTCTTCCCGCACCACGAGAACGAGATCGCCCAGTCGGCTTGCACCCACCCGGAGGGGGAGTTCGCCCGCTACTGGCTGCACAACGGCTTCCTCAACGTCGAGGGCGAGAAGATGTCGAAGTCGCTCGGCAACTTCTTCACCGTCCGCGACCTGCTCGAGCGCGGCATCCCGGGCGAGGTGATCCGCTTCGTCCTCATGTCCACCCACTACCGCCAGCCGATCGACTGGACCGAGGCCAAGGTGCACGAGGCGACCGTGCTCCTCACGCTCTGGGAGAAGCTCCTGCGCGACGTGAAGCGGGTGGGCGCGCCTGCGGCCGGCGCCGCGCCCGCGCCCGAGGTGGTGGCGGCGCTCGCGGACGACCTCAACACCCCGCTCGCCCTCAAGGCGCTGCGCGACATCGCCTCCGAGGTGCGCCTCGGCGGCGAGCGCGGCGCGCGGGCGGGTGCGGCCTTCGTCGTCTCGCTCGACCTCATGGGGATCAGCCCCGACGGCTTCCGCTCGGCCGCCATCCGGCAGTCGCTCGACCGCGTCTTCAGCGGGGCGGGCGAGAAGGGCTTCGACGAGAAGGTGCGCGGGCTCCTCGCGGCGCGCGAGAAGGCGCGGGCGGCGCGCGACTTCGCCCGGGCGGACGCCATCCGCGACGGCCTCCTCGCCGCCGGCATCAAGGTCATGGACCGCGCCGGCGGCCCGAGCGAGTGGGAGCTCGGCCCGGACTTCGACCCGGCCAGGCTCGACGGGATCGAATCGTGACCCGCGAGCGCCTCTATCTCTACGACACCACGCTCCGCGACGGGCAGCAGAGCCAGGGGGTCGACTTCTCCGTCGAGGACAAGCTGCGCATCGCCCGCGCGCTCGACACGCTCGGCATCGACTACGTCGAGGGCGGCTGGCCGGGGGCGAACCCGACCGACAGCGCCTTCTTCGCCGCTGCGCCGGGGCTCGCCCACGCCCGGCTCGCCGCCTTCGGGATGACCAAGCGCGCCGGCCGCTCGGCGGAGAACGACGAGGTGCTGGCGGCGGTGGTGAATGCCGGCACGCCGGTCATCTGCCTCGTCGGCAAGACGCACGACTTCCACGTCCGCGCTGCGCTCGAGATCCCGCTCGAGGAGAATCTGGCCAACATCTCCCGCTCGGTCGCCCATCTCGTCGGGCTCGGGCGGGAGGCGATCTTCGACGCCGAGCATTTCTTCGACGGCTGGAAGGCCAACCGCAGCTATGCGCTCGAATGCCTGCATGCGGCGCTCGGCGCCGGCGCCCGCTGGGTGGTGCTCTGCGACACCAACGGCGGCACGCTGCCGGCCGAGGTGGGCGCGATCACCGCGGCGGTCGTCGCCGCCGGCGTGCCGGGCGACCGGCTCGGCATCCATACCCACAACGACACCGGCAACGCGGTGGCGGCCTCGCTCGCGGCGATCGACGCCGGCGCGCGGCAGGTGCAGGGCACGCTCAACGGCCTCGGCGAGCGCTGCGGCAACGCCAACCTGGTGACGCTCATCCCGACGCTGCTGCTCAAGGAGCCCTATGCCTCGCGCTTCGAGACCGGCGTCTCGCGCGAGGCGCTGCCCGAGCTCACCCGCGCCAGCCGGCTGCTCGACGACATCCTGAACCGGGTGCCCGACCGGGCCGCCCCCTACGTCGGCGCCTCGGCCTTCACCCACAAGTCGGGGCTGCATGCGAGTGCGATCCTGAAGGATCCCGCGACCTACGAGCATGTGGCGCCCGAGGCGGTCGGCAATGCCCGGGTCATCCCGATGTCGAACCAGGCCGGGCAGTCGAACCTGCGTGAGCGGCTGGCCAAGGCGGGGATCGAGGTGGGGCCGGGCGACCCGCGCCTCGCCGGCATCCTCGCCGAGGTCAAGGAGCGCGAGGACCG
>ENA-UOUJ01001013-UOUJ01001013.1-activated-sludge-metagenome-genome-assembly--contig:-NODE-1013-length-15967-cov-53.985483_pt1 | contig 15967 bp, 20 predicted proteins | sample MGYA00249839_ERZ747224 | MGnify/ENA primary metagenome ERZ747224 (study PRJEB28782, sample SAMN03220277) | activated sludge metagenome | biome: wastewater; feature: sewage sludge; material...
TCCTGCTCGGCGGTGCTGCTAACGTTGCGATTGGATATGGCATTAGTTGGGCTACCGGCCAAGATTACAGTTGGGGAAATGCGGCAGTTGATTTTGGTATTGGAGCCGCAACCTCTGGGGTATCTGCTTTTGCAGCAGCAAGCAAATTAAATAAAATCGCTGATTTGAGCCCCGCAGCTAAAGGAGTATTGGGAGAATCAATGGGAGCAGCTGAAATTGCTGCAAGAGGTGAAACTGTTGTCGCAAATCAAGTTTACACTCGGGTAGGCGGAGCAAAACCTCGATATGATTTTGTCGCAGAAACAGCATCAGGAACATTAAAATGTTATGAGTGCAAACTCGGGCCATCCGCATCAATTTCTAAATCTCAGCAAATTGGGCTAGATACATTTTCAGCTGGTGGATCAGGTTCATTTTTTGGCAAATCAGCGACTGGTAGTGGTATAAACGGTCTGTCGACTTCAGAAGGTGAAGCGCTATGGTATTATGCCAATGGTTTTACCCCAACACTACGAGATACTTTACCTTCCGCGTTGAAAGCTGACTTTTTATATCAAGGACTTACGTCATCTGGAAGTGCATATGGTACAACTGGTAAATGATTTTTTTTAAGAAGCCTAATCAACCTGTTGGGGAGCTCATTCAACCGCTGGCACCAGTGGATCTTCGTTGGCGCATTATGCAGGCCATTGAGGCTGAGCTTCAATCAACAGGCTTTACGCGAAACCGTGAGGATTGGTTTGTACGTGCGAGAGGTATGCATTTTGAGGACGAATTACGAATTATATTTGATAATTCTAAACGGCAGCTTATTGGCGTGTCGCCTATTTGCGGTGTCTCTCTACCTGAAGTAAAAAAAACGGTCAATCATTTACTAGACGAACACCAGCGTTCACAGATTGCCATAGTGCAAAATTTGGGATATGTGTCTCCGGCTCTAGCCACGAATGTGGCTGTTCCGGAGCTCAGCCAAATTTTAGGCGATTACTCTCAGCCAAAAACCTTTGCTACCTTTTGGTTTCCTGTAGATCGTGCGCCGGAGCCCCTAGCAATTCAGATTGCTCGAGATTTTAAGGCATATGGCATTCCGTTCTGTGAAACTTTCCACAGTTATGAGGATGTATTAGCTTTCATGGAAAAATCTAAACTTCGAGATCCATTTGTACAATTTAAGAAAGCTTTTATTTATCTAATTGCCGGCCAACGCAATGTTGCTGTCAAAATTCTGACTAACACTTTACGCGAACTAGATCAGAAGGGTATAAAGAATATATCTTATATTGCATCAGGCTTAGAGCTTATTAGTATAAGCTCGCGTAGATCTGAATAGCAGAGCATATTTGGCGCGCATATAGCTAAGTTGTCTGACGTACCACTGCCGGTGGCAAGACACTCGCCTACCAGTACGACCCGGCAGGCAACCGCACCCGCCTTACCTGGCCGGAGACCGCGTTCTACGTCACCACCACTTATGACGCACTCAACCGTCCAACTGCGATCAAGGAAACCGGCACGGTCAACCTGGCGACCTACGCCTACGATGACCTCAGCCGGCGTACCACAGTGACCCTGGGTAACAGCACCACCACCAGCTATGCCTACAGCACGCAAAGTGCACTGGCCACCCTCACACACAACCTCACCGGCACCGCACAGGACCAGACCTATACCTACACCCGCAACCAGGTGCAGGAAATCACAGGGCAAAGCTGGACCAACGACAGCTACCAGTGGACGGGTTATGCCAACGGCACCAAAAGCTACACCGCCAACGGCCTCAACCAGTACACGGCAGCCGCTGGCGCTACCCTCACTCATGACACCAAGGGCAACCTGACCGGGGATGGCGTATGGACCTACACCTACGACCTCGACAACCAGCTGATCAGTGCCAATAAAACCGGCTCGACCAACAGCCTCGCGTACGATGGCGCAGGGCGTCTGCGCCAGACCACCCTGGCGGGCACCGTCACCGGCCTGACCTATGACGGTGTCGATCTCGTGGCTGAATACAACAGCGGCGGCACACTCCTGCGCCGCTACGTGCACGGCCCCGGCGTAGATGAACCGCTGGTGTGGTACGAAGGCACCACCACGACCAACAAAACCTGGCTGTACCAGGACCAGCTGGGCAGTGTCATCGGCACCGCCAACAGTGCCGGCACCAGCACCGCCATCCACAGCTACGGCCCGTATGGTGAACCCAACATTGCTACCGGCATTCGCTTCCGCTACACCGGCCAGCAGTTCCTCGGTTCACTCAATCTGTACTACTACAAGGCACGGTTCTACTCACCTGCACTGGGCCGGTTCCTGCAGACCGATCCGATTGGTACCGCGGATGATCTCAACCTGTATGCTTATGTGGGCAACAACCCCATCAACTTCAATGATCCGTCGGGGCTGAGTGCAGCTGCTGCCAGTATGCTGCTGGGTGAACTGGGCTCCTGGGGAAGGGAGAATGCCGGTACACTCGCAGAAATCGGGATAGGATTTACACCTGCCGGCTTCTATACCGATCTCTACAGTGCAGTAGCAGGCAGAACACCCATAACCGGTGATTCTCTCTCCGGTTGGGAACGGGTTGCGATACTGATCCCAGGCGTCTCCGAAATCAGAAATGCGAGAAGAATTGGGGCAGCAGCGGATGGAATAAGCACAGCGTTTAAAGATTTTAACCAGGCGCGAAATGGAGCTGTTCAGTGGCTTGAAGGACATGGATTTAAAGCTGAGCAGGCAACTCTGGGAAAATTCGGTGATAACGCAAATAAGCCAATTGGAATGAAATCTGCAGATGGCAAATCTGGTTTCCGCGTCGAATTTGATGAGAGGCACGGAGCTCACATCAATGTCTGGTCTGGAAGGCACAAAGAAACCTTCACTTTTGAAGGCGACCAGTCCACGGTTAATCAGATCGTGAAGCAGTTCGTTAAGGAACGATCATGAGCACATATGAAGATGATCTCCGGCATTCGTTGAAGGCCGAATTCGATACAGGTCGCATTCGCGAGGTAGTTGATGCTGCCAAAGTTTTCAGTCAACTCTCGAAGGTATACCCTACGAGCGGTTCAAAGATTGATTGGAAGAATATCCCAGGAGCAATCGAGCGCACTGAGGAAGATAAATCCTTACAGCTTGAGCGGTTTGTGGAGTTCTTTGATGAGATGTGTTCAAGGTTTGAATTAGCCGGCGTAATACTATACGTTGGTGATAGTGCGACAGATTTCGCGCTCGAAGGGACTGTTGACGCATTTAGGCGAGTACTGCCTGAACTTGTCGAGATTCCCCAACATCACTACTTTGTTGGTCCGGCTTGCTCATGGTGCATATGTCTAACGATGGAGGGTGACATGGGATTCGGGCGTGCCACAGCGCCCTTGCGCTCGGAAGAAGTTGGGCCAAGCTTGGTCAGCAAGGTGCCCTATCCGTGGCAATCCGGTGACACACTACGTTGATCCAAGTATCGGCCTGAATATCATTCGCGATTCTTCGAGCGATTTTTTGTCAGGTTGGAAGTTAAGCCCGCAGCAACTTGAGCACGTGTTAACTACTGGAAAACTGGGAGGTGGTTAATGAGTAATGCACTAATTAACTACGAGATACTGCTCAAACAGTTTCTTGATGATGCAATATCGATTGAGGAATTCCAGGCAGCTTACTGCGAGCGTTTCAAAAACGAGGGACGTTTGGATGAGCCATTGTTTAAGCTGCTTGATGAACTCTTTGGCGATGTGGATTCATTCACCACAGATCAAAAGCTACTGAAGCATTTTCCTGGACATAACTCTTACGAGCCAGGAAAAAGTATCTTAACGAGTGACCCTACGAAACTTGCGAAGCAGGCAGGAACAGGTCAACAAGTTGGGAAAATTCCTGTGGGTACTCCCGGCTCAAAAGAAAGAGTTAATTTTGGTGAAAACATCGGAACCTACATAGACAAGGCTGGTAATGCTTCTCCAACAACTAATGGAATGATTCATTACTCTAAAGATGGAATTCACATTGTTCCAGCAAGGCCATAGTCATGACGTCAATGCAAGAAGCGATAATTGACGCGCGCTTATCCATACAGAGAGCTTTGTTAGGAGCGGTTTCAGCGAATCTCCGTGCTGTGGTCTTCTCTATCGAGGATCGGCAGATAAATGTGCGTTTTTATTTTGATGGCTTGATTGAGGAATCTGATTTTGAGTCTGCTTCTTGTGTCGAAACGGAGATTCTTGCTGATTACCAAGCAGAGGATACGGTTACTGTTGAGTGTATAAGGCTGGATTCTCCTGGCGTCATTAGTGATGCTGGAGTTTGGGTCTACCATCGACAAGAGGCTTCTGGTGAATAGATGCTGAAAAGGGAGCAGGCGAGGCGATCCAGGTTACGAAGAGCGGTGGTGCTCTTCTTCCTGGGGCTAAGCACCAGATTCCCGAGGGTTTTGTTCGAAATCCGCATTGCTTCGGCAGCTGTGGCGAGGTAGTCGATGGAAATTTCAAGGAACGACCGTGTATCGACCCGCTGACACCTCCAGGGCAAAAGGGGCTGAACTATTCGTAAAAAGGGGAGACCACGATTTTGGGTTCCCACGGCTGTAGCGGCAAGCCCTAGAGAAACGTGGTTTGTCCTCTATTTTTCTTGACTCAGTTGGCCGGAAACCGCGTTCTACGTCACCATCACGTTCGATGCACTCAACCGTCCGACCGCGATCAAGGAAACCGGCACGGTCAACCTGGCCACCTACGCCTACGATGACCTCAGCCGGCGTACCACAGTGACCCTGGGTAACAGCACCACCACCAGCTATGCCTACAGCACGCAAAGTGCACTGGCCACCCTCACACACAACCTCACCGGCACCGCACAGGACCAGACCTATACCTACACCCGCAACCAGGTGCAGGAAATCACAGGGCAAAGCTGGACCAACGACAGCTACCAGTGGACGGGTTATGCCAACGGCACCAAAAGCTACACCGCCAACGGCCTCAACCAGTACACGGCAGCCGCTGGCGCTACCCTCACTCATGACACCAAGGGCAACCTGACCGGGGATGGCGTATGGACCTACACCTACGACCTCGACAACCAGCTGATCAGTGCCAATAAAACCGGCTCGACCAACAGCCTCGCGTACGATGGCGCAGGGCGTCTGCGCCAGACCACCCTGGCGGGCACCGTCACCGGCCTGACCTATGACGGTGTCGATCTCGTGGCTGAATACAACAGCGGCGGCACACTCCTGCGCCGCTACGTGCACGGCCCCGGCGTAGATGAACCGCTGGTGTGGTACGAAGGCACCACCACGACCAACAAAACCTGGCTGTACCAGGACCAGCTGGGCAGTGTCATCGGCACCGCCAACAGTGCCGGCACCAGCACCGCCATCCACAGCTACGGCCCGTATGGTGAACCCAACATTGCTACCGGCATTCGCTTCCGCTACACCGGCCAGCAGTTCATCGGTTCACTCAATCTGTACTATTATAAGGCACGCTTCTACTCACCCGCACTGGGCCGGTTCCTGCAGACCGATCCGATTGGTACTGCGGATGATCTCAACCTGTATGCCTATGTGGGGAATAATCCGATCAACTTCAGTGATCCGAGCGGGTTGATTGCTGCCGAAGCCAGTATGCTGCTGGGTAAGGTGGGTTCCACGAGCGCAGGTCAGTTCGCTTTGGGATTCATTCCAGGCTATGATCTCTACTCAGCTTCCCAGAATCCGAATGCATCGATGCTCGATTATGGCATCGGGATACTGGGTATCCTGCCCGGTGCAGGCAAGGGTGCAGGGATCGGTATCAGGGCTGCAGATAATTTGGTAGGGGCCGCCGCAAAGAGCGAAGTGAACGTTTATCGAGTCTTTGGCGGAGATGCACGAGCACAAGGCTTCTCATGGACAACCGTAGATCCACGAACTGTGAGTAATTTTAGGAATGGCGCAGGGTTGCCATCAGGTGGGGCAAGTAGAGCCACAAATACGGCCGACTTTCTTATTCAAGGAAAAGTAAGCTCTGCCGACATTATCAAATCGAGGTCTGCCTTGCCATTAGACGGAAACGCAGGAGGTCTACCAGAACTCATCATTGACCCGAAAAATGTGAAGTTGAACGATTTTTCAGTTCTCAAACCGTAGCTTCAAGATATGGATAACAAATATGCAGGCATGACGGTGAATGAACGACTCTACGCGAGTGGATTGATGGATGAATGCGATAAAGCTGTCAGCGAAAAAAACACTGCCGAGGTCGTCCGCATTTTAAAAGAAGTGGAACTAACCGACGAGAACATAAAACCAATCTTGGAGAGTTGGGGGCTTACACAGTAGCTGAAAGGATGGCTAGTCCCGGAAGAAGGTTGATCCCATAATTTTCAACTTTGGGGCAAGTTTTTTGGGCGAGTTGCAGTGTATGTAAAACCCAGAAATCTTATATGATTCATTATCGAAGGGGACATCAGCATAGAGCCGGAGTATTAAAAATGATTGCTCGAAACAGGGGATGCACCACTGTTAAGGAAATTGCGGATAATGGGAAAAAGACATTGCTAGTATGACTCTTAACGACAGCTTAAGGATTGAAGATCGAGTTGGCAATTCGCTCCCGCATCGATTCTTGTACGAACAGATAATGATTCCATTCCGGTTTGCCCAACATAATCTGCCTTGGTCCAGCGTAATGTCACGAGTTCAGGATGTTGTTCAGGTTCTTCAGGTTGTGTATGAAAGCCTCGTGAAGTGTGGTAAAGATACTGCAGCGAGGCACTTTTCAGATCCTTGAAGAGAATAAGCCGGGATTTCGGAATAGTGAACGATGAGCCTGCTTCCGATTTCCACTGTTCAAATACGATCATAAATTTTCCACCAGCCGATGGCTCAATGACAATTCTTGTATTCATGCTTCCCCATTGAGAGCGGCCGTCGACTGGAACAGCGGCAAATTCGAATACAGATTCGGTCGCGACGATCCGATATCGTTTGTCCGAGGTAACGGGTGGAATGAGGTTCGACAGAGCCTCTCTCACGACTGTAATCGCACGTTGTTCAGTCATCACCTGATCGGCAGCCTGCCTGGATTGCTCTACCCCTCGCTGAATCAGTGAGAACACTTCAGATGTCAGATAGACGAGTCCGCTGCCAATGATCATTGCGATGAGCAGTTCCAGCAGGGTGAAACCTTTTTCTGCCTTACAGGTGCCATGCATCCTCAACGAATCGCTCCGACACGATAAGCCTCAAGCGATACCAATGGTTGACCTCCCTGGAAGAAAACATCGACATGTACACGGCGAAGTGAAAATGGCCCTGTCGTGCCGGCAGAGCGATCTTTCTTTTCTGATTGCTCGATAGACGCCATCCACGAGAAGGGTCCTTCTTGTCCTTCGAAATGGCCCTCCATTTCCGTGGCGATGACAGCGTGTGCCTCAATCTGATTCTGTGCAACCAATAGTGCTTCTGCACGTAAGGTATCTGCCTTGATTCGATCGAGATTCGTCACGATCGAAGGTAATAGCACACCAAAGAACAATGCCGCCACAGCGAGCGTTATCAGGGTCTCGAGCAGACTGAAACCACGTTGTACCGCCATACAGCTACTCGAGCCTCGAAGTCCCGGTCAATGTATCAATATAAATTCGTATGCGTGCTATTCCGGATACAAGCTCAATTATTCCCCCGCTGGATGATCCGTCGGTAAAGAAAGTAATACCCTCTGTACGTCCGACTTCTCCCGAACAAGTTACCATCCAATCAGTACTTCGGCTTGAGGTAACAGGTGTCGTTCTGTCGGAGGAAGCTGCCAAGGATTCACATGGAATAAATACAGCAGCACCGCTTCGCATCGCACTCAGCCGCGCCTTTCTCAAACGGTGCTCGATACGCTCAGATACAGTCTGCAAATGTCGATCATCCCCGGGTAAGGCTTGAGCGCCGATGAGAGAAAGCAACCCAAGCAACACGATTACCACCAGAAGTTCGAGCAGTGTTACACCGCGCTCACTGTTTATCCCAATTGCCGATATCGGTATCCTCGCCACTGCCCCCTTCCTTATCATCCGCGCCCAGCGAAAAAACATCTACAGGTCCATGTTTACCGGGTAACCGATATCGGTACGAACGTCCCCATGGATCAATCAAATGCTGTTGCTTTCGCACATAAGGGCCACGCCATCTGCTTACTCCCGGTGGAGCCTCCCACAGCGCCTGGAGCCCGTGCTCCATGTCCGGGTAGCTTCCGGTATCGATCCGGTAGTAGTTGAGAGCAGTGGTGATGGTTTCCACCTGGAGGGCAGCCGTATCAGATTTCGCGCCGGAAAACATATTCATGACCTGAGGCGTGACTACGGCCGTCAACAACCCCATGATGACAAGCACAACCAGAAGTTCAAGCAATGTGAAACCCTGATTCACCTTTGGACTTAATTGAACAGAACAATAGAAATATTTCATTATGATCTCAATGCAAGTTGGTTGATACTGAGTATTCCGAGCATGACACCACCCACGACAAGGCCAACGACGATACCGAGAAATGCAATCGCTAACGGGTTGACGAGAGCAAGCATTCGTTCGAGCTGCTCGGATGTGTCTCGCTCGAGAAGCTGAGCCGCGCGTAAGGTTGTCTTTCCGAGCTCCCCGGTGTGTTCTCCTACTTCTATCAGCGCACATGTTTCATCCGGAATAACGTAGATAGCCCCAAGCGTCGTACCGATCGTACCGCCTTCGCGCAGTTTTCGTGACGCCCCTTCCAGTGCAACACGAAGACGCCTTGAACCAGCAGCCTGGGCGGCTAGCAGCACGGCCTCCGAAGCTTCTACACCACTTTGGAAAAGCATCCCAAGCACGTTGAGTACGCGAGAGACGTTCAACTGGTCAATGATCCGGACAGGTGGAAGCCGCATAATCGAAGCAGCGACCCAATCCCCAAAGCGTACCGATCTGCGATACAGCAAGAACCCGATCGCCAGGATTGCACCCATCCAGAGCAAAGATGTGATTGCGTGATTTACTGCGAGATCCGAGAGCCACAGCACAAAACGAGTCATCCCCGGCAAACGGTGCTCCTCGCCCGCAAAAATCGGCTCAAAACCCGGGATCACCACGGTAAGTACGATCAAAAGCGCAATCATCACGGTAACCAGTACGATTACCGGATAAGTCAGTGCATTTGCAATCTCGGCTCGGGTGCCGGCCTGCCGCTGCAGGTAACGCCCCGCTGTTTCCAGACCTTCGGCCAGTCTGCCACTGCTTTCCGCTGCTCTGATCATCGATGGCAGATACCGGGGCATGCCCGCCTCGATATCCAAAGCATCTGAGAGTGGGCTACCTGCTTGAATGCGTGGTAACAAGTGCCGAGCCATCCTGGCAGAGGGTCGGCTTCCTTTCTGCCGCGAAACGACTTGCAACGCTTGCTCGATATTGAGGCCCGACCCCACCATCGTGCCGATCTGCTCACAAAAGAGCGCCACATCACGTATAGGTATTCGTCGGTTCAAAGTCACGGGGCGGCTCAGCAGATCATTCAAGCTGCCATCCTGCTCAATGATCCGAATCGGCGTCAGATTTTCACCAATCAATTGAACAGTAAGTTGGCGTTCGTCATCTGCTTCCCGGGTAAAAATACGGGAACCCCCTTCCGGCGTAATGGCCCTCACCGTGAATCGTGTCACTATCCGACCTCTTCGACGACACTCAACACTTCCTCCAGTGTCGTTTCCCCTTGTATTACCCTATCCAGGCCATGAGACCATAAGGTCGGCGTGTTCTTTCGCCTGGTGATCCCCAGCAGTACCTCCTCTGCGTGTGGTTGCCGGATTGCTGCCTGCTCCTCCAGGCCGATTGGAAGAGCTTCAAAGATCGGTAATCTGCCTGTATACCCGCGTCCGCGGCACGTCGGGCACCCCATAGCCACGGGTAACTGACATGTCCCAGCCTTATGACCAGACACCGATACCAATGCATGACGTTCATCCCCTGTCGGTTCGCGTGTCGTGCAACATTCTGGACAAATCAGGCGAACCAGCCGTTGTGCACCTGCAAAAACCAGTGTCGACGCCAAAAGATAATCCTCGACCCCGAGATCGAGCAATCGAGTTATGGCTCCGGCTGCCGTATTGGTGTGTAAGGTGGCGAGTACCAGATGCCCCGTCAGAGCCGAACGGATGGCAATATCCGCGGTCTCCTGATCGCGAATTTCACCGATCATGATCACATCCGGATCGTTGCGGAGTACCGATCGCAGGGCGGCCCCGTATGTCAACCCGATCTCCGGTTTGACCTGCAACTGAGATACCCCGGGAAGCGTGTATTCAACCGGATCCTCAACCGTCACGATCTTTCGTTCCGGACTCCGGATCGCGTTCAAGGCGGCATAAAGAGTTGTCGTTTTGCCACTACCTGTCGGACCGGTGATCAAGACGATACCGTGAGGACGATCGAGGGCTGCGCGCAGTGCCTGCAGGCCAGACGGATCGAGGCCCAGGCTCTCCAGTTCAGGCGACACCGAATGCTGCCCGAGCAAGCGCAATACCATGGATTCGCCATGGAGTGTCGGAAAGGTGGCAACGCGTAAATCAAGACTGACTCCTCGTGTTGTAAAGCGGATACGTCCATCCTGTGGCAAACGTCTTTCTGCAATGTCGAGCCGCGCCATGAGTTTCAGTCTCGAGACCACTGATCGCGACCAGCGATTCGACAGCACATCGACTTCCTGCAGAACACCATCGATCCGGTATCGCACGACCAGCGAATCAGCCATCGGTTCGAGATGGACATCCGATGCACCGGCATCCATGGCTTGAGTGAGCAGCTGGTGCGCCATACGTATGGCTGGCGCATCCGAATCATGATCCGAAAGCTTGTCGATATCATCCCCGGCACTGGAAGCGCCCGGCGTAACATTGTCGGTACCTGCAGAAATATCAGCTATTCCTGCCTGGAGATACTCGTCGATATCCGACTCCAGCGCAGCAACCGGTTCCACATCCTTGCCCAGGGCAAAGCGTATACCCGCAATCGCTACGTTATCCTGCGGATTAGCCATGGCCAACCTGACATACGTCTCGGATACCATAACCGGACATACCCGGTGTTTTCGCAAGAAAGCCAGATTGAGATCATTCGGAATATGGGGAGGTTGCGGATACTCGGCACGGGTCAATACAGCGACACCGAGTATCCCTGCAAAGGTCTGCGCCATATCGCGTTCGGATACGACACCCAGTCGCGTCGCTGCAGTAGAAAACGCAATGCCATGTGCCAGTGCTGCCGCCTGTACGCGTTCGATTCCCTCGTCTGTGATGAGTTCGCGTTGCTGAAGTATTTCGATCAGTGCAGAAGTTGTACTGGAAAGGTACTCGGGTAGGTTTGATAAAGCCTGATTGGCTCGCATGCTCATCGTGAATATCGCAGTGCTACCTTGTGCTGAACAAGTCTGGCCTGACCATTGATATGATATTTCTTGCTGAGACTTGCACTGCTACCCCTATGCCAATTATGTGATCGAATTATATCAAAAGAGTGTATTGATTCTGGTCACCAGTGTGATCTGTCCCGGACATCCAGCACCATCGTAAATCAGACTGTTGCTCAAGCGGATTGGCACGCTTAGCTTGTATCAGCGTACATATCGCCCGGGCGACGCGATTGTTGTCATAAGCAGAAATTTAAGAAACTTGTTCATGCACTAAATAAGCGCTATATTTACGCATAAATGACGCTTATTTATCAACAGGAAAAATATGGCAAACGATAAAGAAACAATCCGCCTCAGCTTGAGCGTATCACCCGAGCTAAACGAACGGTTGGAACAGCTGGCTTCTTCTGGGCATACAACTAAAACTGAGATTTTACGCAAAGCCATTGCGCTGTATGACGTGGTCGCTGAAGCCAAATCAGAGAAAAAAAGACTGGGTATTCTTGATCAAAACAAACAATTACTCACTGAAATAGTAGGCATTTAGTGAGTGAACAGAGCAATGAGAGGCACAACGACTCCCAGATCAATCTGGGACAAATCGTTGGCAAGAATCATAAATACGAGCTATCGGTCAGTAATGAAACACCAGAAGATGCTTCTGCCAGAAGAATGAGGGAAATGGCGGATGCTGAACTTAAACGGAAGATGACCTACTCACTATTTTGCTTTGCAATTTTCATGGTAGCCATTGTTTTTGGAAGTTGTGTTTATCTCTTCATGACTGGAGGGGTGGAAGATAAAAAATGGGCCGCCAGTATTATTAGTGCAATTACATCCGGCCTGATCGGTTTTCTGATTGGTCAGGGGAAAAAGTGACTTGCTCTTTTCACTAACGAATGGCTGAAACAGTGTAGAGCTTAGTCTTAAGCAACGTATGCTGACCACATTGCAGTAGTGATGATCCTGTTACTACTGGTAGTGATCTCGCTGATCCGCGAGGTTGGCAGATAGAAGGTCGGGTAGCCGCTCGACATGTAAGTGAAAGGGCGTGCGAGTGCCGAACAAGCAAAATGGGGATGCGCCACTCTGCCTATGAAATTGTGGTGCATCCCCTATTTTGATACTACCGATTGCAACTTACGGCCTTTTACGGCAAGTTAATCTGACACTGGCCCCTTTGATTGCAGTTCTCCGGTCGGAACATCAGAGGGAAAATCAAGTTCAGCATTAAAACCTTCCAGAACCCTTAAAAGCGTCGTAGCGACATCCTTGCCTTGAGCCTGAAAATAAGCGTTAGCGATATGCTTGGCTAGGTCAGCTAGCATAATTCCATATGCTGCAGGATCACTCCAGACATCAGACCTCAATACTATCTTCAATCCCTGACCAGTATCCCATACTCGCAATACCTCAAAAGAGGACTTATCACTTAAGACACTGTCTGGTGTTTTTAACTCCGAGTCAGCCACCCGCTTACTAAAAAAACCAACCATCGCGCGACCTCTTTGATGTGTATAAAAAATGAACTCAGATTTCCCTATTTTCCTCCGATCGATCCAGAACCGCCATAGGCAGGATTACTAGAAGTGCTTAGCTGGTAGGCGAAATCTGCACCCAAAACCGCTCCCCAGTTCATTTCATTGCTCTTTGTAATCTGGCCAAGAATCCCATTGCCCATCAAACTGCTACGTGCTGGACCAACTGGATTTACGACATTTTCAAGTGAGGCAATGCCACCTTTCTGATTAATCATACGTTGTTCCGCAACCTCACGAGAGGTCTTACCTCCAAGAACTTCGTAAACCTTTGCATTACCTGCAACTTCTTCAGTAATTTTTCCTTTTGCAATATGTTGTTCTAATCGAGTTGCAATATTTCCGGATTGACCAACATAAGGAAGGCCGGTTTTCACACCTTGAGAAGCCACATAGATACCCTCAACAATTTGTGTACCTTGTCGCGCGGCATTGAGGGCAGCAAGGCCAGAGGTTGCGGCTCCAATACCAAAATCAACTACCGCATTTCCCCAACTGTAATCTTGACCTGTAGCCCAACTAATGCCATATCCAATCGCAACGTTAGCAGCACCGCCGAGCAGGAAATTAGCAAACTCCCCGCTCGGATCATTGAAGTTGATCGGATTATTCCCCACATAAGCATACAGGTTGAGATCATCCGCGGTACCAATCGGATCGGTCTGCAGGAACCGGCCCAGTGCAGGTGAGTAGAACCGTGCCTTGTAGTAGTACAGATTGAGTGAACCGAGGAACTGCTGGCCGGTGTAGCGGAAGCGAATGCCGGTGGCAATGTTGGGTTCACCATACGGGCCGTAGCTGTGGATGGCGGTGCTGGTACCAGCACTGTTGGCGGTGCCGATGACACTGCCCAGCTGATCCTGGTACAGCTGGGTCTTGTTGTTGGTGGTTTACAAAACATTGGGCTTTATGAATTCCAATAGATGTCAAGTTTAACCACATTCACATTCGAAGGGCTTTCTCATCCTCTTCTGTCCAGTCCTCTGGCGGCCATACTCCTCTTTCTTGCATTGATTTTTTCCGGACTCCAGGAGCGTTCCACTGATCACTATAAATCCGTAAATTTGGCCCAGAAATACCAGCTCTAAACCAACGCTCGACCTGCTCAGCCTGGAAGATGAAATGCGATATGACTTTATTTACCGCAACTTCATCAGATCGAAATCCTAATAATGTATTCGGTTTAAACCAGATTATTGAATAAGGGAAAGCGTGCAGGCGGCCATGCTGTACAAGCTGTGCTATGCAAACATTCTTGGCCGGAACAAATCGACCATATGCATCTATTATCCCATCAGCCGGCACGCTACCAAAGTTCAACACAAATCGCGGCCGTTCATACTTATCAAATTGCACCTCAACTAAATCATTACTCCCATCTCTAATTCGACGATATGGAAAGACGTCACCGCGCCTATGCTCCGGCTGGAATCCCAGCTGGAGCATATATTCATGAAAGTCTTCTTTCAGTGCCTTTTGAAGCATTGATATAATTTTCTGCACTGTATATCAACCTCGGCAATCTATTTTAGGGTTGAGCTTAGGGTTGACCCGATACCACCTCCGATAACGCTTCCTCCCAACCTAGCTGCGCCGACTACCTCGGCCGCAGATGTGCGGATAACCTCGTAGTTATCCAATTCTTTCTGTGCAAGCCTTTGTGGAGCAGTCAGCGTACTCTTTCCATATTTCGCTTCCACTAAGACTTTCTCACCGGTAAGGAGGTTCTTTTGAACTTGATCTACTACCGTGTACGACTTACTTAAAGTTTGCGGTTGTTGAACTGCTATAGGAATTCTCCCTTGCCCCATGCCCTTTATAGCGGCTGCAACATCACCAACAACTCCTTTGGTTGCATTACTTGCGTTATTCAGGAAATAACCGGTTACCTTGCTAGCACCAACATTTCCCACAGCCCCCAGGGCTGCAGAAACACTTACACTGGCCCAGTTGACATCGTAGAAACTTCCACCGTTCGACCACAGTTGAATGCCGAGGTCAATTCCGCCGCCTACTAGTGCACCTATGCACGATGGACACTCCCCGCTCGGGTCAGTGAGGTTAATCGGGTTATTGCGAACATAAGCATAGAGGTTGAGATCATCCGCAGTACCAATCGGATCGGTCTGCAGGAATCTGCCTAAAGCAGGTGAGTAGAACCGTGCCTTATAGTAGTACAGATTGAGTGAACCGATGAACTGCTGGCCGGTGTAGCGGAAACGTGTTCCGGTCATGACAATGCCCAACCCCGCATGAAGCTGGGTTAGGCATTAGAAGAGCAAGACAGGTGCTCATCTTCTTTTAAAATTCTGGTTGTAGCAGAACATTAGCCGTCTGGCAAAGAAATAGACCTAGCTTCTAGCTCAATCTTGTCCCCTGATTGCATCTCTATGGAAAAGTACATGTTTCCGTTCTGCAATTTTTTCGGTCCTTCCACTTCATTGACCGAGACGCTTCCGCCCCACTCTTCGCGTTTAGGCACTCTGAAATCCGATAGTCCCTCTGCCATTAGAAAAACTTCCTGTGATTGGTTGTTTCTAAACGTAATCGTAACCATACCTTTAACCCAATCGATCATTAGTGTTAATAGCGTCCAATCATGCATCATGGTTAGTTGCCTTACGGATAATTTATGGGTAAATGAGCTGCTGGTGATTCTGGCGGAACAACGTTGCCATTAATATTCAACCGCTGACCTTGTGGATCATTCACGTGTGCATGCGGATTCGCACAATTGGTGTGACAAAGGACGCGCTGATTCCCTGTAACAGGGTCAACGTAAGCACCTTTACCAGCTTGAGGGTTGGGGCCTTTGGAAATCAATCCTTTTTCTTTTGCGAAGGTATCTATTTCACTTGGGGTTTTATTGGCAACATCACCCGGATTGATGTGAGGCGACTTGCTTATGCTCCCTGCCGCTGCCCCAATTCTTCTCGCATTTCTGATTTCAGAGACGCCCGGGATCAGGATTAAAGCCCGTTCCCAACCGGAGAGAGAATCACCGGTTATGGGTGTTCTGCCTGCTACTGC
>ENA-UOUJ01001014-UOUJ01001014.1-activated-sludge-metagenome-genome-assembly--contig:-NODE-1014-length-15965-cov-4.804274_pt1 | contig 15965 bp, 14 predicted proteins | sample MGYA00249839_ERZ747224 | MGnify/ENA primary metagenome ERZ747224 (study PRJEB28782, sample SAMN03220277) | activated sludge metagenome | biome: wastewater; feature: sewage sludge; material...
ATGGGGTTCAGCCCGCCTTGATGAGATGCGCCGCCCGCTCCGCGATCATGATCGTCGGCGCATTGGTGTTGCCGCCGATGAGCCTGGGCATCACCGAAGCATCGACCACGCGCAGGCCGTCGACGCCGCGCACGCGCAGCTGCGGGTCGACCACCGAGGCGTCGTCGCTGCCCATGCGGCAGGTGCCGATCGGGTGGTACACACTTTCGGACTTGGCGCGGATGAAGTCGATGAGCCCAGCATCGTCGAGGTCGTCGCGCGCCGGGAAGATCGGCGCGCCGCGGTAGGGGTCGAACGCAGGCTGGGCGAAGATCTCGCGCGAGAGCTTCGCGCACTCGAGCATCATCTTCAGGTCGAAGCCTTCGTCGTCCGACAGGTAGTTCGCCTCGATCCGCGGCTTGTCGTTGACGCGGCTGCCGGCCAGCGTGATGCGGCCGCGGCTGCGCGGGCGCAGGAAGCAGGCGTGCATCGTGTAGCCGTCGCCGGGCAGGCGGTGGCGGCCGTGGTCGTCGAGCATCGCCGGGACGAAGTGGAGCTGGATGTCGGCGCGCTCGTCCGGCGCCAGCGCCGAGCGCACGAAGCCGCCGGCCTCGGCGATGTTGCTGGTGCCGGGGCCGGTGCGTCCGCGCAGGAAGTAGTCGAAGGCGACCTTGAGGTCGCTCATGCGGTCGTAGCTCACGCGCTGCGTCGAATGCCACAGCGTGCACACGTCGAGGTGGTCCTGCAGGTTGGCGCCGACGCCCGGGGCATCGTGCACGACCTTGATCCCGTGCCGGCGCAGCTCCGCCGCCGGGCCGATGCCCGAGAGCATCAGCAGCTGCGGCGAGTTGATCGCGCCGCCGCACAGCAGCACCTCGCGCGTCGCCACCTGGTGGAACGCGCCGCCGGCGGCGCCGTAGACCACGCCGTTGGCGCGGCCGTGTTCGAAGGTGATGCGGTTGGCCTGGGCACCGGTGATGACGGTCAGGTTGGGCCGCGCCTTCGCGGACTCGAGGTACGCGACTGCCGACGAGCAGCGCGCACCGTCGCGCTGGGTCACCTGGTACAGGCCGACGCCGGCCTGCGACGGGCCGTTGAAGTCGTCGTTGCGCGGGATGCCGGCCTGCCGTGCCGCCTCGATGAAGGCCTGCGAAAGCGGGTTGACGTGGCGCAGGTCGGAGACCGACAGCGGGCCGTCGGCGCCATGCAGCGCGTCGGCGCCGCGGGCGTTGCCCTCGCTGCGGCGGAAATACGGCAGCACGGCGTCCCAGCCCCAGCCGGTCGCGCCGTGCGCGGCCCAGTCGTCGTAGTCGGCGGGCACGCCGCGGATGTAGCACATCGCGTTGATCGAACTCGAGCCGCCCAGCACCTTGCCGCGCGGCCACCACAGCCTGCGGCCGCCCAGCTGCGGCTCGGGCGCGGTGTCGTAGTCCCAGTTCACGCCCTTGCGGTTGACCAGCTTGGCCAGCCCGGCGGGCATGTGGATGAAGGGGTGCCAATCGCGCGGCCCGGCCTCAAGCAGCAGCACGCGCACGTCCGGGTCTTCGCTGAGCCGGTGGGCGAGGACGCAGCCGGCCGAGCCAGCGCCGATGATGATGTAGTCCCAGGCGACAGGCGCGGAGGCGGGTTTCAGGGGCATCGCCGCATGTTGGGCGGGGGGGCTAGAGCATATGCTCGGGCGGTTGGCAGGGACTCCGGGTTTCGCTACCGTTTGCGCGCCCCACGCGTGGAAACCGAATGAGCAGCGCCTCCGAACTCGATACCCCCGCGGGCCGGGCCGCGCGCTTCCGCGCCGCGCTGGCCGAATCGCCACCGCTGCTGTGGTCGTTCCTCTATTTCTTCTGCCTGCTCAGCGGCTATTACGTGCTGCGTCCGGTGCGCGAAGCGATGGCGGCCTCCAGCGACGTCGAGGCGGTGTTCCCGCCGGCGCTGATCGCCTGGTTCGCCGAGCGCGGCGTGGCCCTGGGCGAGTTCACGCTGCAGTTCATCTTCACCACGGTGTTCGTGATCATGCTGCTGCTGCAGCCGGTCTACGGCTGGCTGGTCAGTCGCTTCGCGCGGCGGGTGTTCCTGCCGGTGATCTACGGCTTCTTCATCGTGACCCTGCTGGGCTTCTACGCGATGTTCGACAGCGGTGTGGCCGGGCGCGGGCTGGCCTTCATCCTCTGGCTCACCGTGTTCAACCTGTTCGCGGTGGCGGTGTTCTGGAGCTTCATGGCCGACGTCTACAGTAACGCCGAGGCGCGGAAGTACTACGGCTACATCGGCGCGGCGGGCACGATCGGCGCCTTCCTCGGACCGATCCTGACGCGCAGCCTGGTCGAGCGCGTCGGCATCCCGAACATGATGCTGGTCTCGGCGGTGTTGCTGAGCCTGTGCGTGGTCTGCATCCTGCGGCTGCGCCGCTACGCCGTGCTGCGCGAGGCCGAGCGCGGGCTGCGCAGCGGCGAAGTGCCGATGGGCGGCGAGGTGTGGGCCGGGCTCAAGCTGGTCGCGAAGGAGCCGCTGCTGCGCTGGATGGCGCTGTTCGTGGTGCTGGGCGTGGGCGTGGGCACCCTGCTGTACAACGAGCAGAACCGGATCGCGCGGACGCTGTTCACGACCGCCGAGGAGCGCACCGCCTTCTTCGCCACCATCGACCTGGCGGTGAACTCCCTGGCGCTGGTGGTTCAGCTGTTCATCACCCGCGCACTGCTGTCGCGCTTCGGCATCGGGCCGGCGCTGCTGGTTCCCGCCGTCGCGATCATCCTCGGATTCTCCATCCTGGCGGCGTCGCCGCTGCCGATCATGATCGCGATCGTGCAGGTGGTGACACGCGCCAGCGAGTTCTCGCTGGCCAAGCCCGCGCGCGAGACCATCTACACCCGGGTCGGGCGCGAATGGCGCTACAAGGCCGGCGCGGCCATCGACACGGTGATCTACCGCGGCGCCGACCTGACCTTCGTCTGGGTGCACAAGCTGCTGTCCTCGTTCGGGACCAGCGTCGTGTTCGGCGCCGGCGTGCTGATCGCCTCGGGCATGACCTTCAGCGCCTGGCGGCTGCTGAAAGAGGAAGCGAAGCTGCCTTCGGAGCGCGCGCCCCGCGAAGGCCCGAAATCACCGTAGGAGCCAGCGAAAGCGGTCGCGGGCATGGCCCGCTCCTACAGGAACAGCGGTGCGGCGTTCAGCCGGCCCGGCGCGGCGACACCCACATCGCGATGCGCGCGTTGAACGTGGTCTCGCCGTCCGGGTCGGTGACGACGACGTCCATCGGCAGCTCATAGCCTTCCGCGGCTTCGTGCGGCGCGAACGCCGGCGTGGCCACCGCGCGCTGCAGGCCGACGGCCTTCTTGCGGTACCCGACGCTCATGCCCTTCGGGATCCAGCGCATCGAGGCGGGAATGCTGACGTCGCAGGTCAGACCGCCGACGAACTCGGCCAGGTTGCACAGCGCGATCGCGTGCACGGTGCCGAGGTGGTTGGTGACGCGGCGGCGATGCGCGATGGTCGCCTCGCCACGGCCGGGTTCGAGCGAGACCATGCGCGGCGCGATGCTGGCGAAGTAGGGCGCCTTGAAGCAGATCAGCTTCGAGAACAGCCAGCGGCCGAGCGGCTTGCGACTGAGGCTGCGATACACCTGCAGGACGTTGGCTCTCATCGTGGTCTCGCATTTGGCTCCCTCCCTTGCGCAGCAGGGGAGGGCTGGGGAGGGGTTGCTTCCTGCCTTGGCCCTCCTCCTGCTGCGCAAGGTGAGGTGCAAGGCTCATACCCATTCGCGATCAGAAATTTGAACGTAGGAGCGGGCCATGCCCGCGACCGGCGGCGGTCGGGGTAGCGTCGCGACTCGGTCGCGCCCATGGGGCGCTCCTACGCGAGTCCATACTTATGATCGCAATTCGGTATCAAGCCGCCTCGCGCGACTGCCGCTTGTGCTGCGGCAGGTCGTAATACCCGGCCGAGCGCAGCTCGTGCGGGTCGAAGTCGTCGACGGTGATCACGTCCAGCGTCAGCTCGCGCAGCTCCTCGAGCTGTTTGCGTTCGTCGGCCGTGATCCAGCCCTCGCGCACGCCCTCGTCGAGCTGGCTGGCGAAATCGAGCGCCTCGATGTCGCTGGTCTTGAGCGCCTTGAGGAACTTGCGCTCCACCGGTTCGGCGGCGATCGCCTTGGCCAGGTAGCTGTCGATACGGCCACCCATGTTGTTCGGGCAGGGCGTCAGGAACACGCCCTCGCCAAGGCGGTCGCGGGCCTCGTTGGGCGCCATCAGCGACAGCGCCACGCGATGGCTCAGGCGGTCGCCCGGCGGCACCGCGCGGCGGCCGAACGGGAACACCACCGGCCACAGCAGCCAGCCCAGCGGCTTGATCGGGAAGTTGCGCAGCGCCTGCGACAGCGCCAGCTCGATCTGGTGGGCGCTGTTGTGGAAGGCCCAGGCCAGCAGCTGCCGGTCGGACTCCGGCGCGCCGGCGTCATGGTGGCGCTTGAGCACCGCGCCCATCATGTACAGGTGGCTGAGCACGTCGCCGAGCCGGCCCGACAGCGATTCCTTGAACTTCAGCTTGCCGCCGAGCGCGCCCAGCGACACGTCGGTGAGCAGGGCGAGGTTGGCGGCATAGCGGTCGAGCCTGCGGAAGTAGCGGCGGGTGTTGTCGTCGCCCGGTGCCGAGGCAAACCTGGCGCCGGTGATGCCGAACCAGAACGAGCGCGTGGCGTTGGAGATCGCGCCGCCGATGTGGCTGTACAGCGCGTCGTCGAGTGCGTCCAGGCCGGCCTTCGTGTCCGGGTCCTGCGCCGCCTTCATCTCCTTCATGATCCAGGGATGGCAGAGGATCGAGCCCTGGCCGAAGATCAGCAGGCTGCGGGTCATGATGTTGGCGCCTTCGACCGTGATCGCGATCGGCGAGGCCTGCCAGGCGCGTCCGCCGAGGTTGCGCGGGCCGAGGATGATGCCCTTGCCGCCGATGATGTCCATGAAGTCGCTGGCGATCTCGCGGCCCATCGTGGTGCAGTGGTACTTGGCGATCGCCGACGGCACCGAGGGCACGTCGCCGCGGTCGACCGCGGCCGCCGTCGCCTGCGACAGCGCGCTGATCGCGTAGGCCTTGCCGCCGATGCGCGCCAGCGCCTCCTCGACGCCTTCGAAGCGGCCGATCGACAGCCCGAACTGCTTGCGGATGCGCGCATAGGCGCCGCCGACCACGGCCGCGAACTTGGCGCCGCCGCTGGCGGTGGAGGGCAGGGTGATCGAGCGCCCGATCGCCAGGCATTCATTGAGCATGTTCCAGCCCAGGCCGGCCTTGTCGACGCCGCCGACCAGGTGCTGCAGGGGCAGGAACACTTCCTTGCCGCGCACCGGCCCGTTCTGGAACGGCGAGTTGAGCGGGAAGTGGCGGCGTCCGACCTCGACGCCGTCGGTGTCGCGCGGCAGCAGCGCCAGGGTGATGCCGATGTCGCGGGTGTCGCCGACCAGGCCATCGGGGTCGTACATGCGGAAGGCGAGGCCGATCAGCGTCGCCACCGGCGCCAGGGTGATGTAGCGCTTGTCGAAGGTCAGCTTCACGCCCAGCACCTGGGCGCCGTTCCACTCGCCCTTGCAGACGATGCCGAAGTCGGGGATCGAGGTCGCGTCGGAGCCGGCGAAGGGACCGGTCAGGCCGAAGCAGGGCACTTCCTGGCCGGCGGCCAGGCGCGGCAGGTAGTAGTCCTTCTGGTCCTGGGTGCCGTAGTGCATCAGCAGCTCGCCCGGGCCGAGCGAGTTGGGCACGCCGACGGTCGAGCTGACCACGGTCGACGCCGACGCCAGCTTCTGGATCACCTTGTGGTGCGCCAGCGCGCTGAAGCCGAGGCCGCCGTATTCCTTCGGGATGATCATGCCGAAGAAGCGGTTGCGCTTGATGAAGTCCCACATCTCCGGCGGCAGGTCGGCATGGACGTGGTTGATCTGCCACTCGTCGACCATCCGGCAGAGTTCTTCCACCGGGCCGTCGAGGAAGGCCTGCTCCTCCTTGGTCAGCTCCGGCTTCGGGTAGGCCAGCAGCTTGTTCCAGTCCGGATCGCCGGTGAACAGCTCGCCCTCGAAGCCGACCGAGCCGGTTTCCAGCGCGATGCGCTCGGTCTGCGACAGCGGCGGCAGCGCCCGGCGCAGGAAGCCCAGCGCCGGTGCGGTGATCAGCGGCTTGCGCACGAACGGCAGCAGCAGCGGCACCGCGACCAGGGCGAGCAGGGCGCCGGCGACCACCGTGGCGGTGCGGTCGGCGCCGAGGAACCAGCAGCCGAGCAGCAAGGTGGCGGTGATCGCGACCCAGGTGGCCAGGCGCAGGCGGTGGTAGGCCGAGAACGCGCCGGCGAGCAGGAGCGCGAGGAAGGGAAGGGCGACGCTCATTGCAGGTGCCTCCGAGGGGAAGAATGGCCGCGCCGGCTGGAAAGCGCCGTGACGGGCCTGACCGTACGCACGAGTATGGTGATGCATTCCGGGCTTGTCAACGCGGGTCGCGATCGGCGAGGATACTTTTCCCGACGCTGGCGTATGGACGACGATCGACATGGCCAAACCTGCCGCCAGGCCGCCCGCCAAGGCCGCTGCCGCAGAGGCAAAGCCTGAATCCGCCAGGCCCGAGCGCAGCGGTCGCCTGAGCGCGGACGACTGGGCGCAGGCGGCCCTCGACATGATCGCGGAGCAGGGCGTGGCCGCGGTGGCGGTGGAACCGCTGGCGCGCCGGCTCGGCGTCACCAAGGGCAGCTTCTACTGGCACTTCCCCTCGCGCGAGGCGCTGCTGCAGGCGGCGCTGGAGCGCTGGGAAAGCGTCGAGCAGGAGGATGTGTTCGGCACCCTCGAGCGCGTGCCCGATCCGCGCGAGCGCCTGCGCGCGCTGTTCCAGATGGTCGCGCACGAATACCAGTCGCACGTGATCTACAGCGCCCTGCTCAAGGCACTCGACCATCCGGCGGTGCAGCCGGTGATCGACCGCGTGTCCAAGCGCCGCCTCGACTACCTCACCGCCTCGTTCCGCCAGACCGGCCTCGGCCGCGAGGACGCCCAGCACCGCGCGCGCCTGACCTACGCCGCCTACGTCGGCTTCCTCCAGCTCAACCTGCAGTTGCACCAGGCGCGAATGCCGCAGGAGGAATTCGAGGCCTACGTCGAGCACCTGGCGAGGACGCTGGTGCCGGCCTGAGGCATTGCGCCAGCGTCAACGTCGTTCCCGCGACCGCGGCCCGATGCCGGGCTTGATGCACGAGGCCATATTGATGTCATCCCGAGCGCAGCGAGGGATCTGCGTTTTCCGGAAGCCCTGGGCAAGAGCAGATCCCTCGCTGCGCTCGGGATGACAGACGGGAAGGCCCTAACCAGGTCCCGGCTTCGCCTGCAGCACGCCACCGCGCCATTCCATCTGCGCCTGCGCGTGTCCGCGCCCGTCCAGCCAGCGCAGGATCGAGCGCACCGTGACCACCGGATAGTCGCCCGACAGGCGCGTGCCGACGCCGTGGTCGGTGAACGCGACGTTGCTGCCGAACAGGCCGCCGAGCACCCGCTTCGAATACGGGATGTGGATGGTGTCGGCGCGGAAGTCGTCGCGGGCGGCGAGGGACCACGCAGCGCGCCGGTCGCGGAGATCGCCGCCCGCCGGCAGGGTGGCCGCCAGCGTTTCCAGCACCCATGCCGTCGAGTTCTGGTAGTCGCGGCTGCCGGGACGCGCGATCAGGCTGTAGTTCGGCTGGTACAGCGGATTGGCCGGCAGCGCGCGCAGGTGTGCGGCGAGGCGCCGTGCATGCTCCGGCTGCAGCCAGACGATGCGTGCGTCCTGGTTGACCAAGTCGTCGGAGAAGAAGTCCACCAGCCCCTGCGCATACAGCCCGGAGCGATGGCTGCCGCATTCGTTGAGCAGGTGCACCACGCTCCAGCGGCCGTCGACGTGGTCGCGCACGGCGAAGCCGGCGTGGCTGTAGACGAGGCCGTGTTCGGACAGGTCGCGTCCGATCCGCGCGACCAGCGCGACCGGGGCATCCGCGCGATCCAGCGCCGCGGCCGTGCGCAGGGCGGTCTCGGCGGCGGCCGCGACCTTCTCCGGCGCCATCGCCATCGCCTCGCAGCCGGTGCCGGCCTCGACGCGCAGCGGCAGCAGGCATGACAGGGCCAGCAGCCCGGCCAGCAGCCGGTTCACAGCGGCAATCTCCGCGAATGCAGGTGTGGCCGTGCGAGCGCGTTGGCGACGAAGCACAGCGACTCGCCGGCAACGCTGAGGATCCAGCCGGCGGCCACCGCGGTCACGACGACCGCGCTGCCGACCGCGATCCCCAGCGCCTTCGCCGCCTCGGCGGAGATCATGACGACCGCCGACGTGCCCACCGCCACCGCGGAGATCGTCAGCGCGACCGCGCCGCCGCTGGCTTCGATCGCGCTCACAGAGAACGCCGCGCCGGCGGACAGGGCCTCGGCCATCACGATCGGCACCTCCACCGAGGCGGCGAGGCTCGCTTCGGATTGCCGGCTGAGGTCGGATTGGGTCGCGGCGCGCACCGGGGCGATGGCTGCGGACAGGGCCAGTGCGGCCAACAGGACGAGGAAGCGGATGCGCATGGCGGCGGGACCGTCGGCAGTGGGCGTGCGCGCAGCCTTGGCGCCCGACGAACGGAGCGGCAAGCGGCATCGGCAAAGTCAACCCCGCGACGCCGGCCGGTAGAGTATTTTTGCACCATGAGCGTATCCGTCGACCTGATCAACGCCCTCAAGCGCAGCCTGCGCGCGCAGGGGCTGACCTACCGCGAGCTGGCGCAGCGCATCGGGCTGAGCGAGGCGGCGGTCAAGCGCATGTTCTCGCGGCGGGCGATGAGCCTGCTACGGCTGGAGCAGATCTGCGAGGTGCTCGGCGTCGGCCTGGCCGAACTGGGCGCCGAAGCCGGGCGCGGCAGCGAGCCGATGGCGCGGCTGAGCGAGGCGCAGGAGCAGGCCCTGGTCGACGATCCGGCGCTGATGCTGGCGATGTTCCTCGGCATCAACCGCTGGCGCCAGGACGACGTGATGGCGCATTTCGACTTCAGCCTGCCGCAGTGGACCGGCCTGCTGGTCAAGCTCGACCGCCTCGGCATCATCGAGCTGCAGCCAGGCAACCGCGTGCGTCCGCTGACCGCGCGCAACTTCCGCTGGCTCACCGACGGGCCGATGGAGCGCCACTTCCGCGGCGCATTGCTGGGCGACTACTTCGCCGATCCCTTCGACGGCGAGCAGGACCGCCTGCTCCTGCTCAGCGGCTCGCTCAGCCCCGAGGGCGTGCAGCAGATGAAGCAGCGACTGGACGACGTCGCCCGCGAATTCGACGGCCTGCTCGCGCGCGACGCCTCGCTACCGGCCGAGGCCCGCACCGGCGTGAGCCTGGTGCTGGCGCAGAAGCCGTGGCTGCTGAGGCTGTTCGCGCCGTACCGCCGCGCGCAGGACTGATAACGCTGTCATTACCCCGCAGCCGGTGCCGCCGGTGGCGCTGGCGCCGCGCGCGCGCATAGACTGTCGACTTTGCGGTCTTTTACGGCGTTTCGCCGGACTTTTGGGAGGACATCGATGCATGCAGTTCCGCGCCCGCAGGTCTCACCTGCGTCGGGCAGCCGTCTGGCTGCGCTGAACGACTGGGTGGCCGAGGTCGCCAGGCTGACGCGGCCCGACCGCATCCACTGGTGCGACGGCAGCGACGACGAGTACGCCGCCCTGGTCGCGGGCATGCTCGATGACGGCACCCTGGTCGAGCTGAACCAGGACACGCACCCGGGCTGCTACCTGCATCGCTCCGACCCCGACGACGTCGCCCGGGTGGAGCACCTGACTTTCGTCTGCTCGCGCGAGCGCGACGACGCCGGTCCCAACAACCACTGGATGGCGCCGGACGAGGCGCACGCCAAGATCGACGCGCTGTTCGCCGGCTGCATGCGCGGGCGCACGCTGTACGTGGTGCCGTACTGCATGGGGCCGATCGACTCGCCGCTGGCGCGCTGCGGCGTCGAGATCACCGACTCCCCCTACGTGGTGGCGAACATGCGCCTGATGACGCGCATGGGCAGCGCAACGCTGGCGCGCATCGAGCGCGAGGGTGCGCAGGGCAAGTCGTTCGTGCGCGGCCTGCACTCAACCGGCGAGCTCGACCCGGACCGCCGCTTCATCATGCATTTCCCCGAGGAGCTGTCGATCAAGTCCTACGGCTCGGGCTACGGCGGCAATGCCCTGCTCGGCAAGAAGTGCCACGCGCTGCGGATCGCCTCGTGGCAGGCGCGGCGCGAGGGCTGGCTGGCCGAGCACATGCTGATCCTCGGCCTCGAGTCGCCGGAAGGAAACACGCATTACATCGCGGCCGCCTTCCCCAGCGCCTGCGGCAAGACCAACCTGGCGATGCTGATCCCGCCGGAGGAGTACCGGCGCAAGGGCTGGAAGGTCCACACCATCGGCGACGATATCTGCTGGATGCACCCGGGCGAGGACGGCCGGCTGTGGGCGATCAATCCCGAGGCCGGCTATTTCGGCGTCGCGCCGGGCACCTCGGCCAAGACCAACCCGAACGCGCTGGCGACGATCCAGCGCGACACCATCTTCACCAATGTCGCCGTCACCGCAGACAACCAGCCGTGGTGGGAAGGGCTGGACGACCGCGTGCCGGTGACCGACTGGCAGGGGCGGCCCTACGATCCGGCCAACGGCCCGGCCGCGCATCCCAACTCGCGCTTCACGGTCAGCGCGAAGCAGTGCCCGTCCTGGTCGCCGCGTGCGGAGGATGCACAGGGCGTGCCGATCTCGGCGATCGTGTTCGGCGGCCGCCGCGCCACCCTGATGCCGCTGGTGTTCGAGGCCCGCGACTGGGCCCACGGCGTGCGCGTCGGCGCCTCGATGGGCTCGGAGACCACCGCCGCCGCCACCGGCAAGACCGGCGTGATGCGCCGCGACCCGATGGCGATGAAGCCGTTCTGCGGCTACCACTTCGGCGACTACTTCGCGCACTGGCTGTCGTTCGACCAGCCCGGCGCGAAGCTGCCGCAGGTCTTCCACGTCAACTGGTTCCGCAAGGGCGAAGACGGCAAGTTCCTGTGGCCGGGCTTCGGCGAGAACATGCGCGTGCTGGAGTGGATCGTGGGGCGGGTCGAGGGCAGCCACGAGGCCCGCGACAGCGCCGTGGGCCTGCTTCCGCTCGAAGGCGCGATCGTGTCGCCGGAATGCCCGGCCGACGCACTGGCCGCGGTCACCGGTTTCGACGAGGCCGGCTGGCCGGCGGAACAGGCCGAGGTCGCCGAGCACATGGAAGCCTATCGCGGCCGCCTGCCGACGCAGGTGGCCTGAGGCCCGAAAAGATCAACGTAGGAGCGGGCCATGCCCGCGACCAGCGGCGAGCGGAATCCCGTTGCACCCGGTCGTGTCCCGGACAGGACCATGGACGCGGTTGTTGACCGGCACGGCGCGCGGCGGCGCGTTCATCATCCCGGCAGCGGCAGGATCCGCGCGGCGCGGGGCGCTCCTGCGCCATTCGATGATTTGATCGCAGGTTGGCATGAAGCCCGTGCGACGTTCGCCGCCGCCGGCCGATAGAATGGGGCCGTGCCGGTCAGGCGAGGACGGAATGGGTTCGTGAACGCACAACAGCTGTCGTCTTTGGTGAATGCCGCCGGGGCCGCTGCCGCCGGCGGGCGCTGGCAGGAGGCCGAGCGGCTCTGGGGCCAGGTGCAGGCGCTGGACCCGGGCAACGTGCAGGCGCTCTTCAGCCTGGGCGTGCACGCCTTCCAGCGCGGCGACTCGCGGGCCGCGCTGGAGACGCTGCAGCAGGCGCGCGCGCGCGCGCCGCGCGACCCGATGATCCTGCTGACCATCGGCCGGGTCCATCGCGAAAGCGGACAGCCGGAGCAGGAGTGGGGCACGATCATCGCCGCGCTTGAGATCGATCCGTATTTCCTGCCGGGACTGCTGGGCCGGGGCGAGTTCCACGAGCGCCAGGGCAATCCCAGGGCGGCGGCGCACGCCTTTCGCAACGTGCTCACGGTCGCGCCGGCCGAGCCCGACTGGCCGCCGGCACTGCGGCGACGGCTTGAGCACGCGCGCGAGATGGTCGAACGTGACACCCTGGAGCTCGTCGACTTCCTCGGGCATCGTGTGGCCGCCAAGCGCGCCACCGTGGACGAGGCGCGGTCGGCGCGCTGGGACGAGGCGGTGTCGATCCTCGCCGGGCGCACGCGGCCCTACCATTCCCAGTGCAACCAGCTGCAGGTGCCGCGGCTGCCGGCGCTCACCTTCTATGACGACGCGCTGTTCCCGTGGATGCGCGAACTCGAATCGCGCACCGATGCGATCAAGGCCGAGCTGCAGGCCATGCTCGCCAGTCGCGGCGACGAATTCGTCCCCTACATCCAGTACAAGCCGGGCGACCCGGTCAACCAGTGGGACAAGCTCAACCACTCGCGCAACTGGAGCGGCTTCCACCTGTACGCGCACGGTGAACCGGTGCACGAGCACCTGGCACAGTGCCCGCGCACCGCGGAGACGCTGGCGCTGGTGGATGCGGTGGAGATCGCCGGGCTGTGCCCGAACGCGATGTTCTCCGCGCTGGCGCCGGGCGCGCACATCCCGCCGCATACCGGCGAAACCAACGCGCGGCTGGTCGCGCACCTGCCGCTGGTGGTGCCCGAGGGCTGCACGTTCCGCGTCGGCTACGACACGAAGCACTGGCGCGAGGGCAAGTGCTGGGTGTTCGACGACACGCTGGAGCACGAGGCACGCAACGACAGCGACCAGCTGCGCGTGATCCTGATGTTCGACGTATGGAACCCGCTGCTCAGCCAGGCCGAGCGGGAAATGGCGACGGCACTCGCGGGCGCGATGCGCGACTGGCGCAGCGCAAGCGACGTGGCCTGAGCCGGCGGGCTATTCTTGCAATCACACCAAAGGGACGATGCCGATGCGCTGTCTTCTGCCAATGATCCTGTTGCTGCTTGCACTGCCGGTGGCGGCGCAGCAGCCCACCCACGCCTGCGCCAGCGAGGCCCAAGCCGCCGCGCGGCTGGCCTGCTACGACAAGGCGTTTCCGCCGCCGCCGGAAGTGATCGAGGCGGCAACGGAGCAGGCGCAGGCCGATTTCGGCCTGAGCCAACCACGGGATGCGCTGCGCAATCCGGGGCAGACCGTCGAGCAAGCCGACCCGCAACGCATCGAAAGCCGGGTCACCAAGGTGGACCATTACAACGGGCAGCGCGTCTTCAGCCTCGAGAACGGGCAGGTGTGGACGCAAGCCGAATCACGCAGCAGCGGCCATGTGCAGGACGGTGATGTCGTGCAGGTGCGCAAGGCGCTGATGGGTACCTACATGCTGATAATGCCGAACGGCGTGGCCTTGCGCGTGCGTCGCACTCGCTGAACGCGGCGGTGCAGACGCCCCGCGCCCAGCCGTTGGATGCGGCGCAGGCCGAGCGATTCAGGCAAGCGCTGGGCCTGATGAAGTCCGGACAGCACGCGCAGGCGCTATCCATCGCCGAAGCCCTGGCCGGACAGGCGCCGCAGGCAGCGGATGCGTGGCAGTTGCTGGGCATGTGCCTGGCGGACAACGGTCGCCAGGACCAAGCCGACGCGGCGTTCGAACGCGCCCTGGCCCTGGTACCGGGCAACGCCATGGTGTCGCGCAACTACGGCGTGTCCCTCGCCCGGCACGGCAAGGCCTTGCGCGCGCAAGGCCAACTGGAAGCAGCCGAACCCGTGCTGCGCAAGGCGCTTGCGATGTCGCCGGAACAGCCGTCCGCATGGGTCGACCTGGGCGCGGTGCTGCGTTTGCTGGGGCGCGTCGACGAGGCGCTGGCCGCGTTCCGGCGGGCGGAAGGAATGCTGCAGCAACGCGGCGTCGACCAGCCTGAACTGCAGGACGCCATCAACGGCGTTTTGGCCGATGCCGGTCGTCCTGCGGATGCGCTGGCGGGTGCGAGAAAGCTTGTCGCCGTGCATCCGGAACATGCGCCGGCCCACGAAACATTGGGCAACCTGCTGTGGGAGAACGGTGCGGAACTCGCGCCGGGCGAAGACCCGCTGGACGAATTTCGTGCCGCCGCGCAGGCGCAGCCGGACAACCGTGCGCTGCAGCTGGCGTTTGCACGCATGCTGATGGCGGCAAGGCGCGCGGAAGAAGCGCTGGCGCTGCTGCATCCGTTGCGCCAGCGCGAACCCGGCAATGCCTTGCTGGACTGGCTTGCCGCCGACGCGCTGGACGCGCTGCAGCAGCACGAACAAGCGGCGTCGTTGTACGCAGCGGCGGCGCGTGGTGGGTTGGACGAGCTGCCGGAGTTCCTCAATGCGCGGGCGCGGCATGCGTTTCGCGCGCGAGACCATGACCTGGCAGCGAACTGCGCGGAAAAAGCGGTCAGGCTCGATCCGCGCAACCAGGAAGGCTGGAGCCATCTGGGGACGGCGTGGCGGCTGGCCGGCGATGAGCGCGAGCACTGGCTGTTCGATTACGAAAGACTGGTGGGCTTTGTCGAGGTCGCGCCGCCACCGGGTTTCGATGACTTGCCCGCATTCCTGCAAACACTGGCAGCCACGCTGGAAGCCATGCACAACGCCAAGCGGGAGCCGGTGAACCAAAGCGTGCGTGGTGGCACGCAGACGACGGGCCTGCTGTTCGGGCGTGACGATGCGATCATCCGCGCGGCGGAGGGCGCCCTGCGCACGGCAGTCGAGGGCTGGATAGGCACGCTGCCGAACGATGCGGCCCATCCGTTCCTGTCGCGCAAACAGCGCAGCGTGGGCTTCGTCGGCTCGTGGTCGGTGCGGCTCAGCTCGGCGGGGCGCCATTCCAACCACATCCACCCAAAGGGCTGGGCGAGCTCGGCCTTCTACGTCTCGCTGCCCGGCAGCGTGCTCGAGTCGGACAGCGAATCCCGTGCCGGGTGGATCCAGTTCGGGCAACCGCTGGAAGAGCTGGGACTCGACCTGCCGCCGCGTCGCGTCATCCAGCCCAGGCCGGGCCATCTGGCGCTGTTCCCGTCCTGGACGTGGCACGGCACCGTGCCGTTCGAGGCGCCGGAGCCGCGGCTGACCATCGCCTTCGACATGCAGCCGAGGGCGTAGACGCCGCCCGTTCCCGCCGCACGGTCCACACGGCTGCCGAAGGGGGCGCTGAACCGCTGAAGCCGGAAATGCCGACGCGCCGTTTTCACGAGAATTCAGGTTTGTTCACGCGAAACGACTGGCGCTTGCGCGCATTGCCCGGCACGATATCGCTGTCCTGCCGAATCCGTGGCAGGTTCCCGAGTCCTGTCGAAGAGACCGTCATGCGCATCCAGTCCATTGATTCCAGCCGCCAATCCGACGCATCTGCCGCCCGCGAGCTGCGGCAGCCACGTATCCGCCATCTGCTGTTCGCCGTTGCCGCCATCGGCCTGCTGTCCATCGGGCAGGCGGCGGCGCAGGAGGCGGACGAGTCGGATTCCGCGCAGGCCGCTGCGCCTGCAGGCGCGAAGGTGGGCAAGAACGGCAAGGTATGCGAGTACGAAGTTGTCACCGGCAGCCGGATGAAGAAAAGGGTGTGCCACACGCCGGAACAGTGGGAGGCCCGCGAACGGGCGGCGAAACAATTGACGCGCGAACTGGATCGCAAGCCGGTCGGCGCGGATGCCAGCGGCATTTGAAGCCTGGAGCGCCCGGCACGATCCCGTTCCGGGCACCTGAGCAACTGTCCTGTGAGCCATAGGTTGGGGTGAGATCGCGGCCCGGGCATTCGGGGCGGCATTCGGTGTGTCCGTTGGGTTCCCCCGGATCCAGTCACCTATGGGGCATGGTCCCGGATGCGTGCGTAACCCCATTCGCGATCACACGATCAAGTGCAGGAGCGGGCCACGCCCGCGACCCTTAGTACCCGGACCAGCCTCGCCGTCCGGTCGCACGCATGGCGCGAACCTACAGGCGGCTCGAGCGGACGGAGCACGAAAAAAAGTTCTTCTCCCATCCGAGTAACGTCTGGCCGGATGGGGAGGGGTCAGATCAGGGCTTGCGGCTGGAGGTCGTCCC
>ENA-UOUJ01001015-UOUJ01001015.1-activated-sludge-metagenome-genome-assembly--contig:-NODE-1015-length-15961-cov-10.355212_pt1 | contig 15961 bp, 13 predicted proteins | sample MGYA00249839_ERZ747224 | MGnify/ENA primary metagenome ERZ747224 (study PRJEB28782, sample SAMN03220277) | activated sludge metagenome | biome: wastewater; feature: sewage sludge; material...
CCACGACGCGCGTCCGACCGCTGCTTTCGCGGCTTGCGCCGCTCCTACAGGGCGCGCGGCGCCGCGATGGTTCGTGTAGGAGCGCCGCAAGGCGCGAACACGGCGCTGGAGCCGGGACGTATCAATGCCGCGAAGGCGGCTCGCCGAAAATGGCGGTGAGGCTCTCGGCGTCGAGCACGGCTTCAGACCAATGTTCGAGCTGCGCTTCGCTGGCGCTAGAAAGGCGTTGGCGGATCCAGGACGGCAACTCTCCGAAACGACGGGTCAACTGGCGCTCGAGCATGCGGACTTCGCCTTCCATCCGCCCTTCCATCCGCCCCTTCTTCTCGCCTTCGGCTTCAAACTCTTTTGCCCATTTTTCAATGCGTTGCGAAAGCATGGTCTTCAGTTCCTGCAGGTCGTCCAGCTCGGGGAGAAGGATGGGGGATTTGCGGTTCCGCCGCAAGGCGGCGCGCAACCAGATGGCGATCACGCGGCGCACGGTGGCGTATTCGGGGTCGCGGGTGGTGGCTTCGACCTCGGCGACGATGCGTTGGACCGCCTCAAGCGTATGCGGTTGCTCGAGTTGGAAGATGGCGGCGACGAGGTTCCGTGGCAGGCGGGTGAGGACCTCGGGCGTGCAGGCGCCCTCGTCGATCAGCAGGTAGCGCATCGACGGCTGCAGCGGCGCGAGGAAGCCGGGGACCCTGGGCAGCAGCGCGTCCAACGCGGTTGGAGCCTTCCAGCGCGGCTCGCCGTTGTAGAGCACGATCGGCAGCACCGGCGGAAGGAGGCCGTCGGGGCCGAGTTGTTTGCCGCGCACGAGGTCCTGGTAGAGCAGCCCGACGTACACGAGCATGCGCAGCGCCATGAAGCGGTCGATGCGGCTCTGGAATTCGATGAGCAGATAGAGATAGACCCAGCGCTCGTCGGCCTTGACCCGCCAGACGACATCGTCGGCACGATTGCGCAGGTCTTCGCTGACGTAGTGGCCGTTGACGAGTTCGAGCGTGGAGAAGTCCAGCCGCGCGAGCCAAGGGTCGTCGATGAAGCCCTGCAGCAGATCGCGCACCATCAACGGATCGGAGAAGAGCAGCTTGTAACCGGTGTCGTGGTTGGCAGGCATTGGGGGACCGCGCGAGGGGGAAGGATCCCGATTATTGTTTTTGCATTCTTAAATACCAAGCGCAAAAGCCCTCAAGGGTTGTGTAGGAGCGCCGCAAGGCGCGAATCGGGCGGTGGGTGGTGCGGCTGCGTTTGGGGGTAACGCGCCTGCGTTTGGGGGCGGCTCGTGCTGGGTCGCTGCGTTCGCGCCTTGCGGCGCTCCTACATGAACCATCGTAGCCCGACGCCATGTGGAGCATCGTAGCCCGGCGCCATGTTGTGGAGCATCGCCGCCCGGCGCCCTGTAGGAGCGCCGCAAGGCGCGAATCGGCCGGTGGGTTGTGCGCCTGCGTTCGGGGGTAACGCGCCTGCGTTTGGGGGTGACCAGCGCTGGGCCGCTGCGTTCGCGCCTTGCGGCGCTCCGACAGGGGGCGGTGCGGGTTGGGTGGCGCGCTCCTGCGCGGGCGAGAAGTTCCCTTTGGCATTTCCGGGACATCAACTATGCTTCTCGCATGAAATGGCATGCACGCTCCCTGCGGACGGGCCGCTACTCCGAACGCGGCCGAATCTATCTCGTGACGACGGTGACGGCCGGTCGTGCGCCGCTGTTCGCGGATTTTCGCGTGGCGCGTGCGGTCGTGCAGGTGCTGCGGCGCAGCGACGAGGCCGGGGCTTGCCGAACGCTCGCGTACGTGCTGATGCCCGATCACCTGCATTGGCTTGTGGAGCTGGTCGAGGGGGATCTGTCCCGCGTCGCCGGGCAGTTCAAGGCCAGCGCCGCGGCGGCAGTGAACCGCGAGCTGGGCACGGCCACGGTACGCCGTTGGCAGCGCGGATTCCACGATCGCGCGCTGCGAAGGGAGGACGATCTCGTCGACCTGGCGCGGTATGTGGTGGCCAACCCCATCCGCGCGGGCCTGGTGACGCGGGTCGGGGAGTATCCACATTGGGATGCGGTGTGGTTGTGAGCCGGCCCAGAGCGCGCTCGCGACTTGTGTAGGAGCGCCGCAAGGCGCGAATCGGCGGGGGGGTTGTGCGGCTACGTCGGGGGTGGCGCGTGCTGCGCCGCTGCGTTCGCGCCTTGCGGCGCTCCTACATGAAACATCGCGGGCCGGCGCCGTGTTGAGCGTTGCGGGCCGGCGCCGTGTTGAGCGCCGCGGGCCGGCGTCATGAAGGAACGCCGCGGCCCGGCGTCGTGTAGGAGCGCCGCGAGGCGCGAATCGGCGGGGGGGGTGCACGGCTACGTCGGGGGTGGCGCGCGTCGGGGGTGGCACGCGCTGCACCGCGGCCTCAGCCGGCGAGCTTTTCCTCGCGGATGGCTTCGTATTCGTCCTGCCAGAACCACTTCTCCTCGCCGAAGGCGGGGACGAGCTGGTCGAGCCAGGTGGCCTGGGCGTCGAACCTGGCGAAGAACGGGCGCTGCACCCAATCCGGATTGCGGCCCTGGATGAAGCGCAGCACGAAGACCTTCTCGCCGGCGATCTCGGTGACGCCCTGGATTTCGACCTTGCCGGGGCTGGCGCTCATGCTGGGGCCGCGGGCGGTGCGGGCGAGGCCGGAGACTTGCTGGATGGCCTGCTGGTAGATCTCCCAGGCGCGCGCGAGCGGGACCTCGAAGTAGTGGCGGGCGCCGGTGTCGCGCTCGACGAACATGTAATAGGGAACGAGGCCGAGGCGGACCTCGGTCTTCCACAGCCGCGCCCAGGCGGCGGGGTCGTCGTTGATGTGCGCGATGAGCGGGCCCTGCGCACGGATCACGACGCCGGTGGCGCGGATGCGGCGGATGGCGGCTTGCGCGGCGTCGGTCTCGAGCTCTTTCCAGTGGTTGTAGTGCGCCATCAGCGCAACGTGCTTGCCGGCTTCGACGAGCTGCTGGAGCAGGTGCATGAGGTCGTCGGCGTCCTCAGCGCCGAGGAAGCGGTGCGGCCAGAAGGTGAGCGCCTTGGAGCCGATGCGGATGGTCTGGATGTGGTCGAACTCGGGGCGCAGGAGCGGCTCGAGGTAGTCGCGCAGGTGGCGGGTCTTCATGACCATGGGGTCGCCGCCGGTGACGAGCAGGTCGGTGACCTCGGGGTGGCTGCGCAGGTAGTCGTGGAGCTGGCGGGCTTCGGAGCTGGCGATGCGCAGGTCCTTGTCGCCGACGAATTGCGCCCAGCGGAAGCAGAAGGTGCAGTAGGCGTGGCAGGTCTGGCCCTGGCTGGGGAAGAAGAGCACGGTCTCGCGATACTTGTGCTGCAGGCCGTCGATGCGGTTGCCGTGCTCGTCGAGCGGCATGTTCATCTGCATCTGGTCGGCGGGGTGCGGGTTGAGGGCGTGGCGGACCTCGGCGATGGCTTGCTCGAGTTCGTCCTTGTCGGCGCCGTTCTCGAGCAGCGTGGCGATGCGGTCGTAGTGCTCGGGGGCGAGCATGCCGCGCTGCGGGAAGGTGAGCTGGAAGATGGGGTCGCGGGGGACGTCGGCCCAGTCGATGAGCTCGTCGATGACGTATTGATTGACGCGGAAGGGCAGCACGGAAGCGACGACCTTCATCTCGAAGCGCTGCTCGGGGGTGAGGCGGGCAAGCTGCGGGATGCGGTCGAGGTCCCGGGCGGTGAAGACCTTGAAGGGCGTGGGGGCGAAGTGCTGCGCGACCGGCGGCACGAGCTGGGTGGGGCGGGCGGCCGGGTCGGCTTGCATTTGGTCGGCGGCGGAGCGCGCGGCGTGGGTGGCTTGGCCGTGGATGGCGACGGCGGGCCGCGGGGCGTCGGGCTGGCGGGCTGCGCGCGGGGTCGGGGCCTTGAGAGCATGCACTTGTGCGCTCATGTTCGTCTCCTTGGTCTGGTTGTGCTGTGGATCTGCGACTGCCGCAGGTTGCGGCTGCACGGCGACTGCGGTTCGGCAGCGCGGGCGGTCTTCGGACGGAGGGGCGCGGGAAGAGGCGTCGGCGAGCAAGGGCCGCGCACCCGGAATCCGCCCGGCTCCCCGGACTGGGGAGCAGCTTGGCGGAGGAATACTAGGGCACAAAGTTGTTTTGTGCAAATACGACAGGCCGAACTGTAGGATGGTTCCGCAGGAGCGCCGCAAGGCGCGAATGCGACGATGCCGGATGCGATCGACGTCGGCGCGGGGCCAGGCGCCGTGTTCGCGGCTTGCGCCGCTCCTACATAAAACCATCGCGCGAGGCGGCGGACCACCCGCTCCGCCCTGTAGGAGCGCCGCAAGGCGCGAACGCGGCGGTGCCGGATGCGATCGACGTCGGTGCGGGGCCAGGCGCCGTGTTCGCGGCTTGCGCCGCTCCTACATAAAACCATCGCGCGAGGCGGCGGACCACCCGCTCCGCCCTGTAGGAGCGCCGCAAGGCGCGAACGCGGCGGTGCCGGATGCGATCGACGTCGGTGCGGGGCCAGGCGCCGTGTTCGCGGCTTGCGCCGCTCCTACATAAAACCATCGCGCGAGGCGGCGGACCACCCGCTCCGCCCTGTAGGAGCGCCGCAAGGCGCGAATGCGGCGGTGCCGGATGCGATCGACGTCGGTGCCGGGCGGGGGCGTTCAGGTTGCCGGGCTTGCCACGGGGGCGCCGCGCTCACTAAGCTGAAGAGGTTCCCCACGAATGGAGCGCGCCATGGACTTCCGCAACGGCAGGGAAAGCAGCAATGTCGAGGACCGCCGGGGCCAGGGCGGGCGTGGCTTGCGCGGCGGGGGCAAGATCGGCATCGGGACGATCGTGCTCGCGCTGGTGGCGATGTACTTCGGGATCGATCCGAGCGTGGTGCTCAACACGGCCATGAACGAGCCCGCTCCGGTCGAATCCACCCAGACCCGGCCCACCGCCGAGAATGCGCAGGCGCGCTTCGTGTCGATGGTGCTGGCCGACACCGAGGACACCTGGCGGGTGATCTTCCAGCAGGGCGGCGCGACCTACCGCGAGCCCAGGCTGGTGCTCTACACCGGCGCCACGCGCAGCGCGTGCGGGGTGGGGCAGGCGGAGATGGGGCCGTTCTATTGTCCGGCGGACGCCAAGGTGTATCTCGACCTGGCCTTCTTCGATGAGCTGCACCACCGCTTCGGCGCGCCGGGGGATTTTGCCCAGGCGTACGTGATCGCGCACGAGATCGGCCATCACGTGCAGAACCTGCTGGGGATTTCGGACAAGGTGCAGCAGGCGCGCGCGCGGGTGTCGGAGCGCGAGACGAACCAGCTCTCGGTGATGCTGGAGCTGCAGGCGGATTGCCTCGCGGGCATCTGGGCGCACCACGCCAACCGCAGCCGCGGCGTGCTCGAGGCGGGCGACATCGAGGAAGGCCTTGCGGCGGCCACCGCGGTGGGCGACGACCACATCCAGAAACGCAGCCAGGGCTACGCGGTGCCCGACAGCTTCACCCACGGCAGCGCGGAGCAACGCCGGCGGTGGTTCGCGATCGGATTGCAGCAGGGCCAGTTCAAGGCCTGCGACACGTTCAGCGCGTCGAGGCTGTAGCTCGGCCGCGGAGGCTCGCGCCGGCCGGCGATGGACGGCGACACGGAGAACCGACGCCGCATTCGCGCCTGGCGGCGCTCCTACATGAGGGCCGGCGACCGGGACGCCCCCCACTTTATCCCGCCCTGGCCATTCCGCTGTCTATAATGAGACAAAAGGAGGGTGACCATGACTTCGCTCGCGGAGGTTTCGAGCCACGGGCCCGGCCGCAGGTTGGCGGCGGCGGACGTGATCGATGCGGTGGCCGACTGGGCGCCGGATGATCGGATCGACGTGTTGCGCAGCGGCTTCCCGGCCGGGGTCGTGGCGCAGCTGGCCGGGCGCATGGGGTGGACGAAGGAGCGCGCGATCGATGCGCTCAAGCTCAAGCGCTCGACGGTGCTGCGCAAGATCAAGGAGGCGCGGCGGCTCGACACGCCGGATTCCGAACGCCTGATGGCGGTGATGGACATGATCGCGCAGGTCGAGCGCATGGTGACGCGCTCGGGCGATCCGGAGGGCTTCGACGCGGCGCTGTGGCTGGCGGGCTGGCTGGACGCGCCCTGCCCTGCGCTGGGCGGGCAGCGGCCGAGCGATTACCTGGACACCAACGAGGGCATCCAGGTGGTGCGCGGGGTGCTGGCGCGGATGGAAAGCGGGGCCTACGCGTGAAGGTGGCGGTGCCGGTGTGGCGGATCGCGACCGATACGCCCGACTACACCGCGGACGATCTCGCCGGGACGGGCGCGAAGTCGAGCGGCGGGCGCTGGAACCGCAAGGGGACGGCGATCGTGTATGCGTCGGGTTCGGCGGCGCTGGCCTGCCTGGAGACGCTGGTGCATCTGGCGGTGAATCCGCTGCCCTTGAACCGGTATCTGGTGCGGGTGGAGATTCCGTACGCGGTGTTCATGGCGCGGCTGCGGCTGGACGACCTGGTGGCGGCGGGACAGCAGGTGGGCTGGGACGCTGAGCCGGCGGGCAAAGTGAGCCTGGATCTGGGGACGGCGTGGGCGGCGGGGATGCGCTCGGCGGTGCTCGAGGTGCCGTCGGTGGTGCTGCCGGAGGAGTCGAATTTCCTCATCAACCCGCTGCATCCGGATGCAGCGGGGATCCACGCGGTGAAGCTGCGCCGCTTCGAGTACGACCGGCGCTTGCGGTGATTCCCACCGCCGCATTCGCGCCTTGCGGCGCTCCTACAGAAAACATCGCGCCGGGATGCGACGCGTGTGCCGGGGCGTGATCGTGTGAGTCGGGGTCGCGCACGACGGGGCGTGATCGTGTGAGTCGGGGTGGGATCGCGTGCGTCGGGACGTGATCGCGTACGTCGGGGCGTGATCGCGCCCGTCGGGATGCGATCGCGCCTGGCGGGTTGTAGGAGCGGCGCAAGCCGCGAACCGGGCCGGCCGGCGATCGATGGCGGCGCGGCGCGCGCGCGGGCGCCGCACAATCGCGTGCGCCGGGGCGTGATCGCGCACGACCGGGCTTGATCCCGCCCGTCGGGACGTGATGGCGCCCGTCGGAACGTGATCGCGCCCGTCGGGATGCGATCGCGCCTGGCGGGTTGTAGGAGCGGCGCAAGCCGCGAACCGGGCCGGCCGGCCATCGATGGCGGCGCGGCGCGGACGGCGCGGACGGTGCAGCGCGCGCGGGCGCCGCATAAAAAAGAGGCCTGCTTGCGCAGGCCTCGAGCCGACAGGCACCCGGGCATGGCCCGGGTCTCCCTCCCCATCGATCAAAACGGTTTTCGGGTGGCGATCACTCGAACTCGATGATGACTTCGTCCACCGACAGGCTGGCGCCCGGCTTGGCGACGATCTTCTTGACCTTGCCGTCCTGCTCGGCCTTGAGGACGTTTTCCATCTTCATGGCTTCGATGATGGCGAGCTTCTCGCCGGCCTTGACGTCCTGCCCCTCGGCGACCGCGACCTCGCGCAGCAGGCCGGGCATCGGGGAGAGCAGGAACTTGGACAGGTCGGGCGGCAGCTTCTGCGGCATCAGCGAGAGCAGGTGGGCGGCGCGCACGGTCATCACGATCGGCTCGACCTGCAGGCCGAAATGCGAGATGCGGTAGCGCAGGCCGCGGCGTTCGATCTGCAGGCCGATCGGGGCGCCGTTGACGGTGCCGGAGAACAGCAACTCGCCGAACTTCCAGTCGGAGACGATGTTGTAGGTCTTGCCTGCGCTGGTGACGGCGAGGCCGCCTGCGATGGACGCGGTGGTCATCGGGTACTGCTTGCCGCCCATGACGACGACCCATTCGTCGGCGACCTTGCGGCCGTGGCCGGCGAGCTGGCCTTCGATCTGCACGGCGCGCTCGATGTAGCGCATGCGGGCGAAGGTGGCGACGGCGGCGAGCAGCGCGGGGTCGTCGTGCGGGACCATGGAGGCGTCGAAGCCCTTCGGGTACTCCTCGGCGATGAAGCCGGTGTTGAAGTTGCCCGAGCAGAAGCGCGGGTGCTGCAGCAGCGCGGCCTGGAAGGGGATGTTGGAGCTGATGCCGCGGATGACGAAGCCGTTGAGGGCGTCGCGCATGCGCTCGATGGCGTCCTGGCGGTCCTTGCCGTGCACGATGAGCTTGGCGATCATCGAGTCGTAGAACATCGAGATCTCGCCGCCTTCATACACGCCGGTGTCGACGCGCACGCCGTCGCCTTCGGCCGGGGGCTGGAACTTGATCAGGCGGCCAGTGGAGGGCAGGAAGCCGCGGAAGGGGTCCTCGGCGTTGATGCGGCACTCCATCGCCCAGCCGTCGATGCCGACGTCGGCCTGGGAAAGCGGCAGCTTCTCGCCGTAGGCGACGCGGATCATCTGCTCGACGAGGTCCAGCCCGGTGATGAGCTCGGTGACCGGGTGCTCGACCTGCAGGCGGGTGTTCATCTCGAGGAAGTAGAACTCCTTGGTCGCGCCGCTGACCACGAACTCGACCGTGCCGGCCGACTCGTAGTTCACCGCGCGCGCCAGGGCCACAGCCTGCTCGCCCATGGCCTTGCGCATCGCGGGGTCGACGAAGGGGCTGGGCGCCTCCTCGATGACCTTCTGGTGACGGCGCTGAATGGAGCAGTCGCGCTCGTTGAGGTACACGTAGTTGCCGTGCCCGTCGCCGAGGACCTGGATCTCGATGTGGCGCGGCTCGAGCACGTACTTTTCGATGAAGACGCGGTCGTCGCCGAAGGCGTTGCGGGCTTCATTGACGCAGGAGGCGAAGCCTTCGTGCGCTTCCTTGTCGTTGAAGGCGACGCGCAGGCCCTTGCCGCCACCGCCGGCGGAGGCCTTGATCATGACCGGGTAGCCGATCTTCTTGGCGATCTCGACCGCTTCGTCGGGGCCGGAGATGGCGTCGTTGTAGCCGGGGATGGTGTTCACGCCGGCCGCGATCGCGAGCTTCTTGGACTCGATCTTGTCGCCCATCTTGGCGACCGAGTAGTGCTTCGGGCCGATGAACTTGATGCCTTCCTCTTCCAGCCGGCGCGAGAACTCGGCGTTCTCGGACAGGAAGCCGTAGCCCGGGTGGACCGCCTCGGCGCCGGTCTGCTTGCAGGCGGCGATGATCTTGTCCATGACCAGGTAGGACTCTTTCGAGGCCGCCGGGCCGATGCAGACGGCTTCGTCGGCGAGCTCGACGTGGAGCGCGTTCTTGTCCGCCTCGGAGTAGACCGCGACGGTCTTGATGCCCATCTTGCGGGCGGTCTTGATGACGCGGCAGGTGATCTCGCCACGGTTTGCAATCAGGATTTTCTTGAACATTTGGTCGGTTCCTCGTGCGCGGATCAGAGCGGGATGTTGCCGTGCTTGCGCCACGGGTTGTCGAGCTGCTTGTCGCGCAACATGGCCAGCGAGCGGCAGATGCGCTTGCGGGTGTTGTGCGGCATGACCACGTCGTCGATGAAGCCGCGGCTGGCGGCGACGAAGGGGTTGGCGAAACGGGCCTTGTACTCGGCTTCGCGCTGGGCGAGCTTCTCGGGATCGCCCTTCTCTTCGCGGAAGATGATCTCGACCGCGCCCTTGGCGCCCATCACGGCGATCTCGGCGCTCGGCCAGGCGAGGTTGACGTCGCCGCGCAGGTGCTTGGACGACATCACGTCGTAGGCGCCACCGTAGGCCTTGCGGGTGATCAGGGTGACCTTGGGCACGGTGCACTCGGCGTAGGCGTAGAGCAGCTTGGCGCCGTGCTTGATGATGCCGCCGTATTCCTGCGAGGTGCCGGGCATGAAGCCGGGGACGTCGACCAAGGTGACGACCGGAATGTTGAAGGCGTCGCAGAAGCGCACGAAGCGGGCGGCCTTGATCGAGCTCTTGATGTCGAGGCAGCCGGCCAGCACGAGCGGCTGGTTGGCGACGATGCCCACCGGCGAGCCTTCCATGCGCGCCAGGCCGATGATGATGTTCTTGGCGTAGTCGGGCTGCAGCTCGAAGAAGTCACCGTCATCGACCATCTTGAAGATGAGCTCCTTCATGTCGTACGGCTGGTTCGGGTTCTCCGGCACCAGGGTGTCGAGCGACAGGTCGATGCGGTCGGCGGAGTCGGCGCAGGGGATCGCGGGCGGCTTCTCGCGGTTGCTGGAGGGCAGGAAGCCGACCAGGCGGCGCGTCATCATCAGCGCCTCGACGTCGTTCTCGAAAGCAAGGTCGGCGACGCCGGACTTGGTGTTGTGGGTGACGGCGCCGCCGAGCTCCTCGGCGGTGACTTCTTCGTGGGTGACGGTCTTCACGACCTCGGGACCGGTCACGAACATGTAGGACGAGTCCTTGACCATGAAGATGAAGTCGGTCATGGCGGGGCTGTACACCGCGCCGCCGGCGCAGGGGCCCATGATCAGCGAGATCTGCGGGATGACGCCGGAGGCCAGCACGTTGCGCTGGAACACGTCGGCGTAGCCGCCGAGCGAGTCGACCCCTTCCTGGATGCGGGCGCCGCCCGAGTCGTTGAGGCCGATGACCGGGGCGCCGACCTTCATGGCGTGGTCCATGACCTTGCAGATCTTCTCGGCGTGGGTCTCGGAGAGCGAGCCGCCGAAGACGGTGAAGTCCTGCGAGAAGACGAAGACCAGGCGGCCGTTGACGGTGCCGTAGCCGGTGACCACGCCGTCACCGGGGATGTGCTCGGCGTCCATGCCGAACTCGGTGCAGCGGTGCTCCTTGTACATGTCCCACTCTTCGAAGCTGTCGTCGTCGAGCAGCAGTTCGATGCGCTCGCGCGCAGTGAGCTTGCCCTTGCGGTGCTGCGCGTCGATGCGCTTCTGGCCGCCACCGAGGCGGGCCAGTTCGCGCTTCTGCTCGAGCTGGCGAATGATGTCTTGCATGTGTGTGATCTCCTGTCAGATCTCGGGGTTTGGCGACCGCCGGGGCGGTCAGCCCTGTTCGTTGCGCTGGAGGTGGCCGAGCAGCCGGAAGGCTGCGGCCGCGGGCGTGGTGCCGCCCTCCTCGACCGCGCGTGCGAGGGCGGGAAGCTCCTCGCGCACGCGGGGGTGGCTGCGGAAACGGCTGCGCAGCCCGGAATCGATCATTTCCCACATCCAGGCGAGCGCCTGGTGACGACGCTTGGCGGCGAACTCGCCGGAGGCGGTCAAGGCCTCGCGGTAGTCGCTCACCGCCTTCCAGAAATCGGCGATGCCCTGCTTCTGCAGCGCCGACAGGGTGAGCACGGGCACGGTCCAGTTGGGGCTGGCCGGGCGCAGCATGTGCAGCGCGGTCTTGATCTGCGCCTTGGCGCGCATGGCCGCACCGGCGTCGATGTCGGCCTTGTTGATGACGATCAGGTCGGCGATCTCCATGATGCCTTTCTTGATCGCCTGCAGGTCGTCGCCGGCGTTGGGGAGCTGCAGCAGGCAGAAGATGTCGGTCATGCCGGCGACCGCGGTCTCGGACTGCCCGACACCGACGGTCTCGACGATGATGACATCGAAGCCGGCGGCCTCGCAGGCGAGCATGGTCTCGCGCGTCTTCTCGGCCACGCCGCCCAGGCTGCAGGCCGAGGGGCTGGGGCGGATGAAGGCGGCGGGGTTCTGCGACAGCAGCTCCATGCGCGTCTTGTCGCCGAGGATGGAGCCGCCGGTGACCGACGAGGACGGATCGACCGCCAGCACCGCGACGCGCAGCCCCTGCTCGATGAGGTAGAGCCCGAGCGCCTCGATGAAGGTGCTCTTGCCCACGCCCGGCACGCCCGAGATGCCCACCCGCATCGCCCCGCCGGTGTGCGGCAGCAGCGCCTCGAGCACCTTCTGCGCGCGCACCTTGTGGTCCTCGCGCTGCGATTCGATCAGCGTGATGGTCTTGGCGAGCGGACGCAGCTGGCGCGCCAGCACACCGGCGACGAGGACCTGGTCGACAGGATCGAGTTCCACGATGGGTTCTAGTCTCTTAGTCAATTTCCACCACGCCCGTATCGCCGTCCGCCAGGGCCTCCAGAATTGCATCGACGTTCGCGAGCAGTCTGGTACGGAGTTCGGCGTTGGAAACGTTTCTGCAGTTCAACCAGACAATTTTCGGCGGATAACCGCGCAGCAACTGGATTTCGAGAAAGTCGACGTCTTTCGTAACGATCGCGAACCCCTGCTCCGTCGCAAGCTGCCATAGCTCCAGGTCGGTCGCCGACTCCCGCCCCAGCAGTTGTACATGCGACGACCCCGGAAAGCCTGCTTCAAGATCGCCGAGCAGACGCCGCGAAATGTTTTGATCGAGCAGCAGCTTCAAGCGGCCAGCCTCGACAGACGCGATTCGCGGGTAGCGGCAAACACCAGGCAGGCCCGGATGTCCGCCACCTCCAGTTCAGGATAGTCGGAGAGCACTTCCGCCTCGCTCATGCCCGATGCGAGCCAGCCCAGGACGTCATAGACCGTGATGCGCATGCCGCGGATGCACGGGCGACCACCTCGCTTGCCGGGCTCCATCGTGATTCGCTCCATCAGCACGCTCATACGCCTCGCCTCCGAAAAAGTGCCCGCCCGCGCATCCTCTCACCCTGCCTTGCGAGCCGCGCGGATCTGCTTGAGCACCTCGCGCGCCGCCGCCGGGATCGGCGTGCCGGGGCCGAAGATGCCCTTGGCACCGGCGGCGTACAGGGTGTCGTAGTCCTGCGCCGGGATGACGCCGCCGACGAAGGTGATGATGTCGTCGGCGCCGAGGCGCTTGAGCTCGTTGATGACGGCGGGCACCAGGGTCTTGTGGCCGGCGGCGAGGCTGGAGCAGCCGACCGCGTGCACGTCGTTCTCGACCGCGTGGCGGGCGGCCTCTTCCGGGGTCTGGAAGAGCGGGCCGATGTCGATGTCGAAGCCGAGGTCGGCGAAGGCCGAGGCGACCACCTTGGCGCCGCGGTCGTGGCCGTCCTGGCCGAGCTTGGCGATCATCACGCGCGGGCGGCGGCCTTCTTCGGCGATGAAGGCCTCGATGTCGGCCTTGAGGGCCTTCCAGTCTTCCTGTTCTTCCACGACGGCTCCATAGACGCCGGACACGGCTTGCGGGTTGGCGCGGTAGCGACCGAAGACCTTCTCGAGCGCGTCGGAGATCTCGCCGACGGTGGCGCGCAGGCGCACGGCCTTGACCGAGAGGTCGAGCAGGTTGCCCTCGCCGGTCTCGGCGCACTGGGTGAGCGCGTCGAGCGCAGCCTGCACGGCGGCGGCGTCGCGGCTGGCGCGGATGCTGTTGAGGCGGGCGATCTGCGACTCGCGCACCGCGTGGTTGTCGATGTCGAGGATGTCGATCGGGTCCTGCTTGGCGAGCTTGTACTTGTTCACGCCGACGATGACGTCCTTGCCCGAGTCGATGCGCGCCTGCTTGTCGGCGGCGCACTCCTCGACCTTCATCTTGGCCCAGCCGGATTCGACCGCCTTGGTCATGCCACCCATGGACTCGATCTCTTCGATCAGCGCCCAGGCCTTGTCGGCCATGTCCTGAGTGAGCTTCTCCATCATGTAGGAGCCGGCCCAGGGGTCGACGACGTTACAGATGTGGGTCTCTTCCTGGATGATGATCTGGGTGTTGCGCGCGATGCGGGCCGAGAACTCGGTGGGCAGCGCGATGGCTTCGTCGAGCGCGTTGGTGTGCAGCGACTGGGTGCCGCCGAACACCGCGGCCATGGCCTCGATGGTGGTGCGGACGACGTTGTTGTAGGGGTCCTGCTCGGTGAGCGACCAGCCCGAGGTCTGCGAGTGCGTGCGCAGCATCATCGACTTGGCGCTCTTGGGGTTGAACTGCTTCATGATCCGCCACCACAGCAGGCGCGCGGCGCGCATCTTGGCGATCTCGAGGTAGAAGTTCATGCCCACCGCCCAGAAGAAGGACAGGCGGCCGGCGAAGGTGTCGACGTCCATGCCGGAGTTGATGCCGGTGCGCACGTATTCCAGCCCGTCGGCGAGCGTGAAGGCGAGCTCGATGGCCTGGTTCGCGCCGGCCTCCTGGATGTGGTAGCCGGAGATCGAGATGCTGTTGAACTTCGGCATGTGCTGCGCGGTGTAGCCGAAGATGTCGGCGATGATCTTCATCGACGGGGTGGGCGGATAGATGTAGGTGTTCCGCACCATGAATTCTTTGAGGATGTCGTTCTGGATCGTGCCCGAGAGCTTGTCCTGGGCGACGCCCTGCTCCTCCGCGGCGACGATGTAGCCGGCGAGGATGGGCAGCACGGCGCCGTTCATGGTCATCGACACCGAAACCTTGTCGAGCGGGATCTGGTCGAACAGGATCTTCATGTCCTCGACCGAGTCGATCGCCACGCCGGCCTTGCCGACGTCGCCGAGCACGCGCGGGTTGTCGGAATCGTAGCCGCGGTGGGTGGCGAGGTCGAAGGCGACCGACACACCCTGGCCGCCGGCGGCGAGCGCCTTGCGGTAAAAGGCGTTGGACGCCTCGGCGGTGGAGAAGCCGGCGTACTGGCGGATGGTCCACGGCTTGACCGCGTACATGGTGGGCTGCGGGCCGCGCAGGAAGGGCTCGAAGCCGGGCAGCGTGTCGGCGTGCTGCAGGCCTTCGGTGTCGGCCCTGGTGTACAGCGGCTTGACCGAGAGGCCTTCCGGCGTGACCCAGTTCAGCTTGTCGAGGTCGCCCCCCGGCGCCTGCTTGGCGGCAGATTTTTTCCAGGCCTCGATGTCGGGCTGGGGATAGACGGGCTCGTTGGCGTTCGACATGGGAAACCTCGTGAGATCAGCGGCGGCCTGGCATTCAGGCACGACCCGGATTGGAATGTGGTCGGCAAGCCGGGACCCCGCCGGGCGGCGACAAAGCCGCCCGTGGCAATCCCACGAGCGGCCGTCGACGCTCCGGCAAGCGATGCGTCCCCTCTCTTCCGCCGGGTGGTCCCGGCGCCTCCCATGACGCATCGCGCTTCGGAAGTTGACTTGCTCTGCAGGAAAAATAATACTTTATCCATAATTATGAATGCAATAGGGTGGCAGCAGGCGAACGCGGTCCGAACACCGGAAAGCGTTCGTCCCCAACCACGCCTGTCCGGGTCGATCGGCCCGGCGCGCGTCGTCGGCCGTCGCCCTGCTCCCCGACGCACGCCATCACTCGAATCCGCACCGAAGAAAGACTCCGCCCATGAACGCCACCCGCATCGCTCCGATCGCGCTCTACCAGGAAGTGGCCGAGCGCCTGCGCCAGCGGATCTTTTCGCACGAGCTGCCGCCCGGCACCTGGGTGGACGAGCAGGCGCTGGCCGAGCACTACGGCATCTCGCGCACGCCGCTGCGCGAGGCGTTGAAGGTGCTGGCCTCCGAGGGCCTGGTGACGCTCAAGCCACGGCGCGGCTGCTACGTGACCGAGATCTCCGAGCGCGACCTCGACGAGGTGTTCAGCGTGATGTCGATGCTCGAAGGCGAGTGCGCCCGGCTTTCGGCCGCGCGCGCGAGCGAGGACGACCTTGCCCGCCTGCGCGCGATCCACGCCAGCCTGGAGAAGGCCGCCGCCAAGCCCGACATCGACCGCTTCTTCGAGGCCAACCAGGCCTTTCACCTCGCCCTCCAGCAGATCGCGGACAATCGCTGGCTGCTGCACGTGATCGAGGATCTGCGCAAGGTGATCAAGCTGTCGCGCCACCATTCGCTGTTTTCGGAGGGCCGGCTCGAGCAGTCGCTCGCCGAGCACCGTGACATCCTGCAGGCGCTGCTCGACCGCGACGGCGCACGCGCCGAAGCCCTGATGCGCACCCACATCCTCAGCGGCCGCGCCGCGCTCGCCCGCATCGCCGACGCGAAGACCCAGGCCGCGTAAGCGCGGCCGCGGCCCCGAACCGCCGCGTTCGCGCCTTGCGGCGCTCCTACAGGGGCGTCGCCTGCTCAGGCACGGCGGCGAAGCGCGCGATGTTTCATGTAGGAGCGCCGCAAGGCGCGAATCGGGCGGTGGAACGGGCGGCTGCGTGGCGGGTGGCGCGCGCCGAACCGCCGCGTTCGCGCCTCGCGGCGCTCCTACAGGGGCGTCGCCTGCTCAGGCACGGCGGCGAAGCGCGCGATG
>ENA-UOUJ01001016-UOUJ01001016.1-activated-sludge-metagenome-genome-assembly--contig:-NODE-1016-length-15947-cov-56.818714_pt1 | contig 15947 bp, 9 predicted proteins | sample MGYA00249839_ERZ747224 | MGnify/ENA primary metagenome ERZ747224 (study PRJEB28782, sample SAMN03220277) | activated sludge metagenome | biome: wastewater; feature: sewage sludge; material...
CTACAAGATAAATTGAAGAGAATAACGAGAAAAAAGAACAACGACCCGCTAACATGGCATAGCCAAAAGCGGGGTTTGACGTGGGAAATTTGAGTTTTAGTAAATAATGAAAATTTGGTGTAAATTGGCTGAAAGCTTCGCAAAATTATCAGCCAATTTACGGGATGTTTATCGTTCTAACTCCCCGCCATCGGCTATGCGAGGACGTTATAGGGCATTTTAAAGACGTCACAGTAAACAACGAACAGACAAGAAAATATATGGAATACATTTCGACATCAGCACTTGCAAATGAACTCGACATTAAATCAGCCGACCTGTTTGACAAACTGAAAACACTTGGTTGGATTGAAAGAAAAAATGACAAATGGGTTTTAACCGAACTTGGAAAGCAAAAAGGCGGACAGACACGAAACAACCCTAAGTTTGGAGAGTTTGTTGTTTGGCCTGAAAACATATCACTTGACGGTGGACAGCAAAAAGAAAAGCCAAAACTGCTCAATGCAACAGCTATCGGAAAGCATTTTAATGTTTCATCACAACGCTTGAATTTGATTTTATCAGAATTCGGTTGGATAGAAAAAGACATCGCTGGTTGGACAATAACGAAACTTGGAAAAAATGTAGGCGGCAGACAATTTGAACACGAAACATCTGGTGGTTCTTATGTTTTATGGCCTGACAATATTTTACAAAACAAAAGTTTAGTTGGTGTTTTCAGTGACACACCAATAGAAAAGGAAACTCCTAAGCAAGTTGCAACAACGGTAACTCCGCAACAACAAACTCAGAATCCTGTTTCGACATCAAATAATTTCAGGGACAAGTTTGAAGCTAAGCACAGAACTAAAGACGGACATTTTGTGCGTTCACGGGCTGAAGTAATTATTGACGACACTCTTTACGACTATGGTTTAGTTCACGCCTACGAAAAGAAAGTTCCAATTGAAGAAGAATTGTATACTGACTTCTATTTGCCAAACGGAAAAGTTTACATCGAGTTTTGGGGAATGGAAAGCGACCCAAAATATTTAGACCGAAAGAAAATCAAATTAGAAATCTATAAGAAATATGATTTGAAATTAATTGAACTTGACGACAACGACATTGCAAATCTTGACGACCATTTACCGAAAAAATTATTGAAGTATGGTATCAAGGTATATTGACAGAAGAAAAACGCCCTATAACATCGGTTTTGCGTCAGGCGGGGTGACGAGAAAAATTGAAAGTTCGTGCTTCAATTCAAGTTCAGTGCTGGTTGACAGTTTTGTGCTCCGAAACCCGCCCGAACGCAAAGCCGAAAAACGTTATACGCCACTGCTGTGAGGCAGAAAAAAAGTCAAAAATCTTTTCTTTTTTTTTAAAACATTTTTGAATCGACTCGGGACTTTCTTTTATGCAACGTATTAAACTTTGACGCTGTTTTCTTCGTTCGAAGAGATAAGCGCGCCGTATAACAAGTGGCTTTGCGAAAGCCGGGGTTTAAACTTGGCCAATGATCTTTTGTAATTCTAATGAACTTCAGTAATTTGGCTTTTAGCTAATATGTTCTATAGTGGCCAAGCAGGCTTAGGCGCTAAATGCCCGGCCTACGCAAAGCCCAGGACGTTGTAAGCAAGCCTATTTGACGACACTACACAAGACAAACGACTGACCAAAAACTGAACTTTAGCACACAAACAAACATTGACAGTTGGACACCATACAGACCATATTTCAACTCGACAACTGGTAAGCCGACACTCAAGCCGACCCAATGTTTTTTATTTTTTTCCCACCGCACATTTTTTAAAAACAATTTTGGCCAGCCCGCATTTGGCACATTTGGTTTTGCCCGACACACAAGCCAATCCCTCGCAAAACCAAAAGAGCCAAATTTTAGCCCACGCACAAAAAACGGTATCATTAATTCTGTTATATTTGCCAATATTTGTCAAGACAATAATTTTATAATGGCGACACAACTCGGAGACAAAATAAGAGAGCTTAGAACAAAGCAAAACCTGCTTTTAAGACAGGTTGCTTCTAAACTTGACGTTGACACTTCTATCATCAGCAAAATGGAGAGAGGTGAAAGACCAATCAAGAAAGAACAAATTGCAATCTTAGCTGACATTCTCAAAGCTGACAAAGAAGAACTTCATACTCTTTGGTTGGCTGACCAAGTTATGGATGTAATTAAGGACGAGCCATTAGCTGACGAAGCTCTCAAATCAGTTTCTAAAAAAATTAAAAAGGAGAAATAGATGGCATCAAACTTTTTTACAAATCAAGGCGAGAATACACTCTACAAAAAATTTGTAGGTGTGTTTGAGCATATGCAAAATATAGAATACTTCAAATCTGTAATTGGCTATTTCCGTGCATCAGGATATTTCGCAATACGCAAACATTTCCCTGAAAACTTAAAAGTAAAAATCATTGCAGGTATCAATGTTGACCCTTTCATTGCTTTAGCTCAAAAACAAGGACTTTTATTTAACCTTAACGCCAAAGACACCAAAGAATCATTTATTGAATCAATTCAGCAAGACATCATAAATGCCAAATATGGCAAAGACATTGAGGCAGGCATAATTCAGTTAATTGGAGATATTGCAGACGGACGAATTGAAATCAGAGCACACAATTCAAAAAAGTTACATTCAAAATTCTATATTTTTCTTTCGCCAAACTTCAACGAGCACAACCCTAACGGAATGGTGATAATGGGTTCATCTAATCTTTCAGCACAAGGTTTAGGACTGGAAGATGTTGAACACAACTACGAAATGAATGTTGAGCTTAGAGATTACGAAAACGTAAAATTTGCAAATACAGAATTTGAAAAACTTTGGGAACAAAGCACCCCAATACTTCCAGTTGATGCACCTGCATTAATTAAGAAAACATATTTAGATGCTACTCCTACTCCATTTGAACTGTATGTAAAATTCCTGATTGAATTTTTCGGAAAGAATATAGAATACGACCCTGACAGCATTAGCGACATTCCCCTAAAGAAGTTCAAAAAACTAAGCTATCAGATTGATGCAGTAAATCAAGGTTACGAATTGCTTTTAAAACACAACGGTTTCTTTTTGGCTGATGTCGTAGGAACAGGAAAAACGGTAATGGCTGCTTTGTTGGCTAAGAAATTTATCATCAACAATGGACCGAAAACAAAAATCCTTATTGTTTATCCGCCAACATTGGAAAAGAACTGGAAAAGCACTTTCAAAGAATTTAGAATTGACGAAAAATGTCATTTCATTGCCAATGGTAGTTTGAGCAAAATTGTAGAAGGCGACCACAACTATGCCGACAAAGAACGCTATGATTTAATTCTAGTTGATGAAGCACATAAATTCAGGAACCACAGAAGCCAACAGTTCGAGAATCTACAAATAATCTGCAAGTCGGGACGAGAAAACATTGGTGGAATAGAAGGTTTTGAGAAAAAGGTAGTGCTGATATCAGCTACTCCTTTAAACAACAAGCCCGAAGATATTTATTACCTCATTTCATTATTTCAGGATATTAGAAACAGTAACTTGGGCGAACCCAATTTGCAGAAGTATTTCTATCCGCACATTATCCGATACAAAACACTTATTCAACAAACTCCGCTTGACTTACAAGCCATACAAGATATTTTCAACGACATCAGAGATAAAGTTGTAAAGGATATTACCATTCGTAGAACCCGAACCGACTTAAAGAAAAATGAACGCTATGCAAAAGACTTGCAAGAGCAAGGCATCATTTTTCCGAAAGTGGCTGACCCGTTTGCCAATGAATATGAATTACCTCACGAATTAGCGACTCTATTCCTTGATACTGCAAACAGTATCATTGACAAAAACAAGATTGACTTTTTCCGTTATCAGGCAATTGCATATTTAACAGACGAAGCGAACAACGGACTTTACCAAAGTGCACAGACAATTTCCCGTTCGTTGGCTTTCATTATGCAAACGCAATTAATCAAGCGTTTGGAGAGTAGTTTTTATGCTTTCAAAAATTCATTGAGCAAAATCACAGCTTCCACAAAGCAAATGATTGAAATGTATGAAAGGGATAGTATTTTCATTGCTCCCGATTTAGATATTTCAGATTTGTTGAACAAAGGCTACACAGATGAAGAAATTGAAATTGAGATTCTGAAAATTGACGATGAAAAGCCAAAGAACAAGAAGTTCAAGCAAGCCGATTTTAAAGCAGGGTTCATTGAAGGTTTGCGTAGTGACTATGAAAACTTACAGGCTTTGAATGAAAGATGGCAAGCTATAGAAGAACACAACGACCCCAAATGGAATGTGTTTATTCAGTTGCTAGAAAACGAATATTTCAACAAAGACAAAAACGAGTTAGGTAAACTGGTAATCTTTACCGAATCGGCAGACACTTTAAATTACTTGACTTCAAGACTAAAAAAAGAAACTTTATACAAAGTCCTTAGCATTACTTCCGACAACAGAAATAAAGCGTTTGAAACTATCCGTGAAAACTTTGATGCCAATTACGAAGGAACTTTTAGAAATGATTATGACATCATTCTCACAACCGATGTATTGGCAGAAGGTATCAACTTGCACAGAGCCAATGTAATTGTAAACTATGATACACCTTGGAATCCAACAAGACTGATTCAACGCCTTGGACGTATCAACCGAATTGGAACAAAAGCCCAATACATCTACAATTACAACTTCTACCCTTCCGAACACGGAGACAACCGAATTAACCTACGCCAAAAATCTTTGGTAAAACTTCAAAGTAGCCACAGCACATTTGGAGAGGACAACAAGATTTACACTTTGGACGAGATTATTGACCAGTTCAGAATGTTTGAAGAAAAGGAAGAAGACAAAGACCTGAGAACAGAATATTTAGAATGGTTACGCAAATACCGTGAGCAGAACGAAGAACACTTTAATGCTATCAGAAAAATGCCTTTAAAGGTTCGTTGCATTCGCAAAGCAACTGGAAAGGAAAGTAGTATTGCATTTGTAAAAAATGGAGACCATAAGAACATCTATCTGCATTCAGAAGGAAAGTCATTTTCCATTCCGTTTGAAAAAGCAGTAAAGATTTTTGAAGCACCAAAATCGGAAGAAGGTATTCTGCCTGTTCCTGATTTGCATTACAAACACATCAACAACATTTTAGAGCAATTTGAAAGAGACATTACAACTCCCGAAATGATTGGAGGTAATGAAGATAAGCTTGATGTTAGATCAAACAAAGCATTGAACGATTTGAACAACTGGTTAGCTAACCAAATTCTTGCTTCGCCTGAAGCTATTGAAGCAGGAACAAATTTGTTGCCGTTGCTTAAACACGGAACTTACACCAATCTGACGAACGAAGTATATAAATTGAGAAATGAAACAAATCCAATGAAATTGGAAATGGAGTTAATAAAACTTTCACGGAAATATACATCCAAAATAAAGCGGGAATCAAAAAAGGATTTAGAGCCGTTGCAGCCAAAAATTATTATCTCCGAAACCTTTGTTTCCTAAACAACTTGCACAATGACAATTACTGAAATAAGACAAATACTCGAAAGTCCATACGATAGAAAAGCGTGGAAAAGCTTTTTGCAAACACAGTTTACAAACAATAAACTGAATGCAGAAGACCGTGTCATTTCGTTATCTGACATAACATTGAGCAAACAGTGTTTGAGTTTGGGTAATTATGAAATAGGCGAATACACTAAAATAGGAATATTTGAAGTTGAACTGAATGAGAAAGTAAACATCACACGTAACCGTGTTGCATTGCGGAACTTGATTAAAGACCTTACCAAACAAGTAGCTGGTGCAATGGTAGTTTTTGTGCAAGGCGACAAATGGCGTTTCAGTTACATCAGTAAGCGAAAAGTAAAGAACACAGCAACAAACGAAATACAAGACAAAGAAACTGCACCCAAGCGATACACTTACTTGTTTGGTAAAGGCGAAAAGGCATTAACCGCTGCAATTCGTTTTGACAAACTTATTCAGAAACAAAGGGAAAACATCTTTCAATTCCTTTCTTTAGATGATTTTGAAGAAGCATTCTCTGTTGAGAAACTGAGCAAAGAATTCTTTAAGAACTACAAAGACACCTACGAAGATTTTGTTCAGTTCCTTACGGGTAAGCGATACACTAAAAAAGGGAATAGATATGTAGAGCAAGAAATGCACAACCCCGACTGGCAACTAACAGCTCTCTTTAACAAAGATGAAAAGGCTGCCCGTGATTTCTGCAAACGTATGATGGGGCGTATCGTATTTCTATACTTTATTCAAAAGAAAGGCTGGTTAGCTGTAGCACAAGGTAAAAAATGGGGCGAAGGCAATCCCGACTATCTGTATGACCTCTACAGAAAATCGAAACATAAAGATGATTTCTATTATCAAGAACTAGTTCCTTTGTTTTTTAAAACATTGAATAATCCTGATTCAGAAAAGACATCTAATACTTTACGTTTTCCATACTTGAATGGTGGATTGTTTGATGACAGCCAAGACAGGAAATACAACAAACTGCATTTGCCTGAGCATATTTTTCAAAACTTGTTTGAGACATTCAACAACTACAACTTCACCATTTACGAAGATGCACCGGACGAGCATACTGTAGCCGTTGACCCTGAAATGCTCGGTCACATTTTTGAAAACTTGTTGGAAGACAATAAAGACAAAGGAGCTTTTTATACACCAAAGGAGATCGTGCATTATATGTGCAAAGAGAGTTTGAAAGCTTATCTTTTGGCAAATGATGAAAAACATTACAACAACGAACTTGCAAACAGAACTATTGACAAGATTATCCAACAACAGGAATTAAGTAATGATGAAAAGATATATGCTGAAAAGAATGCTTTCAAAATTATTGATGCATTAGAACAGGTTAAAATCTGCGACCCTGCCATTGGTTCAGGTGCTTTCCCTATGGGATTGTTACAAGAAATTTTTAATGCTCAAATCTACTTGCAAGAACTAAAGGGTTTCAAAAAAGGAGTTTCTGATGCCGATATTAAAAAGCATATCATTGAAGAGAGCATCTACGGTGTAGATATTGATGCAGGTGCAGTTGATATTTCTCGTTTACGTTTTTGGTTGAGTTTGGTAGTTGATGAACAGGAACCACAGCCTTTACCTAACTTGAACTTTAAAATCGTGTGTGCAAACACCTTGATTCCATTAGGAGAGTTGAAAGACTATGACATGGAAGGAAAGGCAGCACAAGCGGTAAAAGCATTAGAAGAACTTCGCCACGACTTTTTCAATGTAAGCAGTGACGAAAAACTAAAACTTGAAAGACAGTTTAAGAAAATTCAAACTGATTTATTAAGTCTTCGGGAATTGTCTTCAACAAAGAATTTTGAAATCTACACAAAGTTATATGAGTTCAATCCGTTTGAAGATACTCCTTGTTCGTGGTTTGATGCTTGGTGGATGTTTGGTGTTAAAGATTTTGACATTGTAATTGGAAATCCGCCATATGGAGCCAAACTATCAAAAAAGGAGAAGGACTACTTTAAAGAGTTGTATAGTGACGTGCATATGAGAACACCCGACACCTTCAACTACTTTATTTCAAAGTCATTTAAATTATTGAAACAAAATGGCGTGCTTTCGTTTATTGTGCCAAACAACCTTCTTTTCCAAGGCGAAAACACAAAAACAAGGGAACTGCTGATAAATAACAATTACTTGAAAAGAGTAATTAATTTAGGTGACAATACCTTTGAAAACGCTGATGTTCCGACCTGTATTTTTGTAGCTGTAAAAGCAGAGAAAGAAAACTATCATATTGAATACAGCGACAACAGAAAAGAAACAATTCAATCTATTGATTTCTACAAATCACAAAAGCCACTATTAAATAAAGAGGTAAATGATGTTCCTGATTTAGTAATTGGCGTGAGTGCTTCGGGTGTTAAGCTAATGAAGGATATTGAAGCTGTTAGTTGGAAAATAGATGAAATTGCCTTGGAAGTAGCCAGTGGTATAAGCACAGGCGGAGACAAAATATTCAGAATACCTAAAGATTTTGCCGAGCAAAATCAATTTGAGCGAGAGATTTTAAAACCAGTTTTGGTAGGTGGTGAGATTGACAAATATAAAATTATCAATACAAATCATTTTGTTATATACACAGCAAGAGATACATCTATTTCTAAGTATCCCATAATTGAAAACTATCTAAAAGAGTTTAGAGCAAAACTTCAAACTCGCAGTGAAGCAAAAGCTGGGATTATGCCTTGGTATAGCCTGAATAGACAAAGATACCCAATGCTTTTTGAGGAGGAAAAAATAATAATGCGTCAAACTTCTGATAGTATAAGGGCTACAATTGATGAAAGTGGATTCTATTGTATTGACAGCATCCTTGTTTTCAAATTAAACAAAATTTATCCTGTAAGCTATAGATACGCCTTATTGTGTCTTAATAGCAAGATGAATCAACTTGTTTATAAAGCTATAACTCAAGAAGAAGGTCGTGTATTTGCTCAAGTAAAACCACAGAATGTAAGGAAACTCTTTATACCTAAGATTTCACCTGACGAGCAAAAGGTTTTTGAAGTACTTTGTGATTATTTGATGTTTCTGAATAACGAAGAACATCAGCCAGTAAATCAACGAATAGACAACAAAGCACTTGCACAGTTCTTTCAACAAATTGCCGATGCTTGCGTGGTTGAATTGATTTATGGAAAGGAAATGCAAAGTAAAAACGTAAACATACTTGAGTTTGTAAGAAATGAAATCACATCATTTGACAACCTGCCTTGGGAAGTGCGTCAAGCAAGAGAAATTTTTGAAGCACATCAAAAATGGACTCAACCGAGTAACGAAGTAAGAAACCGTTTAAAAATCATTGGCTTAATGTGTCCTGACACAGCAGGCAAAATTTTGAATGACTATGAAGAAAATAAATAGCATAAGGTTCAAGAACTTTAAAGCTTTCTATGGTGAAGAGTCACTACAATTAGACGGAAAGAACTTACTCGTCTATGGTGAGAACGGTAGTGGAAAGTCGTCCATATTTTGGGGCTTATACACGTTTTTGCAGAGTAGTAGCAAAGATATTCCCAACATCACAAAGTATTTTGTAGATTTTGATGAAGCAGTTCCAAACACTCACGACAGCTTAAAGAATATATTTTCACCAAATACAGATGATGCTTTTATAGAATTAGAAACTATTGACACTGCTACTGGAACACGTACCACCGACAGGATAGATGCTATAAATCCGACTACTGATATTGCAAAAAACAATGCAACAATTGCCTTGGCAAACGCTTCAAGCGATTTCATAAACTATAAGCTACTTCACAACTTCTATAATGTTACTCATAAACAAGACATAAATCTATGGCAGGTTTTTATGAGAGATATTTTTCCTTTTTTCCGAAAAAATGAAAATGTAGGTGAAAAATACTTTTCTACACGTATAGAAGAACTTACAAGGCAAGTTCCAATGTCATCAGGTGGAGTAAAAAACTTAAAGATTGGTAGCCGTCCACAGGTTGAATATGTGGCAAAAATTGACGATCTGAATAACGACATACAAATATTTTTAAACGAAATCGAGCAGAATGCAAACTTGTTTTTAAAAGACCACTTTTTTGACGGTAAGGAAATTTTAAAATTGACACTTAGCTATGATGTAAAAATAGATTACGATTCTGTTAAATGGCAAAATAAATCAAAGTATTCCATAAAGTTAGACTTGGTAATATGGGATGATATATTAAAAGCTTTCAAAAAAGTAAAAAGACCACATTCATTTCTCAATGAAGCACTTTTAACACGTATTGCCTTTGCTGTTCGTATAGGTGCTTTGCAAACAAGGCTGCAAAACAGAAATTACCAAATACTTTGTTTAGATGATTTGCTCATTAGTTTAGATATGGGCAATCGTGACAAAGTAATACAACTCATTTTAAACGTAGAAAAAAAACCAGACCTTGAGTTTTTCGATAAGTTTCAAAAATTAATATTTACACACGATAAAGCGTTTTACAACCTTTGTAAACAAAGAATAAAATTAGCCAAAGGCGAAGAAAATTGGTATTTTAAAGAAATTTATTTAGACACAGATAAAAGTCCGCAACGTCCTTTTATAGATAATTCAACAGACTATTTTGAGAAAGCAGAAAAGCACCTTAAAGCTTTTGATTACCCTGCTGCTGCAAACGCACTTAGACAAGGTTTGGAAAATTTGATTTTTGGATTTCTGCCGAATAACTACCGATTGACTAAAGAAAGGAAAGGCGAAGAACTTACCATTCCAAAACAATTTAATGATTTACTAGAAGCCCTTAAATCGTTACACAGAATATATGGTGTTGATGTTTCTAAAATAAATGACTTATTTGTTTATAAGGATAACCTTTTAAACCCATTGTCGCACGACAACATTCTAACAGCAGTTTATAAAGAGGAGATACAAAAGGTTCTAAAGCTAGTTCCTGATTTAAAAATCCTAAGGACAGACATACTAAAAGAGATTACAAAATTCCCAACCATCATTAAACTGAAAGATACAAAGAATGATACTGGTGAAGTTATTGAATATCATATTCAACTTTCCGAAAACTTGTTATTGCATACTTTAATTGATGGTTCTAAACACTTGAGCAGAAATAAAATAATAGCATTAAAATATGTTTATCCTGACGGTAAAGAAGTAATAAGAAATAAAACTCATAACTCGTTGTTTGATTATGCTAAACAGGTTGGACACTTTTTACAAACTAGTTATCCTACAGATGCAAGTATTTTATCAAAATTAGATTTAAGTTAAAATGTTTATCACTCAACCTAAAATATTCATCAGTAGCACAGTTCTCGATTTAACCAACGAAAGAACTGCTGCATACAATGCCGTGAATAAGGTTGGCGGGTTTCCAGTTATGTCTGAAAAGACAATGGAAGCCCAAAGCACAGATTCATTAACGGCTTGTTTGAGTAAAGTGATGGAATCGGATATTTACGTGCTAATTCTTGGTAGTCGTTATGGATGGCAGCCTGATGGAAAAGAATCTATAACCGAATTAGAATATCAAACGGCAAGAAGTAAAAATATTCCTGTGTTGGTTATTAATACAACCTATTCAAAAGATGCGTTACAAAAAGATTTTGAAGGCAGAGTTGAGCCAAACTATTTTAGAAAAACGGTTAATGATGCCTTTGAATTAGAAAGAGAACTTGAACAAGCTTTAAAAACTGAAATTGATAAAAAGCAGAAAGAGTATTTCAATAGAACCGAAGCGGTTTACTCTAACCTCGTAAAGATTCAATTTCCAAGTCATTTATATATTGCCGATTTGGATATTGATAAGAAGGCGGTAAAGCAATATAACAAAGAAAGGAAACGCCCCTTTTTCAAACCAAGTTTACACGATTATGCAGTTTCTGCTTTGTATATGCAGGACATTTCTTTCCCTCACGACTGGTTGGTCTGGGATGGGAAAATCATCACTTTTCACAACCTTCAAGATGATGCAGTAGGCTTAACCAAAATAATTGACAAAGGAACAGCAGAACCTTTTTCTTGCGATGAATTTTATGATACTTCAACAGACCATTTATCGCAATTCAAATATCTCTTAAAGAAATGCCTTGAAGCCAAGTTGCATAAACTAAAAATTAAGTGGATAAAGGATGCTAAAATGTTTGCATTCTTGCCAATTCAAAAAGATGATTTAGATAGATGGCAACCAAGATCAATTGAATGGACAAAAACAACAAAACGTGCAACTCGAAAGGTTGTTGAAATAAAAAGAAACTTGAAAAATAAGGAAGAGGTATTTAATATGAGATGCCTTGCTTTTAGAACTGGTTTTGAGAATTTTGATAATGACTGGTATATATCTATAAAACCTGAATGGATTTTTCTTTGGAGTGATTTTCGTGTTTGCCACCTGGCTTTCAAAAATATTCAGTGGTTGAAAAAGACCGAAAGAAATATGCACGTCTTCAATCACTTTAATTTCATTCTACACTATCTCCAACCTTCACAATCATTCTCTTTGTTTGATGAGAATAAAGATTATCCATATATCAAGTTGGATAAAATAGAAAAGTTTGATTTTGCACCTATTGTTCCTGATTCTGTGTGGAGTAGTTTGGAAGCTGTTGGCAATCAAAAGAAAATGACTGATGAAGATGGTAACGTAGATTTATTTGGAATATGAAAGCGGAGTATATACAAGAACCATTTTTATTATTTGGCAAAGGCAAAAGCATTTGTCCAAGAGAAGGTATTTCCGAATTAAGCGTTTACGACACCGTAATTGAAGCAAGAAAAAACCAATTATTACTTGGAATTATTGGAATTGAAGAAGATGTTGAAAATCTCAAAAGTTGGCTTAAAAGATTTGAAAGTTACATTCCTGCAAGTCCAAAAGGTAAGCAGAAAGGCCTTTTTAAGTCATTTCCCGGCTTCAATCAAGATAAAGGGTTTTGTGCTAAGTTCATTTACGATTCAAATTACGAACGAATCCTTTCTCCGAATGATATTAAGAAGATTTTAAAAGAAACTGATAGGGATAAGAAAGTATTAGATGCTGTTGACTTATTTGGTGAAAACATAGGTTTCCTTTCTGATATAAAGAACTGTGATGTTATCGTTTGTATTATTCCTAAAAGTTTTGAAGGGAAAATCGTAAAGGAAAATAAAGACGATGAACCAGTAGAACAAAATGCAGAAGATAATGGAGAACCAGAATTGGAATTAAATTTTAGACGTGCATTAAAAGCACGTGCAATGAAATACAACACACCAATTCAACTTCTTAGAGAATATGTCTTACACGACAATAATAAATCGCAAGATGCAGCAACAAAAGCTTGGAATTTTTGCACCGCACTATATTACAAAGGACTTCAAACAATTCCTTGGAAATTAGATGTTGATGAGAATAAGCCAAAGGTTTGCTTTGTTGGAATCGGCTTTTACAGAAGTCGAGATAAAAAGACAATTCAAACAAGTTTAGCTCAAATCTTCAATGAAAATGGTAAAGGTGTAATTCTTCGTGGGACACCTGTAATGGAGGACAAAGACGATAAGAAGCCCCACTTGACCTATGACCAGTCATTACATCTTTTGAAAGATGCTTTAACCAAATACAAATTTGCTACCGGCACAATGCCAGGTCGTGTAGTGTTGCATAAAACTTCAAAATATTATGAAGATGAATTAGATGGTTTTATTCAAGCAATGCAAGATTTAGGAATTACGGAGTATGACATCGTAACAGTTATGGAAACCGATTTACGATTTTTTAGAAATAATCTTTATCCACCAGTAAGAGGTTCTGTTTTTACATTGACTGAAAAACGGCACATTCTATATACAAGAGGCTCTGTTCATCAATATCAGACATATCCCGGAATGTATATTCCTGCTCCTTTGGAAGTTCGAATAGTAGAATCAGTTTCTTCAGTAAAAACAGTTTGCAAGGAAGTTCTTGGACTTACAAAGATGAATTGGAACAACACTCAATTCGACAACAAATATCCAATCACAATTGGATGTGCAAGACGAGTTGGTGAAATAATGAAATATCTTGGCGAAAACGAACAACCCAAAGAATCTTATGCTTTTTATATGTAACAAAAATAGCCTAAGCATTTTGCAAGCACATTTCCAAAGCCCCACAAGCCAACCCGCAAGGCAAAGCTTTGTCAAAGAGCTTGCAAAGCCAACGCAAGACAAAATTGTTTTTAAAAAATATCCCGACCCTTCAAAAAAAATAAAAAACGCCACCCACAACCCGTCAACATACCAACAGACAGTGACAGCTAAACACAACATAAACAACGACCTGACAAGCACGGAGGACAGAAGGCCAGCTTACAACAAGTGGCTTTGCGAAAGCCGGGGTTTAAACTTGGCCAATGATCTTTTGTAATTCTAATGAACTTCAGTAATTTGGCTTTTAGCTAATATGTTCTTTAGTGGCCAAGCAGGCTTAGGTGCTAAATGCCCGGCCTACGCAAAGCCCAGGACGTTGGCGGTAATTATATTGAAACCCTTATGAGCAAAGAAGAATTTGAACTAAAAAAGCTTGAACTTGAGGTAAAAAAACTAGAGCTTCCTTGGTATCGAAATATTGAGTTTTGGAAAGTACTAATTCCGACAATTGCAGTACTCTTGTCTCTTTATTTCACCTTTGGAAAAGGGCTAATTGATAGTGAAAAATCAAAGCTTGAAATCCAAAAGGAACAACTTAAATTAGACATCTCAAGATTTGAAGAAAGACGAGACAAGCTTGCGGACACCATAAAATTACAAAGTAGTGCCAAGGAGACATTGTCTACTGAAATTCAAAAATATGAGCGACAAAAACAAGAATTAACTAATAGAATAAATGATTTGAATAAAAGGCTTGGAATCTCATATAATCAAATTACTCAAATAACTGATGCTCGTAATAACGATAGAGCATTCTATCAAAATAAGTTAAAGGAGCAATTCTTAATAGAAAAATCTAAACTTGAAGAACTAGACAGTCTAACTTCAATTCTCAACAACTCAGAAGTTAAAATAGCAAAATTAACAACTGAAATCAATTTTCTAAATGGAAAGGCAAAACTGTCCGAAGATGAAAAGCTCGACTTAAACATTTTAAAATTAAAAGCTGCAGACAAAGCAGTTACTAGGAATATGAATAAATATGATGATAAAATTAAAAGGTTGCAGCAAGAGTACGAGATTAAGAAAAAGAAAATTGATAAAATGTCAACAGAAGAATTATTAAGAGAGTTTGAAATAAATTCATTAAAAATTGATATTGAAGATAAATAACTACCGCCAACATTGCATAGCCAAAAGCGGGGTTGGACGCGGGTTCCGGAAGTTTATCGAAGTTATGAAAATTTGGTGTAAATTGGCTGAAAGCTTCGCAAAATTATCAGCCAATTTACGGGATGTTTATCGTTCTAACTCCCCGCCATCGGCTATGCGAGGACGTTATGCGGCAGCTTAGAATTGACAATAAAAAATGACAATAGCTGAGAAACATAAAATCGAAATTATTGAAAATGGTTTTACGACTGTTGACAATATCTATTCTGACGATGAAGTAAAACAAATTTTACAGACTATTGACCAAGCTGACAACGACAAAGAGACTTTCAGAAAATCGAAAGAACTTTTTGCTATTCGACAGTTTTTAAAAGAAATTCCTGAAATAAGAAACTTGGTTTTTAACGACAAATTAAAAAAAGTAGTGAGACAACTTTTTGGTGACAATTATTTTGTTGTGAAAAGCATATATTTTGACAAACCAGAAACCTCAAATTGGTATGTTTCTTACCATCAAGATTTGACAATTTCAGTTGACAAAAAAGTAGAACTTGAAAACTTTGGCCCTTGGACAACAAAACAAAATCAATTTGCTGTTCAACCACCAATAGACATTTTAGAAAATCTATACACAATTAGAATTCACCTTGACGACACGGACGAGAATAATGGAGCTTTAAGAGTAATTCCAAAATCACATTTAAAGAAAGTTTATAGACCTGAATCAATAGATTGGACGATTGAGACTGAAACTACGTGTAATATAGTTAAAGGTGGTATAATAATAATGCGACCTTTAATTTTACACAGTTCAAGTAGGACAACGAACAACAGAAAAAGACGAGTAATACACATAGAGTTTTCGAATCAAGAACTTCCAACAGAACTAGAATGGGCAGAACGCATGAATTTAAATTAAAAAGCCGACCGCATAACAAAGTGCTTTGCGTACATACGGGTGGACGTGGGTAATTCATGTGTATCGTTCTTTATGAAAATTCGTTAACTTGGCTGTTCGCTTCGCGAAAAGTACAGCCAAGTTTCAGGTAGTTTTACCGTTCTTTGTCCCGTACGGTCGCAAAGCATGGGACGTTATGGCACATTTATTTTTAATTCTTCGCAGTTCATATTGCTCCGATATC
>ENA-UOUJ01001017-UOUJ01001017.1-activated-sludge-metagenome-genome-assembly--contig:-NODE-1017-length-15946-cov-8.118935_pt1 | contig 15946 bp, 14 predicted proteins | sample MGYA00249839_ERZ747224 | MGnify/ENA primary metagenome ERZ747224 (study PRJEB28782, sample SAMN03220277) | activated sludge metagenome | biome: wastewater; feature: sewage sludge; material...
CCGCCGTCCACTTCGATCGCGACGGCGGATCGAAGGCGCGCCAGGCGATGGACCTCGACAAAGGGTGGATCCCCTAACGTTGTATCGGGCTCTTCAACGCTCAACGTTGGGGCGGGGCCCTATGAAGGCGGCGGCGGCTTCTCTGTCGATGGGCGCCGCATCGTTGGCGGGTGCAAACGTGAAGGCGACGGAAGCCGGATCGTAGTTGCCCGCGACGGGCGCGGCTGCACCACGCGATGTTGCAGGACGCGTCGGGATCATCTCGGCGCGGGGATCGAAGGTGCGGACGAACTGCGCCACGGCGGGCGCGATCTCGGCGCGGAAGCGCGAGCCGTTGAAAATGCCGTAGTGACCGACTTCCGGACATTCGAGATGCAGCCTGCGCTCGGCAGGGAGACGCAGACACAGATCATGCGCGGCGCGGCACTGGCCGAGGCCGGTGATGTCGTCCTTGCCACCCTCGATCGTCATCAGCGCCGTGCGCCGGATCGCGCCAGGATCGACGCGCCGACCGCGATGCGCCATCGCGCCCAGCGGCAGCGCGTGACGCACGAACACACGCTCGATGGTGTCGAGATAAAACTCGGCCGCGAGGTCCATGACGGCGAGATATTCATCGTAGAAGGCCCGATGCTTCTCGGCGGAATCGCCATCGCCGTGCACGAGGTGCATGAACAGCTCCTTGTGCGCATTGGCGTGGCGGTCGAGGTTCATGGACATGAAGCCCGAGAGCTGCAGAAAACCCGGATAGACTTGGCGGCCCACGCCCTCGTTCGGCCAGGGCACGTTCGTGATGACGTTGCGGCGGAACCAGTCGGTGCCGCGCTCGACCGCCACGCGGTTCACGGCGGTGGGGCTCATCCGCGTATCGATGGGGCCGCCCGCGAGGATCATGCTGAGCGGCGCGGCCGGGTCGTCGTCCTCTTCCATGAGGGACACCGCCGACAGCACGGGCACCGCCGGCTGGCATACGGCGAACACGTGCACATCGCCGCGGAAAAACCGCAGCATGTCGCGCACGTAGTCGATGTAGTCGTCGAGGCCGAAGGTGCCGGCCGAGAGCGGAACGCTGCGCGCATCCTTCCAGTCGGTGATGTAGACTTCGTGGCTCGGAAGCAACGCTTCGACAGTGCCGCGAAGCAGGGTCGCGAAGTGCCCCGACATCGGCGCGACCAGGAGGACCTTGGGGTCGCCCTCGCGCTCCTCGAGCGGCATTTCGCGGCGGAAATGGACGAGCCGGCAGAACGGGCGCTCCCATACCGCCTGCTCGGTTACGGCCACACTTCGCCGGCCGGCCTCTGTCTCAGCGATGCCGAACACCGGCTTGTCATAGCGGCGCGTCGTGCGCTCGAAGACTTCGCAGGCCGCGGACGCGTGCCGCCCCATGGGGGTCTGCGCCAAAGGATTGAATGGGCTATCGAAGAGGTAGCGGACGGATTCGGCGACGGCACGTGCCGGCTTCAGAGCGACGTGGCTCATTTCGTACCAGTGATAAAGCACAATCGATGCTCCCCGCTCGTCTGCGCTCACTCTTTTGAGTTCACTGGGCCGCAACCGTTCTCGTGAGGCCTGCTCTGCTTCCGCAGACTTCAGGCTCCAAACGGCCAGGTGCGGCACGTTGGCCGCCAGACACGGAAGCTTGTTGATTTTCTCGCGCGTCCCCCATGCGCGAGAATGCACTGATTCGTGGGGCTTGGCTAAAGTTCGTGCGTGCCTACAACGCTTTGGCCAGTTCCGCCGCGAGCGTGTCGGCGTCCACCGAGTGCGGGAAATGCCGGACGAACTCGCCGTTCTTGTCCATCAGGTAGAGAAACGCGCTGTGATCGACGTTGTAATGGTCGGGTGTCTCCGGATCTTCGACCTTCTTCGCATATACGCGATAGACCTTGATTGCGCCCGCCACGTCGTCGGCCGGCCCTGACAGCCCGACGATCGACGGGTGGAAGCTCTTCACGTATTGGCCGGTCACTTCCGGCGTGTCGCGCTCGGGATCGACGGTGATGAAGACAGGCGTCAGCCCCTTCGCCTTGTCGCCGAGTTGATCGAGCGCCGCGGCGATGATCTGAAGGCCCGACGGGCACACGTCGGGGCAGTTGGTGAAGCCGAAGAACACCAGCATCGGCTTGCCGGCGAAATCCTTCTCGGTCACGCGGGCGCCTTCGGCGTTGACGAGACTGAAGGGGCCGCCGATGAGCGCCTTGCCCGTCGAGGCTTCGCGCGAGCCACCCGTCGAGCCGAAATCGGCGAGCAAGAGCACCGCCGCCGCCATTCCCGCCGCAAGCCCCATCACGAGCGCCAGCAAAAGCATGCGCCGCGACGTCCGCGCCGTTTTCACCTCACCCGTGTTTCCCGCCATGCGCATCACTCTCCAGCTTCCCGAGCCGTGGGCGTTTCCGATCGTCGAGCGCTCCTGCGCTTCAGCACGCCTCGCGGGGAGGCGAACATCGCGCAGGACCATCGGAGCGCAACGTTATACAAAGATGGAGAGAATTTCCCAGGCCATATGGTCGCCCCGGCGCGCGCCGGCGGCGGCACGGCGGTCCACCCTCTCGCTGGTGCGAGATTTCACTTCGGCGGTTTACCGGACGGCAGAAGCGCCTATCTTCTCTCCGAGAGGCCCGCTTCCCGACCAAACTCCTGGCATTGGGAACGTGCCAGTATGCTAGGCTGCGTACTCATAAATGGATGGGACATTGATGAGCCAAGACAGGCCAAGGGCCAGGAAAAGCGCGCAGCGCGATGCTACGCATCGGGCAAGCGGTTTGACGCCGCCATTGGCCTGTCTTGGCTCACCCCGGAGGGGCGCGGTCCTTTCGCACCGCCGGGTCATGCCGGAGGCGTGCTTCCAGCATGACACGAAAGTCCTCGCGTCAATGCCCATCCAATATTGAGTACGCAGCCTAATGTTCAGGGCCCGCCACACGCCCAAACCGGAAGCCACCGTCCCGTGCCTGCAAACTTGCTCAAAGACGTCGAACCCCGAATTCTCACCGGCAGCGACAGCCGGCTGCGCCTGCTCACCATCGTCCGGCTGAGATGGCTCGGCGTGTTCGGGCAGATCATCGCGGTGAGCATCGTCTACTTCGGGCTCGGCTTCGATCTGCCCGTGGGTCCGTGCCTCATCGTGATCGCGGTCTCGGCCTGGGTGAACGTGTTCCTCGGGATCATTTATCCGGCGCGACACAGGCTGTCCGTCAACTTCGCGACGACGCTGCTCGCCTACGACATCATTCAGCTCGCCTCGCTGCTCTATCTCACCGGCGGCATCGACAATCCCTTCACGATGTTGATCGTGGCGCCGGTCACCGTCTCTGCCGCAACGCTGCCGTTCACGCGCACCATCGGGCTCGGCGTGCTGGCGGTCCTGTGCACGACCTTCCTCGCCTTCTACGGGCTGCCGCTCCCGTGGATGCCGGAGGGCGGGCTTTATCACCCGCTCGTCTACAAGCTCGGCGTTCTCGCTGCCGTCGCCTCCTCGATGCCGTTCCTCGCGCTCTACGTCTGGCGGCTGACGCAGGAGGGCCAGAAAATGTCGGCGGCGCTCGCCGCGACCGAGCTCGTCCTCTCCCGGGAGCAGAAGCTGCATGCGCTGGACGGCCTGGCCGCAGCCGCTGCACACGAGCTCGGGACGCCGCTTTCCACGATCACGCTGGTAACGAACGAACTCGACCGGCAAATCGAGAAAGACAGCCCCTATCGCGAGGATATCCTGCTCCTGCGCAGCCAGGCTCAGCGGTGCCGGGAGATCCTGCAGAAGCTGACGCGTCATCCGCGTGATGAGGATCCGCTGCACGCCAGCCTCAACGTGAAGGAAATGATCCATGAGGCGACCTCCCCCTACATGAACGCGGGGACGATCGTGTCCATCCGTGCCGCCCCCTCACCGTCCGCAGCCGGACCGGGCGCGCGGGTGCCTCTGGGCGTTCGGCGGCCGGGCGTCATCTACGGGCTCGGAAACATCATCGAGAACGCGGTCGACTTCTCGAACACCCGCGTCGACATCAGCGCGGAATGGGACGGCGACATCGTCTCCGTGCTCATCGCCGACGACGGGCCCGGGTTCAAGCCGGAGCTGATCGAGAACCTCGGCGAGCCGTACGTGACGGCGCGGGCCGCGGTACGCCGGAACCGGAGCAATCCCAAGATCTCGGGGCTCGGTCTCGGCTTCTTCATCGCCAAGACGCTGCTCGAACGGTCCGGCGCGCGGCTCCATCTGGACAACCGACCGGCGCCCGAGCACGGCGCCCGCGTGCACATCATCTGGCCGAGGGCCGCCTTCGAGGCCGCGCCCGAAAGCCGGGAGCCTGTCCATCCCCGGGCGCAACTGCGGGAGCCGCCCGGGCCCGGCGATCCGATTTCCGATGCGATATAAGGTGCTAGGCCAACAGAGATATCGAGCGACGAGGTGTATTCACCATGTTCCGGCATCAGCAGATTTGCACAATGTCTCGGATAAAACTCGTGATAAAAGGTTTGAGTCTATCCCTGACGAAGCATAAGCCGCTCATATAAAGAAAACTCGGGAGGTGCGCGGTGGAGACCGAAGACCTATCATTCCAGAAAGACGAACTGCCCGAGGACCGCTCGCTGATCATCGTCGACGATGATCGTGCCTTCCTGCAGCGGCTTGCCCGCGCCATGGAGACGCGCGGTTTCGATGTTCGCAGCGCCCACTCGATCGCAGAAGGCATCGAGCTGATCCGCGCCCAGGCGCCGGCATTCGCCGTCGTGGACATGCGGCTCGAGGACGGAAACGGCCTCGACGTCATTGCCGAGCTGACGCGAACACGACCGGACTCGCGCATCATCGTGCTGACGGGTTACGGCAACATCGCAACCGCCGTCTCGGCCGTGAAGCTTGGCGCCGTCGATTATCTCGCCAAGCCCGCGGATGCGGACGACGTGACGGATGCGCTGCTCGCGCCGCCCAACACGAAAGCCGCGCCACCGGATAATCCGATGTCGGCCGATCGTGTCCGCTGGGAACACATCCAGCGCGTCTACGAGCTGTGCAACCGCAATGTCTCGGAGACGGCGCGCCGCCTCAACATGCATCGGCGCACCCTGCAGCGCATTCTCGCCAAGCGCGCACCGAAGTAGAGAGAGGGCGGGCCGTTTCGGCCCGCTTCTTTTTTATACGTCGAAAGCGCCACCCCGGCCGATGGCGGCCGGCAGCGATGGGTCGAGCAAGATCGACAGCCGCGCGGCGGACGCCCGCGCGATCCGGAGCGTCATGGCTTTGCGCCTCGGGGCCGCCAGGCGGTGATCCGGCGCGGCGCGCAGAATTTCTCCGCCATACCGGTCGGCGACGATGAGGCCCGTTTCGCCCGGCAGGACGTCGCGCGGGAACGCCGGAAGCACCGCAAAGAACAGCCGATCCGAATACTCCCGATATTCCGGCCACTTGTGATCGGTCCGGAAATCCTCGAGGCAGGATTTGATCTCCACGATCCAGATCCCGCCATCGGGCGCGATCCCGATCACGTCCGCGCGCCGGCCGTTCGGGAGCGGCACTTCCGAAATCGCCGCCAGGCCGTGCGCCGCCAACAGCCGCACCACGCCGCGGCAGACCTCGCGCGCAACGTCCGACTGCGGACCACCGAGGCCTGGCGAGGGAATAGACGCCCCCGCAATCCCGTTATCTACAAAGTCGTTCATACCGGTCACGGATCTGCCATGCGGGACTGACACCAGATTGCCTTGATGTCGACCATAGTCCCGCACTCTCCTTCATCTCGTTCGTCGAGGCCATTCTACATGACACGCGCGCGGCAATCCGCCTTTTCCGGGCCGGATGGCCGTGCTCTCCACTTCGAGTTCTCGCGAGGCTCACGCGTCCATGTTTTTCAAGCGGCGTAACAAGGAGAAACCGGCGGAGGCGGCGGAAGCGCCCGTGGCCGCCATGACAGAGACCGCCAGCGCGGCCGGGGCCGGCGGGGCGCCGCCCGAGAGCGACGGGATTTCCGCGGATTCCCTACGCAGAGGCGTCGATGCCGCCTCGCTCGGCTTCAAGACCACCGCCGATCTCGAACCCGAAGACGGGCCGTTCGGCCAGGATCGCGCCCTTGCGGATCTCGACTTCGGCCTCAAAATGCCGGGACGCGATTTCAACATTTTCGTGCTCGGGCCGCCGGGATCGGGAACGCGGGCAAGCGTCTGCGCCCATCTCGAAAAAAAGCAACGCAGCGCCGAAACGCCGCCGGACTGGATCTACGTCCCGAGCTTCGACGACCCGCATCGGCTGCGCGCGCTGCGCCTGCCGGCGGGACGCGCGGCCCTTTTCTCAGAGCGTATCGACACCGCCGTCGCCGAACTTCGCGCCACGCTGCCGGCCGCCTTCGAAGCGGAGGATTATCGGGCGCGCCATCGCGCGATCGAGGAGGACTATCGCAGCGCGCACGACGACGCACTCGATGCCCTGCACGCAAAGGCCGCCGAGCAGAACATCGCCGTTCTGCGCACGCCGCTCGGCTTCGGCATGGCGCCGATGCACGACGGACAGGTTGTGAAGCCCGAGGTGTTCAACCAGCTTCCTCAGGTCATGCGGCGCGACGTGGAGAGCCGTGTCGGCGCTCTGCAATCGGAACTCGAAGCCATCCTGACGAGCGCGCCCGCCGTCGACAAGGAGCGACGCCGCCAGCTCGCCGTGCTCAATGTCGAGACGGCACGCCATCCCATCGAGGCCGCCCTCGACGGCCTCTCGCAAGATTTCGCGGACGTTCCGGACGCGACGGCGTTTCTGGCGGAGATGGAACGCGACCTGATTGCCAACGCGCAGGCGTTTCTCTCCACGACACAGGACAGCGGCCTCCGCCGCTATGCGGCTCATGTGGTTGTCGCACGCGCGAACGACGCGGGCGCGCCTCTCGTGAGCGAGACGGATCCCACTCCGCTCGGGCTGACCGGCAGCATCGGATCGGCGGCCGATGGTGCGCCGGCGGCCTCCGCAACCCGCCGTATCCGCGCAGGCGTGCTGCATCAGACCAACGGCGGCGTTCTGGTGATCGACGCGCGGTGCCTGATCGCCGCGCCGGAAACCTGGAAGGCACTCAAGACCGCCCTCAAGACAAGAGAGATCCGGCTCTTCTCCCCATCGTCTTGTGCCTCCGCCGTCGCCGATGCGATTCCGTTCGATGCCAAAGTGATCCTGATCGGAACGCCCGACGACTACACCCAGCTCGACGCGGCCGATGCGGACTTCGCGCTGCTCTTCAAAGTACAGGTCTGTTTCGAGCCGGCGATCGCGCGGAGCGCCGTGAACGACAACCGCTTCGCGCGGCTCATCGCATCCGTGGTAGCGACACACGCGCTCAAACCTCTCGACGCTGGCGGCGTCGCGCGGCTGATCGAGGAGGCGAGCCGCCTCGCCGGCCATCGCGATAAGGTCACGCTCGATGTCGAACGCATCGCCGACATCGCCCGTGAAGTCGATGTCTGGTCCCAACATTCCGGGCGCGACGTGACCACCGCCGAGGACGTTGCGCGCGCCATGACCGAGCGGGCGCAGCGGGCGGATCGCGTTCGCGAGCGGACACGGTCGCGTCAGGCATCCGCCTCCCTTCTCGGGGAGACGGCCGGAGGACGGGCAGGCCATATCATCGCGCTCAGCGCGCGGGACGCCGGCGGAATCCGGCTCGGCGCGGTGCACCGTGTTGTGGCGCGCGCCCATCCCGGGCGGGGGCGCAGCGCGGAGATCGTGCACGCGGGGGCGACGGATGCGCGACATGCACCGATCCTGCGGAGCTATCTCGCCGGCACGTTCGCGCAGACCTTTCCACTCGCGCTCGGCGCGATGCTCACCATCGACCCCCCCTCCGACAATGTCGCCGTCCAAGGCGGCGCACCGCTCGCCGAGGTGCTCGCGCTCGTCTCCGCACTGGCAGACGAACCCTTGCGCCAGGATCTCGCCGTCACCGGGACGATCGACGCAGGGGGCGAGGTCCAGGCCGTCGACGGGATCAACGAACACATCGAGGCTTTCTTCGATGCGTGCCAGGCTCACGCTTTGTCGGGCACGCCGGGCGTTCTCATCCCCGACGGAAATCGTCCGCATCTGATGCTGCGCCAGGACGTGGTGGATGCCGTGAGGGATGGACGCTTCGTTCTCCACGCCATCAAGACCGTGGACGACGCCCTTGCCCTGATGACCGCGCGGGACACGGGGCTGCGCGGCGCGGACGGCCACTTTGCGCCCGACACCCTGAACGGCCGCGCCGAAGCCAAGCTGCGCGCCTTTGCCGAAATCCAGCGCGCGTTCGGACGCGGCGTGGACACCGTCGCGGGCGTGCGGGAGGGCCGGACATGATCACGCATGTGGCGGAGGCGGGCGAGCAGAGAGGCCGCGTCGTGCTGTGGATGGGCGGCGCCAACGATCCGCAGGAGACCGCCATCGAGGCCGCGTTCCGGCTCGCACAGGCGTTCCAAGCCGAGGTCGAGAGCCTGTTCGTGGCGGATCATCAACTGTTCGATCTCGCCGCCCTGCCGTTTGCGCGCGAGATTCCTCTTTCAGGCCGAGGATCGCGTCATCTCACCGTCGACGGGCTCGCGCGGCAGCTGAAGGCGCACGCCTCGGCCCTCCAGCGGCGCGTGCTCGCCCAGGCCCACGCCGCCGACGTGAGAGCGCAGGCGCGCATCGTCCGCGCCGAGCCGGTGCACGCGCTTGCGGAAGCGTGCGCGCGCAACGGCCCCTGGAACGTCGTGACCATGGGCATGCCCCTCCGCCGAGGCGGCGGCACGTCGCTTGCCGACCTTTTCGCGACGGTCCATGCCACGACCGGCGTCGTCGTCGCGGGACCCAAGGCCTGGCGCACGAGCGGACCGGTGATCGCGGTGGTCGACGATCTCGAGCGGACGATGCCCATGATGCGCGCCGCGCGGCGGATCGCGGCGGCGACGGAGAGCGAGGCGCGGCTTTGCCTCCTCGATCGCGCGCAGGGCCACGACGGATGGCTCGAAGGGCAGGTGCGCCTTGCGCTCGGCGCGAGCCCGGCGGTGGCGCTCGACGTGGTGGACATGGGCCTCGAAAGCCCGCGCTCGGTGGCGCAAACGATGCGGCGGCAGGGCGCGGGATTCGTCATCGCGCGCTTCGGCGGCCTTCTCGTGCGCGACGAAGAGGATGTGGCGCCGCTTGCGGAGATCCTGGAAGGCCCGCTCTTTCTCGTGCGCTGAAGATCTGCCGCCTTGCTCTCCCTCTCCCTCGCTTTCCGCTGCCGGAACGCTTGCGCAGCGACCCTATGGGGGCTTGTTCGCGCGCCGCCCGGAGATTATCAGCTCGGCTCGGGACCATTGCCGACGCATCCACCCGCCAGGATCACACCCGTTCCCGGTCCGGTGTACTTTTCGCCGGGGCCCCATGGCTGAAACGGCAGGATCGACCGCCTGGGAGCGGCCGGCCAGGAAAGGCGCACCATGACGTGGTTGGATGCACTCGGGATCGATGCGGCATACGCGCTTCAGATCCTGAAGATCATCGGCATCGACATCGTGCTCGCGGGTGACAACGCCGTCGTCATCGCGATGGCGTGCCGGATGCTGCCGCCGAAGCAGCGCATGATGGGCATCCTGCTCGGGGCGGGCGTGGCGATCCTGCTGCGCGTGGTGTTCACACTCGTGGTGCAGCAACTGCTCGACGTGCCGCTTCTGAAGCTCGTCGGCGGCTGTCTGCTGGTCTGGATCGCGCTCAAGCTCGTCACGGCGAACGATCCCGAGGATCACAGCATCAAGAGCGGCACCAGCCTGTGGGAGGCCGTGCGGATCATCGCCATCGCCGACATCGTCATGAGTCTCGACAACGTGCTCGCCATCGCCGCGGCCGCCCACGGCGATCCGCTGCTGATCGTGTTCGGCCTCGCGCTCTCGGTGCCGCTCGTCGTCGGGGGCGCCACGCTGATCACCTCGCTGCTCGTGCGCTTTCCCATCCTCATCTGGGGCGGGGCGGCGCTGCTTGGCTGGGTCGCCGGCGAGCTGATCGCGACCGAGCCGCTGCTTCACGGGATCATGCAGAACCTCGGAGAGACGCTCGGCCTCACGACAAAGGGCGTCGCGCGGGCGTTCGAGGTCGTGGGCGCGATCGTCGTGATCTCGGTCGGCATCGCGATGCGCCGCTCCGCGGAAGCGGCCCATCCCGACGGAAAAACCTGAGGAGCTGCGTACGCCATGCCCGAGTTGCCCGAGGTCGAAACCGTCCGCAGAGGGCTGCACCGCGCTCTCGTGGGACAGTCCTTCCGGCGCGTGGACGTCCGCCGCCCGGATTTGCGGTTTCCGTTTCCCGAACGCTTCGCCGAGCGTCTCACGGGCGCGCGCGTGATCTCTCTGGACCGGCGGGCCAAATATCTCATCGCCCGCCTTTCGACCTGCGAAGCTCTTCTCATGCACCTCGGCATGACAGGGCGGTTCCACGTGAAGCATGCAGGCGAGGCCAACGCCCGGCCGATGAGCGATTACGCCTATGGCACGGCCGCACAGGAGCGGCATCTGCACGCGCTCTTCGCTTTAGCCGACGGGGCGGAGGTCGCCTATTTCGATCCGCGCCGCTTCGGCTACATGCTGCTCATCCCCGACGCCGAGCTCGATGCCCATCCGATGATGCGCGGGCTTGGCGTGGAGCCGCTGACGGCCGACCTCGACCCCCGCTATCTCGCGGCACGTGCGCATGGACGGCGGACCGATCTCAAGGCCTTTCTGCTCGACCAGCGCATCATCGCCGGGCTCGGCAACATCTATGTAGCGGAAGCGCTGTTTCGCGCCGGCCTCAAGCCCTCGCGGCCGGCATCCGTTCTGGCGACGCCAAGCGGAAAGCCGACGCGGCATGCGGAGCTGCTCACCGGCACCATCAAAGCCGTGCTGGAAGACGCCATCGGAGCCGGCGGCTCGACGCTGCGCGATTACCGCCAGGCCGACGGGCAGAGCGGCGGTTTCCAGGCCACGTTCCAAGTCTACGGCCGCGAAGGCGAGCCTTGCGCCCGGCCGGGGTGCCGGGGCATTGTGCGACGCAGCATCCAGGGCGGCCGGTCGAGCTTCCATTGTCCGGTCTGCCAGCGCTGATCCTCTAGAACGCCCGATCCGATGGGATCGGATCGGACGCTCTAGATCTTTGTTGAGACCGATGATTCACGCTTCGGACTGATAAGGTCCGAAGCGATCATGGTCTAGCGAAAGGCGGCACGGCATGGCAGCGACGGACACGACCTTCGAGGCGATCCTCGTCGAAACGCGCGGGCGCGTGGGGCTCGTCACGCTCAACCGGCCAGGCCAGCTCAACGCGCTGAACGACCAGCTCATCGCGGAGCTGAACCAGGCGCTCGACGCCTTCGAGGCGGACGATGGCGTGGGCGCCATCGTCGTCACCGGCTCCGAGAAGGCGTTCGCGGCAGGCGCCGACATCAAAGAGATGCAGGCCAAGACCTACATGGAGGCCTACAGGGGCGATTTCATCGCGAGCTGGGAGCGGATCTCGCGGACGAGGAAGCCCGTCATCGCGGCAGTGGCGGGCTTCGCGCTCGGCGGCGGATGCGAGCTTGCCATGAGCTGCGATTTCATCCTCGCGGCCGACACGGCCAAGTTCGGGCAGCCCGAGATCAAGCTCGGCATCATGCCGGGCGCGGGCGGCACGCAGCGCCTGATCCGCGCCGTCGGCAAGTCGAAGGCGATGGAGCTTTGCCTCACGGGGCGGCTGATGGATGCCGAGGAGGCGGAGCGGGCGGGTCTCGTCGCGCGCATCGTGCCGGCGGCGGAGCTGCTCGACAACGCGCTCAAGACCGCCGAGACGATCGCCTCGATGTCGCTCACGGCTGCGATGATGACCAAGGATTGCGTCAACCGCGCCCACGAAACGACCCTCGCCGAAGGTATCCGCTACGAGCGGCGCACCTTCCACGCCATGTTCGCGACGCACGATCAGAAGGAAGGCATGGCCGCTTTTACCGAGAAGCGCCGTCCCCAGTTTCGGAACGAATGACGCGGGTTTGCGTCATCGCGGACATGACGCACAAAGCGATGATTGCGATGGCGCCCCACAGGAACACCTCGTTGGCGGCCCAATCCCCGCGCAGCGTCGCGAGCTTCCCGTCGCCGATCAGATAGGCGAGCCCGAGGCCAACCGCGCCGCCATGGGCGATGGTGAGGATCAGCGGCGGCACGGGCCAATTGCGGGACGTGCCCAACAGGCTGCCGTAAATCGCGAGGGACGCGGCGAAGACCGCCGCCCCGGTGGCGTACTGAAACGCATGACGCCAGACGAGATCCGAGAGCGTGTACATGGCGAACAGCGCGGACGCGCCCCAGGCGTAGACGAACGCCGCGAGCCAGACGTTGCAGCGGAGCGCTTCCTTGACGGCGGCCGGACCTTCGTGCCCGGCAAACGGGCGGCTTCCCCGCGACCACAACGGCGCGTTGATGCCGAGGCCGGTCCCAACCACCAGCGCCACGAGCAGCCCCGCGGCCAGGGCCGGCAAGAAGCGGTCGCCGCGACCGGCGCCCAGCACCATCATGGTGATGCTTAGCGCAGCCGCCAGGAGCAGCCACGGCAACAACGGCCGTAGCGAGATGCCCGGCGCGAACGCCCGCCCATGCTGATTGATGCTCATTCCGGAAACTTGCCTAGGGAGATTTCTTACGCGCGTCAATCAGTGCATGCGCCGAGATGATGGCAAGTCCCAGCGCACCAAAGAGGAAAATGGCGTTTCCAGCCCAATCGGCCTTGCGGGCGTGGAGGAATTCCTTGTTGGGGTCGATGCCGAGGCCGATCATCGTGACGATCATGCCCACGAGCTGGCCGATGCCGAGGTAGCGGCCGATCTTGAGCATCGTCTCGTCCTCGCGGCCTTGCGCGGCATCCTTCGACAGCATCCAGGAGAAGCCGAGACACAGCAGCCCCACGCCGACGAACGCAGCCGAGAAGTGCGACCACTCCCGCCAGTACATGACAAGGGTGTAAATGAGGATCAGCGCCGCGCCGCCCCAAAGCCAGATCAAGCCCATGTAGCGGGCCGTCGTCGCTTCGATCAGGCTGCGCTTCGCGCCCGCGCGGGTCAGGCTTCTGCGCTCATTGACGCCAACGGCTGCGAGAAGCAGGCTGACGAAGGCCGTCGTCGCGAGCAGCGCCACAGGCTCTTGTGCCTGAGCCGCATAAACGGCAGCCGCGAGCCCAAGGCCGAGCACGAGCCCCCAGCCGATGATGGTGTGGACGGTCATCCCGGTTTTCCCCCTACCCTGACCCTAACCCTGCGTTTTCGAACGCAGATGCTCTTACACCACTTTTCGAAAGGCTGGGAAGGACAGGCGTCAACTTCACCACCCCTTTCAATGGGTGCGGGCGAGAGTGCGCTCAGTGGGCCCTGGCGCAGGATCAAACGAAATGCAGGGTCACACGGCGCCGAGGCACGTCGTCAAACGGCGCCGAGGCACCAAGCGAGAATGGCCTTCTGCGCGTGGAGGCGGTTTTCCGCTTCGTCGAACACCACCGACTGCGGCCCTTCGAGCACGCTCTCGGTCACCTCGTTGCCGCGGTAGGCCGGCAGGCAGTGCATGAAAATCGCGCCCTTGGCGGCCTTGGCCATCAGCGCCTCGTCGACCATGTAGGGCTTCAGAAGCTTCTTGCGGCGGGCTCCGTCGGTGTCGCCCATCGACACCCAGGTGTCGGTCACGATGCAATCGACGCCGCTCACGGCTTTTGCCGGATCGGTCATGATGGTGACGTTCGCCTTCTCGCGGCGCACCCAGTCGACGATGTCGTCCTTGGGCCGCAGCCCTTCGGGGCAGGCGACGCGCAGCTCGAAGCCGAACCTGGCCGCCGCGTGCATCCAGGAGGCCGCGACGTTGTTGCCGTCGCCGACCCACGCCACCTTGCGCCCCTTGATGGGCCCGATGTTCTCCTCGAACGTCAGGATGTCGGCCATGATCTGACAGGGATGCGATTTGTCCGTGAGGCCGTTGATCACCGGCACAGAAGCGTTTTTGGCGAGCTCGAGCAGCGTCTCGTGCGAATTGGCGCGCAGCATGATCGCGTCCGCATAGCGCGAGAGCACGCGCGCGGTGTCCGAGATGCTCTCTCCGCGGCCGAGCTGGAGATCGGTCTGGTTCAGCATGATCGTCTGGCCGCCGAGCTGGCGCATCGCGATGTCGAAGGACACCCGCGTGCGCGTCGACGGCTTCTCGAAGATCAGCACGAGAACGTCGTCCGCAATGCCTTTCGGACGAAGCTTCACGGGCACGCGCTTGCCTGCCGCCTTCATGGTGTGGGCGGCGTCGATGATGCGACGGAGCGTGCGGGCATCGATCTCGTCGAGATCGAGGAAATGTCGAATAGCGGAGGGTTTAGCCATGGCTCTGGGGCCGGCTCCAGGTTCCGGGGTTGAAATGTCAGGTTTGCGATTTGGAAACGGCGGCGAGCGAGCGCGCGAGGCGGTCGAGCCCCTCGCTGATCTCGTGCTCGGCGACGTTCAAAGGCGGGAGAACGCGGACGACGTTGTCGCTCGCGCCGACGACGAGAAGCCCCTCCGCCAGAGCGGCCGTCACGACGTCGCGCGGCTCGGCGTTCACCTTGATCCCGGCGAGAAGCCCCTGACCGCGGATCTCGGCGACGAGTGCCGGATATTGATCCTGCAGCCGCGCCAGGCCTTGGCGCATGTGCTGGCCCTTCTGCTCGACGCTTTCGAGGAAGCCGGGCTCGAGCATGACATCGAGCAGCGTCGTCGCGACGGCCATGGCCAGAGGATTGCCGCCGAACGTCGAGCCGTGCGTGCCGGGCGTCAGGCCCGCAGCCGCCGCTTCCGTCGTGAGCACGGCGCCAACGGGAAAGCCGCCGCCGAGCCCTTTCGCCACGGCCATGATATCGGGCGCGATGCCGGCCCACTCGTGCGAGAAGAGCTTGCCGGAGCGGCCCATGCCGGTCTGAACCTCGTCCAGCACCAGCAGGATGCCGGCTTCGTCGCAGAGCGCGCGGAGGCCTTCGAGGTAATCGGCCGGGGGGACGTTGACGCCGCCCTCGCCCTGGACGGGCTCGATCATGACGGCGGCCGTCTCCGGGCCGATCGCGGCGCGGACAGCCTCGAGATCCCCGAAGGGCACATGGTCGAAGCCCGGCGCCTCGGGGCCGAAGCCTTCGAGATATTTTTCGTTGCCGGCGGCCGCGAGCGTCGCGAGCGTGCGGCCATGGAACGCGCCCTGGCAGGTGACGATCCGCCACCGCTCCGGCTGCCCATTCACGAAATGATAGCGCCGCGCGGCCTTGATCGCGCCTTCGCACGCTTCCGCGCCCGAGTTGCAGAAGAACACCCGGTCGGCGAACGTGGCCGCCACGAGCCGCTGGGCTAGCTCTTCCTGGCCTGCAACGCGGTAGAGATTGGACGTATGCCAGAGCTTGCCGGCCTGCTCGGTGAGCGCGGCAATCAGCCGGGGATGGGCATGGCCCAGCGCGTTCACCGCCACGCCGGCCCCAAAATCGAGATAGCGCGCGCCGTCCTCGGCTTCGAGCCAGGAGCCTTCGCCGCGGGCGAACACGACGTCCTGGCGCGCATACGTGCCCATGACGGCAGCCGGCTGCGGGCCAGAAGGCGACAGGGAGCGCGACGGGCCCCGAGAGGAACCCGCATCCTGGCCGGACGAGGCTGTGAGGGGTTTGGACATGGCGCCCATCCCACTCCCCAAAATGACGAAAGCCGCCCTTCCGGCGGCCGCGCGAAGCAGGCGTGATACGCCGGTGTTGCTCCTATGTCAACGTATTGAGGGCTGGCCGGCTGCGCGGCTGGCCCCGTCTCGCCGCATCGAAGCCGGCCCCACCAGAGTGGGGGTTATCAGCCACAATTAATTCCGGGGAAAGGTCCGAAAAGGCCAGCATTACAGGGGGCGGCGACTCACTCTGTGGCGAGCGAGCCACTCATTCCCTGTCAATACCCCTAGATCAACTAGGCGCGGCTTGTACAAGAAAAACAAGTTATTGTAGTTTGAG
>ENA-UOUJ01001018-UOUJ01001018.1-activated-sludge-metagenome-genome-assembly--contig:-NODE-1018-length-15920-cov-4.727576_pt1 | contig 15920 bp, 12 predicted proteins | sample MGYA00249839_ERZ747224 | MGnify/ENA primary metagenome ERZ747224 (study PRJEB28782, sample SAMN03220277) | activated sludge metagenome | biome: wastewater; feature: sewage sludge; material...
CCGATCCACCTTAGCCAGGCCGCCAAACTGTCTCACCAAGCGGGTCCACCTCAAAAGCTTCATATCAACTGGGGTGATTTTTTGCTCAATCATACCTTATTAACACATCGGCATTGGCGCATATCATTTGGATGATCTCACGATCTCCTTCAGCGAGGGAGTTGAGCCACTCCTTGTCAAATATCTTTATAAAGAAACGTTCGCCGTGCTTTAGTCGCTCGCGCAGCTCTTGCGCGAGCATGAAGTTTGCGCTCGCCAGAAGCCGATACGGGATATAAAAGCGCTCGAGTTGGTCACCGTAGTTCCGCGCTTCACGCTCGTTCGCGCGCTCCTTCGCGGCGACTTGGTTTAGTTGAGCATTAGCAGCAAGCGTCCGCTGAGTGTTTTTTGTGGTCATAAATAGGCCCAAGAACGCACCCGCGACCCCGGCGAATGCCGAGATCGCAGGTCCAAAGATTGCCACTTCCATGCCGATCCCATCCTCCAAAGCACTAATGCTTTCTCTCAGCTTAAGTGCACAAGTGACGCCTGGGAAGGTTTTTATCACAGACCAGACAGCACACTTCGCGCAGAGTGAGATGCATCGCATGGGAGCACATCTCCCTCTTCCCTCTCCGGCGACTTCCTCTGAGACCGCACAGCGCCACCCGCAAATCGCAAGTTGCTCAATCTCTCGCTCAAAGCCTGCGCAGCGTGACCGACTTCGCCGATCGTTCGGCCTACCGGTGCCGCCTTCGAATCCGATGACCTTGTCGGGCCTTCCTTCACCTATCATCTGGCGGTTTCGGAGCGGCCCGGCCTTCTTACCGTACCGGCTCCAATCAGCGTCAAATGTCTGAACCGGGATGCCCTGCCACTCCGCAAACTTGCGGGCCATGAAGTCGGCACCGGACGCCCCGCCCTCAATCAACAGCGTAATCGGCCCGTTGTTCTTGTGGATGCTACCAAGCCATGAGCCGAGCGTCAGAGCGTCGTTAAAGCGGCGACCGCCGCACACTAGCACCCGCATCTCACCGCCCTCCTTCACGGGGAGTGGAGGGACGCCAGCTCTTGAGCCACATGCCGTTTTCGTGGGGGTGATAGACGCCCTCATACTCGAAAGCATACGGTTCCTCATCGTCGAGCAGTTTGACGCCCTCAAACACGATCACTCCGCCGCCCGTGTCAACGCAAAGGACGTCGATGGTAGAGCCAAGGGTCGCCGTCGCGATATCCTGCCACTCGCCGCTCATGCCGCCTCTCCCTGTGATGCGGAGGAACGCCGTGAGAACAAGTCTGGGACTTTTTCTGGGACTTTGCGTCCACTAGCAGGAATCAGCGTCCGGTTTGACCTCTTGCGTTCTCCCGAATCGGTCGATGACGAAATCGGGTAGAAACGGCAAAAAGTCTAACATATCAAATGGATATAGGCGATGATGGAGTGGCGCGCTCGGAGAGATTCGAACTCCCGGCCCTCGGAATCGAAATCCGATGCTCTATCCAGCTGAGCTACGAGCGCAGGCTCCCCTTATAGGAACTGGGGGGTCCCGATGTCACGCGATTTGGAGGCAGCATTTTTTCAGGGAAGAGCGCCTGTTAATAATCCCCGGACGAATTCGGTTGACCGCGCTGTTCTCGCCCCGGTTCGAGGTGCGCAGCCAAGCCGTTGATTTCATTCGATCAACGTGTGGTAAAATGGTGACTCCGCTCCGAAATCGTCTCGATGCGGGGATATCGTTGTTCCAATCGGGGAGACCGCCGCTAATCTGGCGGCCATAACGGTGCGTAATTGCTCCATATTTCCACGGAGATGGAAGGGAAGCCTCGCATCAAAGTTCCGGGTGGTGGCGTGAAACTGATTCAGACCGCGAAAGTCGCGTCCGTTTTGTTGACGATGACGGCTTGCTTCACGGGAGCCGCGGCGCAATCGACGACATCGCCCATTTCAGCATCATCCGCCGTTAAACAGGACTACGATGCGCTGTTCCAGCAGATGTACAAGAATCCCGCCGACCTGGAGGCAAGTTTCAAGTTTGCCGAACAGGCCGTCAAGCGCGGCGACTATGAGGCCGCTATCGGCGCCCTCGAAAGGATGCTGTTCTTCAATCCGAACTTGCCGCGCGTCAAACTCGAGCTTGGCGTCCTGTACTTCAAGCTCGGCTCATACGAACTGGCGCGCAGCTATTTTCAGGAGGCGGTCAAGGCGGCAGACGCTCCCGATGACATCCGCGCCCAGGTCCGCGCCTATCTGACCGAGATCGACCGCCGGCTCGCGCGCTACGAGTTCAGCGTATTCACCACGGCCGGCCTGCGCTATCAGACCAACGCCAACCTCGGCCCCTCCAGCCTGATGGTGCGCGCCTTGGGTCAGGACGCGATTCTCAACAGCTCGTTCGGCAAGAGTCCGGACGTGAACATGTTCCAGACCCTCGCGGCTCATTACGCCTACAAGATCGGCACGCGGGGGGACGCCATCGAAGCGAGTTTCCTCGGCCTTAACTCGCGCCAATACAAACTCAACCAGTTCAATTTCGGCCTGGTCGAGGTCGTGGTTGGCCCGCGTTTCGCGATCGGGCAGAACGCATCGGTCAAGCTTTACGGCATCGGAGATCAGGTCTGGCTGGGGGACGCCACTTATTTCTCGGCGGGCGGCGCGGGCTTTTCCGCGCGTACGATCATCGGCGATAACGGCTTTCTGGAGGCGTTCATCGAGCAGCGTCACCGCAATTTTTCCGACTCGTTCAACTTTCCAACGGCCAGTCAACAAACCGGCGATCTGCTATCGTCGGTCGTGACCTCCGATTTCCGCTTCGGACCGGTGCACTGGACGACGCGCGCCGCCTTTGATCAGAACCGTGCCGCCTTCGATTTCTACTCATACAAGCGCTATTCGATCGACATGGCTTTTCCGTACGCGTTCGCCCTGCCGGTGTTCGGCACGCCGCATCAGTTCGTGATCGCGCCGACCTTCGGCTTTAGCTGGGCCAATTACGACGCGCCCAATCCGATCGTCGATCCTTTCCAGATTAGACACGACTGGGAACAACGCTACGGCGCGATCTTCGATGCGCAGGTGTACAAAAACGTGGGTCTGCGGACCCAGATCCTTTACACCAAGATCGACTCGTCGCTGCCGAATTTCACCCTCGATAACTTCTCGGTGTCGATCGGGCCGACCGCGCGGTTCTGAAACCGGGCGAGCCCGCCTGATGTGTCACGCGGCAAAGCCGCGCGGCGGCGATCTGGCCGCGGTATTCATTTCATGCGAAAGCGCTATAATGTGCCGGCAGCATCGCGATGTCGTCGTGCCTGCGGGTTGCCGGGCCGATCACCGGAACATTGAAACCGGACTAGAGACCCTTTGTCGTCGTCCCTTGATTGCGCCGATCCAGGCTTGCGCGGAAGGCCTGCGGACGCCTGCCGCGAGCCGGCGAGCCTTTCAGGCTGCATCGGGGGTCGTGTTCCTCTGTTCGCGCCTGAATGGGCGACGGAGCGATGAAGGCCGCGACGCGTTTGCGGAACACCTTGCGCGTTCGGGCGATGCTGGCGTGGGGGCGTCTGCGCCGGCTGATGCGCAACAAGAATCTTCGGGCGGTCGGCGCAGCGGTGGTGACCCTGGCGCTGCTTGCTTCGCTGCGCGCGTATGATCCGCGCATCGTCACGGAGCTGAAGGAGCGTACGTTCGATACTTATCAGCGCCTCAAACCGCGCGCCTACACCGATCTGCCGGTGCGGATCGTCGACATCGATGAAGCCTCGATTTCGGAATATGGCCAGTGGCCATGGCCGCGGACACGTCTTGCCGCGCTGACCCGTCGGCTCGCCGATCTCGGCGCGGGCGTCGTCGCCTACGATGTCATTTTTTCCGAGCCGGATCGCACGACGCCGAGCCGTCTCGCCAACGATTTGAAGGACTCCGGCGCGCCGGACCTCGACCAGACCCTGAAGCTGCTCGCGAACCTGCCTGATCATGATCAGGCGTTTGCGGACGCCATCGAGAACACGGGGGTCGTGCTCGGCTTTGCCGCCACCGGCGCGGTCAATGACAAGCGCCCGCCGGTCCGGGCCGGGATAGCCTTTGTCGGCGTCAATCCGGCAAACGTGCTTGCGCCGCTTCGCGGCACGGTGTCGAGCCTGCCGATGTTGAATCAGAAGGCGGCGGGTATCGGCGGCATCAATCTCAGTTCGCACGATCGCGGCGGCATCGTCCGCCGGGTGCCCATGCTGTTTTCCGACGGGGAGAGCATCTACCCCAGCCTTGCGATCGAGGCGCTGCGCGTCGCTCAGAACCAGAAAAGCATCATCGTGCGCGGGACCGGATCGAGCGGGGACAGTGACACCGGCCGCGCCGCGCTGATCGATATGCGGGTAGGGGCGTTCAAGCTGCCGTTAACGAGCAACGGCGAGTCCTGGGTCTATTTCAATCGCGACCGGCCGCAACGTTACGTGTCGGTGAAAGACATTCTCGATCCGGCCAAGGAAGCGACAGTGAAGCCGCTGGTCGATGGCGCGATCGTTCTGGTCGGCGCATCGGCCGCGGGCCTGATGGATTCACGCACCACGCCGCTGGGTCAGTCGGTTCCGGGCGTCTCGGTTCAGGCGCAGGTGATCGAGCAGATCCTCGCGCAGGACTTCATCGAGCGACCCGATTGGGCCAAGGGACTGGAAATCGTCCTGACCTTGTTGTTCGGCGCGCTGGTCGCCGGTCTTGTGCTGACGCTCGGCGCCCGGTTCTCGTTCTATGCCGGCGTTGTCGGATTTGTCGCGGGGTTGGCCGGATCGTGGATCGCCTTCTCGCATTTTCGGCTGCTGATTGACCCGATCTTTCCATCGCTGGCGGCGCTGACGGTCTACATCGCCGTGGAGCGTGTGCTTCACGTTGCATCCGATCGGGAAAAGAAATTCGTACGTCAGGCTTTCGGCCAATATCTCGCTCCGGAATTGCTCACGCAGCTTGAGAACTCGCCGCAGGGGATGCGTCTTGGTGGCGCGTCCCGCGATATTTCCGTGATGTTTATGGATGTTCGCGGATTTACGCCGATCTCTGAAGCCCTGACCGCGACCGAGCTTGTCGACTTCATCAATACGCTGCTGGCGCCGCTGTCGGACGCGATACAGGATGAGCTGGGAACGATCGACAAATACATCGGCGATTCGATCATGGCATTCTGGAACGCGCCGGCCGACGTGCCAGATCATGCGACCCGAGCCTGCCAGGCCGCGCTCAAGATGCGTGAGGCGCTCACCGCGCTCAACGACGCCGACGTCTTCGGATTCGCCGCGCGCGGCTTCGCGGACCCGCGCGTCAGGATAGGAGTCGGCATCAACGCCGGACTGGCCTGCGTCGGCAACATGGGATCGCAAAGACGATTCAATTACTCGGCGATGGGCGATGTCGTGAACGTGGCGGCACGGATCGAGTCGGCAAGCAAGGGGCTCGATGTCGATCTTCTGATTTCGGAAGACGCGGCGCGACGCGTTCAAGGGATCGCGTTGCTTGAGGCAGGTGAGATCCTGTTGAAGGGAAAGTCCCGCCCCACCAAGATTTATGCGATCGTCGGCGACGATTCAGTGGCGGCATCACCCGAGTTCGCCGAATGGAGAGCGCAGCACGGCGCGCTGCTGGCCGCGATCAAGGCAGGTGAGGGGCTTGAAGTGACAGCAGCCCTGGCCAGGTGCCAGGAGTTTGCCGGCGAGGACATGCAGGGCTTCTATCGTCGCCTGGGCGAACAGATCGCGCCGCTGCACGCAACGTGAAGACAACGCGTCAGTCTGGAAATCATGCAGCGCCGCTTCTGATTCCGGCGGAACGGAAAAGACTCTCTCAGAACGTCACGACGCCGCGGATCGACTCGCCTTTGCGCATCAGGTCGAACGCCCTGTTGATGTCGTCGAGCGGCATGACGTGGGTGATCATCGGGTCGATCTGGATTTTGCCCTGCATGTACCAGTCGACGATCTTCGGCACGTCGGTGCGGCCGCGCGCGCCGCCGAACGCCGTGCCTTTCCATGTACGGCCCGTGACAAGCTGGAACGGCCGCGTCGCGATCTCCGCGCCGGCGGGCGCGACGCCGATCACGATCGACTGTCCCCAGCCGCGGTGACAGGCTTCCAGCGCCTGGCGCATCACCGTCACATTGCCCGTGCAGTCGAACGTGTAATCCGCGCCGCCGATCTGATCAGCGCCGGACTTCGTCATATCGACAAGGTAGGGGACGAGATCCTTCCCGACATCCGTTGGATTGACGAAGTGCGTCATGCCGAAGCGCTCGCCCCACGCCTTGCGGTCATCGTTGATGTCCACGCCGATGATCATGTCGGCGCCGGCGAGCTTCAACCCCTGCACGACGTTCAGCCCGATGCCGCCGAGGCCGAACACGATCGCCCTGGCGCCGGGTTCGACCTTCGCGGTGTTGATCACCGCGCCTATGCCGGTGGTGACGCCGCAGCCGATGTAGCAGACCTTGTCGAAAGGGGCGTCTTCGCGGATTTTTGCAACCGCGATCTCCGGCAGCACCGTGTAGTTGGCGAAGGTCGAGGTGCCCATGTAGTGATGGAGCGGCTTGCCACCCAAGGAGAAGCGCGAGGTGCCGTCCGGCATCAAGCCCTGACCCTGGGTCGCGCGAATGGCCGTGCAGAGATTGGTCTTGCGCGACAGGCAGGAGGGACATTGCCGGCATTCGGGCGTGTAGAGCGGGATGACGTGATCGCCTTTCTTCACCGAGGTCACGCCCTTGCCGACATCGACGACCACGCCCGCGCCCTCATGGCCGAGGATCGCCGGAAACAACCCTTCCGGGTCCGCGCCGGACAAGGTGAACTCGTCGGTGTGGCAGACGCCGGTCGCCTTGATCTCGACCATGACCTCACCCTCGCGCGGGCCATCGAGTTCCACGGTCGTGACTTCGAGCGGCTTGCCGGCGGCGAGGGCGACTGCGGCGCGAACGTGCATGGCGACTTCTTCTCTGGCGGGAATTGAAAGAGCATCCACGGGAATGCGTGCTGCCGCGCAGGATACGGTCGCGCGCCTAGAGCATTTTGCTTCTGATTGAATCAGAAGCAAAGCTCTGGATTATTGTTTTAACGCGTTTTCTTCACGCGAACCGGTATCCACTTCGCTCGAAAACGCTATAAAGCCGCAACGGGGAGCAGCGGGGCCGCTTTCGGGCGCGCGCTGGTCTCTTTGCGGGGTCAAAAAAAGGGACGCCCTGCGGCGTCCCTTCACTTGCGCAGGCGTTGAAGCTGCTCGCGTTACTTCGGCTGCTCGACGATGCGGAAATACGGCTTCGGAGACTTCCATCCCTTGGGGAATTTCTTGCGGGCCTCTTCCTCCGGAACCGCGGCGGAAAAGAACACATCGTCGCCTTGCTTCCAGTCCGACGGGGTCGAGACGCCGTGCTTGGCGGTAAGCTGCAGGGAGTCGATCACGCGCAGCACCTCCTGCCAGTTACGGCCGGTGCTCATCGGATAGATGAGAATAATCTTGATCTGCTTGTCGGGACCGATCACGAAGATGTTGCGCACGGTCTGATTATCGACAGGCGTCCGCTTGTTGACGTCGCCGGAGGTGCTGGCCGGCAACATGCCGTAGAGCTTGGCGACCTTGAAATCGACATCCGCGATCAGCGGATAGTTCGGCGCGACGCCCTGCGTCTCCTCGATGTCCTTGGACCAGAGGTGATGCTTGTCGGTCGGGTCGACGCTGATGCCGATCAGCTTGACGCCCCGCTTGTCGAATTCCGGCTTGAGCCGGGCGACGGCGCCGAGTTCAGTGGTGCAGACCGGCGTGAAGTCCTTGGGGTGCGAAAAGAACAACCCCCAGCCGTCGCCAAGCCACTTGTGAAAGCTGATGGGGCCTTCGGTGCTTTCAGCTTCGAAATCGGGGGCGGTCGAACCAATCGATAGAGTCATAAGTCACGTCCTCGTGTCACACAGTTAACCGTGGGTGGCGGGGACTATAGGCTCGGGCCTCGCGAAACGGAACCGGTTACGAAAAAGACCATGTCTTTTTTTCCGGAGAGCATTGCGGAGCATCTTCCTATCGACGCTTGCCGGGGACGGCGAATTAACCCCTACGACATCGTGATCGAAGATGTCCCGATGTTGCCCCGCCGTCGCCCCATGCATGCCGAAAGCTGTTGCCAATGTCTTTGAACCGGGGCCGCCACGGGGGCGACAACCAGACTGACCGTTAAATTTAAGCACGTTAGCGGATTGTCCGATTTTTAACGAACGATTCACGCCCGCATGAAATTGCTCATCTGATCCAGAAGAGAGAACCCTACCGATGCTTTCCGACCTGTCCGCCGCCGCCGCTCCCATCGATACATCCGCCATTGCGAGCCGGAAGGACGTGGTGGCGGCCCTCGCAACCGTCCGTAACGGCGTTATCACGGGGGAGGGCCCGACCGCCGGCGGCCGCGTTCACTTCTCCAGAGCGCTCGACTCCACCGATACGTCCTGGTGCGAGCGGCTTTTGACGGCCGCTGCCGTGGACAACCAGCCGGTCAGCCGGGAAGAGGCTGAAGCGCTGTTCGAGATCAATGATGCCGCCACCGAGCGAAGCGATGGCGGGCGGTTCGACGATCTGTTCGCCAAGGCCATCGTTCACCACGCGGCGTCCGCATCGGGACTTCCCGTGCCGGCGCGCAGTATCGCTTTGGCTCCGGATACCGCAATCGAAAGCTGGGCGCCGACCCGGGCGGTGGGCGTCAATATCGAGGTGCTGGAGTGGATTGCGAACCAGATGCGCGGCAAACGCCGCAGCAATCGTCAGCTGATGGCGCTGGTCGCGAGCCTGATCGGCGCGGCAACCTTGCCGCTGGCGCATCTTCCGGGCGTTCTCGATCTCGGCATGTAACAGCCGCTGGAAGGCTTTAGATCGACGAACGGCGGGCTATTGGCCCGCCGTTTTCTATCGGGCGTTCGGGATCGAGCGGTCGCGACTGATATGCTGCTGAAAAGCCTTTGCTGTTGTTTTGTTCTTCTGTACGAGGAAACGCTGTAGCGTCGAAGGCCGGACCGCGTATACGTTGTCGATGATGATAGGACCGCTCCCGAAGGTTGCAGGTCGCCAGGCATGTTCAAACGAATCCTGATCGCCAATCGCGGCGAGATCGCCTGCCGGATCATCAAATCAGCCCGCCGGATGGGCGTTGAGACCGTCGCCGTGTACTCCGAGGCGGACCGGGCCGCGCTTCACGTCAGGATGGCCGACGAGGCCGTGCCGATCGGTTCCCCGCCGGCCGCCGAGAGTTATCTCGTCATCGAGAAAATCATCGAAGCCTGCCGCCAGAGCGGCGCGGAAGCCGTCCATCCCGGCTACGGGTTCCTGTCCGAGCGCGAAGGGTTTCCGCGCGCGCTAGCGGATGCCGGCATCGTTTTCATCGGACCCCATCCGCAAGCGATCGCCGCGATGGGCGACAAGATCGAATCCAAAATGGTGGCGGCGAGCGCAGGCGTTCCGACGGTGCCGGGATTCCTCGGCGTGATCGAGGACGATAGGCACGCGGTGAAGATCGCCGCTGAAATCGGCTATCCCGTGATGATCAAGGCCTCCGCGGGCGGCGGGGGCAAGGGCATGCGCATCGCGCATTCCAGCGCCGAGGTTGTCGAGGGGTTCAATCTGGCGAAAGCAGAGGCGAAAGCCTCGTTCGGCGACGATCGCGTCTTCATCGAGAAATTCATTGTCGAACCCCGGCATATCGAAATCCAGGTGCTCGGCGACAAGCATGGCAACGTGATCCATCTCGGCGAGCGCGAGTGCTCGATCCAGCGACGAAACCAGAAAGTCATCGAGGAAGCGCCGTCGCCGCTGCTCGATGAGATCACGCGGCACGGGATGAGCGAGCAGGCCGTGGCGCTGGCGAGGGCCGTGAACTACGACTCCGCAGGCACGGTTGAGTTTGTCGTCGGGCAGGACAAGAGCTTTTACTTCCTCGAGATGAACACGCGGCTACAGGTGGAGCATCCGGTCACCGAACTGATTACCGGTATCGATCTGGTCGAACAGATGATCCGCGTCGCTGCGGGAGAAAAGCTGTCGGTAGCCCAGGAGGACGTGACGCTGACGGGGTGGGCGATCGAGTCGCGCGTCTATGCCGAAGATCCGTTCCGCAATTTTCTTCCCTCTATCGGACGCCTCGTCAAATATCGGCCGCCGGCGGAAATGAGCCGGGACGATGTCACCGTGCGCAACGACACAGGCGTCTACGAGGGCGGTGAGATTTCGATTCATTACGATCCGATGGTCGCCAAGCTCGTGACCCACGGGCCGTCTCGCTCCGCCGCCATCGAGGCGCAGGCTCACGCGCTCGACGCATTCTACATCGATGGCATCCGGCACAACGTTCCGTTTCTGTCGGCCTTGATGCATCACCCGCGCTGGCGCGCCGGCAATCTCTCGACCGGGTTCATCGCCGAGGAGTTTCCGAACGGGTTCACCGCCCGCGCGCCGGAAGGCGAGATCGCGCGCAGGCTTGCGGCGGTGGCGGCGGCGATCGATCACGTGCTCGGCGAGCGCAAGCGGCGGATTTCCGGCCAGATGAACGGGCGTCCGGTGATGCGGGAACAGCGCCGCGCGGTCTGGATCGATCGCGATGAAATCCTGCTCGACGTCTCGCGTGACGGCGACGCCATAGCGGTTCGCTTTGTTGAGGCGGACGAAAGTGCCGGCGAAGCGCATCGATTGCTTTCGCGATGGACGCCCGGCCAGCCGGTCTGGCAGGGAACGTTGGACGAGGCTCCGATCGCAATACAGGTGAGGCCGATCACAAACGGATTCCGGCTCGCGCATCAGGGCTTCGATGTCGCGATTTATGTGTTTACACAAACCGAGGCGGCGGCCGCGCGGCTCATGCCCGTGGTGATGGTCACGGACAACGGCAAGAAGCTGCTATGTCCGATGCCCGGCCTTGTCGTCTCGATCGCCGTGACCGAAGGGCAGGAGGTCAAGGCCGGCGAGACGCTGGCGGTCATCGAGGCGATGAAGATGCAGAACGTGCTGCGCGCCGAGCAGGACGGAACGGTCAAGAGGATCGCGGCCGTGCCCGGAGCGACGCTGGCGGTGGATGCGCTCATTCTCGAATTCGCTTGAGAGCTTTCATGATGTCTCGATGTCGTGAATTTGCGCGCCGTGATTTCGTCCGGCGGCAATCGATGGGAGCACTGGATGCATGAGGTCGTCCGTCAGGTCGTGATCCGCGGTCGGGTTCAAGGTGTCGGCTTTCGCTACTGGACGATGCGCGAAGCCATCCGGCTCGGCGTCGGCGGCTGGGTCCGTAACCGGCATGACGGGAGCGTCGAGGCGTTGTTCGCAGGGTCGGCCGAAGCCGTCGCGGAAATGGCGGCGCGATGCCGGAGCGGGCCGGAATTCGCGCGCGTGGATGAGATTGAAGATCAGCCGGCGGCGGCGAACGCGCTGACAATGATCCGGCCCGGCGAACGCTTCTCACAGCTTCCGACTGTGTAGGTAGAAAATCCTTTCGAGCCGCTTCTAGAATCAATCCAAATCATTGCGGTTGCGGAAGAATTTTGGACACCCTAAACGAATGGACAGAGCGGACGGTGGCGGCGTGCCTGCGTCTCCTCAACCCCGGTTGTTCCATGTTGGCATGATGGTTCTTTCTTCGTCCGTTTCTGTCTGTCTGAAGCCGCTGTCACCGGCGGTATTCGTTTGCGGAGAAGGGATTTCTTCCGGCTGGCTTCCAGCGGTGCGACCATGAGCTGGGACTTTCACAAGCTGTTCGTGCGCCATGCGCGCGACATCACCGCGGCGCTGCGGCGTCGGGGACTGAGCGAGGAAACGGCGGCGGACATCACCCAGGATACCTTCGTCAAGGTTCTCGTCTCGCCGCCCGGCAGGTCGGTGACGGTTCATAACCCGGCGGCCTATCTGTTTCGGGTGGCGCGCAATCTCGGCATCGACCATCAGCGGCGCGAGCGGGTGTTGCGTCGCGTCGATCTGTCGGCCGAGGATTTCGCCGCGATCATCGACCCCACGCCGTCACCGGAATCCGCCGTCTATGACCGCCAGAAGCTGGCGCTGACCAGAGCCGCACTTGCTGAACTGCCCGAGCGCACCCGCATTGCCTTCGAAATGCATCGGCTTGATGAGATGACGATTGCCGAGGTCGCGGCTGAACTCGATCTCTCGACTTCCCGCGTCTGGTCGCTCATCCGGGACGCCTACGATCACATCGATGCCCGGCTGACGGGCCGCCGTTCAAGAAAAACTGAAAATTCGGGCCTGCCGTTCGTAATGTCGATAGGGAAGGTTTCGCTCGCGCTAATCCATAGCGTTTTCAAGCGAAGTGGATACCGGTTCGCGTGAAGAAAACGCGTCAAAACAGAATAATAGAGCCGCTTCTGATTCAATCAGAAGCGGAAAGGTTTTAGCGCGAGATGATGGACGTATACGAATGACCGAGGCGCAGGCAGAGGACCGCCGATTGTTTCGCGAAGCGGCGGACCTCGCCATCCGCCTTCAGAACGACCCGGCCAACCCTGTTTCCATCGACATGGTGCGGACATGGGTGGCGCGCAGTCCCCGGCACGAGGCGGCCTGGGCCAGGGTCGCCGCGATCCACGGCATGACCGGAAAGATTTTATCCCGGCAGCGCGCGGCCGCGGAAGGCGGGGTTGCGGGAATGTCGCGGCGCACGCTGGTCATCGGCGGCCTGATCGGCGCGGGCGTTGCCGCGGCCGGATCGTTGACGGTGCCAGGCGCTCTCCTGCGCGCGCGGGCGGACCACATGACGTCCACCGCTGAAATCAGGCGTATTACCTTGTCCGACGGCAGCGAGATTACGCTGGGGCCCGATAGCGCGGTCGCGATCGATTTTACCGACGCGCGAAGGACCATCGGGCTTCTGGCGGGAATGGCCTATTTCGACGTGGCGCGCGACGCGTCGCGGCCGTTTTCGGTTCTGTCCGGCGATCTCACGGCGACGGCGCTGGGCACCGCATTTGACGTGTCCAACGACGCGGGATTCGTTTCGGTCTCCGTGGACCATGGCGCGGTCGAGGCAAGAGCAGCCGATTCCGAACTCCGCCTCGCGGAACGATTAAATCCCGGCGACTGGATCACCTTCGACAATTCCTCGCACGCGATTGCTCGCGGCACGCGCGAAGCCTCCCAGATCGCGGCATGGCGGGAGGGAATGATCGTAGCCGAACGGGAAACCGTCTCGGCGATGGTCGCTAAAATTTCGCGATGGCAGCGGGGGAGCGTGGTCATGGCCGATCCTTCTCTCGGCTCCCGCGTGGTGAGCGGCGTTTTCGATCTTGCCGATCCGCTCGGAGCGCTCGAAGCGGTGGTGCGTCCGTTCGGCGCGAAGGTGCGCAGCATCACGCCCTTCATGACCGTGATTTCGCCTGTCTGAAGAATCCCACACAAAAAACAGAAAATTTCGGAAGCCAGTTCGTAAAGCCCTTAGGGACTGCATCGAACAGCGAGCCGCCAGTCCCGAATGACACTCAGGGGTAGTTCGGACATGCGACAAGGGGCTTTGGGGCAACGGGCTTTGCGATATGAGTTTCGCGGGAGCGATTTTTGCAACGGCGTTCGCAAGGCGCTGATCGCGGCGCTGCTGGCGACGACGGCGGTGATCGGCGGCAGCGCGGTGCCGCAAAGCCAGGCGCTCGCGCAGGCTCAAACCAGTTTCAACATTCCTGCCGGCCCCTTGAATCGAGCGCTCGCCGCCTTCGGCAGGCAATCGGGAATTCAGCTCTCCTATGAAGCCTCCATTGCGAGCGGCAAGACCTCGCCGGGAATTCAGGGAGCGGCGACACGCGAGCAGGCTATCGCGCGCATCCTTCAAGGCTCCGGCCTGAGCTACTCGTTCAAGGATTCGCGAAACGTATTGATCACGCAGCCCGGCGCGACTTCTTCTGGCGGCGCGGCGCCAGCGGGCGCGATCGCGCTCGATACCATCGACGTGCAGGGCGAGCAGTCGAGCGATCCCGGCAGGACCGAAGGCACCGGCGCGTACACGCCGAGCGTGACGGCGACCGCGACACGGCTTCAACTCAGCCCGCGCGAAACGCCGCAATCGATCAGCGTTATTACCCGGCAGCAGATCGAGGATTTCAATCTGAACAGTGTCGAGAAAGTGCTCGAGCAAACGCCGGGCATTTTCGTGGTGAAATGGGATAATGGAGCGCGAGCGCAGTATCAATCGCGCGGATTCACTATTCAGAATTTTCAGTATGACGGAGTGCCGTCGTACTACGACCAGACCTATCCCGGAGGGCAAAGCACCGCCAACACGGTGCTGTATGATCGGGTGGAAGTGCTCAAGGGCGCGACCGGCCTGATGACCGGCAGCGGCGATCCGAGCGCGACCATCAACATGGTCCGCAAGAAGCCGACCTCCACGTTCCAGGGATACACCACGCTTGGGGGCGGCTCCTGGGACGATTATCGAGGTGAACTGGACGTCTCGGGGCCATTGAACAAGGAAGGCACCGTTCGGGGGCGATTCGTTACGGCATACCGTGATGCAAACTCATATCTGAGCCATTTTCACAGGAAGGACGCCACAGTATACGGTGTCCTGGAAGCGGACCTGACGCCGGACACAATGCTCACTGTCGGCGTAGACTACCAGAACAGCAAGCCGACAGGATCGTTTCAGAGCCGTATATGGGTTTTCGACAAGAACGGAAACTTCAACGGTACACCGCGCTCGACGAATCCGGTGGCGCGTTGGAGCACATGGGAACAGTACTCTCATACAGTGTATTCAACGCTGGAGCATCGCTTCGACAACGGCTGGCGCGCCAAGCTGCAGCTGACGGATCAGCTCTTCGGCTATGATGCGAAACGTGGTGCGGGCCTCATTGGCTTCCCTGACCCGGTCGATGGCTCCGGCGTCTCATTGAACGCTACTCGGATGGCCGGCAAAACCCGCAACGCCGTAGCAGATTTCTATGCGACCGGTCCGGTCCAGATTCTCGGTCGCCAGCATGAAGTTGTCGTCGGCGGCACTGTTTCCAATAGGAGATGGAAGGGTTCCTGGGATGAATTCGGAGTCATCGCTCCAATTCCGAACTACTACAATTTCGGCGGCAACGTTCCCGAGCCGAATTGGCAGGGCGCCCCTGCTGAGAGATATCCTGGCGATGAAACTGTGCGGCAGCATGGATTTTACGCCACCGCTCGTCTTAATCTGCACGACAGCTTCAAGTTGATCGTGGGCAGCAGATTGGCCAATTATGAGAGGCTACAGGGCAATATCCTGAATATGAAAGTTTCAAATGTCGTCGTGCCCTTCGTCGGCGCGATCTATGACTTGAACGAGAATTTCTCGCTCTATGCCAGCTATACCGACATCTTCAGACCGCAGTCCGTACAGAACGAGCAGGGTCAATCGCTCGATCCACAGACCGGAAAGAATTACGAAGCCGGCCTCAAGGGCGAGTTCTTCGATAAACGTCTCAACACCAGCCTGGCTTATTTTATTATCGAGCAGAACAACTACCCGTTGCCGAGCGGCGGCATGACGCCGAGCGGCGGTATTGCTTATCGTGGCGTGGACGGGGTTCGCAGCGAAGGCTTTGAGCTCGAAGCCTCAGGGTACATCACGCAGAACTGGCAACTGCATGGAGGTTTCACGCACAGGATATCGCGTCTGAACAGTATCAAGGTCGCGACGATAACGCCCGAGAATCAATTCACGATCTACAATACGTACAAGTTCGACGGTGCCTTGGACGGTCTCACACTGGGCGGCGGCGCGCGTTGGATGGATATAACCTGGGGTAATATGAGAAACCCGGTCTATGGGACGGCGCTGTTCACCGCGCCGAGCTATTGGGTGGTGGATCTGATGGCGCGCTATAAATTCACCGACAATCTGTCGGCGACGCTCAATGTCGGCAATCTGTTTGAGGTGGACCCGCTTGGTGAGACAGTTTGGCGGCCTGGCTAAGGTGGATCG
>ENA-UOUJ01001019-UOUJ01001019.1-activated-sludge-metagenome-genome-assembly--contig:-NODE-1019-length-15918-cov-9.170397_pt1 | contig 15918 bp, 14 predicted proteins | sample MGYA00249839_ERZ747224 | MGnify/ENA primary metagenome ERZ747224 (study PRJEB28782, sample SAMN03220277) | activated sludge metagenome | biome: wastewater; feature: sewage sludge; material...
AGCTCTCCCGTCCTCCGATCCGCACCCCGCATCGTGATCCCGTCCGCTGCCACTCACTCCTGCACCGACGGAATCACGCCACACACCCGCGAACAAGCGCGGACTTCTTCAGCAGCCTGCTAGGGAGCCCCGGGTTGCCGCGCCGCAGGCGGCCGGCGGTCCGGCGACAGGCCGAAATGCCGGGCTAGACTCCGAGCTGCGCCCCGAGCCCGCCGTCGACCGGGAAGTCGGCCCCGATGCAGAAGCCCGACTCGGGCCCGACCAGGAAGGCGACCATGGCGGCCACCTCCTCCGGCGTCCCGACGCGCCCGATGGCGTGCGCCGCGCCGAAGGCCTTCAGCGTCTCCTCCGGGTCCCCGCCCGGCGGCGTCATCTCGCGCGCGGCGAATTCCAGCAGCGGCGTGCGGATCGAGCCGGGGGAGACCGAGTTGACGCGGACGTTGTCGCGCGCGGCATCGACCGCCATCGCCCGGGTGAAGGCGTGGATCGCGCCCTTGCTTGTGGCGTAGGCGAGCACGTTGTTCTGGTTCTGATGCCCCTGTACCGAGGCGATGTTGACGATAGCGGCCGTCTCCCGCGCCTTGAGCAGCGGATAGAGGAAATGCGCCATCATGTAGTAGCCGGTCAGGTTCACCGTCAGCGTGCGGTGCCAGTCGGCCGGCGCCGTCGTCTCGATCGTGCCGTAGGTCTGGATGCCGGCGCAGTTCACCAGCGCGTCGAGCCCCGCGACCTCGCCCGCGAGCCGCCGGGCGAGCCCCGCCACGGCCGCCTCGTCCGACACGTCGATCTCGACGACCTCGATCGGCCGGCCCGCGTTCCGCTCCCGGGCCGCCGCATTGTCCCCGGGGCTGACGCCACAGAGGAGGACGCCGTAGCCGTCCCGGAGCAGCCGCTCCGCCACCGCGAGCCCGATCCCTGCGCTGCCCGTGACCACCGCCAGCCGGCCCTGTTCCGTCCAGTCCGCCATCCTCTCCTCCCCGCTCAGGCGAACCACTTCGGATAATCCGAGACGAGCAGGTGCAGCGGCGCCTCGTCCTCCTCGATCTCGGCGAAGCGGCCGACCGGATCGGCGAAGATATTGTCGGTCAGGTCGTTGTTGACCGTCGAGACCTCGCCCACCAGCACGTCGCCCTCCTCGCCCCAGAAGGCGTGCCAGTTGCCCGGCCTCAGCGTCACGCTCTCGCCCGGCCGGAGCCGCAGGATGGCCCCGGCCGCCTGCCGGCGCAGCACCCCGTCCGTCGCCACCTCGACCTCGCTCTCCTCGTCGACCTTGCCCTCGGCGTCGGAGTCGAAGAGCTTCAGCGCCAGCACGCCGCCGCCGCGGTTGATGATGTCTTCGGCCTTGACGATGTGCCGGTGCAGCGGCGTGACCTGCCCCTGGCGCGAGATCATGATCTTCTCAGCGTAGCACATGCCGCCGCCCCGCCGCAGGTCCTCCTCCGAGCCATTGCGCATGGTGAAGAGGAAGAGCCCGGTCTCCGCGAACCGCTCCTGGCCGAAGTCGGTGATGTCCCAGCCGAGCCGCGCGCCGACGATGCCGCCGATCTCCGCGCGGCGGGCGCGCATCTCCTCCGGCGACCAGTAGGCAAAGGGCGGCAGGCGGAAGCCGAACGAGCGGATGAAGTCGTCCCCCGCCCGGATGATGTCGTTGATCTCCGACCGTTTCACGCGCCGTTCTCCCGCTCTTCCGTCCCTGCCGACCAGTTAGCACCGCCCTCCTCGCGATGCCATGCAAACCATCCCGAGCAGGCCCCGACGGCCCGCTCAACCCACGGCGGGCGCCCGGGCGTCCGAGGCCGGAAACCGCTTGACTGGCCGGGATCTTGCGCGAAGATCACCCGGCACGACCCAGGAAAACCGGCCTTGGACAAGCAGTTGCCCCACCGCGGACAAGCGCCCGCCGACCCGAGGTCGGTGCCGGGTGCCTAGAGCCATCCTTCTCTACGTCCGCTGGGTCGGGCGGATCAGCGCCTTCTTCGGACACATCGCGATGTACCTCGTCTTCGCGATGATCGGCGTCCTGCTCTGGTCGGCCTTCATGCGCACCGGCTTCAACCGGCCGCCGCTCTGGTCGGTCGAGATGTCGCAGTTCCTGCTCGCCGCCTACTACATCCTCGGCGGCGGCTACACGCTGCAGCTCGACAGCCACGTCCGCATGGACCTGCTCTACTCGCGCTGGACCCCGCGCAAGCGCGCCTTCGCCGACACGATCACCTCGCTCTGCCTGATCACCTACCTCGTCGTGATGCTCTGGGGCGGGGTCTCCTCGACCCAGTACGCGCTCGAGTACGGCCAGCGCGCGGCGACGAGCTGGCGCCCCTACATGGCGCCGATCAAGATCATCATGACCTTCGGCATCTTCCTCATGCTGCTGCAGACCGTCGCCTTCTTCTTCCGCGACCTGGCCCGCGTCAGGGGCCGCGAGATCGAATGAGCCCGAGCGCCGTCGCCATCACCATGTTCGCGGCGATGCTGGTGCTGCTCCTGAGCGGCCAGCGCGTCTTCGGCGCCATCGGCTTCGTCGGCGTGGCGGGCGCGCTGCTGCTCTGGGGCACCGGCGGCCAGGAGCTGCCGTTCAACCAGGCCATCACGGTGATGAACTGGTACCCGCTCCTGACGGTGCCGCTCTTCATCTACATGGGCTACATCTTCTCCGAGAGCGGCATCGCCGACGATCTCTACAGGACCTTCCACGTCTGGTTCGGGCCGGTCCGCGGCGGGCTCGCCATCGGCACCATCGCGCTCATGGTGGTGATCTCGGCGATCAACGGCCTCTCGGTCGCCGGCATGGCGATCGGCGCCACCGTGGCGCTGCCCGAGCTGCTCAAGCGCAACTACGACAAGATCATGGTGACCGGCGTCATCCAGGGCGGCTCGACCCTCGGCATCCTGCTGCCGCCCTCGGTCGTCCTCGTCCTCTACGCCATGATCGCCCGCCAGCCGGTCAGCGAGCTCTGGCTCGCCGGCGTCTTCCCCGGCCTGATGATGGCGGGCGTCTTCATCCTCTACATCTACATCCGCTGCCTGCTGCAGCCCGAGCTCGGCCCGACGCTGCCCGAGGAGGAGCGCAACGTGCCGCTGGCCGAGAAGCTCAGGCTGCTGCGCGCGGGCATCCTGCCCTTCGTCATCTTCTTCGCGATGACCGGCCTCTTCCTCATGGGCGTCACCAACCTCACCGAGTCGAGCGGGGTCGGCGCGCTCGCCGCCACCCTCGCCGCCTGGTGGCGCGGGCGGCTGACCTGGAAGATGCTGCACGAGGTGGCGCGCATGACGCTCTCGATCAGCGCGATGTTCCTCTGGATCATCCTCGCCGCCCTCTGCTTCAGCGCCGTCTTCGACGGGCTCGGCGCCGGCCGGGCGCTCGCCCGGCTCTTCGTCGAGGGCTGGGGGCTCGGACCGTGGGAGATCCTGCTGATGATGCAGCTCTCCTTCATCATCATGGGGATGTTCCTCGACGACACCGCGATGCTGGTGATCGTCGCCCCGCTCTACGTGCCGCTCGTCATCCAGCTCGGCTTCAACCCGGTCTGGTACGGCGTGCTCTACACCATCACCTGCCAGATCGCCTACATAACGCCACCCTTCGGCTACAACCTCTTCCTGATGCGGGCGATGGCACCGCCCGAGATCACGCTCCCCGACATCTACCGCTCGATCATCCCCTTCACCCTCTTGATGATTCTCTGCCTCGGGCTGATCATCGTCTTCCCCCAGATCGCGCTCTGGCTGCCGGAGAACTTCGACCTTCGCTGATAACAAAACAGGGAGAACGACCATGACTAACCGACGCGGTTTCCTGAAGCAGGCGAGCCTAGCCGGCGCGGGCGCCATCGGCGCCTCGACGCTGGCCGCGCCCTACGTGAAGGCGCAGGCGCCGATCAAGTGGCGGCTGCAGACCTACGCCGGCGCGCCGCTCGGCGCCTACGTGATCCAGCCCTCGATCGAGGCCTTCAACAAGGCGGCGAACGGCGAGATGGAGATCGAGCTCTACTTCGCCGACCAGCTGGTGCCGCAGGGCGAGCTCTTCCGCGCCGTGCAGCAGGGCACGCTCGACGCGGCGCAGTCGGACGACGACTCGATGGGCTCGCCGGCCGACGTCGCGGTCTTCGGCGCCTACTTCCCCTTCGCCACCCTCTTCAGCCTCGACGTGCCGGCGCTCTTCGAGAACTACGGGCTGAAGGAGATCTGGCAGGAGGCCTATGCCGACACCGGCGTCACCTGGCTCGGCTCGGGCGCCTGGGACCCCTGCAACCTTGGGACCACGGTGCCGGTCAAGAGCCTCGCCGACCTGCAGGGCAAGCGCATCTTCACCTTCCCGACCGCCGGCCGTTTCCTGACCCAGTTCGGCGTCGTTCCGGTCACCCTGCCCTGGGAGGATGTCGAGGTCGCGATGCAGACCGGCGAGCTCGACGGCATCTGGTGGTGCGGCGCCACCGAGATCCACTCGGTCGGCTGGTCGAACGTGATGAAGTACTATCTGACCAACAACATCAATGGCGCCTGGATCGGATCCTACTTCGCCAACGCCGAGCGCTGGGCCGAGGTGCCGGAGCACCTGAAGACGCTCTTCCAGCTCTGCATGGACAGCTCGAACTACTACCGGCAGCACTGGTACTGGTGGGGCGAGGCGCACTACCGCACCAGCGGCAAGCTCGAGCTCACCTCGATCCCGGCCGAGGAATGGGCGACCGTGCAGCAGGCGGCGCAGACCTTCTGGGACGGGGTCGCCCAGGAGAGCGAGCGTAAGGCCAAGGTAGTGCAGATCTTCAAGGACTATACCGCCATCATGGAAAAGGCGGGCCCGCCCTACCGCAACGCCTGAAGCGTGACCGCTTGCGCGACCGGCATCGAAAGGGTCGCGCCCTCCCCATCCGCCCCGCCCGAGGCCCTGCCTCGGGCAGCGCCCGCCCTCAGCGCCAGAACGGCCGCGTGTCGGCCAGCCGGTCCCAATGCTCGAAGAGCCGGGGCCGGTCATCACCCACCTGCACGGCCAGCGCGCCGAGGGTCCAGCCGACCGCCCGCTGCGCCGCGGGATCGGCCGCTCCCGGCGCCTCCGGCCCGGTCAGCGCCTCGCCCGCCATTACCGCGTCGTTCAGGCTGCCGAAGCTGTCCTGCAGCTCCTTGAGCGCCCGCAGATAGTCCCGCGCCCGCCCACCGCCGTAGAGCGGCGCGAACATGTCGACCGTATAGCGCAGCTTCTTCAGCTCCTTGCGCAGCTGGTGCAGCCCGGCCGCATCCAGCTCGCGGATCCTGCGCCCGAGCTTCATCGCCCGCCGGTGGCGGCGGGCGAGGAGCCCCGGCGCCACCTCGCCGATCGGCGCGGCCAGCCGCGCGGTCTGCGAATAGTCCGAGGCGACGAGCCAGCCGCGCCCCTCGATGAAGGCGCCGAGATCGAAGAGGAAGGCCGTCGCCTCGGGGCCGGCCAGCGCCGTCCGCACCTTTTCGCGCACCCGGTCGCGCCGCGCCTCGAGCGCGGCGTCGAGCGCCCCGCGCGCCGCCGGGTCGAGGCCGAGGCGCGCGGCGCCCGCCACCACCTCGCTCATCAGCACGTCGGCATCGCGCAGGTCCCCCACCACCCGGCCCATCTCCTTCGCCGTCGCGGCGAGCGGTGCCATCGCCGCCTTGCCGAGGCTCGGCCCGAAGGCGGCGAAGGCGGTCCTGAGCCGGCGGAGGCCGACGCGAAGCTGGTGCGGGCCCTCGATGGCGGCGCTGTCGGCGACGACCGCGAAATTCACCGCGATCTGCCCGAGGCAGTCGCGGAAGACGTCCCGCGCCGCCGTCTCGACCGTCGCCTCCGGCCCGAAGCGCGGCGTGCCGGCGCCGCGCGGCCGCTGCGGCGCGTCCGCCCCGCCCGTCTCCGCCAGGCGGTAGCCGCGCGCCGCCTTGTTCTCGGTGGCGAAGCGCACCGGGCCGGTCGGGAACAATTCCCGCGCCACGGCATAGACCGCCGCGACCTCCCCCGAGACCAGTTCGAGCTCGGCCTCGCGGATCGGCGCGCGCGCCTCGCCGGCGACGATCTCGCCCTCGTCGATGGCGAGCTCGACCTCGCCGCCGCCCGGCGCCGCCAGGCGCTCGACCACCCGCTTCACCCGCGTCTCGAAGACCGGCGCCAGCGCCGCGCCCTCCGCCGCCTCGCGCACCGCCGCGAGCGCCCCGTCGGGGTCGGGCCCCTCCAGCACCAGCCGCCTGCGCGCGACCGGGAACTCGCGCTCGAGATGCGAGAAGAGCCCCCCTTCCGCCTGGCTCCCGGTCCGCCGCTTGATCGTCTCGACCCAGCGCCGACCGATCCGCCGCAGCCGCAGCGAGATGCCCGCCGCGGCCAGCCGGTGGTCGGCCGTGTCGTGGTAGATCGACACGAGGCTCTCGGTCCGGCGCTCCGCGCGCCGCAGCCCGGCGAGCGCCGGCAGCCCGTCGAGCCGCGCCCGATCGGCCTCCTCCAGCCGGATCTTGAGCTCCGTCTCGGTCATGCCGCGCTGCAAGGCCTTTGGACTGCCACCATTTTCATGCTACCTTCATGAAAGGAACCACAGCCGGCCCAGGGAGGATGAACGACTTCTGCCAGGCTTCCGGACGGTCTGCCGCTCGGCCGCGGAACTCCGCCCGATCAGGAATGGTTAAGGAGTGGCGTCTATCGTCGCAAGGTGGATGTACCGACGTGAGGTGAAGATGGTCGCGCGCGCCACATGGGGCACGCAGGCCCCCGCAGGGACCAGGGCACGATGAACTCGGCAACCCTGGGCATCGCCGCCGATTTCGTGAAGACCGGCATCGAGAAGGCCGGCATCCCGCTCAGTGCCACGCTCGAGGCCTATCTCTCCCTCACCTTCGCGCGCTTCATCGGCGGGTCGATCAACGTCGATCTCCTCACCATCCGCGTCGCCCAGGCGCTCGACGCCGGCGCCCCGCGCGGCGTCATCCGCGGCCTCGCCGACGAATGCCTGATCGCCTGCGCCTTCTTCGAGCGCCGGCTCCGCCGCAGCGGCACCGTCCGCCACTACGTCGGCCTCGGCCAGACGAGCTACGACGCCGCCCGCCTCACCGAGCAGGCCTACGGCTTCGTGCACATGCGCGACGTCATGGCCAGCGCCGCCGCCACCGACGAGGAGCACGAGGACGCCCGGGTGCTCGTCGACCGCGCCCGCGCCGGCAGCCAGACCGCCCGCAACGAGCTCGCCGTCCAGAACGTCGTCGTCGGTCCCTGGGGCAACGGCCGTCCCGGCCTCCTCTGGCGCTGAGCTCAGTCCGGGTCGGATCGCTCCTCCCGGCCGAGCTCCGCCCCCGCGCGGTCGAGCTTGCCGAACTCGGTCATCACGCTCACCAGCACCCCCGCCGTCCAGCTGAAGGTGAAGAGCCCCGACATGGCGATGATCGGCCCGATCAGCCGCCAGGGATCGGGCAGCGTCACGTCCCCCGCCCCGAGGGTGGTGTAGCTCTGCAGCACGAAGAAGTAACTGTCGCGCATCGCCGGGATCATCCCCGCGCCGCTGATCGGGATGGCCCAGATCAGCGTCTCGGCGAAATGGGTGAGCGAGAGCGCCGCGATGGTGACCCCGAGCAGCAGGTTCGCCCGCCAGTGCGGCCCGCCCGCCGTCACCCCGACCCAGCTCCGGTTGAACCGGCGGGTGATGACCCGGAGCGCCGCGCCATGCACGAAGATGATGACGACGAGCCCGATCATGCCGACGAGGATCTCGACGAGCGGCCCCGGCGCGGCCACCGTGATCTCCGCTATCCCGTCCAAGCGCCACCTCGCGGTCCCCGGCGCGAAGGACCCTGGAATCCGGCGCGGCCCTTGTCAACGCGCCGGTGTCAACGCGCCGGCAGACGGAAACAGGCCGCGCCGCCCGCGGCCCGTTCCTTCGCGAAGGCCCCGCGGGGCCTCAGGCGTTGATGACGTCCTTGAGCTGCTTGGCGATCGTCACCTTGGCGACGCGGTCGGCCGGCTTCTTCATCTGCTCGCCGGTCGAGGGATTGCGCACCATCCGCTCCGGGCGGGCGCGGCAGGCGAACTTGCCGAGGCCGGGCAGCGTGACCGCCCCGCCCTGGGAAACCTCGCGGGTCACCACCTCGGTCAGCGCCTCCAGCGCGCGATTGGCGCTCGCCTTGTCCAGAGAGGCGCTCTCGGCGATCGCGGCGACCAGCTGCGTCTTCGTCATCGGCTTCTGTGTCATCAAGCGTTTCCTGGTTATGCGGATGAGAATGGCAAGGCGGGGACCCGCCCCGGGCACTTAAGCCACTCGCCGCGGGAAACTCAATCGCCGATTGTCGCCGCACCCCATGATTTATTGGGGTTCAGCGCAATCACGGAGCGAGTGTTGCATGAAAGTTTCGCCATTCGCGGGCGCCCTCCCCTCACAGGAAGGCGGTCTCGTCGAAGCTCCGGAGCTTGCGCGAATGCAGCTTCTCGAGCGGCATGTCGCGCAGCGCCTCCATCGCCCGGATGCCGATCCTGAGGTGCTGCGCCACCTGCCGCTTGTAGAAATCGGTCGCCATCCCCGGCAGCTTCAGCTCGCCGTGCAGCGGCTTGTCCGAGACGCAGAGCAGCGTCCCGTAGGGCACGCGGAAGCGGAATCCGTTCGCCGCGATCGTCGCGCTCTCCATGTCGAGCGCGATCGCCCGCGCCTGGCTGAGCCGCGCCACCGGCCCGCGGGTATCGACCAGCTCCCAGTTGCGGTTGTCGATCGTCGCCACCGTCCCGGTCCGCATGATCTTCTTCAGCTCGTAGCCGGCCAGCCCCGTCACCTCGGCCACCGCGTTCTCCAGCGCGACCTGAACCTCGGCGAGCGGCGGGATCGGCACCCAGACCGGCAGGTCGTCGTCGAGCACATGGTCCTCGCGCATGTAGGCATGCGCCAGCACATAGTCGCCGAGCGACTGCGAGTTCCTCAGCCCGGCGCAATGGCCGACCATCAGCCAGACGTGCGGCCGCAGCACCGCGATATGGTCGGTGATCGTCTTGGCGTTCGAGGGACCGATACCGATGTTCACCATCGAGATCCCCGAGTTGCGCGGCCGGATCAGGTGGAAGGCCGGCATCTGCGGCAGCCGCCCGGCGAACTCCATCGCCTCGCCGGCCCGGCCGACCACGGTGTTGCCCGGCCCGACGAAGGCCTCGTAGCCCGACCCCGGATCGGCCAGCGCCCGCCGGGCGAACTCCACGAACTCGTCCATGTAGAACTGGTAGTTGGTGAAGACGACGTGGTTCTGGAAATGCGTCGCGCTCGTCGCGGTATAATGCGCGAGCCGCGCCAGCGAATAGTCGATGCGCTGCGCGGTGAAGGGCGCGAGCGGCCGCGCCCCCGACGGCGAGGCCCAGGCGGTCCCGTTGACGATATGGTCGTCGGTGGTGTTGAGGTCGGGCACGTCGAAGATGTCGCGCAGCGGCCGGTGCAGAGCCTCCTCGATCGACCCCTCGACATGCGCGTCCTCGCCCATGGCGAAATGCAGCGGGATGGGCGTGTCCGAGGTCCCGACCCGGATCGGCATCCCGTGGTTCTGGATCAGCAGCCCGAGCTGCTGGATCAGGTAGCCTTCGAAGAGGTCCGGCCGGGTGATCGTCGTCTCGTAGACCCCGGGCTCGGTCACATGCCCGAACGAGAGCCGCGAGTCGACCTTGGCGAAGCTCGCCGTGGTCAGGCTCACCTGCGGATAGAAGGCGCGATAGCGCCCCTCGGGCGGCCGCCCGCGCATCACCGCCGCGAAATGCCGCCGCAGAAACCCGGTCGCCGCCCGATAGCGCTTCTGCAGGTCGGCGACCGCCGCCTCCGCCTCGTTGAAGAGCTCGTCCGGCGCCTGCGGCGGCGAGACGAGCGGCAGCTCGGCGAGGGGCGAAGGGTGCCGCGTGCCGCTCATGCCGGCACGAAGGGTGAGGTCAGCTCGAACCTCTCCACGTCGACGAGGCCGAGATCGGAGATGCGCAGCGCCGGGATGACCACGAGCGCGAGCAGCGAATGCTGCATGTAGGCGTTGTTGAGCCGGCAGCCGCAGGCCGCCATCGCCGCCACCATCGCCTCGGCGTCCTTCGCCACCTCCTCGGCCGGCGCATCCGACATGAGCCCGGCGATCGGCAGCCGAACCAGCGCGAGCTCCCTGCCCTCGCGCCAGACCGTCACCCCGCCGCCCACCTCGCCCAGCCGGTTCGCGGCCAGCGCCATGTCCGCCTTAGAGGTGCCGACGACGATCATGTGATGGCTGTCGTGCGCCACCGTCGAGGCCACGGCGCAGGGCACGTCGTAGCCGAAGCCGGAGACGAAGCCGTTGACCACGCCGCCCGTGCCCCGGTGCCGCTCGACGAGCGCGATCTGGCAGACGTCCGCGGCCGGATCCATCGCCACGAGCCCGCCGTCGACCCCCAGGTCCGCCTCGAGCGCCCGTGTCGGCGCCTGGTTCTCGACCACGCCGATCACTCGCGCCCGTACCCGGTTCGCCCCCTCGGGTGCCGCGACGTCGAAATCTTCTGCCGCCAGCCGCCGCCCCATGCGCACTGTCCGCCGCGCCGAATCCGGCCAGCGGAAGTCGGGCAGCGGCGCGAGGCAGCGCCCGCCCTCCGCCACGATCTCGCCGCGGGCGATCACCGTCTCGATCGGCAGCGTGCGGAGATCCGAGGTCAGGATGCAGTCGGCCCGCCGCCCCGGCGCGATCGAGCCGAGCTCGCGCTCCAGCCCGAAGTGCGTCGCGGTGTTGATCGTCGCCATCTGCAGCGCGACGAGCGGGTCGAGGCCGCAGTCGATCGCATGCCGCACCACCCGGTCCATGTGCCCCTCGTTGACCAGCGTGCCGGAATGGCAATCGTCGGTGCAGAGGATGAAGCCCCGCGGATCGAGCCCCTTCTCCGTCACGGCGGTGATCTGAGCCTTCACGTCGTACCAGGCCGACCCGAGCCGCAGCATCGCCCGCATCCCCTGGCGCACCCGCGCGATGGCGTCCTCCTCGCGCGTGCCCTCGTGATCGTCCGCCGGCCCGCCGGCGGCATAGGCCGGGAAATCGGTGAGGTCCGGGCTCGCATAGTGCCCGCCCACCACCTTGCCGGCGGCTTGCGTCGCCGCGATCTCGCCGAGCATCTTCGCATCCCCCGCGACGACGCCGGGATAGTTCATCATCTCCCCGAGCCCGACGATCCCCGGCCAGCCCATCGCCTCGGCCACGTCCTCGGGCCCGATCTCCGCCCCCGGCGTCTCCAGCCCCGGCGCCGACGGCGCGCAGGAGGGCATCTCGACGAAGACGTTGATCGGCTGCGCCATCGCCTCGTCGTGCATCAGCCGCACGCCTTCGAGGCCGAGCACGTTCGCCACCTCGTGCGGGTCGGTGAACATGCTGGTCGTACCGTGCGGCATCACCGCGCGAGCGAACTGGCTGACCACCAGCATCCCCGACTCGACGTGCATATGCCCGTCGCAGAGCCCCGGGATCAGGTAGCGCCCGCCGGCGTCGATCACCCGCGTCCGCGGCCCGATGACGGCCGAGGCGTCCGGCCCGCAGGCGGCGAAGCGCCCGGCCTTGACCGCGATGTCGGCGCCCTCGATCACCTCGCGCGAGTGCACGTTGACCCAGGCGCAGTTCCTGACGACGAGATCGGCCGGCGCCCGCCCGGCGGCCACCGCCACCAGCTCCGCCCCGACCTCGGCCCACGACCGCACGTTCTGCCCGTTCTCCATGCGCGCCATGCTCTCACCGCCCCGCCGCCCGCTTCAAGCGGTATTTTCCGCAAGGCCGCCCGTTAACGATTATGCCAAAGGTGGTTAACGTCAGGGAGATTTTATTATAAAATCAATGCGTTACCGAGTTGTCGCACTGTGCGACCCCGTGCGACGGCGGCCCCCGCGGGGGCCGCCGTCCCTCTCCATCAGTAGACGTAGGCCCTTTCGCCATGCTCGGCCAGATCGAGCCCCTCGCGCTCGGTCTCCGGCGCGACCCGGAGGCCGACGACCATGTCGACGAGCTTGTAGAGGACGAGCGAGGCGACCCCGCACCAGAGGATGGTGACGCCGACCGCCTTCACCTGGGTCACGACCTGCGCCCCCATCGTCACCCCCTCGGCATAGCCGACGCCGCCCAGCCCCGCCGAGGCGAGGAAGCCCGTGCCCACCGCCCCGACGATGCCGCCGATGCCGTGGATGCCGAAGACGTCGAGGCTGTCGTCATAGCCGAAGCGCTCCTTCACCACCTGCACGAAGAAGTAGCAGCAGGCCGCCGCGACCAGCCCGAGCACGATCGCCCCGAGCGGCCCGACGAAGCCCGCCGCCGGCGTCACCGCCACCAGCCCCGCGATCATCCCCGAGGCGGCGCCGAGCATCGACGCCTTGCCGCGCATCACCGCCTCGATCCCGGCCCAGCCGAGCACCGCCCCGGCGGTCGCTACCAGCGTGTTGACCATCGCCAGCGCCGCGCCGCCGCCGGCCGAGAGCGCCGAGCCGGCGTTGAAGCCGAACCAGCCCACCCAGAGGATCGACGCCCCGACCATGGTCAGCGTCATCGAATGCGGCGGCATGATCTCCTTGCGGAACCCGATCCGCGGCCCGACGAGAAGCGCGCCGACCAGCGCCGCGATGCCGGCATTGATATGCACGACCGTGCCGCCGGCGAAATCCATCGCCCCCCAGCCGAAGTAGAGCCCGCTCGCGTCCCAGGCCATGTGGGCTACGGGGAAGTAGACGAAGGTGACCCACAGCAGCACGAAGAGGATCACCGCCCCGAACCGCATCCGCTCCGCGAAGCCCCCGACGATGAGCGCCGGCGTGATGCAGGCGAAGGTCATCTGGAAGGCGACGAAGACGAGCTCGGGGATCGTGCCTGCCTCCGAGTCCGGCGTGACCCCGGCGAGGAAGGCCTTGCCGAACCCGCCCCAGAAGGCGCTCTCCGAGCCCCCGAACGACATCGAGTAGCCGTAGAGCACGTAGAGCACCATCACCATCGAGGTGATGATCGTGCACTGCATCAGCACCGACAGCATGTTCTTCGACCGCACCAGCCCGCCGTAGAAGAGCGCGAGCCCGGGCAGGATCATGAAGAGCACCAGCAGCGTCGAGGTCAGCATCCAGGCGGTATCCCCCGCGCTGATGCCGGAGACGACCTCCGCCACCACCTCGGCCGGCGCCTCGGTCTCTTCCTGCGCCATGGCCGGGACGGCGGCAACGGCCCCAGCCGCCGCGGCGAGCCAGGTCAGCTTGTCGAACAGTCTCATCACGTGTCTTCCTCGCATCATGTTCCTGGGGTGGCCGTCACAGGGCGTCGTCGCCCGTCTCGCCGGTGCGGACCCGGAGGGCCTGCTCGACCGAGAGGACGAAGATCTTGCCGTCGCCGATCTTGCCGGTCTTGGAGGTGGCCGCGATCGTCTCCACCGCCTGCGCCGCGATCGCGTCGGGCACCACCAGCTCGAGCCTGACCTTCGGCACGAAGTTCACGACGTACTCGGCGCCGCGGTAGATCTCGGTGTGGCCGGACTGCCGCCCGTAGCCCTTCACCTCCGACACCATCAAGCCCTGGACCCCGAGAGCGGTCAGCGCCTCGCGCACCTCCTCGAGCTTGAACGGCTTGATCACGGCGATGATCAATTTCATGGGGGCCTCGTCTCCTGCTTTCTCGCGACGCGAGCCGCGTCAAGGAGGACCAAGCACATTTCGTGCCAAGTGGCCGGAGATCAGCCAACATACTGGATGCAGTGAATAATCTTGAGGTCGATCACCTGGATTGCTAACTGTATGCCTAATTTTTGATCTTGCACTGCCACACAACCGCTCACTGCCTGAAAAGGTGGCAGATCACGACTTCCGGCTCGCGCTTTCCAGGCGGCATCATGATCTGGCGGTCGGGCGGGAATCCGCGTAGTGTTCACGAAAATCGAGAGCAGAACGAACAAGGGCATGGCCCAGGCAGGCAAGCGAAAGAGAAAGCCCCGTCCGGGCCTCATCCGGCGTACCCTCCGCGGCTTCGTGGGAGGCGCGCTGCGCGTCATCTGGTGGATCGGGATCCGCACCGCCGTGCTGGCGGCCGCCGTGCTGGCGGTGGCGACCGCCTACTATGCGAGCCGGATCCCCGATATCGACGAATTGCTCGACCCGCGCGAAGGGGGCTCGGTCACGCTGCTCGACGCCTCGGGGGAGACCTTCGCCTGGCGCGGCCAGCAGCTCGGGATCACCACCGCCGAGCGGGTGTCGCCGCATCTCGTCAACGCCGTCATCGCCACCGAGGACCGGCGGTTCTACTGGCATTTCGGCATCGACGTGCAGGGGACGCTGCGGGCGCTTCTGGTGAACCTGAAGGCCGGGCAGACGGTGCAGGGGGGATCCTCGATCACCCAGCAGGTGGCGAAGCTCGTCTGGTTCGACAATACCCGCACGCTGGAGCGGAAGATCAAGGAGGTCCCGGCGGCGCTGGCGCTGGAGTGGAAGTTCTCCAAGAACGAGATCCTGTCGATCTACCTCAACCGCGCCTACCTCGGCAGCGGGGCGACCGGCTTCGAGGCGGCGGCGGAACGGTATTTCGGCAAGACGGCGGCCGAGGTGAACCCGGCCGAGGCGGCGATGCTGGCCGGGCTCCTGCGCGCGCCCTCGCGCTTCGCGCCGACCGGCGATCTGGCGCGGGCACAGAGCCGGGCGACGACCATAGTCGGGCTGATGGAGGAGCAGGGCTATCTGACCAAGGCGCAGGCGGAGGCGGCGCGGCAACATCCAGCAGTGCTGTCGGCGGCGGCGGCGGCGCGGGCGGGCGGGTCCTTCGCCGACTGGGTGATGTCGAGCGGACCGGAGTTCCTGACCCGCAAGACCACCGAGGACGTCGAGGTGCTGACCACCTTCGACCCGCGCATCCAGCGTGCGGCGGAAGCAGGGATGGCCTCGGTCTTCGGGAGCAAGCTCAAGGCGGGGTCGAACGTGCAGGCGGCGGTGGTCGTCATGTCGCCCGACGGGGCGGTCCGGGCGATGATCGGCGGCAGGGACTTCGGCGCCGGCGAGGGGCAGTTCAACCGGGCGACCCAGGCGCGGCGGCAGACCGGCTCGCTCTTCAAGCCCTTCGTCTTCGCGGCAGCGCTGCAGGCCGGCGCGAGCCCCTATGATAGGGTGCTCGACGCGCCGCTCTCGCTCTACATCCCCGGCTCGGGGGAGTGGACGCCGGAGAACTACACCCGCGGGCAGTACCGCGGGGAGATCACGCTGACCCAGGCGCTGGCGCATTCGATCAATACCGCGACCGTGCGGCTCTCGGAGGCGACCGGGCGGGAGCGGGTCAGGGCGATCGCGCAGGACTTCGGGCTCGGCGGGCCGATGGCCGAGGGGCCGGCGCTGGCGCTCGGGGTCTCGGAAGCGACGCTGCTCGAGATGACCGGCGCCTATGGCGGCTTCCTGAACCAGGGGGTCCGGGTCACGCCCTACGGGCTGACCGAGCTCCGCCGCAAGTCGGACGGCACCCCGCTGATGCGCGGGGGCCCGGGCCAGCGGGTGCGGGTGATCGACGAGCGGGCGGCGGGCGAGCTCATCTGGATGATGCGGCAGGTGGTGGAGGGCGGCACCGGCACGCGGGCGCAGCTTCCCGGCGGGCGACCGGCGGCCGGCAAGACCGGCACCACCCAGGCGGCGCGCGACGCCTGGTTCGTCGGCTTCACCGCCGACTATGTCACCGGGGTCTGGATGGGTTACGACGACAACACGCCGCTGACCGGAACCACCGGCGGCGGCCTGCCGGCGGAGGTCTGGGGCGAAATCATGGCGCGGATCGAGGACGGTCTGCCGGTCTCGCCGCTGCCCGAGCGCGCGCCCGTCCCGCCGGTCGCGGCGGCGCCGGCCGTCCCGGCTCAGGTCGAGAGCGTCCAGGCCGCGGTCCGCAACGCGGTGCAGAGCGTCATTCAGGGCCTCTTCGGGCGCAACTGAAAGGGCGCCTCGGAGGATTTCGCACGCGAAACTATACTTAACCCCTTGGGGCCAAAGG
>ENA-UOUJ01001021-UOUJ01001021.1-activated-sludge-metagenome-genome-assembly--contig:-NODE-1021-length-15905-cov-8.646309_pt1 | contig 15905 bp, 17 predicted proteins | sample MGYA00249839_ERZ747224 | MGnify/ENA primary metagenome ERZ747224 (study PRJEB28782, sample SAMN03220277) | activated sludge metagenome | biome: wastewater; feature: sewage sludge; material...
GAGCTGCGCGGGCGGGCCGGGCCTGGGTTCTTCGCCGCCTGAGCGGCGAGCGACAGGCGCGAAACATCCGCGTGCCACTCTGCCGGCGGAGCGTTGAGGGGACAGGGATGGCTTCGGTATCGGCGCGCGGCCTGGCGGCGGCGGACGAATTCGCCACGGTGCGGCGCTTCTTCGAGGCGGTGATGGCGCGCACCGCCGAGGGCGGGGACGTCTGCGACTTCACCTTCGGCAACCCGCACGAGATGCCGCTGCCCGGCCTCGTCGCCGCGCTCAGGCAGAGCGTCGAGCCGCTGCGCGAGGACTGGTTCGCCTACAATCCCGGCCAGCCGGAGGCGCGCGAGGTGATCGCCGGCGCCCTCTCGCGCGAGCTCGGCCTCGGCTTCGAGCCCGAGGACGTGACGCTGACCCAGGGCGCCTTCGGGGCGATCGCGCTCGCCTTCCGGCTGGTGATGGACGCCGGCGCCGAGGTGGTCATCCCGGTGCCGGGCTGGTTCTGCTACGCGCCGATGCTGCGGGCGGCCGACCTCGTGCCGGTGCGCGCGCCGCTCGACCCGGAGCGGTTCGACCTCGACCTCGCCGCGATCGAGGCGGCGATCACGCCGCGGACGCGGATGGTGGTGGTGAACTCGCCGCACAACCCGACCGGGCGGATCTACCCGCGGGCGGCGCTCGAGGCGCTGGCCGGACTGCTCGAGGCGGCCTCGGCGCGGATCGGGTCGCGGATCTGGCTGCTCTCCGACGAGCCCTACCGGCGGATCCGCTTCGACGGCAACGGCTTCGTCAGCCCGGCGGCGGTCTATCCCTGGACGCTGATCGACTACAGCTACGGCAAGGTGCTGCTCGCGCCGGGGCAGCGGCTCGGCTATCTCGCGCTCTCGCCGCTCTTGCCGGCCGCGGAGCGGGCGGCGCTGCGCGAGGCGTTCTTCTCCTGCCAGATGGCGCTCGGCTGGGGCTTTCCCGATTCGGTCATGCAATATGCCGTGCCGGCCCTCGAGGAGGTCTCGATCGACATCGCGGCGCTGGCCGCCCGGCGGGAGCGGCTGCTCGGCGCGCTCGGGGCATGGGGCTACCGGCTGACGCGGCCGGAGGGGACCTTCTACCTCTGGGGCGCGGCGCCGGGCGGGGACGCGGTGCGCTTCGCCGAGGCGCTGGCCGAGCGGGGCGTGCTCGTCATGCCGGGCACGCTCTTCGAGCGGCCGGGGGACTTCCGCATCTCGCTGACGGCGAACGCGGCGATGATCGAGCGGGCGCTGCCCGCCTTCCGGGCGCTGGCCTGAACGGCGCACGAGCGCGGCACCGGCGCGGCCGCCAAGGTTGACTTTCGCCCCGACTCGCGCAATCGACAGAAAGGGCCCCTGGGCAGCGGTCGCGACGGAGGGGGAAGGCTGATGGACTACGACGCCCTTTTCGGCGAACGGCTGGAGGCGCTCCGCAAGGAGGGCAACTACCGCGTCTTCGCCGAGCTCGAGCGGCTGAGCGGCGACTTCCCGCGCGCCCGGCGCTATGTCGCGGAGAGGCCGTCCGAGGTCACCGTCTGGTGCTCGAACGACTATCTCGGGATGGGCCAGCATCCGGCCGTGCTCGCGGCGATGCACGAGGCGATCGACCGCTGCGGCGCCGGCGCCGGCGGCACGCGCAACATCTCGGGCAACACCCACGACCACGTGCTGCTCGAGCGCGAGCTCGCCGACCTGCACGGCAAGGCGGCGGCACTCCTCTTCACCTCGGGCTACGTCTCGAACTGGGCCGCGCTCTCGACGCTCGGCAGCCGGCTGCCCGGCTGCGTGATCCTGTCGGACGCGCTCAACCACGCCAGCATGATCGAGGGCATTCGCCACGCCCGCTGCGAGAAGCGGATCTGGCGGCACAACGACCCGCGGGATCTCGACCGGCAGCTCTCGCAGGTCGGGCCGGACCGCCCGAAGGTCGTCGCCTTCGAGAGCGTCTACTCGATGGACGGCGACATCGCGCCCATCGGCGAGATCCTCGACGTCGCCGAGGCGCACGGCGCCATGACCTATCTCGACGAGGTGCACGCGGTCGGCCTCTACGGCCCGCGCGGCGGCGGCGTCGCCGAGGAGATGGGCCTGATGGACCGGGTGACGCTGATCGAGGGCACGCTCGGCAAGGCCTTCGGCGTGGTCGGCGGCTACATCACCGGCTCGGCGGCGCTGGTCGACTTCATCCGCAGCTTCGCCTCGGGCTTCATCTTCACCACCGCCCTGCCGCCGGCGGTCGCAGCGGGCGCGCGGGCGAGCATCGCCCACCTCAAGGTCTCGGGCGTCGAGCGGCAGCGCCAGCGCGAGATGGTGCGCAAGCTCCGCACCCGGCTCGACGCGCTCGGCATCCCGCACCTGCCGAACCCCAGCCACATCGTCCCGGTGATGGTGAAGGACCCGGTCAAGTGCAAGATGATCTCGGACATCCTGCTCGACGACTACGGGATCTACGTGCAGCCGATCAACTATCCGACCGTGCCCAAGGGGCTGGAGCGGCTGCGCTTCACGCCCTCGCCGCTGCACGGCGATGCGGATCTCGAGCACCTGCTCCAGGCGCTGAGCGCCCTCTGGAGCCACTGCGCCCTCGCCCGCGCCGTGGCCTGACCGACAAAAACGCGCGAGGTCGCACGCGGGGGCTTGCCTTTCCTGATAACTATTGTCAGGTATTGGCCACCGGCCATATCGAGTCACCCGCATGATCGTCTGCTCCTGCACCGGCATCAGTGACCGCGACATCCGCGAGGCCATCGCCTGGATGCGGGCGTCCGACCCCTACACGCTGATCACGCCCGGCAAGATCTACCGCGCGCTCGGCAAGTCGGCGGAATGCGGCGGCTGCATCCGGCTCTTCGTCGAGCGGATGCGCCGGGACGAGAGGTTCGCCGTGCCGGTCGAGCTCTGCGACCTGCGCGCGTCGGCGCTGAGGGTCGTTCTGAACGAGGCATGATGCCGCATCCAGTTTAGAACGATTCCATATTGCGGGCCCTGCCCGCCTTGATCTAGGCTGTGCCCGAGCGGCTTGACCGCGGGCCAGACAGGAAAGGGGTGTGCGATGAAGGGCGACAAGGGCGTCATCGAGTATCTCAACAAGGGGTTGCGCAGCGAGCTGACGGCCGTCAGCCAGTATTGGCTGCACTACCGCCTGCAGGAGGACTGGGGGCTCGGCCGGCTGGCCGACAAGTCGCGCGCGGAGAGCATCGAGGAGATGAACCACGCCGACAAGTTCATCGCGCGCATCATCTTCCTCGAGGGCCATCCCAACCTGCAGACGCTCGATCCGCTGCGGATCGGCGAGTCGCCGAAGGAGACGCTCGAGTGCGATCTGGCCGCCGAGCTCGACGCGATCGCCCTCTACAAGGAGGCGCGCGACTATTGCGAGAAGGTGCGCGACTATGTGTCGAAGAACCTCTTCGAGGAGATCCTGACCGACGAGGAGGGCCACACCGACCATCTCGAGACGCAGCTCGACCTGCTCGAGCGCATCGGCGAGGCGAACTGGAACCAGCTGAACGCCAAGCCGTCGGACGAGGCCTGATCGCCTCCCGGCCCGCGAGGCGGAGCGGTGGCGCCCGCCGCCGCTCCGCACTATGCTCCTGCCGCACGAGGCGAGGATGAGCGGTGGCGGGCATGAAGGCAGAGGTCAGGTGGGTCGGTGACCGCACGTTCGTCGGCGCGACCGCGAGCGGGCATGAGGTCACCCTCGGGACGGCGCACGGCGGGGGCGAGAAGCCCGGCCCGAGCGCCATGGAGCTGGTCCTGATCGGCGCCGGCGGCTGCTCGGCCTGGGACGTGGTCAACATCCTCGAGAAGAGCCGCGCCGGCATGGTCGAATGCCGCGTCGAGCTCGACGCCGACCGCGCCGAGGAGGAGCCGCGGGTCTTCACCCGCATCCACCTGCATTTCGTCGTCGCGGGCCCCGGCCTCGACCCGCGCAAGGTCGAGCGGGCGATCGCGCTCTCGGTCGAGAAATACTGCTCCGCCATCGCCATGCTGGAGAAGACAGCCACCGTCACCCACGACTACGAGATCGCCGCCGCCCCGGCCGCGGCGGCCGGGGGCGCGTGACGGTGCGACTCGCGGCCGCGCTCGCCGCGCTGCTCCTCGCGGCGACCCCGGCCGCCGCACAGGAGCCCACGGAGACGCCGCCGGTGCCGGAGCCGGAGATCGCCTGGATGGGGACCGGCAACGTCGCCGGGGTCTATTATCCGGTCGGCGTCGCCCTCTGCCGGCTGGTCAACCAGCACCGCCGCGAGACGAACCTGCGCTGCGCTGCCCGGACGTCGGAGGGCTCGGTCGGGAACCTGACCGCGCTGCGCGACGGCAGCTACGATCTCGCCATCGTCCAGTCCGACACCCAGGAGGCGGCCTTCGAGGGCAGCGGCGCCTTCGCCGCCGCCGGGCCGTTCGAGGCGCTGCGCGCCGTCGCCGCGCTCTATCCCGAGCCGCTGACCCTGCTCGCCCGCGCCGACGCCGGCATCACGCGCGTCGAGGATCTCGCCGGCAAGCGCGTGGCCTGGGGCGCGCCCGGCAGCGGCACGCGGGCGCTCGCCGACCGGCTGATGGCGGCGCTCGGCTGGACGGCGGAGAGCTTCGCCGCCGTTCCCGACCTCGCGCCCGACCGGCTGGCCGGCGCGCTCTGCGACGGCGAGATCGACGCCTTCGCCTACGTGGTCGGCCATCCGGCCCTCGTGGTGCAGGAGGCGACGACGTCCTGCCCGGCCGTCCTCGTCGAGGTCGCCGGGCCGGCGGTCGATGCGCTGGTGGCGGAGACCCCCGCCTTCGTCGCCGCGACCATCCCGGCCGGTCTCTACCGCGGCAACGACCGCCCGGTCGCGACCTTCGGCGTCGGGGCGACGCTCGTCACCCGCGCCGACCAGCCGGAGGAGCGCATCGACACGGTGGTGCGCTCGGTCTTCGGCGACCTCGAGATGCTCCGGGGCCTCGATCCGGTGCTCGCCCATCTCGACCCCGAGGCGATGGCCCGCGACGGGCTGTCCGCCCCGCTCCACCCGGCCGCCGAAGGCTACTACCGCGAGCAGGGCTGGCTGGACTGAGACGTTCTCCGGGTGTCTGCCGCGCGCGCCGTGCGCGACCTGCGTTAACCTCTGGCCACGCCCGCAATTCGTATGGCCGCTTTCCAGCCTCCTTCCAGCGTCATTCCGGTCTGCCCAAGCCGCTGTTAGCACGACCGGAATTCCCCTCGACACCGATTCAATCTGCCCGAGGCCGCATGAGGCGCATGGCGATCGCCTGAAAGGGAAGGGACTCCTGCTGCTGGTGCTCTATGCTCGCCCCCGCCGCTCCTTCGATACCGCCCCTGCGGGGTCGGCACGATCCGGGCTTGCGGGCGAGTAACGAAGCATTTACCCGACGAATCCCTTCAGAATCAAGAAGATACTTATAGTTTCGCGCGCGAAATCCTGATCGTTCCCATCTGCACCCGCCATTTGACAAGCCCGGAGCGCGCGGGGAATGCTTGGCCGGCCGCGCCGCGACGGAATCGTCCGCCCTCGCCCGAGGGGTGCAGAAGCGCCGGCGCGCAGGGGAGGGTCGGCCAGCATGTATCTCGGCATCGACATCGGCACGTCCTCGGTCAAGACCGTGCTCTTCGACCGCGACCAGCGTCTCGTCGGCCAGGCCAGCCAGCACCTCTCCGTCAGCCGTCCGCACCCCGGCTGGTCCGAGCAGGATCCCGAGGACTGGTGGAAGGCGACCGAGGCGACCATCGCGACCCTCGCCCGCGAGCACGGCCTCGCCGGCCTGCGCGGCATCGGCCTCTCCGGGCAGATGCACGGCGCCGTCTGCCTCGACGACGAGGACCGGGTGCTGCGCCCGGCGATCCTCTGGAACGACGGCCGCGCCATGGCCGAATGCGCCGAGATCGAGGCCGCCTGCCCGCGCGCCCGCGAGATCGCCGGCAACATCGCCATGCCGGGCTTCACCGCCCCGAAGATCGCCTGGATGCGCAGGCACGAGCCCGGGCTCTATGCCCGGATCGACGCCGTGCTGCTGCCCAAGGACTACGTCCGCCTGCGGCTGACCGGCCACCACGTCTCGGAGATGTCCGACGCCGCCGGCACCTTCTGGCTCGACGTCGCCGCCCGCGACTGGTCCGACGACCTGCTCGAGGCGACCGGCCTCAGCCGCCGCCACATGCCGCGCCTGGTCGAGGGCAGCCAGCCCTCGGGCGAGCTCCTGCCCGATCTCGCCGGGCGCTGGGGCATCTCCGGCCCGGTGGTGGTGGCGGGAGGCGCCGGCGACAACGCCGCCGCCGCCTGCGGCGTGGGCGTCGTCACCCCCGGCTCGGCCTTCGTCTCGATCGGCACCTCGGGCGTCCTCTTCGTCTCGAACGCCCGCTTCTCGCCCAACACCGCCGGGGCGGTTCACGCCTTCTGCCACGCCATCCCGCAGACCTGGCACCAGATGGGCGTGATCCTCTCCGCCTCGGACAGCCTCGAATGGCTCTCCCGCGTCACCGGCCGCAAGGCCGCCGACCTCGCCGCCGCCGTGGGCCGGGTCGAGGCGCCCTCCCCGATCACCTTCCTGCCCTACCTCTCCGGCGAGCGCACCCCGCACAACGACGCAGGCGCCCGCGGCGCCTTCACCGGCCTCTCGCAGTCGGACGACGCCCGCGACCTGACGCAGGCCGTCCTCGAAGGCGTCGCCTACGCCTTCCGGGACTGCCAGCGCGTGCTGAACGACGCCGGCACCGACTTCGCCTCCGCCCTGGCGGTCGGCGGCGGCGCCCGCTCCGACGCCTGGCTCCGGATCATCGCCAGCGTCCTCGACCGCCCGCTCGAGATCGCCGCCGACAGCGACATCGGCGCCGCCCTCGGCGCCGCGCGGCTCGCCATCTGCGCCGCCGAGGGTGCCGACCCGGCCGAGATCTGCGCCGCACCCGAGATCCTGCGGGTGATCGAGCCCGACCCGGCGCTGGTGCCGCGCTACCGCGAGGGCTATGCGCGCTATCGGGAGCTCTTTCCGGCGCTCAGGGCAGGAGCTTGATGAGCGTGACGGTCACCCCGATGATGGTGACGGCCTGCAGCATCATGAAGCGGAGCATCTCCGCCTTGTTCTCGGCAGCCTCGAGCCGGACCGCGTTGATGTCGGCCTTCAGCTCCGCCTTCACCGTCGCAAGGTCCGCCTTGGTCGCAAGCTCGGACATATCGGCTTCGGAGAGACCGTCTGCAATCGCCTCGGCCATCGGGCGCTCCATGCCCGCGTCCGTCAGCTTCCGAACGAACTTCAACGTGTCGATCCTCAACGCCGCAGACATCTCCAGAGCTCCCGACACGAATATAGCCCACCGCAAGCGGCATGGCGACCGTCCGAATACGAGTGACATAGGCAAGGGGCGTTCTCACGCTCTTTTCCCCGCATAGGTAAACTCCACACGAGAACACCGGGAGGGAAAACGTCCGATGAGCGACTTCTTCAAGGGCATCGAGCCGGTCCGCTACGAAGGCCCGGACAGTACCAACCCGCTCGCCTTTCGCTTCTACGACCGCGGCCGGATCGTGCTCGGCAAGCGGATGGAGGATCAGCTGCGCATGGCGGTCGCCTACTGGCACTCCTTCGCCTGGGAGGGGGGCGACCCCTTCGGCGGGCGCACCTTCGAGCGGCCCTGGTTCGGCGGCGGCATGGCGGACGCGAAGCTGAAGGCTGAGGTCGCCTTCGAGATGCTCGAGATCCTCGGGGCGAAGTTCTTCACCTTCCACGACCGCGACATCGCCCCCGAAGGCCGGAGCCTCGCCGAGTCGAACCGCAACGTCTCGGAGATCGCCGACATCTTCGAGAGACGCATGCAGGAGACCGGCGTCGAGCTGCTCTGGGGCACCGCCAACCTCTTCTCCAACCGGAGGTACATGGCGGGCGCCGCCACCAATCCCGACCCGGACGTCTTCGCCTATGCCGCGGCGCAGGTGAAGCACTGCCTCGACGTCACCCACCGGCTGAACGGCGCCAACTACGTCCTCTGGGGCGGGCGCGAGGGCTACGAGACGCTGCTCAACACCGACATGAGGCAGGAACTCGACCATATGGGCCGCTTCCTCGCCATGGTCGTCGACTACAAGGAGAAAATCGGCTTCAAGGGCACCATCCTGATCGAGCCGAAGCCGCAGGAGCCGACCAAGCACCAGTACGACTACGACGTCGCCACCGTCTTCGGCTTCCTGCAGCGGTTCGGGCTGGAGAAGGAGGTGAAGGTCAACATCGAGACCGGCCACGCCGTGCTCGCCGGCCATTCCTTCGAGCACGAGATCGCGACCGCCATCGCCCTCGGTATCTTCGGCTCGGTCGACGCCAACCGCAACGACTACCAGTCCGGCTGGGACACCGACCAGTTCCCGAACAACGTCCCGGAGACGGCGCTGGCGCTCTACTACATCCTCGGGGGCGGCGGGCTCACCACCGGCGGTTTCAACTTCGACGCGAAGCTCCGCCGCCAGTCGCTCGATCCGGAGGATCTGATCGCGGGCCACGTGGGCGGCATGGACACGCTCGCCCGCGGCCTCCTCGCTGCCGCGGCGATGATCGAGGACGGCGGGCTCGATGCGGCGCTGAAGGATCGCTATGCCGGCTGGGAGAGGCCCGAGGCGCAGGCGATGCTCGCGAGCGACCTCGCCGCCATCGCCGAGCGGGTCGATCGCGAGGGCCTCGATCCGCAGCCGCGCTCGGGGCGGCAGGAGCGGCTCGAGAACCGGGTCAACCGCTTCGTCTGAACGGCCGGTGGCATCGCGTGCGCTTGCCGGCGGGCGCGGCGCGCGGCACACTCCCCGCGGTCGATGGGGGAACCTTCGGGGGCGGGGTCGCGTTGCCACGCCGATGCGAGCGGCGCTCGCCCCCGGAGAGATGAGAGGATGATGAGGATGGCCACCCGCAAGGAAATCGAAGACGCCGCCGCCGAGCTTTCCGAGCCGGTCGCCGCACAGATCGCCGCGCTCCGCGCCGACATGGCCGAGCTCGGCGCCGTGGTCACGCGCCTGGGCAAGGAGCGCGCTGCCGGGCTCAAGGCGGCGGCGCAGCGGACGGCCTCGACCGGCTACGCCAAGGGGGAGGAGGCGGTCGACGTCGCGCTCGCCGAGCTGCAGTCGCTGGAGGACGAGCTGGCCGCGGCGACCCGCCGCCGGCCCTTCGCCTCGCTGGGGCTCGCCGCCCTGCTGGGCTTCCTCGTCGGCGTCATCTTCCGGCGCTGACGTGTTCCGCGCGCTCTCGGCGGTCTCGCGGGTCGCGGAGGCGCGCGTCCGCAGCTTCGGGCGCCGCACAGCCCTGCGTGCGGCGCTGGTCGGCGGATGCGTGCTGGCCGCGCTGGTCTGCCTCGGCTTCGCGCTGATGGCGGCCGCCGTGGCGCTGGCCGACCGCTTCGGCTGGATCAACGCGCTCGCCATCATGGCCGCCGGGGCGCTGGTGGTGCTGCTGATCTTTCTCGGTGCGCTGGCGCTCGAGGAGCGGCGCCACCGCCGGCTCGCGGCGCAGCGGGCGGCGCTCGACCGCCAGCTGGCGCAGGTGGCGGCGCTGTCGCTGGTGGGCGGGGCGAAGCCGTCGCGCTCGGCGGTCGGGATCGGCCTGGTGGCGCTCGGCGCGCTGCTCGTGCTGCTGAGGCGCGATCGCGATTAGGGCGGCGGGCACACCCAGGCACGTGTGCCCGCCGGTCAATATATTGAAAAGACGCGACTATTTTACCCGTATTGACAACGTATAGACAGGCAGTCAGCCGCGCTCGCGCAGGAGACGGGCCTTCTGGCGCTCCCAGTCGCGCTTGGCCTCGGTCGCCCGCTTGTCGGCGAGCTTCTTGCCCTTGGCGATGCCGAGCTGCAGCTTCGCCTTGCCGCGATCGTTGAAGTAGAGCCGCAGCGGCACCAGCGTCATCCCCTCGCGCGCTGTCCCCTGCCAGAGCCGGGCGAGCTCGCGCCGCGAGACGAGGAGCTTGCGGCGGCGCCGTTCCTCGTGGCCGAAGGCCTTGGCCTGGGCATAGGCCGGGATGTAGCCGTTGATCAGCCAGAGCTCGCCGCCTTCGACGGCGGCATAGCTCTCGGCGATGTTGGCCTTGCCCTGCCGCAGGCTCTTCACCTCCGAGCCCTCGAGCACGATGCCCACCTCGAGGTCGTCCTCGATGAAATAGTCGTGCCGCGCGCGCCGGTTCTCGGCGACGAGCTTCACGGGTTTCGCGTCCTTGGCCATGGTCCCGCCGCTCTATCGAAGGCCACTTCGCCTGTCCAGCCGGCGCCCTCGGGCTATCTCCCCCCGGACAGCAGAGGAAGGAGGAGCAGATGCCCACGGTCGTCGTCACGAGCGCGAGCCGCGGTATCGGCCGCGAGTTCGTCCGCCAGTATGCCGCGGAAGGCTGGCAGGTCATCGCCGCCTGCCGCCATCCGGAAAGCCTGGACCGGGAGCTGCGCGCCTACGGCAGCGGCGTCCGGCCGATCGCCATGGACGTGACCGACCTCGCCGCGGTCGAGGCGGTGGCGCGCGAGGGCGACGGTCCGGTCGACCTGCTGCTCAACACCGCCGGGATCGCCGGCTCGGGCGACGATTCGCCGGGGGCGGTGAACTATGCCGACTGGGCGCATGTGCTCGACGTCAACACCATGGGGCCGGTCCGGGTGCTCGACGCCTTCGCCGACCGGCTGGCGGCGGCAGGCGGCGCCAGGGCGGTGACACTGACGAGCGGCATGGGTTCGATCGGCGATGTCGGGTCGGGCTCGCAGCTCGTCTACCGCACCTCGAAGGCGGCGGTGAACATGGCGATGCGGGCGCGCGCGTTCAGCCTCGGGCCGCGCGGGATCACCGTCGTCGTGCTCAATCCGGGCTGGGTCAGGACCGACATGGGCGGCCCGGGCGCCGCCATCTCGCCCGAGGAGAGCGTGACGGCGATGCGCCGGGTGATCGCGGGGCTGACGCCGGAGCAGAACGGGACGTTCCTGAACTGGCGGGGCGGCGGCTATCCGTGGTAGCTCGTCCGCCTGCGACTCGGCCGTCAGTTGAGCAGGCCGGCGTGGCGCATGGCGGCGCGCATCTTCTCGCGCGTCGGCTCCTCGAGGGGCACCATCGGCGAGCGGATCTCCTCGGTGCACTTGCCGAGAAGCGAGAGGCCGAACTTGGTCGGTGCCGGGTTCGGCTCGGCGAAGCAGGCGCGGTGCAGCGGCATCAGCCGGTCCTGATAGGTGAGGGCGCGGGCGTAGTCGCCGGCGAGCATCGCCTCCTGGAACTCGGCCGAGAGGCGCGGGGCGATGTTCGCCACCACGCTGATGCAGCCGCGGCCGCCGTGGGCGTTGAAGCCGAGCGCGCTGTCGTCGTTGCCGGAGAGCTGGATGAAGTCCGTGCCGCAGGTGATCCGCTGGTCCGAGACGCGGCCGATGTCGCCGGTCGCGTCCTTGACGCCGATGATCCGTGGCAGCCGGGCGAGCTCGCCCATGGTGGCGGGCGTCATGTCGACGACCGAGCGGCCGGGGATGTTGTAGATGATGATCGGCAGGTCCACCGCGTCGTGCAGGGTGCGGAAGTGGTGGTAGAGCCCGCGCTGGCTCGGCTTGTTGTAGTAGGGGGTGACGACCAGCGCCGCGTCGGCCCCGACCTTGCGGGCGAAGCGCATCAGGCGGATCGATTCCTCGGTGTTGTTCGAGCCCGCCCCGGCGATGACCGGGATGCGGCCGGCGGCGGTCTGCACGATCAGCTCGATGCAGTGCTCGTGCTCCTCGTGGCTGAGGGTCGGGGTCTCGCCGGTGGTGCCGACGGCGACGAGGCCGTGGCTGCCCTCGGCGACATGCCATTCCACCAGCGCGACGAGCGCGGCCTCGTCCACCTTGCCGTCGCGGAAGGGGGTGACGAGCGCGGGGATCGAGCCTTGGAACATGGGATGCCTCTTCGACGGGGAGGGGAGCGGCCCCGGAGCCGGGCGGAACCTATTCGTGAATCGCATTAACCGCAAGCATCTGGCATGAAGACTTGCCGCTGCACGCTATGGTATAGTGCCGCCAAAGCAGAACAAGCACCTCGAGGGACGAGCATGCCGCACCGCAAGCGATTGATCCCTGCCCTGCTCGCCGGGCTGTGGCTCGGCCTGCCCGGCGTCGCGTCCGCCCAGACCACGGCACAGGCGTCGCTTCTCGCCCAGGCGCTCGACGCGGCGGCGACCGGGGACTGGACCGAGGCCGAGACGCTGGCGGCCTGGACCGGACAGCCGATCGCCCGGGACATCCTGCTCTGGGCCCGCCTGCGCGACGGAGCGGGGACCTGGGAGGAGTATGGCGCCTTCCTCGCCGAGCATCCCGACTGGCCGGGGCTCGCCACGCTGCGTCGCGCCGGCGAGCGGCAGATGCCGCAGGGGCTGCCGGCGGCGGAGGTCGTCGCCTTCTTCGGCGAGAAGCCGGAGACCGGCACCGGCTCGCTGCGGCTCGCCGAGGCGCTGCGCGCCGAGGGGCGGGTGGAGGAGGCGGAGGCGGAGATCGTCCGGGCGTGGACCGGCTTCTCGCTGACCGGCGCCGAGCGGCGCGCGATGCTCGACGGCTGGGGCGAGGTGGTGAAGCCGCAGCACGAGGCGCGGCTCGACATGCTGCTCTGGCGCGGGCTCACCAACGAGGCCGAGGCGATGCTGCGGCTGGTGGGCGAGGACTGGCAGAAGCTGGCCCAGGCGCGCATCGCCACCCGGCGCGATGCCGAGGGGATGCAGTATCTGATCAACAGCGTGCCGGCGCGGCTGAAGAACGATCCCGGGCTCGCCTACGAGCGGTATCGCTACCGGGTGCAGAAGGGGCGCTGGCAGGATGCCGAGGCCTATATCCTCGAGAAGTCGACCTCGGCGACCGCGCTCGGGCGGCCGGAGATGTGGCTGGAGCGCCGGGCGAACCTGGCGCGGCAGGCGCTCGAGGACGGCGACGTGCGCGGCGCCTACCGGATCGCGGCGCAGAACTTCGGCAGCGAGGGTGCCGACTATGCCGACAGCGAGTGGGTGGCGGGCTTCGTCGCGCTGACCCGGCTCGACGACCCGAAGCGGGCGATCGGGCATTTCACCAAATTCCAGGCGGCGGTGGCGACGCCGATCAGCCTCGGGCGGGCCGGCTACTGGCTCGGGCTCGCCTTCAAGGCGAGCGGGGACGCCGCAGCGGCGGAGAACGCCTTCCGCATGGGGGCGAAGTACCAGACGAGCTTCTACGGGCAGCTGGCGGCGGAGGAGCTCGGCCTGCCGCCCGACACCGGGCTCGTCGGGGTGGGCGCGCCGCCCGACTGGCGGGGCGCCGACTTCATGCAGTCCTCGGTGGTGAAGGCGGCCTATTTCCTGCATCTCGCCAACGACGACCGGCGGGCCTCGCAGTTCTTCCGCCATGCCGCGGACGGCCAGCCGCCGGAGGTGCGCGCGGCGCTGGCGCAGATGGCGATCGACCTCGGGCGGCCGCAGATCGGCATCCGCATCTCGAAGGACGCGGCCGCGCAGGGGATCATCCTGGCCGACCAGTATTATCCGCTGCATGCGGTGGCCGAGGACGCCTGGCCGGTGCCGACAGAGTTCATGATGGCGATCGCGCGGCAGGAGTCGGAGCTCGACGCGCGGGCGGCCTCGAGCGTGGGGGCGCGCGGGCTGATGCAGCTGATGCCGGCGACGGCCAGGCACGAGGCGGACCGGGCCGGGGTGCCGTTCAGCCCGGCGCGGCTCGGGACCGACCCGCGCTACAACGCGCGGCTCGGGACCTCGTACCTCGCGGGCCTGCTCGACCGCTACCGGGGGTCGTACCTGCTGGCCACGGCCGCCTACAACGCCGGGCCGGGGCGGGTGGACGCCTGGCTGAAACAGAACGGCGATCCGCGCACCGGGGCGGTCGACAGCGTGGCGTGGATCGAGTCGATCCCCTACAGCGAGACCCGCAACTACGTGATGCGGGTGCTCGAGGCGCTGCACGTCTACCGGGCGCGGCTCCAGGGCGAGGCGGCGGCGGTGCGGATCGTGGCCGACATCAACTGACGCGTTCCGGTCGGTGTCAGCGCCGGCGGCCGAGGCGGGCCTGGCGGATCAGGGTGTAGAGGCCGGCGGCGATGATGAGGGCGCCGCCGGCGACGGTCCAGCGGTCGGGCCGCTCGTCGAAGACGAGGAGCCCCATGACGGCGACGAAGACGAGCTGGAAGTAGGCGAAGGGCTGGATGGTGCCGGCCTCGGCCACCTCGTAGGCCTTGATCAGCAGGAAGTGCCCGAGCACGCCGAAGGCGCAGAGCATCAGCATCCAGAACCAGTCCCAGGCGCCATGGATGGGCGTCCAGAAGAAGGGGCCGACCAGGGTGATCGCCACCGCGCCGGCGACGCCGGTGTAGAAGAGGCTCGTCTCGGCGCTGTCGGTGTCGGCGACGAGGCGGGTCATCAGCGCGTAGATGGCGAAGAGGAGGGCGCCGGCGAGCGGCACGAGGGCGGTGACGCTGATGACCTGGGCGCCGGGGCGCAGGATGACGAGGATGCCGACGAGGCCGACCGCGATGGCGGCGCCGCGCCGCCAGCCGACGTATTCGCCGAGCACGGGGCCGGCGAGGCCGGCGACGAGGAGGGGATAGACCGAGAAGACGGCGTGCGTGCCGATGAGGCCGAGCAGGACGAAGGAGAGGATGGTGACGCAGATCTCGACGGCGAGCAGGATGCCGCGGCCGATCTGCATCCCGAGGTGCGGCGTGCGGGCGACACGCCGGATCCCGCCCTTCTGCGCCTGGGCGAGGACGAGGACGAAGAGGGCGAAGAACCAGTAGCGGATCATCACCACGGTGATGACGTTGTAGTTTTCGGCGAGGTAGCGCGACATGCCGTCCTGGCAGGCGAAGGTCAGCGCGCTCGCGATCATCAGCGCGATGCCGAGGCGCGGGTCATCGCGCCGCGGGGCTGCCGCGGGAGGCTCGACCGGCTCGGGGGCGCCTGCGCTCAGAGCAGCCCCGCTTCCGCGAACAGCGTCCTGAGGTCGGCCTCGGGGCGGGCGCCGACGTGGGAGATGACCTCGCCGGCGGCGAGGCAGCCCATGCGGGCCGCCGTCAGCCGGTCGCGCCCGGAGGTGAGGCCGTGGAGGAAGCCGGCGGCGAAGAGGTCGCCGGCGCCGGTCACGTCGACCACCTCGACCCGGGTGGCCGGGGCGTGCACGCGCTCGCCGCCGCCGATGACGTGGGCGCCCTTCGGGCCGACGGTGCAGGCGGTGAGCGGCACCTCGGCCTCGGCGCGGGCCATCGCCGTCTCGAGGTCGGATGTGCGGTAGAGCGACATGAGCTCGTGCTCGTTGGCGACGAGGAGGTCGACGTCGGCGGCGATCATGCGCAGGAACTCGTCGCGGTGGCGCTCGACGCAGAAGGGGTCGGAGAGGGTGATCGCCACCTTGCCGCCGGCGCGTTTGGTGGCGCGGACCGCCGTCTCGAAGGCGGCGATCGAATCGGGGCCGTCGTAGCGGTAGCCCTCGAGGAAGATCCATTCGGCGGCGGCCATCTCGGCCGCGTCGATGTCCTCGGGGGCGAGGAACTCCGAGACGCCGAGGTAGGTCGACATCGACCGCTCGCCGTCGGGGCTGACCAGCACCATGCAGCGGCCGGTCTCGTGCCAGTGCGAGGGGGGCGCGGGCGGCGTCGCATAGCGGGCGCCCTGGGCGCGCAGGTCGTGGGCGAAGATCGAGCCGAGCTGGTCGTCCTTGACCTTGCCGACGTAGGCGGTGCGCGCGCCGAGGGCGGCGAGGCCGGCGATGGTGTTGGCGGCCGAGCCGCCGGAGACCTCGCGCGCCGGACCCATGCGGCCGTAGAGCTCCACCGCGCGCTCCTTGTCGATGAGGGTCATGATGCCCTTCTCGACACCGTTCGCGGCGAGGAACTCGTCCTCGACGTGGGAGATCACGTCGACGAGCGCGTTGCCGATGCCGACGACCTGGTAGGCCTTGGTCACAGATTCTTCTCCTCGAA
>ENA-UOUJ01001022-UOUJ01001022.1-activated-sludge-metagenome-genome-assembly--contig:-NODE-1022-length-15879-cov-7.282925_pt1 | contig 15879 bp, 13 predicted proteins | sample MGYA00249839_ERZ747224 | MGnify/ENA primary metagenome ERZ747224 (study PRJEB28782, sample SAMN03220277) | activated sludge metagenome | biome: wastewater; feature: sewage sludge; material...
GAACCGGCGTGGGTGACGAGGAAGGACGCCGTGTTCGCGCCTCGCGGCGCTCCTATGGGAGCACCGAGCGTCCGAACCGGTAGGAGCGGCGCAAGCCGCGAACGATGCGGTGCAGGAACCGGCGTGGGTGACGAGGAAGGACGCCGTGTTCGCGCCTCGCGGCGCTCCTACCGGAGCACCGAGCGTCCGAACCGGTAGGAGCGGCGCAAGCCGCGAACCTTTGCCGCCGCGCAGCGCCCGCCCGGCGTTCTGCGCGCGTCCTTACCCCAGCCACGGCGCCGCCAGCGCGGCCACGTCCACGCGTGCGCGCAGCCGCGCCGCGAGGAGGTACAGGCCGCCGAGCTTGCGGTGCAGGAAGAGCGCGTCGGCCGGCGGGGTGTGCCAGAAATCGCGCTCCATGCTCAGCTTCAGCCCTGCGTCCCTGAGGCGCAGCGGCAGGTCGCTGGTGCCGAAGTCGTAGGCGCCGGGGTGGCGCAGCGGCTCGCAGGCGGTGGCGAAGAGCTCGATCACCGCGTCGCGCTGGGCGGTGTGGATGTGCTCCTGGAAGTAGCCGATCGCCTGCGCCGCCTCGCCCATCGCGGCGCGGTCGCCGCGTACCGTGCCCGCCATCAGGCGGCGGTAGGCCTCGACCACCGGCTCGGCGTAGGGCCGGGTGGCGCCGAAGTCGAGCAGCACGAGGCGGCCGCTGGCAGCGTCGAAGCGGTAGTTGGCGAAGTTGGGGTCGGTCTGGATGAGGCGGAACTCGAACAGCTCGCGGAACAGCAGCCCGATCAACAGGCCTGCCAGGCGGTCGCGCAGCGCCTGATCGGCGGCCTGTGGGTCGGCGAGCGACTCCACCGCGACGCCCTCGACCCAGCTCATCGCCAGGATGTCGCTGCGCGTGAGCGCATCCACCGCGTGCGGCAGCACGAAGTCCTGCGCGTTGCCGAGCAGGTCGCCGAAGCGGTGCAGGTTCTCGGCCTCGCGGCGGTAGTCGGCCTCCTCGTGGAGCTGGCGCTTGGCCTCGGCGAGCAGCGGCGCGAGGTCGAGCGCCTTGGGCAGCAGGCCGGAGACGCGCAGCAGGGTGGCGACGTTGTCCACGTCGCTGTCGATGCTGCGCCGTACGCCGGGGTATTGCAGCTTGATCGCCAGCTCCTGGCCGTCGCGGGTGCGCGCGCGATGAACCTGGCCGATCGAGGCCGCCGCGCACGGAGTGAAGGAGAAGCGCTCGAAGCCCTGCTCCCAGCCCTTGCCCCAGTGCGTCTCCAGCACCTCCACCACCTGGCTCATCGGCATCGTGCGCGCGTCCTCGCGCAGGCGGGCGAGGATGTCGGCGAGCTCGGGCGGCAAGAGGCTGCCGGCGTCCATCGACATCAGCTGGCCGACCTTCATCGCGGCGCCGCGCAGCTGCGCGAGCTGTTCGGCGACGCGGCGGGCGTTGGCCGGGGTGAGCACAAGCTCGCTCACCTTGGGGCGCTTGCCGGCGGCGAGCTGGCGCGCGCCCTCGGCGAGCATGCCGCCCGCCACCCCGGTCGCCAGGCTGCCGAGGCGGGCGAGGCGGGACAGGCGGCCGCCCGGCACCGCGGCGCTGCGTGCGGCATCCGCGACGGGTTGCTTCGGGTCGATGGCGCTGGCGGCGGTGTTCATGGCGTGTTCCTCGGTGGGCGTTCGGGGGGCTCGGCGGCTCGTGCGCGGTCTTCAGTACGGCCACTGCACGAAGGCGCCGGCGATCAGGGCGATGCAGGCGACGGCGGTCAGGCGCAGGCGCAGCGGCAGATACCATCCGGGCAGGTCGGCCACGCGCGCCAGGCGGCGATCCTGCACGTAGTGCAGCACGAAACCGAGCACCAGCAGCACCGCGGCGTCGGAGGGCACCAGCAGCAGCGCCGGCCAGGCGATCAACGAAGGCACCACGCTCCACAGCAGGCTGCGCACGCGAGTGCGTTCGTCCAGCCCGGGCAGCGCCATGGCGAAACCCCAGTGCAGCGCGCACACGAAGCTGAGGATCACCGCGCCATAGGCGAACAGCGCGTCGCTCCAGGTGATGCCGTGGTGGGCGTCGAGCAGGCTGGCGGGGGCGAGCACCACGAAGGGGATCAGGCCGGCGTAGCCGAGCCGGTTGGCGGTGCGGCGGACGGAGTCGGGAAGCGGGACATTCATGGTCACGGCTCGAGAGGATGGGTGAGGGGCTGGAGAAGAACTCAAACGATCGCCCGGTTAGCCTCATCTTATGAAGCGGATTCTTTTTTGTCCAGGACAAAAAAGAGTATATTCGGATTCATGTCCAACCCCCTTTAAAGGTCCCGGAACTGCCATGAACGCCAATCCACACTACGCAATCATCGGCGCCGGGATCGCCGGCCTGGCCTGCGCGCGTCGCCTCGCCGATGCCGGGATCCGTGTAACTGTCCTCGACAAAAGTCGTGGCCCGGGTGGGCGCACCAGCACCCGCCGCGGCGAGGACTGGGCCTGCGACCACGGCGCGCAGTATTTCACCGCGCGCCATCCGGACTTCATCGAGGAACTCGCGGCCTGGCAGGCGGCCGGGGTGGCGGCGCCGTGGCCGGCGCGCATCACCGTGTTCAACGCCGACGGCCGCCGCGACCTGCACGGCGAGGAGGCGCGCTTCGTCGGCACGCCGCGCATGACCGCCCCCGCCCGCCATCTGGCGCAAGGCCTGGACCTGCGCGTGCAGTTGACCGTGAATGCGCTGCAGCGCTACCCCCACGGCTGGGAGATCGCCACCGTCGAGCGCGGCATGCTGCCCGAGGCCTTCGACGGCGTGCTGCTCGCCGTGCCCTCGCCGCAGGCGGTGCCGCTGCTGCAGCCCTTGTCGTCCGCGCTCGCCGCAGCGGCGCAGGCGGCGCGGATGCAGGCCTGCTGGGCGCTGATGGCGCGCTTCGATGCGCCGCTGGAGGTGGATTTCGACGCCGCCTTCGTCAATCACGGGCCGCTGCGCTGGATCGCGCGCGACCGCTCCAAGCCGGGGCGGGACGGGCTCGAGACCTGGTCGCTGCACGCCAGCGCGGAGTGGAGCGAGGCCCACATCGAGGACGCGCCCGAGCGTGTCGCCCTCGCGCTGGTGGGCGCCTTCGAGGCGTTCGGCGGGCGCATGCCGCTGGGCTGGGCGGCGCAGCGCTGGCGCTACGCGATCACCGAGTCGGCGCTCGACGGCGGCTGCGCCTGGGACGCCGCGCAGGCCCTGGGCGTGTGCGGCGACTGGGCCAACGGCGGCCGCGTCGAGGGCGCCTGGCTGAGCGGGAGCGCGCTCGCGCGCCGGGTGCTCGACTGCCTCGCCGCAGGCTGAGCGTGCCCGCATGAACGCGCCGCCGGGGTCGATCCTGGCCTGGCCTGCGAGGATCCCTGTCCGCGTGCGCAGGCCGAGGCGCGCGCCATGAGCTACGGCCTGGTCTGGTTCAAGCGCGACCTGCGCCTCGCCGATCACGCCGCCTTCGCCGCGGCGGCGCGGTGCGGGCCGGTGCTGTGCGTGCTGATTGTCGAGCCTTCGCTGTGGGCGCAGCCCGACGCCGCGCGCCAGCACTACGAGTTCATGCTCGAGAGCGCGCGCGAACTGCACCTCGAGTTGCGCCGTCTCGGCGGTCGCCTGCACCTGCTGGTGGGCGAGGCCGTCGAGGTACTCGACCGCCTGCACGCCGTGGCGCCCTTCGACACCCTGCATTCGCACGAGGAGACCGGCAACGCCGCGAGCTACGCGCGCGACCGCGCGGTGGCGCGCTGGTGCCGGGCGCACGGCGTGCGCTGGCACGAGCCGGCGCAGTTCGGCGTGGTGCGCCGGCTGGACGACCGCGACCGCTGGCATGCGGCGTGGGAGGCGCAGGTCGCCGCGCCGCAGGCCATGCTGCCGGAGCCGTCGCGGATCGCCTTCGCGGCGCTGCATCCGCACGATGGCACGGTCTGGCCGCAGCCGGGCGCGATCGTCGGCGCGCGTGCGCCGGAGGCGGTGGCGCTCGGCCTCGACGCCTTCCAGCCGCCCCGGCGCCAACGCGGCGGACGGCGCGCGGCGCTGGAGGTGCTGAACGACTTCCTCGACGCGCGCAGCGGCCAGTACCGGGGGGGCATCTCCTCGCCGCTGAAGGCACCCACCGCGTGCTCGCGGCTGTCGCCCTACCTCGCCTGGGGCTGCCTCAGCCTGCGCGAGGTCGTGCAGGCCAGCCGCGCGCGCGTCGCCGCGCTGCCCGAGGGCGACCGCCGCCGCGCCGGCCTGGCGGCCTTCCTCAGCCGCTTGTACTGGCACTGCCACTTCATCCAGAAGCTGGAGAGCGAGCCGGCGCTGGAGTTCCGCAACCTGCACCGCGGCTACGACGGCCTGCGCGAGCACGGCTGGAGCCCGGCGCATTTCGACGCGCTGGTGGCCGGGCGCACCGGCTGGCCGCTGGTGGACGCCTGCGTGGCGATGCTGCGCGAGACGGGATGGATCAACTTCCGCATGCGCGCGATGCTGGTCTCGGTTGCGGCCTATCCGCTCTGGCTGCACTGGCGCGAGGTCGGGCTGTGGCTGGCGCGCGCCTTCCTCGACTACGAGCCCGGCATCCACTGGAGCCAGCTGCAGATGCAGTCCGGCACCACCGGCATCAACACCACCCGGGTGTACAACCCGATCAAGCAGGCGCGCGACCACGACCCCAATGGCGTGTTCGTGCGGCGCTGGCTGCCGGCGCTGCGGCGCGTGCCGGACACCTGGCTGTTCGAGCCCTGGCGCATGCCGGCCGATGTAGCCGCGCGCCATGGGCTGCGCCTCGGCGAGGACATCGCGCTGCCGCCGGTGGAACTGGAGGCGGCCACGTGCGCGGCCAAGGCGCGCGTGCATGCCTTGCGCGCCCAGCCCGAGGTGCGCGCGGCGAACGCGGCCATCGTCGAGCGCCACGGCTCGCGCAAGCAGCCGGAGGGGCGGCGGCGCAAGGCGTCGGCGAGCGCAGCGAGTGCGGGGCAGCTGGACCTGGGCTTCTGAGGAGAACGGATAGATGGCGATGCGGCGCAAGGGGGATCTGCCGACGAAGCCGTGCGCGGGCTGCGGGCGGCCGTTCGCGTGGCGGAAGAAGTGGGCGCGGGTGTGGGACGAGGTGCGCTATTGCTCGGAGCGCTGCCGGCGGGAGCGTGGCAAGCCGGGGCGCTGAGCGAGGGGTCTTGCGGTGGCGGCCCGCGGCGAAAAGGCGGGGCGCTGAGCGATGGACATTGCGGTGGCGTGCCGCAGCGAAAAGGCGGCGCCGCGCTTGATCTGCGGGGGAGTGCCGATGGGTTCGGACGTGGTGATCTTCTGGTTTCGCAGTGACCTGCGCGTAGGGGACAACCTCGCGCTGGCGGAGGCCTGCGCGTCCGCCGGGCGCCTGTTGCCGGTCTATTGCCACGACCCCGCCGCCGACGCGCCGACGCGCTGGGGATTCGCCCGCCGCGGGCCGCATCGGCGTGCCTTCCTGGAGGCGGCACTGGACGACCTGGACGCGGCCTTGCGGGCCCGCGGCAGCGCGCTGCTGGAGCTGCATGGCGCGCCATGCGAGGTGCTGCCGGCGCTCGCGCGCACCGTGGGCGCGCACGCGGTGGTGTGCGAGGCGATCGCAGCGCCCGAGGAGGAGGACGAGCTCGCCGCGCTGCGTGCCGCGGGGCTGAGGGTGTGCGTCGTGTGGCAGTCGAGCCTGCTCGACCCCATGGCGTTGCCCTTCGCGCCGGCCCGCCTGCCCAAGGTGTTCACCGCCTTCCGCCAGGCCGTCGAGTCCGCCGGCCTGCAGCCGCCCGCGCCGCTGCCGGCGCTGGCGACGTTGCCGCCGTGGCCGGACCTCGCCACCGGCACCGCACCTCCGCCCCCCTGCAGGAGCGGCGCAAGCCGCGAATCGGGCGGTGTCACAAGCGACGCGGATGCCGAGGCCGAGCTCCGCTTTCGCGCCTTGCGGCGCTCCTACAGCGACGCGGCGCCGGCGCTTCCCCGTAGGAGCGGCGCAAGCCGCGAATCGGGCGGTGTCACAAGCGACGCGGATGCCGAGGCCGAGCTCCGCTTTCGCGCCTTGCGGCGCTCCTACAGCGACGCGGCGCCGGCGCTTCCCCGTAGGAGCGGCGCAAGCCGCGAATCGGGCGGTGTCACAAGCGACGCGGATGCCGAAGCCGAGCTCCGCTTTCGCGCCTTGCGGCGCTCCTGCATTGCGGAGCAGGCCTCCTTTCCGTGGTGGTGGCCCGACTTCGCCGGCGGCGAGGGAGCGGCGCTCGCGCATCTGGCGCGCTATTTCGCCAGCGAGCGTCCGCGCCATTACAAGGCGACGCGCAATGGCCTGAGCGGTATCGACTTCTCCAGCAAGTTCTCGCCCTGGCTGGCGCAGGGGGCCTTGTCTCCGCGGGTGGCCTTCGCCGCGCTGCGTCGGCACGAGGTCGTGCAGGGGGCGAGCGCTGGAAGCTACTGGCTGTGGTTCGAGCTGCTGTGGCGGGATTACTTCCGTTTCCTGCATTTGCAGCACGGCCGCCGCCTGTACCGGGCGCGCGGGCTGATCGACTCCGCGCCATCGCCCGTACACGACCCGGCGGCCTTCGCGGCCTGGTGCGAGGGGCGCACCGGCCACGCCTTCATCGACGCCGGCATGCGCGAGCTCGCCGCCACCGGCTGGCTGTCGAACCGCATGCGCCAGGTGGTGGCCAGCTACCTGATCCACGACCTGGGCTGCGACTGGCGCGCGGGCGCGGCGTGGTTCGAGGCACAGCTGGTGGATTACGACGTGTACAGCAACCAGGGCAACTGGCTCTACATCGCCGGCCGCGGCACCGACCCGCGCGGCGGGCGGCGTTTCGATCCGGACAAGCAGGCGGCGACCTACGACGCGGACGGAGCCTACCGGGTGCGCTGGGCCGAGCTCGATCGGCGCGGCGGCGCTTGACCGGGCAAATCCCTCGGAGGCTGGACCTGCCCGGCGTTCAGCGCGCGCCCAATCCGCGCAGGCGAGCGAGCGCCGCGGGCGGCAGCGCGCCGAGCAGGGCGCCGATCGACACCACCACGATGCCGACGATCGTGGTGAGCCCGAGCGCTTCGTCCAGTATCAGGTAGGCGCCGATCGCGGTGAAGGCGGGCACCAGCGCCAGCATCATCGAGGCCTCGCCGGCGCCGACCTTCTGCACCGCGTAGCTGTAGAAGCCGGCGGCGAGCATGGACGCGATCACGCCCTGGTACACACACTGCAGCGCGATCTCGCCCCAGCTCGCGGCGGCGATGCTGGACGGCAGCCAGAGCAGGTAGATCGGCATGAAGACCAGCGCCGAGAAGCTCGCGATGCCGAGGATTCCGAACTGCGGCTTGACCTGCCAGCGCCGCATCAGCAGGCCGAAGATCGCCCACGCCAGCGCGGCGGTGAGGAAGAGCAGGTCGCCGATCCACTCGCTGCCTTGCGCCGGCGCGAGCAGGCTCTCGAAGCCGATCAGCAGCAGGCCGGCGGTTGACAGCAGCAGCGCGACCACGGTCGGGCGGGCGATGCGGAAGCCGCTCGTCACCGCCATGATCACGATGGTCCAGAACGGGATGCCGCCGTTCACGAACACGCCCGCGTGCGCGCTCGGCGCGAAGGCGAAGCCCCAGTACACGCAAAGCCCGTAGGCCAGCCCGCCGACGCAGGCGAGCACGGCATGGCGCGGCCAGTCACGCATCGGCACGTAGCGCAGGAAGAAGGGGAGCGCGATCGTGCCGGAGACGCCGTAGCGCATCGCGGCGATGTCGAAGGGCGTGAAGGTGGCGGTGGCGCCGAAGCGCGACACGATGTTGAAGCCGGACCAGAACACCACCACGAGCAGGGCGGCGAGCAGGCCGCGGACGGCGTCGGAGTGGGCGGGTGGGGGCGTGGTCAATTCGGGTCCGGGGAGCGTGCGGGTGGGTGAGCGTTGGCGTGCGTCCGCGCCAGGGCGGCAGGCCGAGGCGGTCGGGTTTGCGCGGAGCGAGTGGGAGTGCCTGGCGTCAGCCCGGCTGGTTACGCATGAAGTCAGCGGTCTTGAAGAAGCTCTGCAGCAGGCGCTCGCGCATCGGCTCGGCGATGCCGACCTCTTCCATCGCCAGCAGCATGCAGGCGACCCACTGGTCTCGCTCGCGGGTGCCGATGGCGAAGGGCATGTGGCGGGCGCGCAGGCGCGGGTGACCGACGTTCTGCACGAAGAGGTCCGGCCCGCCGAGCCAGCCGGAGAGGAACATGAAGAGCTTGTCGCGCGAGCCCTGCAGGTCCTCGGGGTGCAGGGCGCGCAGCTCGGCGAACTGCGGCGTTTCGGCCATGAGGCCGTAGAAGCGGTCGCACAGGCGGGCGAGCACGGGCTCGCCGCCGATCGTGGCGTAGGGGGTGGTCTGGTCCATCGCGATCTGTGGGGGTGTTCGGCGCCTCGAAACGGGCGCATCGACCAGGATTGTCGCAGACTCGGGCGCCGCCTGCCCGCTCGCCGTGTTCGCGGCTTGCGCCGCTCCTACAGGGGACGGCGCCGCGGTGGTTCTTGTAGGAGCGCCGCAAGGCGCGAACACGGCGTCGATCGCCCACGACCACATCCCCCGCCGCACGGCTGCTTTCGCGGCTGGCGCCGCTCCTACATCGCGCCAGACCGCGACGCATCCTGTAAGAGCGCCGCAAGGCGCGAACACGGCGTCGATCGCCCGCGACCACGTCGTCGGCTGCACGGCTGCTTTCGCGGCTGGCGGCGCTCCTACATCGCGCCAGACCGCGACGCATCCTGTAGGAGCGCCGCAAGGCGCGAATGCGGCGGTCGGGGTCGCCAAAGGCGCTTTCCCCTTACAGCCTCACCACCGGCAAGCGCTTCACCGCCCTCACCAAAATCTTGTAGATGTCGAGGTCGAAGGCCGGGCGGCCGGTGTCCAGGATGTCGGCGAGCGTGGCCTCGTCGGTGGCGGTGGCGGTGCCGAGCCAGCGCCAGCCGTCGACGACGTGGATCGACTGGCCCTCGCGCAGGCCGATCGGGCCGGGCCAGGTCCAGTGCTCCACCTTCAGCGCGTGCAGGGCCTCGATCAGGCGCAGGGCGTGGGCCTGGGGGGATTCGCCGCCGTGGCAGGCGCCGCGGCAGCGCTTCAACTGGAAGTCGAAGCAGCGCGCGCCCTGGGGGGGCTTCTCCAGTCCGAGCAGGGGCGGGCACAGGGCGTGGTCGCGGGCGAGCGCGCGCAGGCGGTTGGTGGCCTCGCGGCGGGTGCGGAAGAAGCCGTAGAGGTCGTCGCGGCGGCCGAAGTCGAGGTCGACGGCGTGCACCAGCTCCAGCCGCCAGTCGCCGACGATGTCGGTGGCGAGCCGCCAGGTGCAGAGTTCGCGGTTGCGGCGCAGCTGGCGGTTGTGGGTGGGCTGCAGGCGTTTGACCAGGCGGGCTTCCTCGAGCAGCGCACCGATCTCGCCGGCGGTTTCGATCCACTCGATGTGGCGCACCTGCTGGCTGAGGCTGAGCTCGCGGTCGCTGGTGTGGTCGGCGGCGAAGTGCGACAGCACGCGGCTGCGCAGGCGCGTACTCTTGCCGATGTAAAGCGGCAGGTCCGGCGGCGGCGCGCCCCGGGCGCTGGCGTCCGTGCGGGCGCGCCCGGGGGAGGGCGAGGTGGTCCCGGCGCCCGGCGCTACCCGGACGCGCCCGTCGGCGCCATCGGAGCGGCCTGCCGGCACCGGGTCTCCGCCACGTTCGCCGTAGAACAGATATACCCCCGGCGCGTCCGGCAGGTCGGCGATCTGCTCGGGGTTGAGGTGGGGCGGCAGGCTGGGGTGGCCGACGAGCTCGCGCACCATGGCCTCGATGTGGCCGGGCGGGAAGCGTTCGTGGAGCTTCTGCCAGAACTGCCACAGCAGCTGGGCGTCGCCGAGGGCGCGATGGCGGTCGGCGACCACCAGGCCGTGGCGTTCGATCAGGTGGTCGAGGCCGTGGCGGCGGTGGTCGGGGAAGAGCCGGCGCGACAGCTTGACGGTGCACAGCACCTGCGGGCGCATGTCGAGCCCGGCGCGGCGGAAGGCGGCGCGCAGGTGGCCGTGATCGAAGCGCGCGTTGTGGGCGACGAAGAGGCGGCCGTCGAGGCGGTCGAAGACTTCGTCGGCGATGTCGGCGAAGCGCGGCGCGTAGGCGACCATGTCGTCGTCGATGCCGGTGAGGCGCTGGATATGGTCGGGGATGCGTGACTCGGGTCGCACCAGCGTCGACCACTCGCGTACGCCGTCCTCATCGACCTGGACGATGCCGACCTCGGTGATCGATTCGCGCTGGGCGGGGCCGCCGGTGGTCTCGATGTCGACGAAGGCGAGGCCGCCTGGAAAGCTGCGGAGAGAGGGCGTCAAGATGGGGGCGGCTGGCGAATGGACCGCGCTTCGAGGGCGTGCGGGCGCGCAGGTTCCCGTGCCGGCGGCACGGTGGCGGTGTTCAGCGCACGCCGAAGCCCGCGTCTTCGATGGCCTGGTGGATGTCGGATTCGGCGACGAAGGTGCCGTGCTCGATGGTGGCGGCGCCGGTCGCGAGCGAGATCTCCAGGTAGCCGATGCCGGGCAGGTCCTGGATGGCGTTGGTCACCAGGCGCAGGCACTCCTCGTCGCGCATGCCGGTGATCGTGAGCGTGGTGGTGTTCATGGGAGGCTCCGTGTCCGATCGGCGCATCTTGTGCGCAGGCGCGGACGCGCGCAAGCCTCGCCCCGTTTGCCGAGCGTCTTAAGGGGTGGAGACGGCCTGCGGTGCGTGCTGCTGCGGCGCGGCCTGCGGCGCAGCGAGCAGCCTGCGGTAGAGCGCGGCGAGCCGCCCGGCCATCACGCTGTCGGCCCACTCGGCGGCGTAATCGCGTGCCTCGGCGGCGAGCCGCCGGCGCAGGCGGGGGTCGGCGAGCACGGCGTTGGCGATGGCGGCGAAGCCGTCGGGATCGTCGGGCGCGATGCGCGCGCCGCGCTCGGGGCCGAGGATGTCGGTGGTGCCCATCGCGGACAGCGCCACCACCGGCAGTCCGGCGGCCATCGCCTCGAGCAGCACCAGGCCCTGGGTCTCGGTGCGCGAGGCGAACACGAACACATCGGCGGCGGCGTAGCAGTCGGGCAGGCGCTTGCGGCGCTCGAGGTAGCCGACGAAGCGCACCGTGTTGTCCAGCCCGGCCGCGAGCGCCTGGCGCTGCAGGCGGGCGCTCGCCGGCCCCTCGCCGGCGACCACGAGCACGAAGTCGGGCCGGCGCGCCTTGAGCCGGACGGCGACCTCGAGCAGGAAGCCGATGTTCTTCTCGTGCGCGACGCGGCCGATGTACAGCGCCATCGGCGCGTCTTCCGGGATGTCGTAGAGGCGGCGGAAGTGCGGGCCGTCGCCGCCGGCGAAGTCCTGCAGCGGGATGCCGGTGGGCAGGATCTCCATCGGGCTGCGCACGCCGTAGCCGGCGAGGCGCTCGTGCATCGCGGTCGAGGGCACCACCACCGCATCGACCGCGTTGCACTGCGTGCGCGACACCCGCCGCGCCAGTCCGCGCAGCACGCCGGCGGGCAGGAAGGGCAGGTAGTGGTGGAGGTATTCCTCGAAGAAGGTGTGGTAGGTCAGCAGCACCGGCCGCCGCTCGGCGCGCGCGGCGTGCAGCCCGGCGCGATGGGCGAGGAAGGGCGTCTGGACGTGCACCAGGTCGCAGGTGGCGGCCTCGCGAAGCGCAGCGGCGCGCATCGCACGCGCATCGACGAGGCGGTCCTCGGGGTCGAGCGGCAGGCGGCGTCCCGGGATGCGCACGATTCCGGGCTCCTCGTCCTCGTCGGCGTAGCGCGGCGCGATCAGGCGGACCTCGACGCCCTGCTCGGCGAGCGCGCGGCGAAAGGTCGCGATCGACGTGGATACGCCGTTCACGCGGGGAAAGAAGACATCGGAGATCATCAGCACGCGGATCATGCGCCGAGCATGCGCGCGTCGTGTTACCGCAGGGTGAAGGCGTTGCCATGGGACAGCCGGGCGCCGCCCGGGTGGCTGCGGATGCGACAATGCACGGGATTGCCTCAGGTTTCGGCCCCTTACGGCCGTTATACGTGATCTAAAAGTCGTATCGAGCCCTCATGAACCGTCCTGATTCCGACGACCTCCTGTACGAGGATGCCCTCTCCATGCCCCGCACCGACGAGATCCGCGTCGGCGAGATCATCGGCCGCAATCTGCTCGAGTGCGACCCCGAGGTGCCCTTGCACGAGGCTGCGCGGCGCATGAGCGAGCGTCGGGTGAGCTCGATCCTCGTCGTCGAGGACGACCGCGTGGTGGGCATCTGGACGGAGCGCGACGCGCTGCGGGTGGATTTCGACGACCCGACGACCTTTGCCTTGCCGGTGCGTGCCGCAATGAGTTCGCCGGTGCGCACGGTTTCGGTGGCGACTCCGCTGCACGAGCTGACCTTGCGCTTCCGTGAGGAGCACGTGCGCCACTACGTCGTCGAGGACGAGCGCGGGCGACGAGTGGGCATCGTGTCGCAGACCGACGTGGTGCTGAACCAGGGCATCGAGCACTACCTCAAGCTGCGCCGGGTGGATGCCTTGGTCAAGGACGGCCTGCATGCGCTGCCCATCACGGCAGGTCTGCCCGAGGCGACCCGACGGATGCGCGAGGGCGGGGTGGATGCGGTCGTGGTGGATTACGGCGCCCATGCGGCATCTTCGCCCGAGGGGCGCTACGGCATCCTCACCGAGCGCGATGTCACCCGGCTGCTGGCGCAACGCTCGGCCGATCGCAGCCTGGGCGAGCTCGCCAGCCGGCCGCTCGTCACCTGCCGCGCCGACGACAGCCTGTACCGCGTGCGCATGCTGCTCGCCGAGCGCCACATCCGCCACATCGGCGTGCTCGACACCGAGGGCGAGCTGGTCGACCTGGTCAGCTTCAAGGACATCCTCAGCGGCATGGAGCTGGCCTACATGCACGAGCTGCACGACGCCCTGCGCGCGCGCGACCGCGCGCTGAGCGCCTCGCAGCGCGACCTCTACCTGGCCGAGAAGGTCATCGAGAGCTCGCTCGAGGGCGTGATGGTCACCGACGCGCACGCGCGCATCCTCTCGGTGAATCCCGCCTTCATGCGGATGACCGGATACTCGGAGGAAGAGGTCCTCGGGCTCAACCCCTCGGTGCTCAACTCCGGCCGCCAGAGCCCGGCCTTCTACGCGCGCATGTGGGATGGCCTGCTGCGCGACGGCCAGTGGCAGGGCGAGGTGTGGAACCGGCGCAAGACCGGCGAGGTGTATCCGCAGCTGCTGCACATCACCGCGATCCGCGATCGCGATGGCGTGCTGACCCATTACGCGGCGCTGTTCACCGATATCAGCCGGCTCAAGGAGACCGAGGCGCGCATCCGCGACCTCGCCTACTACGACCCGCTCACCGGCCTGCCGAACCGGCGCCTGCTCGACGACCGCCTGCAGGTCGAGCTCGCCCACGCCGCCCGGCTGCGCTGCCGGCTGGCGGTGATGTTCGTCGATCTCGACCGCTTCAAGCGCATCAACGACAGCCTCGGTCACGCCGTGGGCGACAAGCTGCTGGTCGAGATCGCCGCCCGCCTGCGCGCCAGCCTGCGCGATGACGACACCGTGGCGCGCATGGGCGGGGACGAGTTCCTGGTCGTGCTCAACAACCTCTCCGGTCCCGACGAGGCCGCGACGATGGCGCGCCGGCTGGTTGGCGAGCTGCGCCGCCCGGTCAACGTCGAGGGGCGCGAACTGGTGGTGACCACCAGCGTGGGCGTCAGCGTGTATCCCGACGACTCGCGCGACGCCGACACCCTGATCAAGCACGCGGACGTGGCGATGTACCGCGCCAAGGACGAGGGGCGCAACAGCTTCCAGCTCTTCGAGCCGGCGATGAACGCGCGCTCGCTCGAGCGCCTCGCGCTCGAGACCGCGCTGCACCGCGCCCTGCCGCGCGACGAGCTACAGCTCTACTTCCAGCCGGTGATGAAGGCGGAGGAGAGCGAACTGGTCGCGGTCGAGGCCTTGCTGCGCTGGCGCCACCCCGACCTCGGGCTGGTCTCGCCGGCCGACTTCATCCCGCTCGCCGAGGACACCGGCCTGATCGTGCCGATCGGCGAGTGGGTGCTGCGCAGCGCCTGCGAGCATCACCGGCGCTGGTGCGAGGCGGGCGGGGCGCCGCTGCACATGATGGTGAACATCTCGGCGCGCCAGTTCCGCGAGGAAGGCTTCACCGCGATGGTGGCCAGCGTGCTCGCGGAGACCGGCATGACCCCGGGCGACCTGACGCTGGAGCTCACCGAGAGCATGCTGATGGATGACACCGACCGCGCCCTCGCGCGCCTCGACCACCTGCGCGCGCTCGGCGTGTGCCTGGCGATCGACGATTTCGGCACCGGGTATTCGTCGCTGGCCTACCTCAAGCGCTTCCCGATCGACGAGCTCAAGATCGATCGTCTCTTCGTGCGCGGCATCGACCGCAACACGCGCGACGCGGCGCTGGTGTCGGCGATCGTCTCGCTCGGCCACAGCCTGGGGTTGCGCGTGGTCGCCGAGGGCGTCGAGACCGCCGCCCACCTCGCGGTCCTGCGCCGCCAGGGCTGCGACCTCGCCCAGGGCTTCCTCTTCAGCCCGCCGCTGCCCTGGGACGAATTCGTCGCCGCCTACCCGCCCGCCGACCCCCCGCCCCTGTAGGAGCGCCGCAAGGCGCGAACCGGGCAACCGCGCGGGTGACGCGGTGGCGGATCTCCACCGCCGCCTTCGCGCCTCGCGGCGCTCCTACATGAACCGCCGCGCTCCCGGCCGACGTAGGAGCGCCGCAAGGCGCGAACCGGGCGGTTCCGATGCGCGCCCGCGCTCATCCGGGCACCGGGAGGCCCGCGATCAGCGCCCCACCGTCTTCCACGCCGCGCGCACCGTCTCCTCGCCATAGCGCCGCTCCAGTCGGCGTACGGTGAAGTGCCCGCGGCTGACGTCCTGGAAGTGGTCCATGAACATCAGGTTGATCGTCGCCCCCGCGGCCGCGCCGATGCCGGGCACCAGCATGCCGGCGGCTTTCTGGGTGAGCTGCACCTTGTAGCGCGCGGCCACCATCGTGATCAGCCGCGCCAGCGCCGGCGCGCCCTCGCTCGACAGTCCCTTCTGCGCGAAGTGGCGTGCGGCCTCGGAGACCGTGGTGGCGAGCGCCGCGCGCACGGCGTAGTAGCCCGCCTCGGTGGCGTCGTCGCTGCTCGCGTTGCCGCCGAGTGCGAACACCTCGAGGGCTGCCAGGCGGGACTGCGCGCTGCCGATGTCCTCGCCCTCGCCGCGCGCGATGTCGAGGATGGAGCGCATGATCAGCACCGTCGACAGGGGGATCTCCACGGTCAGCCCGGCGACTCCGAAGGCGCCGCCGCCCGCCCCGCTGACCGAGCCGAGCAGCTTGTGCAGGCGCGGCGAGGCGGGCTGGACTGCGGGCTGCAGGGTCTTCGCCGCGGTGTCCATCGCCTTCATCAGCGCGTCGTGGGCGAGCCCGCCGATGCGCTCTCGCCAGCTCGCCGGCAGGCGGGCCATGCCCTTCTCGAGCGGGCTTCCGATGAAGCTGCTCAGGCGCGCGGCCAGGCTGGGGCGCTCGAGCAGCACGCGCGCCTCGGCGAGTGCGCGCAGGTCGGTGTCGGCAAGGACGAGGGTCTCATGCATGGCGATGGGGTTCCGGTGGGTGTCGTGCGTCATACCGTCTCAGACGCTCCCGCGGCGCCGCATGTTCCCGAGGATCGCGTGGGAGCGGGCGTGCCCGAGCAGGCGCGGGGCGGAGATCGAACCGACCTGTTCGCGGCGGGTGATGCGGTCGCGGACGGTCGACGCCGTGTTCGCGCCTTGCGGCGCTCCTACAGGATGCGTCGCGGCCTGGTGCGATGTAGGAGCGGCCCCAGCCGCGAAAGCGGCCGTGGGGGGGGCGACGCGGTCGCGGGCGATCGGCGCCGTGTTCGCGCCTTGCGGCGCTCCTACAGGATGCGTCGCGGCCTGGTGCGAT
>ENA-UOUJ01001023-UOUJ01001023.1-activated-sludge-metagenome-genome-assembly--contig:-NODE-1023-length-15876-cov-4.985399_pt1 | contig 15876 bp, 9 predicted proteins | sample MGYA00249839_ERZ747224 | MGnify/ENA primary metagenome ERZ747224 (study PRJEB28782, sample SAMN03220277) | activated sludge metagenome | biome: wastewater; feature: sewage sludge; material...
AATCGATAATTAACATTGTAATACCTCTTTTTTTATTTGCTGAATACCGCCTTCTGAGCGGGACGCAAAGGTAATGGATTCTTTCTTAAAAAAGAAAAAATCATCATAAAAAACCGAAATTTGAACCATGTTTACCGGAATCATTGAAAACACCGCCCGGGTGCTCCGTATGGAAACCCGGGGCAAAAACAAAGTCCTTTGGCTGGAATCGGCCCTCACCTCCGAACTTAAAGTAGATCAGAGCCTAGCTCATAATGGTATTTGCTTAACCATTGATGATTTACTACCAACTGACAATGCCTACAGAATTACCGCCGTTGAAGAAACCTTATTAAAAACGAACCTGAGTGAATGGAAGCCGGGCGACAGCATCAACCTGGAACGGGCCATGCAAATGAACGGCAGAATGGATGGGCATATCGTGCAGGGTCATGTAGATCAGGTGGCTACCTGTGTACGCATCAGCGAAAATAATGGTAGCACGGTTTTTACTTTTAGTCTGGGAGTTGGGTACTGTCCGCTCATCATTGAAAAAGGTTCCATTGCCATCAACGGTATCAGCTTAACCCTCTTTGATGTAGGTGATCATACTTTTTCCGTGGCTATCATTCCGTACACGATGGAGCATACCAATATGCATCAGTTGAAAACCGGCAGTTTAGTTAATATTGAATTCGACGTGATTGGAAAATACATTCAACGAATTCAACGTACATGACGCCCGGAAAATACTTTGACAACTACCCGCATTTGTTGATACTGAGTATTGGCTGGTTATTCGTTCAGGGTGGTATATTGTGCTTCAACCCGATATACACAGATGGGGAAGCGTTACGAATCATTCGTGAAGCCGGCCACTTCAACGATGGTGTCCCTTTCAGTAGTCCGGTATATTATACCTATCTCACCGAAATCTTACTCACTTCCATATCACTGAAGGCAGGTCATTTCTGGTTGAATTATATCGTACATCTGCTTCTAAACCTGCTGGCCTTACATTGTTTTTATCACCTAAGCCTCCAATGGCTTGCTTCACGTTTTCTTGCATTCACGGGCAGTATACTGTTGTTGATTTGTATCCCGTATCAGTTGTACAACACATTCATTTACACTGAATCAATCTTTTATAGTCTGATTATCGTGTACGCCTTCCTGTTATTCCGTAATGGAAAACGGACCGGCGGATGGCTGGCTGTTACTATACTGGTGCTTTTGATTATTTGTATCACCCGACCCTCCGGCATCTTTGTTGTTGCAGCCACGATTGTGTACGGATTTTACAAATTACACGGTATTCCTCCAATCTTACGCTGGGCTGTATTGATTGTACCGTTGGCAGGTGTTGGGTTTTGGGTTAATACCGGTATGCAAACCGGAGGAGGTATCAATGTAATGGAACCTTTCCTTCGGGAACATATCATTTGTGACGCACCCACTCTGTCAACTCCTGCAACACTGAAGCTGTCCGATCAACCTCAATCTTTATTCGGGCTGTTATATTACATCGTCCACAATTTTCCTCATTTTATTCAACTGGCTTCGCAAAAAACCATTGCCTTTTTCGGATTGTTCCGTCCGTGGTATTCCACTATGCATAACATAGCGCTGGGATTGTTCTTTTATCCGCTGTACCTGTGTATTGGAGTAGCCTTATGGAGAAAAAAAATGAACGATTTTATACTGTTTGCCTTAACCCTTATGATAATACACTGGGTATTTGTGATGATGAGTTGTGATGAATGGCATAACCGCTTCTTTCTTACACTCACCCCATTCCTGATCATCATAGCATTGCATTTATTTAAACGCGAACGGTTGCGATGATTTTTTGGTTTAGCATTTCTGTATTATGTTTAATGTGAGATGACATCAAAGAAACATGCACCTTTTCTGCCTGCGCTTACCGGTATCCGGGCGTTGTGTGTTTTTTTTATTTTTTTCAAACATTTTAATCCCTTCAGTGTAAACAGTATATTGTATGCTGTAACACATCAGTTTTTTTCTTTTCTGTCGTTCTTCTTTGTGCTGAGTGGGTTTTTAATTACGTACCGATACTTCTCTACGGCTACGCTGAAACGAAGTACGATTGCTGATTATCTGGTTAACCGCATGTCGCGCGTGTTCCCGATACTGATTCTTTTGATTTCTGCTACGTTTTTTTTAAAATGGATATCGGAAGATACACACACACCATCGCTCATCAAATCGTACGTGTACAACATTTCGCTGCTGAAGGGTTTTTCTTCTGAGTATTATCTCACCGGTATAGGCCCAAGCTGGAGTATGTCGGTTGAAGAATTATTTTACCTGATTGCCCCGCTTATTTTTTTATGGGTAAAGAAAGCAGGTGGGTTGATACGCTTTGTGTTGTGTATGTATGCCCTGGGGGTGCTGTTCACCCTTGGTTTTCAGTTGTTTCCGGTAGATGGATTTTTTTCCGGTTTTCATTTCACATTCCTCACCACCTTTTTCGGGCGTGCCTTTGAATTTGCATGTGGTATTTATCTGGCGTATGTAGTGCAGGGACGTTTCAACAACTCCTTAAAATACATCCCTGTGCCTACCTTGCTGGGTTCGTTGTGGGTGATTGCGGCCATCGTTCTTCAATACATCATTTCTAAAATATACCAGACAGAAAATGGGTTGGATACATGGTGGGGTTTGGTTGTAAACAATCTTATGCTGCCGGTAGGAATTATGATTTTTTTTTACGGGCTGATACATGAAAGTACCTGGTTGAAATTAGTTTTAAGCACCCGGTGGATGCTGCGGATGGGCAACGCCACCTACTCATTCTATTTATTGCATACCAGTTTTGTGGCAGGGTGGATAGCCCTGTATATCCACCACAGCGTTTGGGTTATTTTCATTTGTATGATTTTAATTTCTTTACTGTTTCATGCAATCATTGAACAACCTGCGGCCCATTATATCAGAAAGTGGTGGAGAAGGCGCAGCAATTTGCCGCACACTTCCGGCAGAGACCATTAAAAAAAATGGCTGCTTAACAGCAGCCATATCCAATCGAAAATTGTCGTCATCGCATCAGGTACATCTTACCGTACCCTTTGTTGAAATATTTATCGGTATTATCTCCGGCTGCGCGATATTTATCGAGCCGCCTTCCATTGAGGTTGGTCAACACCCGATACAGGTACACACCATTGGCCAATCGTTGACCATACATATCTGTTCCATCCCATTTAAAGGAAGTGATGTTTCTGCCAATGTGAATCGGACCCAACTCCTCCTTAGTAATTTCTCTCACTATCTTACCCGTAACCGTTAGTATCTGAATGCGAATGTTCTGCGGAACCTCACTGCCCGTTACGGTAAATACAAATGCTGTGGATGTTGTAAACGGATTCGGATAATTCAACAGGTTAGAGATCATCGGCTTATTGATAACGTTAAAGAGTACACGATATTCAATGGTACCGGCTTCATTTCCTACTACGTCTCTGCCCGACACAATCAGTTCATACTCTCCATCTACCGGGAAATATGGATTAAACTCTATACTGGCTGTATTATCCCCGGTACTGATATTCGCCGGAATGAATCGCATGGTATCGTTAAAATAATAACGGCGTGGTGAAGATTCATCCGGGAAACGCACGAACACTTTCAGCAGGGCGGTGTCTTTGAGTTCCATATACCGGTTCTCATCTTTCAGTTTTATGAGGATGCCCGGTTTGGCCGCTACTATGTCGCGGTTGAGGATATGCACTCCATCGAACGTTATATCCAGCAATGGGTTCACCCTGTCTTCTTTCACAAAGAAAGTTTTGTAGAGTACATTATTGTAATGACTTTGTTCAGGCTGATGGTCATCCGGGTTGAATTCAATGAACAAGGTGTTCAGTCCTGGGAAGTTCGCACTTTCAATGGTATAAATTTCCTTAAGTGTATCACCCGACACCAGTGCTTTACGCTGAGGCACCGGCAACACATGCACCTGATTATTCCGGTCGGTGATAGTGAGTTTTACTTTCAGCAGGCTATCGAAATTTGCACTGCTGATATTTTTGAAAGCCAATCCAAATTCAATCGGTGCCCCTTGCTCTACAGTATCACTCATCTGGAAGTAGAGATTAGGCGCTACCGCTCCTTCAGGTACAAAATCGCCCCGCACCCTCCAATAATCCAACTGATACGGTGTGCCATACGTTTTATCGCTGTTGAGCATCCTCAATCGCAAGTACGGGTACGTTTGTGCATCAATGAACGAGATGGATGTATCGCGCGATTGATATACTGTAGATAATCGCTCGGTAAGTCCATCTGAACGTACACCCCAAACTTCAATGGCGGTTGTATCTTTTGTAATATCCGGATCATAGCTGGTACCGCCCCATTGCAGTTGCTGCCAAGCAGTAGCCGGTCCAAGCAAAGGTGATGTAATGGTTCCGTTGGTGCTGGTTGAAAACAACGGGAAGCTGACGTCGATGTGTGAAGAATCGCGAGGCCCCATGACCTGTGTGGGCGCATAGGAAGCTATCCCTTTTTGATAGAAATATAGGAATGGCAGGTTCCTGTAGAAACTGTCTATTTCTGTAAACCCGATTGACTTCAATTTATGATACAACGAATTACCCGAACCTAAGGTTAAGGTATCATCCATCCATTGTTGAATGAAAGAGTTGTTGGTATTTCTATTTCCCAGATTGGTGATGGCCACATAATATCCATCAGGTATCAAATCCAGAAAATCCATCGCATTCTTTCTGTACACCGGGTTGTTATATGGGAACTCAAAAAATATCCTGGTGGGGTCGTTTGGCGTTGCACTGTTCGGACACACCGCATTACTTCCAAACCTTCCAAAGCCCGGACTTACCGTTTGGTTGCGCCATGGGGTGAGCGTTGTGCTATCGAATACATAAATCTGTATATTATTATAAATACAACCATACAGTTCAAGCTGATTGAAATCGAGGTTCACATTAATCCGGTCGTAATTGAAGTAGGGAAACAATCCGGTACGAATCGTTAATGACCTCTGAAGCCGATCGAAACGGAAAACGCGATCCGTACCCAGGTTAATATCATCAAACTGACTGTTTACATGTTGGAAATAATGCGATTGATTATATCCTTCCGTGCTATTTTGAAGATACACAAAAGAAGCGCTGTTCCAGATAACATCCTGCGTACCGGTAGGCACCATCGACACCCTCCAGTAATACACCTTACCATCTACAAAGTTGATATCTGTTGGATTAAATTCCACAATACCTCCCCCACCACTATTGTTGTAAGTTTTTTTATACGGTGAATTGAAAAGCGCTGTAGTATCCAGCTCCATGGTGTATTGTCGAACATCAGACAGCGGGTTGGCAGTAGAAGCATAATAGGTGATGTTCTGCTGGTTTACAATTGCGTACTGATAAGGAAACACGGGTCGGAGCTCATCTTCAAAAATGTAAAACTCTTTGGTCAGGGTGTTATTATTCTCAAATAATTCATCTACCGCATCATCCTGATCAAGTGTGATGGTAATCCGGTTTCTGCCTTTATCGGTAACCGGGTTAATGGGCACATCCAGTAATATAGAATCTGCATAGTGGATACCCCGGATACGACGATCATATAACACGGTAGTCGTTCCATCATCGAGTAAGCGTTGAATCACTACACGGATGGTATCATTGACTGCTTTACCAATATTCTGCATCTTCACGCTCAACTCAAAGCTGTTATCCGCCACCGTTATGATACCCGGAGAAAGTTTCACCAGTTGGTCTTCTATCACATAATCGGGTTTATCAAAATGATTCACACGGATGGCAGGATCGCCATGCAAGGTGATTTCTTCAAGGTGGATTCGATAGAGGAACTCCACATTCGGATTGGCGCCACCTAATGAATTTACCGTATGTTGTATTTGTTCCCCAATGGTTTTACCATACAAGGAACGGGTGATGGCATTGTACAATGCGATGTTATAAAAATTCAGAAACGGAGGAATACCAAAGTGTGTATCGGCCAGAAAACCAATACTGCCTCTGTTGGGAGCGAGTACATATTTCTCCGAAATGGTTTTATTTCCACTTAATCTTAAAGGATCATATACATAGAAATCACCGGCACTACAACCGCTCACATTAAAGAATGGGTACTTTCCGGCATTGTTATATTGTTCGGGCTCGCTAAGGTTGAATTCAAAAGTGTTGGCAGAGGAGTGGCCAAAATAACCAATGAACCCTACCCCATTTTGTAATATCTCCCGAATACGCTGATTGTTTTCCTGCTGAATGACACCGGTAGATGTTTTGGAAAATGTTTCTACTGATGCACCAAATGATGTATCCCGAATGATGTTGGCATAACCATTCATGTATTGTACAAACAATGCATTTTCCGCTGAATCTTTCCCTCCTGCCACATGCAACACATTTTTCATCCAACCAGAGGATGCAATACTGTTAGTGGGTTGTTGTTGTACTTGTTCGTATTCAACCACTTTATCAAGATACCCTTTCACTTCGGTTCCGTTCACGGCAGCCAGTCGACCGATGCGTATTAATGGCGTAACCGTACCGTGTGCGGCTGTGAGCAGGTTATCCGATGCCGGCCAACCGAAAGTAGGCACGAGGTTGATCTGTTTCGTTAATGGGCGTTGTTCATTATTTCTATGCTCCACATAGTTCATCCCCCTGCCAATAATGAATAGGTACTGTGGAGCACTTCCAAATTGTTGACGTGCATAAGCCGCAAAACTTCTCACCGCTGCCGGATGCTGTTTAATCCCATATGCAAATTGATCGGTCAGTTCTTCAATGTTATACATTTTTGCATTATAGCTTCCTCCGGCAATACTGCTTCTGTACTGACGATACTGTTCTACGTAATTGGTACCATTGCCGTCATCATACAAAGCCGGATGAGAAACAATCAGATAATTTCCATGCAGAGAGGGGTTTGAGAAATCTGTAAAGTTTTTTTGTTGCAAAGCCGCAACGGGCATCGCTGAATTGGCTTCATAATTTACCAATACCATACTTCGGGATACAGTTGATGGTGGCAATACAAACTTCACCTGTCCGGGTGTAGATATATCCGCTACATATCGTTTTCCTTCCGTACGATCGTAGAGCACCGGTGCAACAGCTCCATAATTAAAACTGACAATCGACAAAAAATTTCCATTCGGGTTAGGTAATACATCAAACTCAAAAAATTTCTGGTTGTTGAAAACATACCGTGCTGGATAGGTTAAACTGATGCTCCCTACCACAATGCGATCGGTGGCTACGGCAGAAGTACCATTCACATAAATGGGTGCCTGGTTCACACTGAGGAGTAAGGATAAAGGCAGGTTGGTGAGATTCACTTTCTGGTAATTGAATAAAGTCATAGGCTGACGATACACCTCATTGCCAAAAATTCTGATGCGCAGGTCGCGGTCGATGTTGGGTGCATTTCCTGCAGCAGTTACACGAAGCGACACACTGTTGGCCGGCCCTTGTGTGAATACATTCAGCCCCGAAAACTCCATCACCACATCACAACAGGGTGATGCCTCGTTGCTCGTCCACCCCTCACCGATATCATAGGCTGAAGAATACACATACTCACTCACAACGGTTGCCCTTCCACGATTCATGCGTGTGCGATAATTCCGTTCTACCGTGCGCATAAAATAGGCGTCGGGCGTCATGGAGGCCGGGTTACCATTTACTGCATCTACATATCGAAGATTGTTTCCTGCAGGATTCACGGTAAGAAAATACACAGCGGTATCCGTATGTAAGCTCACTTTTTTGTTCAGGTGGCTATCAGGATCTTTAAACAATTCGGTATCTTTTTCACCGTCATTCATCCTCCCCCAAAATTCAATATAATCATTCGGACCGAATGCTCCTGTACTAACGGTAGTGTATATTCGAACCTCTTCACCGTTTCTCCACAATTGAAAATGTTCAGCCGGTACACTGCCCAAACCTGCTGATTGCAGGGTTGCGGCCGGTATACGGTAGAGGGAATCCCTTCCAACTTTAAACTTATAATAGGTTTTGTTGAAGTCAATCCATTCATTATTGAACTGCGCCATCGCCGGGGTGGCAAAAAGCACCAAACAACAAAACAATAATTTTCTCATCAGCATGGATATATAATTTAGTCTTCTCTTTTCACCCAGTTAAAACGTAAAGAAAAAACGTGGGTATATAAAGGGTTCGATTGATTCGCGAGATTGGTAAATGCGTAGTCGAGCATTACATTTTTAATTTTAAAGCCCGCGCCCAGGGAAGGCTGATAAATCCACACCTTCTTCTGATTCAGCGTATCTCCATCTTTCAAAGCTTTTTGAAAATTGGTAATACCTGCACGCACAAAAAACACCTCCTTAATGGTTGCTTCCAAACCGAGCGACGGATCCAGATTCATCACTTTACTGCTCAGGATGGTATTGCGCTGCCCATCGAAAGTGAGCGAAGCATTTGCTTCTGCAAGTAACGATACACTCTTACTCACCTTGAAATCATACCCTCCTCCTAACACCACACGCGGGGCGGTTAATTCTGTAGATCGAACGGGAATATCATTTCCAGTTAAGTACAGCACTTCTTTTTCTTTATCTGTAAAATTAAACTTCCATGCATTGAAGGTGGTAGTAATGTCTCTTGCTACCAAGCCCAGGCGCCAATTCCCGGTACGGTATTGTACCCCTGCATCCAATCCGAATCCCCAGGCGTTGGCAAAGGTGCCCACCTTTCGGTAAATAACCTTGGCGTTGGCACCAATAGATAATTTTCGGTCATCATCCTCTTTCAGTGTTTGTGCATACGAAAACAGGAATGCATAATCCGCTGAAGAGAAAGACTGAATGTTGTTGTAATTGATGCTGCCATCGGGTTCTACCAGAAAGAGTGTATTCGGAATATCATCTACCGCAAAGCGCAATAAAGAAAATCCAATGGTTCGTTTATTATCCTGCACAGGCAAAGCCAGAGAAATGTAATCGTACTTGGCAATCCCGGCAAAATAATCCGCATGCATCAATACACCGTTGGGATGGTCTTTCACTTCGGTTAACCCGGCCGGATTCCAATAACCTGCAGTAGCGTCGGAAACAGATCCTACCTGAGCCGACCCCATGGCCAACCCTCTTGCGCCAGCACCAATATTTAAAAATTCGTTTGAATACTTCCTGAATTGCGCCTGGAGCGCAGCGGGCAATATCAGTCCACCCAAGAGCAGTAAAATCCCTAGCTTCGGCCGCATGTTGGTTTGTTTAATGGATAGTTTTGGATCAATATCCTGTGAACGACAATTATACATGATAAATTGTTCGAATATCGTCCACAGAGGTTGATTTTCATCAAATTTACAGTTAATTTATGATTTACCTAACCCTTTAGGGTGTTTCTGTCATCGCCCGAAACGGTAGTAGGGTGCCAGGGGATGGTCTTGCTTTTTTAGCATTGCCGGTATGATGTCCATTGCCTGAACGGAGAAGGTAATGCCATTACCTCCAAAACCTAGTACAAACAAGGCATGCTCGTACTCCGGTGAAGGCCCGATATACGGCAACCCGTCGCGGGTGGAACCAAACACCCCACCCCAGTTAAAATCAGCCGTGAAGGATACATCCGGCATGATTGCTTTAAGTTTTTTAGCCAGCGTTTGGCACTTTTTTTCTTTCAGCACCTGTTGAACTTCCGGTGTTTTCAGGGAATCATCTTCCCCTCCTATCAGAAACCTCCCGTCGGCGGTGGTGCGCATATACAGGTATGGGTCAGAGGTGTTCCAGATTAAAGTATCGTCCAATGCCTTTTTCAACGAGATGCCCTGTTCACTTACGGTGGCGTAGGTGTAAATCAAATCAGCTATTTTTTCTTTCAACATTTCAGTTGCTTCAAAGCCGTTGCAATAAATAACCTTTTTACATTCAATAGTATAACGATCTGATGTAATCAACTGTACCCCTTTTTGGTTTGCATGGTGTTTAGATATAGCCGTTTGATCGAAGACGCGCATCCCTCGTTGATGATTGTATTGTATCAGGGCATGTGCCAGCAAATACGCATCCATACTGGCTGCTGTTTCTGAGAGCACTCCTCCTTTACATTGTATGCCATACTTCTTCCAAATGGCAGATGCTTCCATCCATCGAACACCTAAACGGTATTTTTTACGGATGGCAAATTCCTTTTTCAACTTTTTCTCTGCTGCAACTGAATGTGCATAATACAGGGATTGTTTCCGTTTGAACCCACAATCCAACTGCAGGGTTTGCACCAAATGTTCCAATTGCCGGATAGCGTCTATCCCTGCACGATAGCATAAGGCAGCGGCAGCTTCTCCTATCTTTTCAGCCAGCTCATGCAGGGGAACATCAATTTCATACTGAAGCATGCTGGTAGTAGCCGATGTACTTCCTCCGGCAATATCTCTACGATCAATCAATGTAACTTTGTACCCCGCCTCCATTAAAGCATGACTGATCAGTGCACCGGTAATGCCTCCACCCACCACAACCAATTCAGTACGGATATTTTGTTGCAGGGATGGATAACTATGTACCAATCCGTTTTTGATTATCCAAAATGATTCAAAGGTTCTTAGGCGCATCGGTATTTTTTTAACTACGAGAAGGATGATTTTCCTTTTCAAATTAATTGATTATTCAACACAGTGCATCTTCACCATCGCTACCTATTCCGGCTGAGCACTTGGAATCAATGGAATTTCCGGAAAGAATGTGACTGATTTCCTGCAATTTTGCAGGGCGATATGGAAAAGATTAATCTAATTAAAGAACTCTCCTGGCGTGGAATGATACAGGACATCATACCCGGTACAGAAGAACAGTTGAATAAGGAAATGACCATCGGTTATGTGGGATTTGACCCAACGGCCGACAGCCTGCACATTGGTAGCCTGATTCCTATTATACTTTTGAAGCACCTGCAACGTGCCGGTCATAAGCCTCTTGCACTGATTGGTGGTGCCACAGGCATGGTGGGCGATCCGAGTTTTAAAAGTGAAGAAAGAAATATGCTGGATGAAGCCACCCTTGCCACCAACTTGGCGGGCATCAGAAAGCAACTGGAACAGTACCTGGATTTTAATCCTTCTCTTTCCAATTCGGCTGAAATTGTAAACAACTACGATTGGTTTAAGGGTATTTCATTTTTGGATTTTATACGAGATGTTGGTAAACACATTACCGTCAATTATATGATGAGCAAAGACAGCGTGAAAAAAAGACTCGAAGGCCAGTCAGGCATGTCTTTTACGGAGTTCAGTTATCAGCTAATTCAGGGATATGATTTCTATTGGCTCTACAAAGAGAAAAATTGCAAACTCCAGATGGGTGGAAGTGATCAGTGGGGAAATATTGTAACCGGAACTGAACTCGTTCGCCGAAAAGCCGGTGGCTCCGCGTTTGCATTAACCTGCCCGCTCCTTAAAAAAGCCGATGGCGGAAAATTCGGTAAAACGGAAACCGGTAATGTATGGCTGGATCCTCAACGTACTTCTCCATATCAGTTTTATCAATTTTGGCTGAATGCTTCAGACAATGATGCTTCGGGCTGGATTAAAATATTCACTTTCCTGCCTGAACAGGAAATTCAACATTTGCTGGAACAGCACCGTGCACAGGAATCGCAGCGTATATTGCAAAAAAAGCTGGCCGAAGAAGTTACACGTTTTGTACATGGAGAAGACGGGCTGCAACAGGCAATAGCTACCACACAACAGCTGTTCGGTAAATCCGATAAACCGGTAAATGAATTATCCGAAAATGATTTGCGTTCCATAGAAGGCATTATGCATTGCACATTTCCGGCCTCTCGTTTGCAGGAAGGTGTTGATATCATCAGCCTCGTGGCAGATACCGGCATTTTTCCCAGTCGGGGCGAAGCCAGAAAAATGATTCAAAACGGAGGGGTAAGCATCAACCGAAATAAGATTCAAGACCCGCAACAACTCATTCTTTCCACATCTTTATTACACGATAAATTTCTGCTGGTACAAAAAGGAAAAAAACAGTTTTTTCTAATAGAGGTTCAGGGATAAGATAAAAAAACTGCCTGAATCAACAGGCAGCCATAGAGAAACTATTAAAAACGGGTATAGCCGGGAGTTGTTATTCTACGTGCACTTTTTTATCAATCACCGCACCTTTGAATACCTCCGGAAGAAATTGTCTTTCTTTCACAAGATACCCATTGCCCTTCTCGCAGAAATGCACTTTCAGGTTTTCAATGCTGATGGGGTTACCATCGGGAATATCAGCAATATTGCTGTGCCGGATATCATGCCCGTCAACCATGATTACCAAACCACTCCCAATGGCTTCCATGCGGTTCCCTTCAGTAATCAACATTCCGGTATCTTCTCCCAAGCCCACACCAATGCAAGACGGATTGGAGGCTACGGCTTGCGCCAGGCGGCCAAATCGACCGCGTTTCTCGAAATGAGAATCGAATATAACATCTTTCATAAAAGAAAGGCCGGTGGTAATTTTCACTTCGCCTTTGAGGTGCGCGCGTGTGGCATTGCCTTCATAAATCATGGTATTGCTCATCGCCATGGCGCCTGCGGAGGTTCCAGCTACCAGAAAACCTTCCTCATGTATGTATCGGTTGATGATGATGTTAAACGCTTCAGTTCCACCGAAGGTGCTGGTCAGGCGCATCTGATTACCACCACTGAACATTACGGCATCGCATACACGCAAACGTTCAAGGTATTCCGGTTCGTTCACATCCGTTCGGTTGCGGATATTCATCACTCCCACGTTAACACATCCGATTTTACGAAAAGCATTCAGGTAATTTTCACCCACTTCAACCGGTATCATACTGGCGGTGGTGATTACTTCAATCCGTGATGCTGTACCATTTACTTCCTCTACAATCCTGCGCAGGATGCCCAGTTCAAAAAAATTGAGGTTGTTCCGGTGAATTTCTCCTTTTTCAAGATCAGTGCCCTTATCTTCTGCCCCGCCGATAGCCAGTAGCTTTCCTTTAGCAATTTGCATTAAACCTTTTTTGTGGTTAACGCAAAAATAACACAATTCGTATGGTTGATAAAAGTGGGATTTATACAGTAATGTGAATTTCGGATCTGCCTATTTTCAATAATTTGAAATTATTTTTCATCTGCTTGCTAAAAAAAATTAATTTCCGCAACTGTTTAACCAAAATACAACTGTTGATGAAGATTAAAGATATCCGCGCATTGAGAGGTCCGAATTACTGGAGTATCCGCCGTCCGAAGCTGATTCAGATGACCATAGACCTGGAAGAAATGGAGGAAAAACCCACGAATACAATGCCGGGTTTTCGTGAACGGTTAGAGCAACTGATCCCCAGTTTGTATGAACACCGTTGCAGCGAAGGAGTTCCCGGCGGATTTTTTCAACGGGTAGACGAAGGCACCTGGATGGGGCATGTCATTGAACATGTAGCCCTTGAGTTGCAAACACTGGCCGGGATGGATACCGGCTTTGGCAGAACACGTGGTACCGGCAAGCCCGGAGAATACCATGTAGTGTTCGATTATATGGAAGAAGAAGCGGGTATACGCGCTGCCCGAATGGCCGTTGAAACCGTGCAGGCTGTTATAGACCAACAGGAAATATCCCTGGAGCCTTTCATACAGGAATTACGTGAAATCCGTGAAAACACCCGGCTCGGCCCATCTACCGGATGCATCGTAGATGAAGCCGCTAAAAGAGGAATCCCTTTTATCCGCCTCAATAAATACAGTTTGGTACAATTGGGATATGGGGTGAATCAAAAGCGTATCCGCGCCACCATTGCCAGTACCACCAGCAGCATCGCAGTGGATATTGCGGGAGATAAAGAAGACACTAAAGACCTGTTGGAAGCCGCTCAAATCCCCGTACCTACCGGTAAAATTGTGCGCGATGAGGAAGATTTACAATCCGCCATTAAAAAAATCGGCTACCCTATTGTACTTAAGCCCATCAGTGGAAATCATGGAAAAGGCGCTACCACTAACATCATCAACTGGGAACAAGCGGTGAAAGCCCTTGCGGAAGCTAAAGTGTACGGCAGAAGTGTGATTTGCGAAAAGTTTATCACCGGTTTCGATTTTCGCGTGTTGGTCATCAATAATAAATTCGTGTGTGCTGCATTGCGTACACCCGCTTCCGTTACCGGAGACGGAGTGCATACCATTGAATGGCTGGTGAATGAAACCAATAAAGACCCCAGACGAGGGTATGGGCATGAAAAAGTACTGACTCAAATTAAACTGGATTCATTCACTCAAAAAATGCTCGATGATAAAGGGTATTCGCTGGATACCATTCCGGCAGAAGGCGAGCTGGTATTACTGAAACCCACAGCCAATTTGTCTACCGGTGGAACCTCCACCGATGTAACCGACGAAGTACATCCTTCGAATATTTTTATGTGTGAAAGAATCAGCAAAATTATTGGCTTGGATATCTGCGGTATCGACATTATGGCCCCAAACTTACGGTTACCCATAACCGAAAATGGTGGTGCGGTGCTTGAAGTGAATGCCGCCCCCGGTTTCCGCATGCATATAGAACCATCCGAAGGCATTGGACGAAATGTAGCAGAGCCGGTGGTAGATATGTTGTTTCCGCAGGGCAGTAACGGTCAAATACCCATCATCGCTATCACCGGTACCAACGGAAAAACTACTACTACACGCCTCACAGCACATATTGCCAAAGCAGCGGGGTATAAGGTAGGATTCACCACCAGTGACGGAGTGTATATTCAGAATCAACTGATGATGAAAGGAGATTGCACCGGGCCCGTATCCGCCCAGTTTGTGCTGAAAGACCCTACCGTTGATTTTGCCGTGCTCGAATGTGCACGGGGAGGTTTACTGAAAGCAGGACTGGCATTTCAACAATGTGATATTGCCGTTGTAACGAATATTTCAGAAGACCATATCGGACTGGGTGGTATCAGCACGATTGAACAGATGGCAAAAGTAAAAGCGGTGGTGCCGGAAACCGTAAAGAAAAACGGATTTGCTATCCTGAATGCTGATGACGACCTGGTGTATGAGATGCGCAAAAACCTGCATTGCAATATTGCCCTGTTTAGTATGAACGAACATAACCCGCGCATTCAAAAACACAGCAAGCAGGGCGGTTTTTCTGCCGTGTATGAAAACGGCTATGTCACCATCATGAAAGGTGCATGGAAAATTCGGGTGGAGAAAGTGGCCAACATCCCCATAACATACGGTGGAAAGGCTACTCACAATATTATGAACACATTACCGGCTATACTTGCAACTTATTTATATCGCAACATTACGGTAGAGGATATACGTCAATCCCTTCAAACCTTTACTCCGAGCCCTAACCAAACGCCCGGCCGCTTGAATCTGTTTGAATTTAAACACTTTAAGTTTCTGGTTGATTATGCACACAATCCCGCCGGTATGCAATTGCTATGCGATTTTGTGGAGAAAATGGATGGTACTCCCAAGGTGGGTGTTATTAGTGGCACCGGCGATCGAAGGGATGAAGATATTCGCGAGATTGGGCGTATTTCTTCCAGATATTTTGATGAAATCATCATTCGGCAGGATAAAAACCTTCGTGGCCGTTCCGCCGAAGAAATTGTAAAACTGTTGGTAGAAGGCATCAATGAAAACAAGGAGAAGAAAATTCCGGTCCCCATCATTTACAATGAGAGAGAAGCCATTATGCATGCATATAATACGGTGAAACCGGGTTCATTGATTACGATTATGTGTGATGTGGTGGCTGAAGCCCTTGATTTGATTAAGGAATTGAAGGAAAAGGAGGATAAAGAATAAAAAATGTTTGGTTCACTTTCCTACTTGTACTATTTTTGCACTCCCTAATAAACCGGGTAACTGGGTTATGGTGTAATGGCA
>ENA-UOUJ01001024-UOUJ01001024.1-activated-sludge-metagenome-genome-assembly--contig:-NODE-1024-length-15864-cov-7.959074_pt1 | contig 15864 bp, 12 predicted proteins | sample MGYA00249839_ERZ747224 | MGnify/ENA primary metagenome ERZ747224 (study PRJEB28782, sample SAMN03220277) | activated sludge metagenome | biome: wastewater; feature: sewage sludge; material...
AACTGCTGATGACCAACCTGATCGCATTGAAAAGCGGTACGGAGCTTGTCGGTGACTACCGCATCGAGCGTGTGCTTGGCGCGGGGGGATTCGGAATCACCTATCTGGCGGTGGAGACGGCGCTCGATCGGCGTGTCACCATCAAAGAATATTTCCCGTCGGATTTTGCCGCGCGCACCTCGACGTCGGATGCAGCGCCCCGCTCCCAGGATTGCACGAGCGACTACCGGTGGGGCCTCGATCGCTTCATCGAGGAAGCGCAGACGCTCGCCAAGTTCACGCACCCCAACATCGTGCGCGTCTATCGGTACTTCCGGGCCAACAACACGGCCTACATGGTGCTGCACTTCGAAGAGGGCAAAAGCCTCAAGGCGTGGCTGAAGGATCTCGGGCGCGCGCCGCGCCAGAAAGAGCTCGACGCCATCGTCGCGCCGTTGCTCGACGCGCTGGAGCTGATCCATGCGCAGGACTTCCTGCATCGCGACATCGCCCCCGACAACATCATCATCAGGAAGGACGGCACGCCCGTTCTGATCGACTTCGGCTCGGCACGCGGCGAGATCCTCGCGCATTCGAAGACGGTCTCCGCGCTCGTGAAGCCCGGATACTCGCCCTACGAGCAATACGCCGAGACGAGCCGCCAGCAGGGCCCGTGGACGGACATCTACGCCCTCGGCGCCACGCTCTATCACGCCGTCGCCGGCAAGCGCCCGGCCGACAGCCCCTCGCGCATGGTGAAGGACGAGCTGGTCCCCGCGCGTGACGCCGCCTTGTCGTCCTATCGGGCGGGGTTTCTCAAGGCCATCGACCACGCCCTCGCGCTGCAGACCGAATCGCGCCCGAAGTCGATCGCGGCCTGGCGGGGTGCGCTGCTCGCGCCCGATCCCGAAAAGCCGGGCTGGTTTTCGAAGCCCCCCCCGTCGGCCGAAAAACCGAAGCCGGCGAAGGCTCCGGTCGTCAAGAAACCTCAGCTTGCGACTGCCCCTCCGCCACCCGACGCGCCGGGCCCCAAAGGCGGCATGCTCGATTTCCTGGAAGGCTTGAAACAGAAGCCGGAAGCGGCGGACGCAAAGCCGGCCGCAAAAGCGAAGGCCCCGCCGAAACCCAAGCCGGCGCCGAAGCGCGCCGCGTCCCCCGCATCCGGCGGGACCGAGAAGCTCGCCCCTGCGTCCGAGCCCATCCGCCTGCCCAAGATCCTGCGCAAGACCAAAAAGGATCCGGCCGGCACCGCCATCGTGGTGAAGGAGCCTGCGGACAAGGCGGACGAAAAGGAAAAACGCAAAGCCGCGGCCCGCCCGCGCAAAATCCGCAGCGGCAGCGGCATCCGTTGGCGCCCGGTCCTCTTCAAGCTGCTCGTCGGCGTGGGCGTTGCCAGCGGTGCGGTGGCGATGCAGGACCGCATGCCGCGCATGGAGAGCCAGGGCACCGGCGAAGTCTCGTCCGGAATCCAGACGGCGTCTCTGCGCGAGGAGACACCGGAGATCCCCGTCATCCGCCCCGTGGCCGAGATGAGCGGCCACGTCGGCGCCGTCACGAACGTCGCGTTCTCCGCGGATGGAGCGGCCATCGCCACTGTCGGCGCCGATCAGCGCCTCAAGGTCTGGAACACGTCCACCGGCAAGCTCGCGCTCACCATCGAACTCGACCATGGTCCTGCGACCGCGCTCGCGCTCCACGGCACGCAGGCGCTGACCGGCCATCCCGGCGGCGAGATCGTGTTGTGGGACTGGCAGCGCGCAGAACGGATCGCAACGTTCAAGCGCAACGAAGCCGAGATCTGGTCGCTCGCGTTCACCGGCCGCGCGGACCGCTTCGCAGCAGCCAGCCATGATTGGAAAGTGACGCTCTGGGATACGACGGCTCCGGCTGGCCCCCTGCAGGTCCTCGATGCGCACGACAGCTCGGCGCAGGCCGTTGCCTATGTTGCAACCTCACGCGGCCCCCGCCTCGCGTCCGGTGGCGCCGACAAGTCGGTCAAGCTCTGGAACCTCGATACGCTCGACCGTATCCGCACCTATCGCGGGCACGGGGATTTCATCACCGCGCTCGCGTTCACGCCGGACGGCCAATCGCTGGCCTCCGCCGGCCTCGACGGCAACATCCGCGTGTGGTCGACGAACCAGAGCCGCACCCAGCGCCGCCTGCAAGGCCATCGCGGCCGCGTGGGCAGCCTGTCGTTCTCGCCGGACGGCGCATATCTCGCCTCTGCGGGCGCCGACGGCCAGCTTCGCATTTGGGACGTGAGGCGTGGCCGCACGTTGCGCACCATCACCGGTCACAGGGGCGCCATTCACGCGGCGAGCTTCTCGCCGGACGGCGGACACCTCGTCTCCGTCGGCGAGGACGGCATCGTCCGCCTCTGGGCCAACCCCGCCATCCGCCCGGCAACGAACTGACCACGAAAAAGCACGGCCACATCGCGTAGCCGTGCCGTCGTCGTCCAGCGAAGGTGGCGGCTTCTAAAGCCGTGCGCGGGTCTCGAAGTCGCGGATATGGCCGTCGAGATCCACGTAAGCCGGGCACGTCACGCCGCAGCGCGATGCGATTTCGGAAAGCTCGGCGCGGGCGAGATCCGCTTCGCCCCGTGCGAGGAACGCTTCGCCGAGATAGGCGCGGGCTACCGCATAATCCGGATTGCGGGCGAGCGCCGCGTGGTAGAGCGGCATGGCTTCCTCGACGCGACCGAGCTTGCGCGTCGCGAAGCCGATGTAGGTGAGCACGCGCTCGTCCTTCTCACGTGCGAGCGTGAGATAGCCGAGGGCCTCTTCGTAGCGGCCGTTCTTGGCAAGCCAGTAACCGGCATAGAAGAGCTCGGCGTCTGCCATGGCGAGGGCAGGCTGGCCCACGCAGGCGGTCCAGGCGGCCGTATCCTTGGCGAACCCGTCGCAGCGGGCGCTCAGGGGCCCCGTGTCCTTGGCCGACGCCGGAACAGCGGCCGCCGCGGCCAGACACGCACCCAAAATGACCCGCGCCGCACCGAACCGACCTGCCGAACCCCGATATGCCGTCATGGAAATCCCCTTCCGAAGGACGAGCCCCTCGCCCTCCGCCTGCTGTTGGTCTCTCACGGTGTTCTAGCCGCCGGCCGGGCCGAAGTCCATGCCACGCACGCGCCGGAATTCCACGCGATTCCTTATGCTCGGCCAAAGCCCTGCCATCATTGGAGCCCAAGGCTCCGCCGGGAGCGCGTGCCCGCGTGCCGCTTCGACGCAGCTCCCGTTGCCCTCTGACAGATTGCATCGCGGGGAAGAACATTGCTCTGGTGGCGAAAACGTAGCGAAGGCTTCGAGTGGCGCGATTACGTCCGCACCACGATCCTGGTGCGGCGCGAGGAACGGCGCCAGCGCATCAAGGACGTCCAGGGCGCAGCCAAAGCCCATGTGAAGGAGGCGGGCCGCCGCGGGGTGGATGCCGCCGTCGCGGGCGGACGCGCAGCCGCCACCGGGTCGTGGTGGTCTCTCAAGGCCGCGGGAACGAACCTCAAACGCGCCGCGATCTGGACCGGTCGATCGCTTGTCCGGGCCGCCGTGGCTGCCGCCGGGATCCTTGCCGCTGGCACCGTCACCGTCGCGGGCGGCATCGGCGCCGCGGTCTCGGGGCTCGTCTCCCTCGTCCGCAGAGCCGGCAGCCCGCTGGAACCGGTCCTCGATCCCGTCCTCTCGTTCGTCCGCCAGCCGCGGACCCATCTGGTCCTGGCCGTCGTCGCCATCCTGGCGGCCCTCGGCGCGGCCTACCGCTCCTGGGCTTTCGGCTTCGACGGAGACGCCAAGGTGGCGGCGACCGTCGCCGCGATCTCAGGCATCCTCGTTGTCCTCGCCGCTCTTACCGATCCGGACCGGCGCTGGCATCCAAGCGAAGACGGTCCCTTCGGCCGGCTGCGCGGCTACCAGATCAACCTTCCGGGCGACCGCCACGTCCCGGTCGGCACCGCCGTTCTCGCGCTCTTGGCCCTGATCGGTGTTTCTGCCGCCGGATTCACCGCAATCGGCCAATTCCAGGGAAGCCGGGACGCGGACACCCGTGTTGCCGCAACCTCCCCGTCGTCCGCTCCTGCGAGAAAAGCCGCGCCCCCTTCGAAAGCGGCCTCGGACGTAGACGACACCGGCGTCCCGACGCTGACGAGCCGCCGCGCCCAGGCGGTCACCGGCGACACGCTCAAGATCGGCAGCACGCTCGTCATCCTCGACGGCATCGAAGCGCCGGAAGCCAACCAGTCCTGTGAACGGGCGAGCGGCCGCTGGCGCTGCGGCCGCGCCGCGCGGGATGCCCTGGCCCGTCTGGTTCGCGGGCAATCCGTATCCTGCCAAATCAGCGAGGACATCGACGCGAGCTTAAAGAAAGGCACATGCTCCGCGAGCGGCACGGACCTTGCCGAAAAACTGCTCGAAGCCGGAATGGTCTTCGCGGCCAGCAGCTTTTTCCTGAGTTCCTACGCACGCATCGAGAGAAACGCGCAGGCAGAAAAAAAAGGGCTTTGGGCCGGCGAATCGGAACGCCCAGAGGCATGGCGTGAGAAACGCTGGGCCGAGGCAAAAGAAAAGGCGCCCGACGGTTGCCCCATCAAAGGCCGCATCCGGTCCGGTGCGCGCACCTATTTTCTGCCCTGGTCGTCCTCCTACGACAGCGTACGGCTGAGCAGGGCTCGGGGAGAACGTTGGTTCTGTAGCGAAAGCGAAGCCGAAGAGGCCGGCTGGCGCCGCGCATCGCCGTCGTGATGATGATCGGCGGCGCAGAGACGAGCGCCCAACCTTGGAAACGCACATCTCGAAAGAGGGGGGTTTTAAAATGAGAAGCCCGCGACCGGGGGGGGCAGGTCGCGGGCTGAAGAACTGTGACGCCCCTAGGGGGGATAGGTGGGACGGCGCCACGTTCGCAATTCCCATATCATCCCAAAAACCGGCTTTTTGCAAGAGATAGCACAAACGAATTGCCAGGCTTGCTTAATATTTCAAGTTACAAATATAAAGAACTGTAGGAGTGAATGAAAATAACCATTTATTAAGTATGGGATTTTTAATGGGGCGTTAGTGCAGGCATCCGGCCAGAATTTTACCTGGGTTGAGGAGGCCGTGAGGATCGAGCGCAGACTTGATCACCCGCATGGCCGTCACTGCCGGCTCCCCGAGTTCCTGCGCGAGATACCCCGCCTTCCCTTGGCCGATCCCATGCTCCCCGGTGCACGTCCCGCCGAGCGCAAGCGCACGCCGGACAAGCCGGTCGAGAAACGCACGCACAGCCGCCGCCTCGCCCGCGTCCGCACCGTCGAAGACAGGAATCACGTGGAAATTCCCGTCGCCCACATGCCCGAGGATCGGAGCCGTAAGCTTCGCCGCCGCGATGTCGGCTGCGGTCTCCGTTACGCATTGAGCGAGCGCCGAGAGCGGCACGGCAACGTCGCTGACGACCGTCGTACGCCCTGGCCATGTGGTGCCGACCGCCGGATACGCATCGTGCCGCGCCTGCCAGAGCCGCCGCCTGGCGTCCGCCTCGTCCGCCCAATCGAAACGCAGTGCGTCGTGACGAAGCGCGATGTCCTGAAACGCGGCGAGCGTTTCCTGCGTCGACGCTACACCGCCGGCAATCTCGACGAAAAGATGCGGGGTCTCGGCGAGATCGAGCTTCGCATGCGCATTGACCGCACGGATCATCACCGCGTCCAAAAGCTCGATGCGGTGAAGCTCGAGCCCGCTCGCCCCGGCTTCGATCGTCGCCTCGCAGGCGTCTGCAATCGAGGGAAAGGGCGCGGCCGTCGCGATCACGCGCGCGGGAATCGCGTGAAGCTTGAGCGTCAGCTCCGTGATGATGCCGAGCGTGCCTTCGGAGCCGATCAGGAGCCGCGTCAGATCGAAGCCTGCAGCCGACTTGCGCGCCCGCCCACCGGTCGTCACCACCGATCCGTCGGCCATCACCGCCTTGAGGGACAGGACGTTGTCGCGCATCGTGCCGTAACGCACCGTCGTGGTGCCGGAAGCCCGCGTCGCGGCCATTCCGCCGAGCGTGGCGTTTGCTGCACCCGGATCGACCGGAAAGAACAATCCGGTATCGCGCAGGTGCGCGTTCAGCATCGCCCGCGTCACGCCCGCTTCGACGGTGCAGTCGAGATCCGCCGGCGAAACGGAGACGATGTTCGCCATGCACGAAAGATCCACCGAGATGCCGCCGAACGGGGCGTTCACGTGGCCTTCGAGCGAGGTGCCGGCCCCGAACGGAATGAGCGGCACGCGATGGCGCCCGGCGATGCGGACGATGGCGGCCACCTCGTCTGTCGTCTCTGGCCACACCACGCCGTCGGGCGGCTCCGACGGAATCCAGGTGAGCGTATGGGCGTGCTGGCGGCAGATGGCCTCCCCGGTCGCAACCCTGTCGCCGAGGAGCGCCCTGAGTTCGCTGAGCGCCGCCGCAATCGCCGCCACCTGACCCATTCCAGACACCTCCCTCGCACATCCGGGCGGCACGCCTTTCAATCGAGGCGCTAGAAACGGGCCACCGTGCGCTTATGCTCGCCAGTATCATCCCGCCGACGCCCCGCACAAGCCAGAGGAGCCGACGACATGACAGCCGCCACGCCCCGCCGCAGCGCGTTTCATGCGTTGGCCCTCGCGCTCGGCCTTGCGCTCATCCATCCGGCCGGCCCAGCAACCGCCCAGGAGCTGGAGTTGATCGGCTCGGCCCGGACCACGCATCAAACCCTGAGCCTGACGTTTCGTCCGGCCCCGGCCCAGGCCCGTCTTTCGGAAATCCGCGTCCGCTCCGGAAGCCTCGCGCTTCATCTCGAAGCTGTGGAAGTCGTCTTTATGGACGGAAGCCTTCAGCGCGCCATCGTCCAGGAAAGCCTCGGGCCCGGCCACCAGAGCCGGCCGATTCGGATCGGGAGCCGCCAGCCGGTGCGGGAAATCCACATCTCGAAGCGCCCCGGCATGAGGCCGGGCGAAACAACGCTCCAAATCCTTGGTCGCGTGGCACAAAGTCGTTAACCGCCGCACTGTGGGAAATCGCGCGAGACTCGCGTAATCCAGCACGCGGGGAGCAACCTTCCCCCGTCGTGTCGCCGCCCGGAACAATCGCAGAGGCCCGCCGCTCCGATGGCCATCCGCCAGCTCAGCCCCGAAACGATCAACCGCATCGCCGCCGGCGAGGTGGTCGAGCGCCCGGCGAGCGTCGTCAAGGAGCTGGTCGAGAACGCACTCGATGCCGGCGCCCGCGAGATCGAGGTCGTCACCGCGGCGGGCGGCCTCTCGCTGATCCGCGTGACGGACGATGGCATCGGCATGGACGCGGCCGATCTCAGCCTTGCCGTCGAACGCCATGCCACGTCCAAGCTCGCGAGCGACGATCTTCTCGCCATCGACACGCTGGGCTTCCGCGGCGAGGCGCTGCCCTCGATCGGCTCGGTCGCCTGCCTCGTCATCACCTCGCGCCCGCGGAACGCGCGCGACGCGTTGGAAATCGTCGTCGACCGCGGCACCAGGCACGCGCTGAAGCCGGCGGCCCTCAATCCCGGCACGCGGATCGAGGTGCGGGATCTCTTCTCCGCGACGCCCGCACGCCTCAAGTTCCTGAAATCCGAGCGCGCCGAAAATCTGGCCGTATCGGAAGCGGTCAAGCGTCTCGCCATGGCGCAGCCTCACGTCGGGTTTTCGCTGACGACCGGAGAGCGCACGAGCCTCAGCCTGCCGGCCTGCGAGCCGAACGCCGATGGTCTCCTGAAGCGTCTCGGCCGCATCATGGGCGCAGCCTTCATGGCCGACGCCGTTGCCGTCCGGGGCGAGCGCGATGGCATCGGCGTTCACGGCTTCGCGGGCCTGCCGACGCTGCACCGGCCGGACGCGGCCCAGCAGTTCCTGTTCGTCAATGGCCGGCCCGTGCGCGACAAACTCGTGACGGGCGCCGTGCGCGCGGCTTACGGTGACCTCGTCCCGCGTGGGCGTCACCCGCTACTTGCCTTGTTCGTCACGCTCCCGCCATCTGAAGTGGACGTGAACGTGCATCCCGCAAAAACCGAAGTCCGCTTCCGCGACGGCGGCGCGGTGCGCGGCCTCCTGATCGGCGCCCTGCGTCATGCGCTCGAAACGGCGGGCTTCCGCGCCAGCGCACAAGGCGGCGCGCGGACGCTCGAAACGCTGGCGCGCACCGGCATACAGACACCCACGTCGTATCCTGATCGTGACATGGCCTACGCCGTACGCCCGTCCTCCAGCGGCTTTGCCGAGGATCGGCAGGCCGCGTTCGGCGAATTCGCGGCTCCGGCCGCAGACACCAGCGTGCACGAGGAAATCGCCGCTCCCGACCACCGAGCGCGCCCGCTCGGCGCCGCGCGTGCGCAGCTTCACGAAACTTACATCGTCGCCGAAACGGAAACCTCCGTCGTCATCGTCGACCAGCACGCCGCCCACGAGCGCCTCGTCTACGAGCGTCTGAAGAGCGCACTCGAGAACGGCGGCGTGGCACGCCAGGCGCTTCTCATCCCTGCCGTGGTCGAGGTGGGCGACGAGGAAGCCGCCGCGCTCGACGAAAAGACCTCCGAGCTCACCGAATTGGGCCTCGTGCTCGAACGCTTCGGCACGGGAGCCGTCGCCGTGCGCGAGGTCCCGGCCCTGCTCGGCACGTCCGAGGTCGACGGATTGGTGAAGGACTTGGCCGCCGATCTCCTCGCGGAGGGCTCCGCCGCACCGTTGCGCGAACGTCTCGAAGCGGTGGCATCGCGCATGGCCTGCCACGGCAGCGTCCGCGCCGGCCGCCGCCTCACGGGCCCGGAAATGAACGCGCTGCTGCGCGAGATGGAAGCGACACCCTTTTCGGGCCAATGCAATCACGGCCGCCCGACGTACGTCGAGCTGAAGCGATCCGACATCGAGCGCCTGTTCGGCCGCACGTAACGGCAGAGACGCTATACGCGCCGCCCGAACACCGCCTGCGTATCGCCCCAGCGCCGGCGGTCGAGCTCAGTGAAACCGTCCGGCAGCGTCACGTCCGCGTCCGCGCGCTCCTCCAGCACCACGACGGCGCCGGGTGTCAGCCAGCCTCCGTCCCGCAAGGCCACGAGCGCGGCTTCACCGAAGCCCTTGCCGTACGGCGGATCGAGGAACGCGAGCGAGAACGGTGCCATGGTGCCGGCAGGCCCGAGGTCGGTTGCATCGCGCCGGAAGATCCGCGTCGCGCCCGTCAACCCCAGCGCTTCGACGTTGGTGCGGATCAGCGCGCGCGCCTCCGCCGCGTCTTCCACGAACAGCGCATACGCCGCCCCGCGCGAAACGGCTTCGATGCCGAGCGCACCCGTGCCCGCAAAAAGATCGATCGCGCGCGCGCCTTCAATCTCGAAATCCGCAATGCCGTGCTCGAGAATATTGAAAACGGATTCACGCACGCGATCGGACGTCGGCCGCAGCCCGTCGTGCCGAGGCGCCGCAATGGCGCGCCCGCGAAATATACCGCCCACCACGCGCATCAGGGTTTCTCGCGCCGATCTGTGCGAGGCTTGCCGTGGCGCCGCGGCGGCGGGCGGCGATCGGGGCGCTCCTTATCGCTACGATTTTTGCCACGACGATCCGTGGCGCCACGCTCGCTCGCCACACGCTCCGTCACGGCGCGAACCTTGTTGAAGCCGGGCTTCCTGGCCTGCGGCTTCTCCTCGCGATCGTCGATGAGACCGAATTGCTCGGCGAGCTCGGCGCCAAGCTGATCTGCCAGCACACGCCGCCGCACGGATTCGGCTTCGCCGGGTTTCAGGTCGAGCAACTGGAACGGTCCGAACGACACGCGGATCAGCCGGTTCACTTCGAGCCCCAGATGCGCGAGCACTTTGCGCACCTCGCGGTTCTTGCCCTCGCGGATGCCGACGGTGAGCCACGTGTTGGCGCCCTGCATCGTGTCGATGGCAACCTCGACCGGCCCATAGCGGACGCCCTCGATCTCGACACCGTCCTTGAGAGAGGCGAGATCGTCCGCGTTCACGCGCCCCTTGGCCCGCACGCGATAGCGGCGCAGCCACCCGGTCGCAGGCAGTTCGAGATGCCGTGCAAGCTCTCCGTCGTTGGTGAGCAGGATCAGGCCTTCGGTATTGAAGTCGAGACGCCCGACGGAGATCACGCGCGGCAGGTCCGGCGGAAGACTGTCGAACACCGTCGGCCGCCCCTGCGGATCGTTATGCGTCGTCACGACCCCCTTCGGCTTGTTGTAGCGCCAGAGCCGGGCGGGTTCGGCGACCGGCAACGGCCGTCCGTCCACGAGCACGCGATCCTTCGGTTTCACCTCGACCGCGGGCGTGGCGAGCACCTGACCGTTGACGCTGACGCGCCCGTCCGCGATCCACCGCTCGGCTTCCCTGCGCGAGCAAAGCCCCGCGCGCGCCATGGCCTTCGCGATCCGCATCGGCTCCGACACGGCGGGCCCCTGCGGCACCGATCTTGGCGAAGGTGTGCGCGGCGACGGTCCGCGGCGCCGCGGATCGCCCTCGTGCTTCGGCCGCCCCTCTCGCTGCGGGCGTACGGAAAATTGCCGGTGTGGCCGCCCTTCGCGCTGAGGACGTCCGTCCCGCCCCTCCCGCGCCGGACGATCTTCGCGCCCGAGCCGTCCATCACGCGGAGACCGTCCCTCGCGCGGAGGCCGACCGTCACGCAGGAAGCCGCCGTCACGCGGAGGCCGACCCTCGCGCGGAGGCCGACCGTCGCGCAGGAAGCCGCCGTCCCGCGGGGGCCGCCCTTCGCGGCCGGCGCGCTCGTCGCGTGGCGCGTGCGGCTTTCCCGCACGCGTTGGCCGACTCGCGCTGGACGGCGGCTTGCCGCCGCCAAATGCGGCCTTCCCGGGTCTCTTTCCGGGCCGAACGCCTTGTGGCTTGCCCCTGGGCGGGCGATGACCGAATGATGATCTGTCTTTGGGCATGGGGCTTACGAGTATGATGGATGACGACCTTATGGCAGCTCAAGCCCGCCTCGGCCACATGGAACGCGCGCTTGCCGAAGCCCGCGCGGCCGCCGTACGCGGCGAGGTGCCGGTCGGCGCCGTCCTCGTCGACCCCGAAGGTCGTATCGTCGCCACCGCCGGAAACCGCACGCGCGAGCAGTCCGACCCCTCCGCCCACGCCGAAATGCTGGTGATCCGCAGCGCTGCCGCCAAGCTCGGCAGCGAGCGCCTCATCGACCACGACCTTTACGTCACGCTCGAACCCTGCCCGATGTGCGCGGCCGTGATCTCCTATGCCCGTATCCGCCGCCTCTATTACGGCGCGTCGGACCCGAAAAGCGGCGGCGTCGAGCACGGGCCCCGCATCTTCAGCCACGCGACGTGCCATCACCGCCCGGATCTTTACCCCGGCCTCGGCGAGGTCGAGGCTGCGGCCCTTCTGCGGGACTTCTTCGCCACGCGCCGCGGAGATTGAGGAGCGGGCACGCCGCTCAGCTTTTCCCGGCCAGGTGCACGCTCCCTCCGGCTTCGAGCACCTGCGAGAGACGCTGCCTCAGCGCGTCCTGCGCCGGCTGCGCTGCGGCGAAGATCTCGCGCATCTTCAGAAATTCCAGCGCCTGATATCGGCCCGTGCCAGCGTCGATGTAGATGTCCGGCCGATTCGACTTGAGCTTTTCCCGGACGATGGAGCGCTCGAAGAGAAACGACGAGGAAAAGAGCGCCTCGATCGCCGTCGGCCGCGCGCGCTTGGGCGAAGGCACCGTCGTGCCCGACACGTCGATGGCAACGAGGACGTCCGCTTCGCCGACCAGAATGTCGAACGGAAGCGGGTTCGTGAGCCCACCGTCGACGAGGCTGCGCCCGTCGATCAGCACCGGCTCGAAGATGACGGGCAGCGCCATGCTGGCCGCGACCGCGGGCCGGAGCGGTCCTGAGGAAAACACGACCGATTCGAGCGCGTAGAAATCGCTGGCCACGATGCGAAGCGGAATGTCGAGCGCATCGAAAGTCTCCGGCACGCGCGGCGGCAGGAGCACGTCGAGCAAGGCGCCGGGCGCCAGAAACGCGGCGCGGCTCGCAAACGGATTGCGCGAATTGATCGCGCGCGCACGCGCCGTAAAAAGGCTGCGGATCAGCTCGAACCGGTTTCCGAGCGCCTCCTCGGTCACCTCCCGTATCTCACGGCCCGAGAGGCCGGCGGCGTAAGCCGCGCCGAAAATCGCCCCGATCGAGCTTCCCGCCAGCACCGCAGGCTTGATCCCGAACTCATCGAAGACTTCGAGCATGAGGATGTGCGCGAGGCCCCGCGCACCCCCTCCCCCCAGGACGAGGCCGATTCGAGGCGCCTGCCCGGCCGCCGCCGGCCCCGAAGAATGGCCGCGTTTTGCCGCAATGCCCGACGGTCCGGGGTCTGCCATGATCAAGCCTCAGAGATGCCCTCTCTCCCTGCACCATATAGAGAGGCCCTGGCGTCCGTGCAAAACGGTCGGGGGATGTAGGCCGCGCAGCTGACCAAATAAATCCGCGCGCGGCGTTTAGGACGGAGTTGATCATGTTCAGTTCTTCGAGGCCGCGCGTCGCATACCTTGTGCTGGCCCTCGCGACCGCAGCCGTCACCGCATCGAGCGCGCTGGCAGAACGCTGGCCGGGAACGACAGCCTCGATCGGCGGCGCCATTGCGGCCCGCGTCATCGGCATCAAGTGCGCAAATCACATGTCGCCGGCCGAAGTCGTCGAGCTCGACACCTTCATCGACCAGCATCAGGCGACCTTCATGTCGGAAAGCCCGGCCAACCGTCGTCTCGCGGAAACGGCGTTCCCGCGCATCGCGCGCGACTACGATTTCATGTACAGCCAGCCGGACGCCTGCAACGATCAGTCTCGCGCGATGGTGCAGGACATGCTGTCCCGCATTCGTGCGGAGGAAAAGAGAGAGAAGCAGGCCGGCCTCGCCAACTAGGCCCTCGTCGCTTCAAAGACTTCGAGCTCGGGTGCAAAAGAAAAACCGGGGGGACGCGTCCCCCCGGTTTCTTGTTATCTCAAGGCCCGAAAGCTTACGCCAGCTTGAACGGCATGTCTTTACCGGCGAAGAACGCGTCGACGTTGTCGAGCGCCTCGAAGCCCATCTGGTTGCGCGCTTCCACGGCCGCAGACCCGAGATGCGGGAACAGGAACGTGTTCGGCAGGTCGTAATAGCCCTCGTTGATCTTGGGCTCGCCCGCGAACACGTCGAGGCCCGCATAACCGAGACGGCCCGACTTGAGCGCCGCGATCATGTCCTCGTCGTTGACGAGATCGCCGCGCGCCGTGTTGACGACGATGGCGCCCTTCGGCAGCTTCTCGATCACGTCCTTGTTGAAGAAGTAGCGCGTCTCCGGCGTCGACGGCGCGTTGATGGAGAAGAACTCCGAAACGCTGAGCAGGCTGTCGAGGCTCTCGTGGTAGGTCGCGTTGTACTTCGCTTCCACCTCGGGCTTCGCGCGGTAGATGTCGAAGTAGTGGATTTCCATGTCGAAGCCGCGCGCACGCTGCGCGAGAGCCTGGCCGATCTTGCCGAAGCCGTAGATGCCGAGCTTCTTGTTGTCGAGCCGCTGGCCGACAAGCTGCAGCGGCTGCCAGCCCGGCCACGAGCGCGTGCGGATCATGCGCTCGCCCTCGGATGCGCGGCGCGCGGAACCGAGCAGCAGAAGCATGGCGATCTCTGCGGTGGCGACCGTCACGCCGTGCGGCGCGTTGCCGACCTTGATGCCGCGCGCCTTGCAGGCTTCGAGGTCGATATGGTCGAAGCCGATCGAAAACGTCGAGATGCACTTGATGTTCTCGGGAATGCGGTCGATGACCTCCTTCGGACACTTCTCGTTGAGCGTCAGCAGGATGGCGTCGACGGACTTCGCCGTCTCCAGCATCTCGTCGATCGTGATTTTGGGATCATCGCCGTGCGCGATGACATCGTAGGACTCGCGGGCGCGGGTCATGACGGCCTCGGGCAGAGGCCAGGTGATCAGGATCTTTTTCTTCGCCATGGGTCGCGGTCCTCCCCCGTATCGGCAATTTCGACTTTGGTCTGAGACTGGCCGCGATCCATGCCGCAGGAACGGCGATCTGACAAGCCTTTCGGACGCCGAGACGCCCCCTCAGCGGCGAAAGGCACCACCCCGAGACGGCCGGCGCCGGGGCGCCTCGCCGCTTTCCGGCTCCTGCCCACGAGACCGGATAAACCCTTTGTTCACCATGTGAGCCCCACTCTTGATCGCGCCCGTGAAGCGGTTTTCGCGGGTTCGCTGCCATTTCTCCCTGGACCGGCTGGCGATCAGCCGAGATTGCGACACCGTCATGAGGGTCCTGCTTCTCGCCCTGGCGCTCCTCGCCGTGCTCAAGATCTGGGCCCACGAGAGCGCTTATCGCTCGGCCACCGAAGAAGCGCTCGTGTCGGCCTACCGCGCGCGCGCCGCAGACGCATGCGCCCGCGTCTCGCTTTTTGCGGCGAGCAGCACGGGCGGCCTCGCCCCCCATACGCTCGATTGGGTGAGCAGCGCCGTCCCGCGGATCGCCGTGGGCAACCCCGCAATCCCCGTCTACCTCTGGCAATTCGACCACGAGCTATGGAATGCCCGCTACCGTCAGCCGTATATGATCCTCGGCGACGGCCCTGCCGGTCTCTCCTGCACCTACGACATGCTGGCCGGCTCCGCCGAGGTCTACCGCTCGTAGCGCAGGCATCCGTCGGACGACGCAGAAACGCGGCGCCCCTTCGAGGGAGGCGCCGCGTCCTTACCGTCGCGGGAGAAGATCGCGATCAGAACTTGTACTTGAAGCCGGTCCAGATCGTGCGTCCGATGCCGGGTTTCATACCGTCCTCGCGGTCGGTGATGTAGAGCTTGTCGAGCAGGTTGTCGCCCGCCACGAAGATGCTCGCGCCCGTGTCGCCGATATCGAGATTGAAGCGGGCCGACAGCAGCCATACGCTCGGAACGCCGCCGCTTTCGCCGGCCTCCTCGATTTCGAACTCGCCGCCGCCTTCGTCCTCGATTTCGAAGCCGTAGCCGTAGGGCGTATTGGCCGCATCGGTGTAGAACGAGCCACGATACGTCCAGGTCACGCTCGCATCCCAGCGCCAGCCGGTCCTCTGCTCGACACCGAGCGTGAGGGCGGCCACGTGCCAGGGCGTTTCGGGGATCCGGTTGCCGCCATAGCTCGCCTCGATGTTGCCGTCCTCGTCAAAGGCGTACGCCTTTTCGAGGGTGGCCCGGGAGTAGGTGTAGTTGCTCTCGGCGAAGAAGTTGTAGTCACCGCCCGTGAACGGCTGGGAGTTGAGCCGTCCGTAAAGCTCGACGCCCGAGATCTCCGCACGCTCGGCACGGCCGAACTCGCGGTCGCTGGTCACGGCCGAGAACGACTCTCCATATTGGAAGTTCTTGAACCGCTGGTGGAAGCCCACCACCTCGAAGTCGAAGCCGCGGATGGCCGAGCTTCTGAGACCGATGTTGAAGTTGTCGCCGATCTCGTCGGGTGCCGGGAAGTCCTCGTTCCTGAGCACGGTCGTGGTCAGGCCGCGATTGTACCCGCCGAACACTGTCGTCCGGTTGAACCCGGTATAGGCAAACGAGACGCCGGGCAGCGCGTTGAAGCTGGAGAACCGCTCCCGCGCCGGATCGGGCGAGAAGTCGATGTTCTCGATCTCGAGATTCCCGTTCTCGATTTCCGCTTCGCCCTCCTCGGCGGCAACGACGCGGTTGCGGCGGCCGACCTCGAACCACTCGAAACGCACGCCGGGCACGATATTGAAATCGCGCGCGGCATAGATGTTCGTTTGCAGGAACGCCGACACGGTGTTGGCGTCAAGCGAGCGATCGAAGAATGTCAGCGCACCCTTGCTGCCGTCCTTCAGGATCTCGTTTTCGAGCCCGAGCACGTTCTTGTTGCTCATGTCCTGGTATTCGTAGCGGATGCCCGCCTGAATATCGT